>Ga0265293_10004443_pt1 | contig 24705 bp, 19 predicted proteins | sample Munlanlewell138R_FD_192505 | JGI IMG/M metagenome (GOLD analysis project Ga0265293, IMG submission 192505) | Leachate microbial communities from a municipal landfill in Southern Ontario, Canada - Leachate well 138R | ecosystem: Engineered > Solid waste > Landfill > Unclassified | place: Canada...
GCCAATCTAAGCAGCCCCGAAAAATATAAGCGAATCGGAACAATCTTAGACGCCAAACGAGGACTGTTCTTCGCGGCCGCTTATGAATCGGACGGCGAAACAGGATACAAAAAAATTTTCGACGACTGCCTTATAACAGCCGAAGATTTCTTAGAAAAATGCAAAAATTCCGAGCCTATATCATTATTGGGCGAAGGATTGGTATATTATCGTGACAGCTTTAAAACCCACGGCGTTAATTTCTTAGATGAAAAATATTGGTGGCCAACTGCAGCAAAAGTTCATCAGTTAGGCTGGCAAAAAGCACTTCAAGATCATTTCGCAGACCCGATTGCACTGGAACCGATATATCTGCGCCAGCCGGATTTTGGTAAAAGCCGTCTGCTCATTTAGCAGATTTTCCATGTTCTCAAAACCGACTGGAGACGAAGGGAATCGAACCCTCATTTCCGCGATGCGACCGCGGCGTGCTCCCGTTACACCACGTCCCCTATGGTTCTAAAACTTCCGCTATTTTATCGAAAAAAAACAAAATGAGCAAACCTTTTATATAGCCGCTTAAATCAGAACTGCCACTTATCATAACAGCGGATATTTTCAAGAGCCAGCCTTTTAGGTTCTTTTCGGCTGTCTGCCGGATATCCGACAGCCAGAAGTTCAACGATTTCAACACCTTCTGGAATTTCCAGAATACTCCTGACCTTATCAGGATAAAACGAGCCTATCCAGCAGCTCGCCAGCCCCAAATCAGTCGCTCTTAATGCGATATGCTCGATGGCTATGGATAAATCGATAGATGAGATTTTTTGGCCGCAGCGCAATATTTCTTCGCAGACGCTGCAAGCGGCTATGATAACCGCGGCTTTGGCTATAAACATCTGGTTGTTCGCCGCCTGTGCCAATTTTACCCTGTCATTCGAATCCGTAACAATTACAAATCTCCAGTCCTGAAAGTTTTTCGCCGAAGGAGCTAAACGTGCCGCATCCATAATTTGCTCGATTTTTTCGGTTTCGACTGCTTTTTCCAGATAATTTCTGCAGGAATATCTGCTGCGGATTGCCTCGATTAGTTCCATATTCGAACCTTTAGTGCATTTTTTCAATATCCCAAATTTCTAACAGGGCTTAATATATACAGCTAAAAGGATTGACGCAAGAATCAAAAAACGCTATTCTTTACGGTTTCAGGGCGATTAGCTCAGTTGGCTAGAGCACATGCTTTACACGCATGGGGTCACAGGTTCGAATCCTGTATCGCCCATTCAAACCTGTGCAGGAATGATATGTAATTTCGCTCAGACACAGCAGCTACAGCCAATAAAATTTCCACTCAAGATTGCTCTGCCCTTGGCTGAAACTTTAGCCCTTGCCTTTTTTCATTAGTGTCCCACGGAAACCTAATTAAGATTCATCACTTTTAGGCCCGACATATCGGTTTAGACATTCGTATTTTTGATTTAACTTTTGAGCTGCGGCTGTTTATAGATTCATCGGTATGCCGTGGGCGGCGAGGTATTCTTTCATCTGGTGGATACCGCATTCTTCGAAGTGAGTTATCGAAGCCATCAGCACCGCATCGGCCCCGCCTTCAGCTATGGCATCATACAAATGCTCGAGTTTACCCGCCCCGCCGGAAGCGATAACAGGGATATTAACCGCACTGGATACAGCCTTATTTAACTGATTATCATAGCCTGCCTTGGTGCCATCGGCATCCATACTCGTCAGAAGTATTTCGCCCGCTCCGAGCTTTTCGGCTTTGACGGCCCATTCGACAACATCGATATCAGTCGGCTCGGTACCGGCTTTGACGCAGACCTGCCAATGACCTGTTCTACTTTTCGAGCGTCTTGCGTCGATTGCCAGAACAACGCACTGATTGCCAAATTTATTCGCGGCTTGGCTCAGCAAATTCGGATTATCAACCGCAGCGGTGTTGACAGAAACTTTTTCGGCTCCGCTTTTGAGCAGCACATCGAAATCTTCTATACCCCTTATGCCGCCGCCGACAGTAAAAGGAATAAAAACATTTTCCGCGACTTTTTCTACCATATCGATAATTGTTTTTCGGGAGCGAATAGTAGCTGTTATGTCCAAAAAAACAAGCTCATCGGCACCTTCATCGCTGTATCGCGAGCCAAGTTCTACCGGGTCCCCCGCATCACGGAGATTTAAAAAATTAACACCTTTGACTACGCGGTTATCTTTCACATCAAGGCACGGTATTATTCTTTTTGCTAACATATCGCTCAATAATTCTCACAAATTTTCTGGAAATTTTTCAAAACCGCAAGGCCGCTCGGCCCGCTTTTTTCAGGGTGAAACTGCGTACCATAAACATTGCTCTTCTGCACAGCCGCAGGTAATTTAAAACCGTAATCGGTATAGGCAAATTTTGCCTGACTGTCGGTTGTCTGCGAATAATATGAATGAGCAAAATAAAAATGCTTATTTTCGCCGATACCTTTAAAAAGCTCCATATTCTGCGGCAATTCGACCGAATTCCATCCCATATGCGGTATCGTAAGACCATCCGGCAGCTTAATTACTTTTCCTGAAATAAATCCCAACCCTTTATTGTCGCCATGCTCACAGCTTTGCTCGAAAAGCAGTTGATAGCCGACACAAATGCCCAATATAGGTTTGCCCTGCCGTACAACCTTTTTCAGCAAATCCGCCAAATCTCCCAAGGCATTCATCGCATAGCCGAAAGCGGCTACTCCCGGCAGAACCAAGCCTGAGGAATGTTCAATATCCGAGGCATTTCGGCTAAGTTTGACCTCGCAGCCGATATGTTCGAACGCATTGCATACACTTTTGACGTTACCAACAGCATAATTAATAACTACTATCATATTTTTTTATAGTATCCCGAAACGCTAATATAAGAGAAAAATAATCAATCTTTAATTAAAACCAATCGAACATCACAAGTCAAACATCAATAAACTCAGTATTGTCCGAAGACATCTTTTTCTGCTATAATGTTTATTAATAATTTTTCTCAATAAAACAAGATGTTTTATAGATTTTAAGAAAAAACTATAGAAACGGAGAATTCTTATGTGTGGAATCGTAGCCTATCTCGGCAAAAAGAATGCTCAGCCGGTCCTTATCGAAGGACTAAAACGACTCGAATACCGCGGGTACGATTCTGCCGGAGTCGCTATGTTATCTAACGGTGCGATAAAGATAAAAAAAACCAGCGGAAGAATAAGCGTACTCGAAGAAATTCTCGATAAACCCCAAGAGTGTGAAACGCTCGGGATCGGACATACCCGCTGGGCTACACACGGCGAACCTAATACGACCAATGCACATCCTCATCTGGATTACACAGGCAAAATCGCGGTAGTACATAACGGCATTATCGAAAATTATGAAACTTTGAAGAAATGGCTTCAGAGCTGCGGTGTGGGATTTACAAGCGAAACTGATACCGAGGTCATCGCCAATCTAATCGGATACTTCTACTGCAACGACGAGAACGGCTCTATGCATGGCTGCTCAAGATTCGAACGAGCTGTTCAAAGGGCTTTGAATGAAATTCACGGTACATACGGTTTAGCAATAGTCTGCAGGGATTTTTCGGATTGTCTGATTGGGGCAAAAAAAGGCAGCCCTCTTATCCTCGGAGTCGGCAGCGGTGAATATATATTAGCTTCTGACGCTTCGGCGATTGTCGAGCATACCACCCGGGCGGTGTATATGTCGGACGGCGAAATGGTAGTTATAACACCGAAGGGCTTCAACACAAAAACAACAGACAATGTCACGGTGACAAAAACACTCAAGGAAATCGAATTTTCCCTCGAACAAATCGAGTTAGGCGGATTCGAGCATCACATGCTCAAAGAAATTTTCGAGCAGCCCAAGTCACTGGAAACCTGTATGGGCGGAAGACTCGATGTCCGCAACAGCCGGGTAGTTCTCGGCGGAATATCACAGCATCTTCGTCAGCTAACTAAAACCAGAAGACTCATACTAACAGCCTGCGGAACGGCATGGCACGCCGGACTGGTCGGCGAATTTTTATTCGAAAATTTAGTTCGCATACCGACCGAGACCGAATACGCAAGCGAATTTAGATACCGCAATCCGATAATAGAAGATGGAACGGTTGTAATCTGCATAAGTCAATCCGGCGAGACGGCTGACACTTTGGCTGCGGTCGAGCAGGCCAAAGAACGCGGAGCAACCGTACTGGGAATAGTAAACGTCGTAGGTTCATCTATCGCGAGAGCAACCGATGCGGGTATATATCTTCACGTCGGGCCGGAAATCGGCGTAGCAAGCACGAAGGCATTTACAGCACAAGTAGCGATTTTGACGATGCTGGCGATAGAGCTCGGACGAAGAAAACATATAAGCAGCGACCAAGCGGCTTTTTATATAAAAGAGCTCGCGGCGATTCCTGAAAAATTAAGCAGAATTTTAGAGCAATCTAACTATATCAAAGAAATAGCTCAGGCAAACATCGATAAAAACAACTGGCTGTTTCTCGGTCGAGGCGTTAATTATCCTGTAGCACTTGAAGGAGCTTTGAAACTTAAAGAAATAAGCTATATTCACGCCGAAGGACTTCCTGCTGCGGAAATGAAACATGGCCCGATTGCGCTGATTGTCGACCAGATGCCGGCAGTATTTATTGCCACTAAAGGCCCGCAATACGAAAAAATAATCGGAAATATCGAAGAGGTCCGAGCCAGAGGCGGAAGGACGATTGTCGTAGCTACCGAAGGCGATGAGGAAATCAAAAAACATGCTAATCACTTAATTTCGATACCGGATGCTCCGGAATTACTTCAGCCGCTGCTTACCGTTATACCGCTGCAGCTAATGGCTTATCACGCGGCGGTGCTGCGGGGTCTCGATGTGGATAAACCTCGCAACTTAGCTAAAAGTGTAACAGTACAATAGCCGCCTGCCTATGCCGACAAAAAAAAGACCATTCACAGCGTTCACGCTGGTCGAACTATTGGTAGTCATCGGAATTATCTCGGTGCTGATGGGTATATTAGTACCTTCTCTAAACGCGGCTAAAGCCTATGCTAAAAAAGTCAGATGTAAAAATAACCTGCGGCAGATAAATATCGCTTTGAATTTATATCTTCAATCAAATAACGACACTTACCCTTACGCACAAGACCCGCTGCCGAGCGGGCATTGGCTTTGGATGGGCAGAGGCTGGCGGGATTTTATCAAACCCTATTTAACCAACAGTATCGATGATAAAAACCCTTCGGTTCTTTGGTGCACGATAGATTTAAAATCACAGGATATATACGAATCGACAAGCTATTCGTATTCGATGAGTTTTTATCACAGTCCGGAACAAATCAATCAAATGACAAGCCCTGCACATACTTACGGTTCGGTTTCTTTGGAATCTATACCTCAACGCCCAAGCCAAATAAAACGTCCGGCGGAAAAAATAATCGTCGGAGAATGGCTAAGCAATCATATGAAGATACAAGACGATAAAGGCTGGTGGTGCGGGGAGGGAGCGAGGAACTATCTCTTTGCAGACGGGCAGGTTATGTTCATAAAAGCCGCAGATATTGAAACAGCCAATGACGGTTTTCCCAATCCTAACCTTACAATAGATGGTATAAAAGGCAGTGATTACATTTCCCGGTAGATATTAATTTTGGTTCTTAATTATTAGAGCCTTTCTAAAAATTAAAAATTATGCTAATAATATACCAATAAACCGGAACATAATTGTTCGGCATGCGTAAATAACAGGGAATTTATTGGGAGATAATAAAATGGCTAAACTAATGTACATACAAACTTCACCGAGAAAAAACCGTTCCAAATCAAATACCGTCGCCGATGCTTTCGTCCAAGCATATAAAAAGAATCATCCGCAGGACGAAATCGAAAAACTTGATATTTTTACAGAGCATCTGCCCACATTCGACGGCTTAACCATTCAGGCTAAATACACAATACTTCACGGGCAAAAACACAGCGGCCAAGAGCTTGCGGCATGGCAGACGGTAGAAAAAATTATCGAGCAATTTAAGTCCGCAGATAAATATGTTCTCTCTGTTCCGATGTGGAACTTCGGTATTCCGTACAGACTCAAACAATACATCGATATTATCGTTCAGCCGGGCTATACATTCGGTTATGACCAGAATAAAGGTTATTTCGGCTTGGTAACCGGCAAGCCGGTTTTAGGGATTTACGCTCGCGGCGGCGAATACGGCCCGGGAACCGGCGGCGAAGCATACGACCTTCAGAAAAAATACATCGAGCAGATTTTCGGATTTATGGGTTTTACGGATATCCAGTCAATAATTGTCGAACCGACATTGGCGGGCGGGCCTGGTACAGCCGAAGAAAAAGTAAAACAAGCTATCGCCCAAGCAGAAAAAATCGCCGCTAAATTTTAATAAAACCTAATCTGAAAATCTAATTAAGAAACCGCCATAACTTTTGATTTTCAGCGGCTGGCCGGGCTTGAATTGCTTTTTTACAAAAGAGCGATTATCCGAACCATCTGTTATTAAAATACCCTCGGTATTTTTGGGGATAAATGACAGGTCTAATTTCAACTCCTTTTCAAAATTCTCCCCGTTAATACCAGCTATGAACCACGCATCTTGTGATTTTCTTGCGATGACTGCAAGTTTACCGGGATAGCCGTAAATAAAACGGCTGTCCTGCCAATAAGACGGTATTTCTCGCAGCGCATCTTTAACATAATCCGGCACAGCAGCCATACCTTCGGGTGTTTCGGCGTAATGCTGAATTCCAGACCAAAAAACAACCGCCAAAGCAAGCTCGAAACCGTTTGTCGTTATTCTCTTTATTCCTGGCACTTCGGAAAAACAAACCGGAGTAAAATCCATTGGGTCAAAAACGTTTCGAGTGAACGGCAGCATGCAGCAGTGATTCGGCTGACGATTCGCATTGCCCTGCTCAAAAGTTACATATTCGAATCCTTTCACAGCCTCCATAGTTAAAAGATTCGGATATGTTCTATGCCAACCCCGCGGGATTGTCGAACCGTGACAGTTTACCGTTAAGCTGAATTTCGCAGCGTCTTCGAAAATGTCTTGGTAATAATTCATCATAGATTGGCCGTCCCCGGCGAAGAAATCGACTTTGATTCCTTTTATCCCGATTTCTTTAAGTTTACTGAATTCTTTTATACGAGCCTCGTGAGTAAGCAGCTTGCTTTTGGGAGTCAGCGTTGTCGTATTCCAGCTTCCCGAAGAATTGTACCAAAGTATAAGACCGACATTTTTACTCTTTGCATATTCAGCGAGCGCGATGATTTTTTTATAACCAATCTGCGTATCCCAGCTCGCATCGACTAAACAGTATTCCCAGTTCATCTGTGCCGCGAAATCCACAAATTGTTTTTGGACATCATAAACCACAGATTCATCTTTCAGCAGCACCCAGCTCCACGAAGCCCTGCCCGGTTTAACAAATGAAAAATCTATCGGTTTTTCCGGCTCTGCCAAGTCGGTACCGAGAGTGGAATCGACTATCGCGTTTAAGCCGTGCCCGATTGTTATAATCCGCCAAGGACTTAACCACGACAAACATGATTGAGGTTGCGCTTCTCCGCCGGAGAAAACTTCTTTTTTATCGGCAAATCCGATGAAAAATTCGCCGCCAGCCGAGCGTTTTTCAAGCATACTGCCGCAGTAATCTCTGTCCGGTGCGGTCTCGGAAATCAGCATCCAGTATCCATCTAAACAAAACAGCGCAGGGAAAACCCACCCTGCTTTATTTTTTGAAATAGCCGCTGCATCAACCTGCTGCTCGTAAAATTCCTCATAGGACGGCTGAGTGCTGCACCATCCCGTTGCGGCCTCGGCTTTTGGCTGAATCCATGCTTGAGTGCCTGCAAAAAAGTTAAATGAGCTTAGCTCCTGCGTTATTTTTTTAATTTCTTCTGATTTTTCAGGAAAAACATATCGAAAAGCCGCGCCGTCATTGGAAACCTGAAAAATAATATCTATTTTTTGGCCGGAATTATTCGAGAAGTGAAATACCTTTTTATTGGCGGTATAGCTGTATTGACTTTTTTTGCCCTGAAGCATTTGGTATTCACTTTTTACCAACTCTATAGGCGATACCGACTCAAGAGTTAAATCACCGGCAAAATCACCGTCGGCTCTGATTAATCCGAGCCTCGAGCGGTCGAGAATCGATTTACCGCAATAATCGATTTTATAAAATACCCCCTCATCTCTGCCGACCAGCAAACGCACAGTGATTCTTTTGTCAGGGCTTTTAACGGAATATCTTTTTGTCATAATCGAGCAGTAGCAAAGCAGCAAAACAAAAACCAGCATTATAAACATCCAGCTTACAATCCCAGCCATGGTCGCTTTCTTCATTTCTAACTCCTATGAATGGTCTTATTAAACTACAAGACCTGCCTATTCTAAATAAAACAGGCAGGTCTGTAAATGTCCCTTAAAACAGCCAAACAAAAATCATTCCGGCTGCTGTTTTTCTTTCTGATATGCTGCGACAATCTGCTGCTGGACATTTGAAGGAACTAATTCATAATGGCTAAGAGCCATCGAATAGCTGCCTCGTCCGCCGGTAACGGATTTTAACTGACTGCTGTATTGGGTTACTTCTGAAAGCGGAACTTGAGCTTTTACTACAATCATATTTCCTGCAAGCATATCCTGACCAAGAACTCGTCCTCGTCTCGAAGCAAGGTCGCCTGCAATATCTCCCATATTCTCTGCGGGAATTGTTACGTCGATATTAACAATCGGCTCAAGCAGAACAGGTTTAGACTTTTGAATAGCATCGATAAAAGCGCCTTTTCCGGCAGCTCTAAAAGCTACTTCCTTAGAATCGACCGGATGGTGCTTACCGTCATAAATCGAGACTTTTATATCCTGCATTTTATAGCCGGCCACAACGCCTGATTCCATTACGTCGTTGATTCCTTTTAAAATAGGAGCTTCGAACTGCCCGGGAATCGAACCGCCGAAAATATCCCAGCTAAACTGCAGCGGCGGGTCCGAATTTCGCTCGGCAGGTTCGACTCGAAGATAAACTTCTCCGAACTGGCCCGCTCCGCCGGTTTGCTTTTTGTGCCGATAGTGCCCTTCTGCTTTAGCGGTTATGGTTTCTCTATAAGGAATTTTCGGCTGCTTGGTATTTACAGCCAGCTTATAATACTTTTCCATCTTCTCTAATATTACGCGAAGGTGCAGCTCGCCAAGACCGCTGATAACGAGCTCTTTAGTCTGCTGGTCTCTGTTAACCCTGAAACACGGGTCCTCTTCAAGGAGTTTTTCCATAGCGGTCGAAATCTTCTGCTCGTCTCCGCGGGTAGCAGGTTCCAGAGCCAGAGAAAACATAGGTTCCGGAACAGCAGGCATTTCAAATTTACCGTCAAATTTACCATCATGAATAAGGTCACCGATGTTCAGTTCTTCGACCTTTGCCAAAGTAACAATATCTCCGGCTATACCGGCGGGAACCTCTTTTGTCTCGAGCCCCTGAGTTTTCAAAATATGTCCGGGTCTGATTGATTTTCTATTATCATTGAGCATCATAGCGGTATCACTTTTGAGCTGGCCGCTTACGATTCTAATGGTCGAATATTTCATATTCGAACGCGGGTCAAATCCAACCCTAAAAACCATACCCGCTAAAGGTGCCGAAGCATCAGCTTTCAACTCGACGGATTTGTCTCCGTCTTTAAGAATCCTCGGAGCACTCTGTTCGGGCGAAGGTGTGTATTTAACAATAATATCGAGCAGTTCTGTAATACCGATTTCGGCTCTGGCGTTTGTAAAGACAATCGGTATGATTGTCCCTCTTTGCAAAGCTGTTACGAATACCGATGCGATTTTATCCTGCGAAATTTCCTCTCCGCCAAGATATTTTTCCATAAGCTGGTCGTCAGCTTCTATAACACTTTCAATAAGCTCGGTGTGGGCAGTGGCAATGTCACCGACCGGCGAATCCCCGCTGCTGTTGACTATGCAGTCAATAACACTTTTCTTGTCATCTGACGGCATATTCGCAAATCTGCACTGGGGGCCAAAAGTTTCTTTGATGTTGTTAATCAATTCGGCAAAGTCAACGTTGTCGGCATCCATTTTGTTTATGACGATTATTCGCGGAAGATTCGCAGCCGAGGCAACATCGAAAAGCTTGCGTGTATTAGTTTCAATCCCGCTCGAAGCACCGATTACAATTAACGCAGTCTCAACAGCAGGAATCGCTTTTATAGCCGGACCGATAAAATCAGGATAACCGGGTGTGTCAATTACATTTATCAGCTTGCCGGAATATTCGGCATTAACAACCGCCGAATGTATCGAATAGCCGTGCTCCTTTTCCTCATCAAAAAAATCGCATACCGATGATTTTTCATCCACACTGCCTAAACGGTTAATTGCTCCTGTTTTATGCAGAATAGCCTCAGCAAGAGATGTTTTTCCGCTTCCGCCGTGTCCAACCAGTACTATATTGCGAATATCACTCGTATTAGCCACTATCAAAACCTCCAATGCTTAATCTTTTACTCGTATAGAAACAGGGCAATATACACATTTAACCCGATTGTAACAAGCTTTTTTTGCTTATCTTGAGAGCAATGTTTCAAAGTTTTGTTCGAATTTTCAGCTAAAAGATAATACAAAAACAAAAAAATCTATTTAAAAGAGGTTCTGCTATAAAGATAAAAAATGGTTTTTTATTGGACACTATCCTTAAATTGACCACTCGAATTTGAATTACCTCAATATGTTGTAGTTAATTTTACATAAGGGATATATGTTGGGGGGCGAGTTATAGGGCCTTGTCAAATCAAGACTTACATCAATTAAAGAATTTTTCCGGCGACTGTCGATAAGCCATATACCTTTGATTAAGAGTTGTCAATTTTGAGGTGAATTTTATGAGCAAGACGGAATTAATAACCTGCATCTGTGAAATCAATAGAACCGCGAAACAGGATTTTCTTGAGAGTTTCTCAGAAGAGGAACTAAACGAATATCTTGAGCACCTAATGGAGCTTGACCTCGAAGAGATTGTAGCGCTTGCTTAATCTGCCCCGCACCGGAAAACCGATTTTAATCTGAATCGGCCATACCGCCCGAAGCATCTGAGGGGCTGCTGATTTTCGGCAATCTTACAATATTATTCTGCTTAAACGCCAAAAACACAGGAAAATAGTTATTGGGCATATCAAAAACAAGCTGATAGGTTCTTGTTCCGCTTGAAACTTGAATCGTTTCATCGAGTCTTCTGGGGTCGAGTCTCCCGTCAGACGTCAAATATCCCAAAGGATAAATGTTTATGCCCCGGCCTTGAGTCGGATTACTAATCTGGGATTTCTCATTGCAAATTAATCGCATCTGGGCCAAAGTAAAAATGCCTGCTTTAGAACTAATCTCGGCTTTTACAACGACAAGACTATTTCCGGCGGACGGTGTTACCGGATTTCCTTCCTTATCTTTTAGATTATCCGGAGCAGCTTGAACAGCATCTTTGCCTTTTACTGTAAGCGCCGGTTCGCTTGTAAGTGTCGCAGCTTTACTGCTCAAAGCAATCCTATTAAGATAAGACTCACTTATAAACGAAGGATGAATTAGGGAAAAGCTGTTATTAGAACTCATGCTGCCGCGGCTTACTAACCCAAATAGACCGCAGACAAAATCATCCGGACTTAGCAGCGATCTGTTTACCCGAAGAGGTTTAAGGTTATTAATCCGAGCATAAGGCAAGTTTTTAGGCAGCGGCATCATCGCCAAAACGGTAAGCAGCAGACCGGTAAGTATAAAACCGTAAACAGCTCCGCAGACACATCGCCCTGCCCGATTCAAAATATCATTAAATTCTATGGATTTATGTATAAGTTTCGAAGCGGCAGTTTGAAAAATCGCAAAAGGAAAAATAAACAGCAAAATAAAACTTATCGCCGCCAGCCACGGAGCTAATGAAGAATTATCGCCGCCGAGATAAGCAGCCAAAAGCCGCGAGACTTGTTCGAAGAAGCCAAAAGCCACAAAAGACGAACACAAAATTGTTATAATATTCACGGCTGCATTTACGAGAGAGCCTTTAAAATATTGATAGGCAACACACGCTGCAACTATTACTAAAAGCAACAAAGAACTCATCCGGCAATCTCCTACGCTTTAATAAATCTTTAATTATAATCTGCTATTCTTCAACTTCTGGTTTTTGCCCTGCTTGTTTCGGACTGGAAAGAACTCTTATCATTTCATTTATAGATGTTGTACCATTAAGAACCTTATCAAGCATTACTTCCTGAAGGTAACGCATCTTGGCACTTCTAAGCAGCAATGCAATATCCTGACTCGATTTCGCCTGTGCCAGAGCTTTTTTAATCTGGTCGTTTATCATAATAATTTCGAACGAACATTCTCTTCCATGAAATCCTATTTCATGGCAGGCATCGCAGGGATAAGCTTTTCCGCGTTTATCATAATAAACCTTGCCGACACGATACAAAACCTTGACCTTCTCAGGGGGAATATTAAATTTTTTAAGCAGTTCTTTATTCGGCTCATAAGCTTGTTTGCATTGGTCGCAAAGTTTTCTAAAAAGCCTTTGGTTGCTCGCGCCTATCATCGGCCCCAGTGCAAGATTTCTGTCCCCGACAAGTTTTATCCATTTTGTAAGAGCGTTTACGGTGGTATCAGCTTCTATAGTCGCATATACTGTTGCCCCTTCTTTCGCAGCCATACACGCAACCCGTGCGGTTTCTGAGTCTTTGACCTCAACGACACCGAGAACATCTGGACTCATACGAGCTATCGACAAAAGCTTTTTACCGTATGTAGTTGTTCCGGTATCACTTAGAGAAAATACCTCTTGGGTAATATTAGGAAGCTGACCTGACAGCTTATACTCCAACGTATAAATATTATTGAGAAACGCATCGTGGCTTCTCAACAAAGCGTATAACGTAGTGGTAACCCCTGACTCTTTAGGACCTGAAATAAGAAATAAACCTTTATCTACTTCTCGTATACCGCTTAACTGCTGATATTGCTCGGGGAGAAGGTTTATCTCCTCGAGTTTAGGTATACTTTCCTGAATAATCTTGTGCAGTTTTATATGCTCACCGGCAGTCGAGCCGGCAGTGGTAACTTCCCATTTATTTACATCATTTCCTTCACGCAGTCTAAAAGTTCCTTTTTGCGGCTTACGTCTTTCATCAACATCCAGACTTGCAAGCTCTTTTAAAAACTCACTGAGCCTATCGACCTGCTCCTGCCCTATCGACGGCTGTTCCAGTTGCGCACCATCGACAATATATACCAGATTATAACCTTCTGCCGCCGGAGATAAAATTATATTATTAGTACCAATGCTCTGGGCGTTCTTAAAAAAACTATGCGCGATTTTAAAACTGAAAAAATCCGCTGATTTCGGTTCAGGCAAAGGTATTTCATTTCCGTGAGCTGAAATAAAACCTATATCCCGCAGTTCACTGAGCTTTTTTTCATGATTAACAAAAAGATCCTTAATATGATTTACCGTCAATACACGTTCAAACTCGGATACAAGTGAGTTTCTATGCATAACATAACTAATTGAAACTCCCGCTAAAGCCATAACATAAATCGCTAATCCTACAATAAACATAGGTATCAGCAGCCAAATAACAGCTCCCAAAATTCCGACCGCCAACAAAATTGTAGACCAGAACTCATCTTTCGTATGCAGCATCTGAGCATCATCAGAAACCCACCCAAGAATCGGTATCCACAGAAAAAACATAATCAAAAAAATCACAAGCTTGATTATCGAAATGTACCCGCCTAATTCAGCGGCTGCTAAAAGCAATTCCGGCATACTGTTTACTCCGTTAATACTATTAAAAATTTACTAAAGAATACCACTGCTCGTTGCTCTTATGCCTTTTAAGGCCATTTTAAGCTCTTCAACATTAGGTGCATATTTATATGCTTCTCTGGGGTCAACAAAACCTTCCTGTACAAGCTGACAGAGATTATCTGTTAAATCCAGCATACCTTCTCTCTGACAATTCCTTATAACACTCGGCAAATCACCTTCTCGCCCTTCGGAAATAAGTTTTCTTATTTCCGGATTAGCCAGCATTATCTCCAGTACGGGGATTCTTTCAATACCTTCTTTAACACAGGGCAGTAGTAACTGGCTTATAACCGCTTTAATTGTCAGACTAAGAGCCTGTCTTATCATATTGCGTTCAGCCGGCGGAAATAAATCAAGAAGCCTTCCGATAGCCTGAGAAGCATTAGCAGAATGCAATGTTCCAAACACCAGATGTCCTGTTTCTGCGGCTCTCATACCGGCAGTTACTGTTCTCGCATCTCGCATTTCACCGACAAAAACAACATCCGGGTCCTGTCTCATTAAATACGTCAAAGCATCTTCAAAATCTTTGACATCGATACCAATTTCTCTTTGCGAAACGATAGCCTTCTTATCGACAAATATATATTCAATCGGGTCTTCGATTGTAACAATATGGCTGTTTCTGGTTCTATTAATATAATCTATCATCGAAGCTATCGTTGTCGTTTTACCTGAACCCGTAGGCCCGACCACAAGAACAAGCCCCTGTGCCCTGTCACAAATTTTTTCAAGTGTCTTGGGCAAATGAATTTCTTCAAACAAAGGAACCGTCGATTCGACACGCCTCGCCGCCATACTTATACAACCTCTCTGGCGAAATATGTTTACTCGAAAACGGTCGTGTCCGTCAATTTCATAGGCAAAATCCAGCGTACCGTGCTCGACAAAAAATTGTTTTTGGTGCGGTTTTATAATTTCAAAAATCAATTCTTCGATTTTCTGCTCAGTCAAGATTTCGGCTGTAGTATCCTTTAGCTGTCCCTGCATACGCAGTTTCGGCGGCTGACCGACCTTTAAATGCAAATCGCTGGCGCGGTTTTTTACCGCAGCCCTGAAATACTTATCAAGCTTCTTTTCAGGCTGTTTCTTCGATTCTATTGGTACAGGTTGTTCTTGTGCCATACCTACCCCATTATATAGGCCGAAACATTCATATTATAAGACTACAGGGCGTCATGTCAACAGAGACATCGATGATATATCGGCAATCATGCACAGCCGAAAAACCAGCATTTTGATGTTTATAAAGATATAAGCAGCATTATAAGTGTCATATAAATAGCTACGCTGATAGAATCATTTGCTGTCGTTACCAGCGGGCCGGAGCTAATTGCAGGGTCTATCCCGATTTTTCTAAAAAGAAAAGGCAAAAGCAAACCTAAAGTAGTCGCCACCATAATCGCCGAAAACATCGCCAAACTAAAAGCCATTGTAATTCGTATTGCATCCACCGGCCCTGAGGTATTTTTAAAATGCAGAAGTACCGCACAAATGACGCCTCCGGCTAAACCACAAAGAACAGCAACTACCGCAGCAATTCTTACTTCTCTTACGAAGACCTGTTGAAGTTTTTGTGCGGCAAGATGGCCTGCAGCAAGTCCTGAAACAACAATTGCGGAGGTTTGAAGGCCGGCATTACCGCTAATAGCCGCAATCATAGGTACAAAAACCACTGCAGATGTATAAATTATTGCGAGATTCCAAAATTCGAACTGTTTATGAAAAAATATCAATACAAGAGCGGTAACTCCTGTCCCGAATAAACAAGGCAGCAGCCATGTCATACGAACCCCGGCAGCATGAAATACAGATAAATTTTCTCGCTCGTTAGGTGTGGTTCCGGCCATCGTGTATATATCTTCGATAGCTTCCTCTGCGGCTACTTCGATAATTCGACCCGCAGTAATCTGGCCTATAAGTCTATTCTGTCTGTCAATCACAGGCAAAACCATTAGATCATTTTTAGTAAATATATTCCTGACCTCCTCTTGATCGGCACCACAATAAACATACAAACTGTCTTCACTGATAAGCTCTTTTATCTTTTTATCTTCCGGGCAGGTAAGAAGCAATCTGATTCTAACCTCTCCAAGAAATACTCCTTTTGCATCAACTACAAAAACACTGAAAAAATCTTCGTCTATTTCAGAATTTCTAATCTTATTAACTGCTTCAGCAACAGTAGCGTTTTCCGTAACGCTTATAAGAACAGGGTCCATAATACCGCCCGCTGAATCACTGCTGTAACTCATCAGGTTTTTTATGCGAGCGGCTGTGTCCGGTGATATAGAAGCAAGCAAATGCTCTGCTTTTTCTTCAGGCATCTCAGCAAGCAAATCAGCAGCCTCGTCAAGACCAAGCTCGAGAATTAGCGATATCAATTCGCTGTTTGTGAGCACATGGAACAAGCTTTGGCGTGTAGCTTCGTCTACTTTCTGCAAAACCTCCGCTGAAATATCCTTATCCAGCAGGTCAAATATAACTCTTTTCTGCTCTTCGCTTAAAGTCTCAACTACTTCGGCTATATCACTACCACGGTACTCTTGGAGTAATATCCTAAGTGTAAATTTGTCTTCAACTTCAAGCAAACTCTCGATTTTTTCGAGAAGTTCTGTTTTTTGGCTTTCCATCTCTATTGTCCTGACACGTATATAACGGTATAAATACCGATATTTATCACGATTATCCAACCATTTAAAGCAGGTAACTGCCCGCAAAAATTAATTCGAATGCCCCGCCCAAAATAATGCAAATTGCAAGAATAGGCAATTATTATTTAACATACCCCCAGCTATGGCCGAATTGTATAGTATAAACGCAGGGTTTTTTGCAAAATTACTTGGCTTTTCAGGCTTTTTCTTGTATAATATAGGACGGGCTGTAAAAAGTCTTCTGATCAAAGCGGTTATTGGAGCTTGCTATGATAAGAACAATCAAAATTGCATTATTCGCCGTATTACTGATATGCTGTTTATCTATCGCAGCAGCACCTCAGCCTCGTCTTGTTCAGGCTCCGGACGACTGGACACTGGACGTAAATTATGAGCAGCTGCACCAGATTGAGCTTCGTATAGGTAAAGACCGCAAACCCATGAGATTCTGGTACGTCATATTAACAATCACCAACAACTCAGGTCAGGATATTAATTTCTATCCGATGTGCGAGCTTGTAACAGATACATTCCAAATTATTCCTTCCGGCAGCCAAACACCGCCGGAGGTTTTCGCTAACATCCAAAAACGCCATAAAAGAACATATCCGTTTCTCGAAGTTTTACAGCCAACCGGAACACGCATCCTTCAGGGACAGGATAATACAAGAGATTTTGCGGTTATCTGGCCGGACTTCGATTCTAAAGCCAAAGAGCTTAGCCTGTTCATAGCCGGCCTGAGCAGCGAAACAGCAGCCGTCGAGAAACCTGCTCGGAACGATTCTGATGAGCCGACAACAGTATATTTGAGAAAAACTCTGGCGTTAAGTTACTCTATCAGCGGAGACCCTGTATTTAGAAGCCGCCCGAAGCTTACTTTCAAAGGCCAAAACTGGGTAATGCGTTAAAATAATATTTATTATAAATGCACTCATATGTATATCGCATCGTTAAAATGCCTGCGAAACCGGGATTTATATAAACATAGCTGCTGATGTTTCGTAATAATATCTCGCCGGGGGCGATTGTATCTGCTATTGTGGTATATTTGCAGATAACCGCAATAAGAAAGGCTTAGATTTATGAAACACCTTAGTAAATCTTTAGTGCGCTGGTTCCCAGTATTACTGATAACATTTAGCCTGCTTTTTCAAGGATGCGATTCTAAACCCCAAAACGAACAGCAAACAACCTCCGCCGGACCGAAACAACCGGCCTTCGATTATGAACAGATACAGCTTAAGAACGGTCTGACTGTTATTACACTCGAAGATTTTTCCTGCCCTATCGCAGCGGTACAAATTTGGTATCACGTCGGTTCAAAAGATGAAAACCCCGACAGACAGGGCTTCGCTCATATGTTCGAACATATGATGTTCAGGGGGACAGACAGGCTTGGCCCGACAGACCATTTTTCTCTTATACGCAGCGTAGGAGGCTCGGCAAACGGCTATACCAGCTTTGACCGAACTGTTTATCTTCAGACATTGCCGGCTGAACAGCTTGATTTGGCATTATGGCTCGAAGCTGAACGAATGGCTTTTTTGAGGATTGACCAGGAATCATTCGATATCGAGAGAAAAGTCGTTGAAGAAGAAAGAAGAATGGGGCTGAATCAGCCATACGGAACAGTTTTCGAAAATCTCTTCGACGCGGTTTATACAGTTCATCCGTACAGATGGACGCCGATAGGGAAAATACCGCATTTGCGGGCAGCCCATGTTCAGGAACTTAGGGATTTCTGGGAAAAATATTATACCCCAAGCAATGCAACATTAGTTATTGTCGGAGCTGTCTCGCATCAGCAGGCTCAAGACGCGGCAGAAAAATATTTCGGCTGGATACCAAAATATAACGAGCCGCCAAGAGTTGAAGTCGTTGAACCGCCTATAGAGGGCCCTCGTGATGTAACACTAAAAGAAGATAATGCTCCGGCTCCGGCTGTGGGAGTTGTTTATAGGTCTGTTCCGCTGGCCCATAAAGATGCGGTCGTTTTCAGAGTTATCGCAAATATACTCGGAGGGGGAAACAGCAGCAGATTATATCGGGAATTAGTAGCACAAAAACAGCTTGCCGTGGCAGCCGCTGCGGAAAATTATTCCCTCCAGCAGGATGGATTATTCGGAGCAGGTGCGGTTATGCCTCCTTTCGGTGCCAATGCCGATATGGTACTGGAAATAATCGAATCCCATATAAGCAAATTAAGTGCAGAACCTGTTTCCGAACAAGAGCTTAATAAAGCAAAAAATCAACTCGCTCGCACCTTAGTTACGGAAAACCTCCGGATTGAGCGGAAAGCAAGAACACTTGCCGGTGCCGCTGTAGATATGGGAGATTTATCAAGAGTCAATTCAGCTCTCGATGAAATTCGAGCGGTAACCGCCGATGATTGCATGCGAATAGCACAAGAGTATTTAGTCCCTCAGCGTGCTTTTAGAGTCAGAGTTGAAAGAAATTTGCTCGGCTCACTGATGAAAAGCAAAGACGAACAGCCCTCGGAACTTGCCGAGCCTGAAACCGAAACTCCTCGATTCGGCAGGCCCGGTGTTGTTAGAAGCGATGTATTCCCCTCAGAACCTCCGATTGCAGAAATAAAACCCGGCAGGATTACACCGCAATATGACACTAAAATTCTGAAAAACGGTCTTAAGGTTTTAGTAGTCCAAAACGATGAAGTGCCGTTTATAACCGTTCAGCTTGGTTTTCTCTCAGGGGCTTGGACAGAAGAGCATAACGGTTCGGCTTCGATGGCTTTGGCAATGCTGACAAAAGGCACTCAAAACTATACCGAAGAACAGCTTGCCGAAGAATTAGAAACTTACGCTATAGGCCTTGGCGGTTCGGTAGCGATGGATACAAGTTCAGTTAATATGAGCTGTCTTACAGAACATGTCCAACGTGCGATGGGATTATTAGGTGAAGTTGTATTAAGACCGTCTTTCCCTGAAGATGAATTTGAAAAGCTCAGAAAACAAGTATTAACTTCGCTTGCAGTTGAATCTGCCAGTCCCGAATATCTGACTGAACGGCAATTCAGAATCCGGCTCTATGGAAACCATCCGTATGCCAGAACAGCCGCAGGGGAAATAAACGATGTTAACTCGCTTACGGTCAATCAAGCAAAAGATTGGTGGACACAAAACGCTCGTCCGGATGCAGCAGTTTTGATTTTTGCCGGAGATATTAATTCTGGTTTTGCATTTGAACTGGCGGAAAAAACATTCGGACAATGGGAATCATCTGGAGAAAAACACAAAACAGAACTTGCTCAAATCAGCCCTGCCGAAGAAACTCATATATATCTGGTTGACAGACCCGGCAGCACTCAAAGCCAAATTCGTATGGGACATTTGGGGCTTACACGTCACGATGAAGGATATTTTGTCAGCAGGATAGTCAGCAGCTATTTCGGATGGGCTTTTAACAGCAGACTCAATGAAAGCATTCGGGTAGATAAAGGATTAACGTACAGCGTTTGGGGAGGCTATGAAGCAGGCCGATTTGCAGGCACCTTCAAAATAGGGACATTTACCAAAACCGAATCCACAGCTCGGACGATAAACGCTGTCATCGAAGAGATTAAACGCCTTAAAAATGAGCCGCCAAGCAGTGATGAGCTGGAAAACAACCGGTCGTATATCTTAGGAAGTTTTGTTAAAGACAGAGAAACGCCGCAGCAAATCGCTTCAGACCTCTGGCTTATCGAATCTCAGCAGTTAAACAGCGATTATCTCGATAGGCTTTTGGATTCAATCGCAGCAGCACAAGCTCAAGATTGCCTTGATATGGCACAAAAATCAGTAGATGAAAATAAGCTGGTTATTATCGTGGCCGGTGATGCAGCTATATTAGAAGATGAATTAGCAAAAATCGCACCTGTTACAGTAATTGCTTCGGATTAGGACATTGTATTAATTAAGTTCATAAAGGAGCCTAATGAAGAAAGCTGAATTAAACCGATATTTAATATAGCAGCCTTATTGCTTTTTAGCCAATTGACAAAAAATATCGTGTATGTAATAATAGCAAACGGAATAATAAATATTATAATTTTTTGGAGGCATTAGCTTATGACTTTACTTTGGGTTTTTAGATTTATATTTGCTCTCACCTTAATTCTTGTAATGTTTTTCACGGTAAGTTCCGAATCAATGGCACTCGAAGAACATTCGGTTAGTTTCTGGGCGGTCTTTTGGTCGGGTTTCGGAATGGGTGTTTTGGTGTTTCTGGTCGATTTCTTTACACCCAAGAAAAAACTTAGTGCTTTGGCGGGGGTTTTTTTCGGATTGCTTGTAGGCATAATTATAAGCAGTGTTCTTTCACCGGTCGTTGATGTTGTTTTCCAGACATATAAAGTCAATATTATACCCGAAGCTATCGGCGCGATTAAATGGTTCCTCGCAGTAAGTATTTGCTTTTTGACTATTAGTGTTGTGATTCGTACTAAAGATGATGTCAGATTCGTTATACCTTATGTCGAGTTCGCCAAGCAAATTAAAGGCGCCAGACCTATGATTCTCGATACTTCGGTGATAATTGACGGCAGAATCGCCGACCTTTATCACAGCAAGTTATTTGATGCCCCGCTGGTAGTTCCAAGATTTGTTCTAAATGAACTTCAGCTAATAGCTGATTCGGCAGACAAGCTCAAACGCAACAGAGGCCGCAGAGGGCTCGATATACTTAACAGGATGCAGCAGGACCCTGCCATTGATATCTCGATTGACGACACTGCCATAATACAGGTCGAAGAAGTACAGGGCGTTGACCAAAAGTTAATTCTTTACACTAAACATCATAACGGACGTCTTGCGACTACTGATTATAATCTTAGTAAGGTTGCACAGGTTCGAGAGGTCGATGTGCTAAATCTCAATGACTTGGCCAATTCTTTAAAAACCATTGCGCTTCCCGGTGAATCTATGGACGTTAGAATCGTAAAACCCGGCGAAGAACAGGAACAAGGCATCGGGTATCTGCCGGACGGAACTATGGTTGTAGTTGAAAACGCTCGCGACAAAATAGGCAAAGATATAGCAATCAGCATAACAAGCTCGTTACAAACCGCACAGGGCAAAATGATTTTTGGGAAATTCGAGAACTACATACAGAACAACAGAGAAGAAAAAGATTACGGCAATAATTACAGAAAGCAAAACGGCAAAGGAAGATTCGCAGCCCGAAGCACAGAAGCTTAAGATTATAGTTTATTTAAGTATTTTTTAAGCTCTGTTAGAATTTCTGATTCTTTTACAACGGCAAGTTTTTGGCCTCTAAGATATAAAAAGGCTTTGCCTTTGGCCGCACATACAGCAAGGTCTGCGTCTTTTGCTTCGCCCGGGCCGTTTACTATACATCCCATTACCGCAATATTTAGCGGCTTGGGGACGTCTTTCATCAATTTTTTTATCTTTTCTGCCAATTTTACGACGTTAACTTCTGCTCGCCCGCATGTCGGGCAAACTATAATCTCAGGGCCTTTATTTTCGAGCATCTTTAGAGATATCAATATCTGTTTTGCTATTTCCACCTCTTTAACAGGCTCACCGGCAACACTAACCCTGATTGTATCACCGATACCTTCGGCCAGCAATGTGCCTATAGCAACAGCCGACGGAATCTGAGCATCTTGCGGCAGTCCCGCATGGGTCAATCCGATATGTATGGGATAGTCGAACGTTTCAGCAAGAAGTCTATTTATCTCAATCGTTCTAACCGTGTCGGAGCTTTTGGCACTAAGAACAATCTGATTAAACCTCCTGCCCTCGAAAATCCTGATATATTTTTTCATTTCCGAAAGCATCAAAGCAACTCTTTTTGTCTGCGGAATATCTTTCTTTTTTAAATCTCTTATACTCGCCTCGTTAACTCCAACTCTGATAGCCGTCCGGTTCAATTTAGCTGCATCGATTATTCGCAGAATATCCGAACGATTTTTTATATTTCCGGGATTGATTCTTATTTTTGCCGCTCCTGCTTCGATTGCCTCAATAGCCCGCTGAGGGCTAAAATGAATATCTGCTATCAGAGGCACTTTCACTTTTTGGACTATTTTCGCAAAAGCAGCCGTGTCCGCGGAAGTCGGAACGGCAATCCGTACAAGCTGACAGCCTGATTCGACAAGCTGGTTTATTTGCTTAATACATCGTGCAATATCCGTAGTATGTACTTTGGTCATCGATTGTATTACAACAGGCGAATTCGAACCTATTACAACTGAGCCGACTTTAACATTTATAGTTTTTCTTCGTTTCATAAATGAAGATTGTATCTTGTTTTATTCTTATGGGCAAATTAAAATAAACGGCCGTAATACTATCGATTTTATAATAAGGTTTATTTCGTACTAAGGCATAGTTATGCACTGGAATATTCTTCATATTATTTTTTATATTTGGCTGTTCTTTACTATGATTTACGGCGGTTTCGGGCTGACTCTATATCTAATGCAGCCAAAATTGACATACAGGCCTATCAGAGATGTTCCATATACTCCTGAAGAAATTGGTTTGGAGTTCGAAGATTTAACATTAAAAACAGAAGACGGGATTGCGATTTCAGCTTGGTATATACCCGCTCCTGAATCTAAATATACCATCCTGCTCTGCCATGGTAACGGCGGTAATATTATGCATCGCCTCGATAATATTAATATCTTCTATAACCTCGGAGTAAATTGTCTGATATTCGATTACCGCGGCTACGGCAACAGTCAAGGTAAACCTACCGAACAAGGCACATATAAAGATGCAATGGCCGCCTATAAATGGCTTATCGAGCAAAAAAAAGTAGACACTCAAACTATCATAGTTTACGGCCAGAGTCTGGGGGGCTCGGTCGCCGCATGGCTGGCATCTGAGGTTCAGATAGGTTCGTTAGTTATGGAAAACGCTTTTACATCCTATCTCGATATGGCCAAAAACTTCTATTGGTATATGCCTGTACGATTTTTTGTAAGGTATAAATACGATACACTTCAATATATCGATAATGTTCACTGCCCGATACTGGTAATTCACAGCAGAGATGATGAAATAGTTCCCTTCGAATTCGGTCAGCGCCTATACCAAGCCGCAATCGAACCGAAACAGTTCATTGAAATAAGCGGAGGGCATAATGACGGTTTTTTAGTCTCGATTGACATTTACAGAGACGCGTGGAGAAAATGGCTGATTTATTTGGAAAAAATCAGTCTTGCCTCTAAACAAAACAAAGCTTCCTGATACATCAATAAATTATCGCTGTAGCCTGTTCGATTTGACGTATTATCTGCTCGGGGCCTTCATGCTTGCCGACTATTGCGTCAAAACCCTGACGAAGTAAAACCTGCTCTTCTTCAGACGGTTTGTTTACCATAGCTATTATCTTAATCGCCTGAAGCTCTTCGTCACTGCGGATACTTTTGCAGATTCCTGACGCAGCTGTCTGGCCGTTTGTCAAATCAATAAGCATTACATGAGGTTCGAATTTATGAGCGGTTATCCCTGTCTCAAAATCATTACCCACAACTTTCACCTCGTAATCGGCTTTATCGCGAAGGTATTGCTGGAGCTTAGAACCTGCTTGTTCATCAGAACAAACCAAAAGAACACGCATTTTACCAGCACCTTTGAGTGAGTCGGTCGGCATACCATGCTGTTTCATAAACCGCATAAGCTCGCTAAGAGGAATTCTGCGGTCTTTACTTCCGGGTATACGATATCCTTTTAATTGCCCCGTATCGAACCACTTTGAAACTGTTCTCGGAGCTACATTGCATATCTTTGCTACATCACCCGTCGTTAGAACGTTTTTACCTTTAGACATATTTATTACTCCCCACACGCCGCAATATATCGGCTACAATCCTCTTTTCGGCCTTATTGACCTGCCTGTTTAGCACAGACATAAGTTTTGTAGCCTTTATTAGCGATGTATGGCTATTTTCTTAGATATACGTCCCATAACAAATATGGTTTCCCCATAAGTTTTAAATATGAGCTGACCGCCCAGAAGAGATTTACCCCCAAAAGACACCGTAATGCTTCCTGAACCGCATTACGTATAGAATTGTAATTAATACAACCGATTTGATTTAGAGCCTCTAACAAAACCTATTTAACAATGTGTTATGACAGATAACAATACAACCGATTTTAAGCAACGCCTCATGCATATCTGCCCGACGTTCATA
>Ga0265293_10004447_pt1 | contig 24683 bp, 25 predicted proteins | sample Munlanlewell138R_FD_192505 | JGI IMG/M metagenome (GOLD analysis project Ga0265293, IMG submission 192505) | Leachate microbial communities from a municipal landfill in Southern Ontario, Canada - Leachate well 138R | ecosystem: Engineered > Solid waste > Landfill > Unclassified | place: Canada...
AAGAGAAATCAAAGAGCTCATAGACCAACTCAAAGTACTCCATCCAGATATTGATAAATCGATTTATACAGCTGCAACCAATGTAAACTTAGACGCAATACTGGGATATCATAAAGAAGGCAAAAAAGTACATTTTAATGATATTTATAATGAAAGGGAGAAAAAATCATGATTTTAGATTTAAATTTAGGACTTGACGAAATTTTATTAAAAATTATTTTACCACTATTTTTAACATACTTAGTTTCAGCATTTGTTGGACTTGAAAGACAAAACGTAGGAAAGGCTGCTGGACTTTCATCCCATATATTAGTTGCGATGGGTAGTGCAGGGATTGCGATTATGCAACGTCTTATGTTTGAGCAACAACTTGTATTAGCAGGCCAAGGTGTAAATATTGATCCGGAACAACAAAGAGTCATCGCTCAAGTAGTTACTGGTATTGGTTTTGTTGGAGCTGGTGTTATTATCAAAGACCAAGCAAATGTTGTTAAAGGTATTACAACAGCAGCTACGATTTGGGTAACTGCTATGGTTGGTTTAATATTAGGTAGTGGATATATTTTAGTAGGTTCAATTCTTGGTTTATTTATGGTTATATTAATTCTTGTAAGAGATATAGTTAGAGGATTTAATCCGTTTAAACCGCATGATAAACAAGACACACCACAAGAAAGAGAAAGATAAACATGAATTTAGAAAATATAGCTGCAATATCTACAGCATTCGGAACCGCTGGTATTTCAGTTATTAGAATTTCAGGGAGTACCGCTATTTCTGAGTTCAATAAAATATTTAAAGGTAAGGATTTAACAAAAGTTAAATCCCATACCGTTCACTATGGACATGTGCTCTCTGATGATTTTTCCCACTTAGATGAAGTGATGGTAACAATCATGAAAGCACCTAAAACATTTACTGCTGAAGATACTGTTGAAGTATCTACACATGGCGGTATTTTAATCACGCAAAAAGTGCTTGATCGTATCTTGGATTTAGATATCAGATTAGCAGAGCCAGGCGAGTTTAGTGAACGTGCCTATTTAAATGGAAGAATTGATTTAGTTGAGGCTGAATCCATTATGGATTTAATCCATGCAAAAAGTGAAAAAGCATTAAAGATAGCGAATTTAGGTATTCAAAAAGAAACATCAAAGCTTATTAGAGATTTACGTGCAAAACTTTTAACAATTATTGCGCAAATTGAAGTCAACATCGATTATCCAGAATATGATGATGCTATTCAAATGAGTAGAGAAATTATTAAGCCTAAAACTGAAAGTTTGATTGAAGAAATAGATCTTATATTAAAAGAATCAGAAAAAAATCAGCTCATTAGAGATGGTGTAAAAACCGTTATTGTTGGTAAACCTAATGTCGGTAAATCAAGTTTACTTAATGCACTATTAAATGAAGAAAAAGCAATTGTAACAGATATTGAAGGAACAACTAGAGATACGATTGAAGCATATATCAACATAAGTGGTGTAACACTTAAGTTGATTGATACAGCAGGTATAAGAGAGACAGAAGATGTCGTTGAGAAAATTGGTGTAAATCGCTCTAAAAAGGCAATTTTGGATGCTGAACTGATCTTACTTGTACTCGATCAAAGTAAAGCATTATCTAAAGAAGATAAAGATCTATTAGAACTTACGAAACATAATAGAAGATTAATCATTGGCAATAAATCAGATCTTCCTAAAGCCCTACAATTAGAAGAAATCCTAGAGATATCAACGATTACAAAAGAAGGATTAAAAGATTTAGAGAAAGCAATTTTAAAACTTTTATCATTAGAAGATATTGATTCTAGAGATTTTAACTATTTATCAAATGTTCGACACATCCAAAAAGTAAAAGAAGCTAAAACTTCATTAAATAATGTTTTAACTTCTATAAATTTAGAGATGCCAGTCGATGTTTATGCGATTGATTTAACACAAGCGTGGAAGTCATTGGGAGAGATTTTAGGAGAATATTATCAAGACGATTTATTAAATGAATTGTTCTCTAAATTTTGCCTAGGAAAATAATGTTTTAACATATATTATATGTTATAATAAAAAAGATAGAAAGGGAGGATTTATTTATGGCATATGTAGCATTATATAGAGCATATAGACCGAAAGCTTTTGAAGAAGTTGCAGGTCAAAAAGTCATCATAAAAACTTTACAAAATGCACTTATGCATGATAAAATCCAACATGCTTATCTTTTTAGCGGACCAAGAGGTACTGGTAAAACATCAATCGCAAAAATATTTGCGAAAGCTGTCAATTGTTTAAATCCTGTACACGGAAGTCCTTGTAACAAGTGTGATGTATGTAAAGGTATCGATCGCGGAGATATTCCTGATGTGATTGAAATCGATGCTGCATCCAATAATGGTGTTGATGAAATCAGAGAATTAAGAGATAAAGTTAAATATATGCCTTCTGTAGGTAAATATAAAGTTTATATCATCGATGAAGTTCATATGTTAACACCAGGGGCATTTAATGCATTACTAAAAACATTAGAAGAACCACCAAAACATATTATATTTATTCTTGCGACGACAGAAATACATAAAATACCACCAACTATCTTATCAAGATGTCAACGATTTGATTTTAAGAATATTGAAATTAAAGATATGGTTGAAAAATTAAATGAGATCGTCAAAAAAGAACAAATCGCTATAACAAAAGACGCCATCATTGCAATCGCCGAAAATGCTGAAGGTGGATTAAGAGATGCGATTAGCTTATTAGACCAAGCTATTTCATATGCTGATGATGAAATCACAGAAGAAGATGTACATCAAGTTTCTGGTAGTGTTTCTAAAAAAGCATTATCTGATATGTTATTAGCTATTGTAAATAAAGAAGTTTCAAAAGCCATTGTCATTTTAAAAGACTTATTAGCGGAAGGTAAAGAAATTAGTAGAATTGTTACTGATTTAATCTTAGCACTTCGTGATATGTTATTAGAAAAGACAATTAAAGTTGATTTACCAAAGTATAAAGAGTTACTTAGTGTATTTCCAATTGAAAAAATATATTATTATTTAGATGTTTTAAATCAACTGTCTCAAGACATGAAATGGACACATCAAAAAAGAGCATACGTAGAATTAGCACTTATAAAAATGATGGAGCACCAAACAATCAAGCAAATGGATTATGAGGCTACAATCTTAGATTTAAAGCAATCAATTAATGAATTGAAGCAACAATATAAACAACAGCCGAAAGTTCCAGAAAAGACGAATTTAGAGCCTTTAGTGACCGTTAAAGATATCGAGAAGATATTAAACAACGGAGACAAAGAAAAAAAACAAACGCTTCAAGGTGGTTGGTCATATTTAAAAGATTATCCAAAAGATCATTTAAAGATGGCAGCTTATCTACTATATCAAGGATCTTTAGAAGCGATATCTGATCATATGCTCGTTGTTTATGATGATCTAAATTTATGTAAACAAATGTATGATCCAGATGTTAAAGAACAAGTCTTAGACATCATTAACAATAAAAATGAACTTATTAAAGGATATTATGCAATCTTAAAGACAGATTGGTTAGTCATTAAAGAAGTTTATGCAGATTTGTGGCACAAAGGACAAAAGAAACCAAAACTACCGCCACATGATTTTAAATTATATAAAGATGTTCAAGAAGAATCTAAAACATCAGAAACATTAAATCTCGCAAAAGAATATTTTGGAGAAAAAGTAAAGATAAAGGAGTAACATAATGAATCCGAATATGTTAAATAAATTAAAGAAAATTCAAAAACAAATGATGGAAGCACAAGAAGCTTTAGAAAGAAAGGAATTCTTTGGTAAAGCAAGTGGTGTGACTGTGATTATGCAAGGTACAAGACAAGTGATTGATGTTCAAATCAATCCAGAAGTTTTAGAAGAAGTTGACTTATTACAAGACGCAATCTTACTTGCAGTAAATGATGCATTAAAACAAATCGATAAAGAACAAGAAGAGACAATGGGTCAATTTTCTGGTGGTATGGGTGGATTTGGTTTCTAATGATTCCAAAAATTTTACAGAAAATCATGGATGATTTTCAAAAACTACCAGGCATTGGAGAAAAAACAGCAGAACGTTTAGCGTTATTTATCATTTCAGATATGGAAGATGAAGCGATTGGTGAGTTTAGTGATCATTTAAAAAGATTAAAATCTGAAATTAAAACATGTCCTGTATGTCATATGCTTACTGATCATGATTTATGTGATGTATGCTCTAATCCAAGTAGAGACCAGTCTACTGTAATGGTTGTAGCGGATGCGAAAGATGTTTTCATTCTAGAAAAGATGCAATCTTATCAAGGTTCATATCATGTTTTAGGTGGCCTTATAGATTTTTCTAGAGGGATTACCGATAAAGATTTAAACATAGATACTTTATCAAATCGTATCAAGCATGTTAAAGAGCTCATTATCGCAACAAACGGAACCGTTGAAGGCGAAATGACTGCGAAATTTTTAAAGTCACTTTATGAAGATCAAGATTTAAGTATTACAAGATTAGCTTCTGGTCTTCCTGTTGGTGCAGATTTAAAATATGCAGATGAACTGACACTATCAAAAGCAGTAGAAAATAGAATGAAGTATTAGGAGGTAAATCATGAATATAGCTATATGGGATGCAATAAAAGGTTTCTTTTTACGTATATATGATAAGTTTAATGCATTTTTGCAAGACACTTTAGATATCGATGGAAAACTTATTGGACTATATGAAGAATTCATTGTACCACTACCCGAGATTATTAAAATTGTGGGTATCGTATTTACCGCAATCATTATTGTCTTAGGAATTTTGTCTTTTGTTAAGAAAATGTTGAAATTATTCGTGGTTTTAGCAGTTATTTTAGCAATTGTGCTTATTATTACAAGATTATAATAGAAAAAACTTGCAAATTAAACATGAATCGTTTACAATATATACGGTTTTAGGAGGCAAAAATGAGCGATAATTTAAAAACAATGGCAATGATTGACATTGTAGAGCATTTATTAAAAGAAAATAGTGAGCCAATCACTATACAAGATTTGATTGCTAAAGTAAGAGAGATCAAAGACATTCAACCAGATGATGTCGATCGATTAACACAACTTTACATGGATATAACACAAAGTGCAAAATTTGTATATGTTGGTGAAGATAAGTGGGACTTAAAAGAGAGAAATCTTGAAATGTGGGACAAAGATGGATACGCATTTGTCACACCAGATCAAGATGAAGAAGAAGTCGAAGATGATCTAGATTTCACAGAGTTCACTTTAGATGATGTTGAAGAACAAGAAGTAGAAGTGGATGATGACGAAGACGAAGATGAAGAAAAAGAAGAAGACGACGAAGAAATAAAAGAAGAAAAAGAATATATTGACGTAGCACTTCCAATTAAATCTACTGATGAAGATGATGTAGATGACGATGTTGATTTCGATTCAGATTATGATGAAGATGATTATAATGAAATCATGGATGATTACGAAGATATGTACGACGAAGAATAAGAAAGTATAAAGAGTATGCTAAGCATGCTCTTTTTAACCTATAAATGAAAGGAATGAAAGTATGCCAAATTGGGTAGAATGGGTTGGGTATGTAGCGAGTTTAATTGTTTTAGTTTCTTTAATTATGAGCAGTGTAAAAAGATTAAGATGGATTAATTTAACAGGATCATTAATTTTTGCAGTCTATGGATTGTTATTGCCTTCTTATCCGGTTGCTGTTATGAACTTTGGTATTGTGTTAGTAAATTCATATTATCTATATCAAATCTATAGTAAAAAAGATTTGTTTGAGTTGATTCCGATTAAGGATGATGCATATTTTGAACATTTTATGAATGTTTACCGTAAAGATATGAGTCAATTTATCAATTTAGAACATGATATCACTCAAGAAGGATTAATCAAATTTTTTGTGAGTAGAAATACTGTACCTGCTGGACTTTTTATAGGCAAAAAGGTCGAAGATGATAAACTTGAAATTTGGGTTGATTATACAACACCAACGTATAGAGACTTTAAAATTGCTGAATATATCTACACTCAAAAAAAGGATGTTTTTGCGAGTCAAGGATTTAATGTTCTGCTTACAAAACCAGGAAAAGAAAAACATAATACATATCTTGAAAAGATGGGTTTTGAAAAAATCACTTATCTTGATGAACCATATTATAAAAAAGAAATATAAAAAAAGACTTTTAAAATTTTTTATTTTTGATATAATTAATAAGGGCACACCAAAGAGTCTCCTAAACAAGGAGACTCTTTTATTTTTGATAGGAGGATATGTAAATGGCGAAATATATTTTTGTAACTGGTGGTGTAGTATCAAGCTTAGGGAAGGGAATAACGGCTTCAGCTATAGGTCAATTATTAAAAAGTAGAGGATTAAAAGTGTTTATGCAAAAGTTTGATCCATACATTAATGTTGATCCTGGAACGATGAGTCCACTGCAACATGGAGAAGTGTTTGTAACTGATGATGGTGCAGAAACTGATCTTGATTTAGGTCATTATGAAAGATTTATTGATGAAAACTTAAATAAACATTCAAGTATAACAACAGGGAAAATTTATCAATCAGTCATAAAAAGAGAAAGAAGAGGAGATTACTTAGGAGCTACTGTTCAAGTAATACCTCATATTACAGATCAAATCAAAAAGAAATTATTTGATGTTGCAAAATATACGAATCCAGATGTTGTTATCACTGAAATTGGAGGAACCGTTGGGGATATCGAGTCTCTACCTTTTTTAGAAGCTATTCGTCAAGCAAGACATGATTTTGGATTTAATAACACATTATATATCCACAATACATTAGTGCCTTATTTAAAAGCAGCAAACGAAATTAAAACAAAACCAACACAACATAGTATAAAAGAACTGATGAGTTTAGGTATTCATCCTGATATTATTGTTTTAAGAAGTGAAAAACCTATTGATCAAGCAGTCAAAGATAAAATCGCAATGTTTTGTGATGTAGATGAAGATGCCGTGTTTGAATCTATCGATGTAGATGTTTTATATGAAGTCATCACTAAAATGCATGAGCAAAAGATTGATGATAAAATATTAAAACATTTTAAATATGAGAGTCAAATGGATGCAGATGTCAAACCATGGTATGATCTTGTCGAAAGAATTAAACATTTAGAAGGTAAAATTACAATTGGACTTGTTGGTAAATATGTGAAACTACATGATGCTTATTTATCAGTTTCTGAGAGTTTGAAACATGCAGGCTATTTTCATAAAAAACAAATTGAAATTAAATGGATAAATGCAGAAGAAGTTGATGATCATAATATAGAAGAAAACCTTAAAGATTGTTCTGGTGTACTTGTTCCTGGTGGTTTTGGTCATCGAGCAACAAAAGGAAAAATAGCTGCTATTAAATATGCTAGAGAACATCAAATGCCATTTTTTGGTATTTGTTATGGCATGCAGTTAGCAGTTATAGAGTATGCAAATAATGTATTAAACATGGTTGGTGCAAACTCAACTGAAATCGATGAAAAAACGCCATATCCTGTAATCTCTTTACAAAGAGGTAGAGAAGAAGATGAGGATTTAGGAGGAACACTTCGATTAGGATTATATGATTGTGACTTAAAAGAAGATACAAAGACATTTAAAGCATACGATAAAAAAGTTATTCAAGAAAGACATAGACATCGTTATGAATTTAATAATAAATATTTAGACACATTTGAGAAAAGTGATATGATCATTTCAGGGTTTAATAAAGATCATCATCTAGTTGAAATTGTTGAGCTTAAGAACCATCCTTGGTTTATTGCTGTACAGTTTCATCCAGAGTTTTTATCAAGACCACTTAGACCACATCCGCTGTTTAGAGATTTTATTGAAGCGACAATTAAATTTTCTAATCATAATTAGTGGAGTAACAACGTTTACACAACTGATATTCATTGTAATATCAAGGTAATTATAATATAATATAGGTGATTAAAATTCAAGGAGGAATATAAAAATGTTAGTATCAGCAAAAGAAATGTTAATCAAAGCACACAAAGAAGGTTATGGTGTTGCTCAAATTAATATTAATAATTTAGAATGGACAAAAACAGTATTACAAACAGTTAATGAATTAAAATCCCCAGTTATTTTAGGTGTATCAGAAGGTGCAGCTAAATATATGGGTGGGTTTAAAACAGTGATGGCAATGGTTAGAGAATTAGATGCATTTTATAATGTTACAGTTCCAGTTGCAGTACATTTAGATCATGGAACTTATGAAGGTTCATTTAAAGCATTAGAAGCAGGATTTACTTCAATTATGTTTGATGGTTCACATTATGATTTTGAAGAAAATTTAGCTAAAACTAAAGAAGTTGTAGCTGCTTGTCATGCTAAAGGTGTATCAGTTGAAGCAGAAGTTGGTTCAATTGGTGGAGAAGAAGATGGCGTTATCGGTATGGGTGAAATTGCAGATCCTGAAGAATGCCGTAAGATTGCTGAAACAGGCGTAGATATGTTTGCAGCTGGTATTGGTAATATCCATGGTACATATCCAGAAAACTGGCAAGGTCTAAACTTTGATGTATTAAAACAAGTTCAAGAAGTAACTGGTGGTATTCCATTAGTATTACATGGTGGAACAGGTATTCCAGCTGACCAAGTTAAAAAAGCTATTTCATTAGGTGTATCAAAAATTAACGTGAATACTGAACTTCAATTAGCATTTGCAGCAGCAACTCGTGAATATATTGAAGCTGGTAAAGACTTAAAAGGTAAAGGATTCGATCCAAGAAAATTATTAGCTCCAGGTTGTGACGCTATGAAACGTGTTGTAACTGAAAAAGTTGAAATGTTTGGATCAAAAAATAAAGCATAATAAATATATATGTTGAGGTGAAATCATGCGTGATGAATTAAAGTATCATGAGTATGCAAATTGGAAGATGGAAAACCATGATTTATTAAAGTATTTGACTGAAAACAATTCCGATTTAATGATACGTTTTAAACACGTCTTGGATGTCACTGATTATTTGTATAACAAACTCATTGATGATCCTAATTTCTCGGAAGATGAAGATCAAATCTTTGAAACAGGGTTTTATTACTTGTTCGATCAGATAGATAAAATCACACAGTTATTAAAACCATATCAAAATGAGTTTAAAGCATTAGAAAAAAGAGCTAAAGAAATAAATTTATTATTATCAGCAATCGACTTTCAAAATGAACTAGCAACCCTAGAAGATTATGATGATACGGATATGGCAGACTTAATTGATTTTGAACAAGAAATTACTAAAAAGATTGAAAACAAAGAAGAAGTCGAACAAGATATGTATGAAAAACTAGATCGTATCACTTTTGAGATTTTCAATAAACTTGATGTGGAATATTATCCTATCAATGATATCTTTTTAGAAATTGCAGATGAATTAGGCATTTTATAAGAAATGAAGAGACTTTTTAGTCTCTTTTTTGTTATAATAAAAATAAAGATATAACCTTGTGGGAGGGTATGATTATGAAAAAAATTTTTACTATATTTTTGTTTATTTTCAGTTTATTTTTGTTATCTGGTTGTGGTAAAGATACACTAGATTTTCCAGAATATAAAGATGAAGACCAAGTGGAAATGACATCTGAGGAAGTCAATACATTATTATCTGATATAGACATGGAAGAAGCTATGAAAAAAACTCTAAAATTGTCTATGCAAATAGATCTAAAACTAAGTAGTGATCTTGACTTTGGACTTAGCAGCTTTAATGGTAGCGTAGATATGGATCTATCCTTAACATCCACATCTTATATGATCATAAGCGAGATTGTTGAAGAAGCACAAATACATTCTGTTAATACTTTTAATATGACACAAAAAGCTACATATAAAGGCAGTAGTTATTTTGAAGATTCAACAACTAAGATTAAAGGTGATATAAACGCATATCTTATAGATCAATATCTATATTATGACAGTGATATTAATAATAGTGATGATTTTGAACTTTTCAACAATGGTAAATTCAAATTAGATTCAATGATTACTCAAGAAAAATGGGATGAGTTTGTTGTTGATCCTTCTGGTATAACAGATGATTATCTTGATGTTGATATAACACCAAATGTGTTATTAGAGAGTTTAGAAGCGATTGAATCTTTAATGGCATTGGAGATGATTTCTGTTTATGAAGATGATGCGAAACATATCGTTGTTATTGACATAACAAAACAAAAAATGCTTGAAAACATAGATGTTTTTATAGAAATGTCTAATGACACATCAACTTGGACTGTAGAAGAATTTGCAAGCAAAAGAGTTGAGTTTACAAATGAAATGATGGCATTCAAAACGATGGATATGTCCATAGCACTTGTTGTAGAAGAGGGTCAATTAAATAATTTAGGTATTAAACTAGATATGACTATGGAACCAAGTGGATCAACTGTTGAATTTAATGCGATTATTCTTATGGATATGAATGTTGAAATGCCAGCATTTCCTGATGATTTAGATACATATAAAATAACAGAGGCACCAGAAAACGAATTATTTTAATACATAATGAGACTAGAGTTTTTATCTAGTCTTTTTATATTTATATATTTTGATATAATCATAGATATAGAAACGGGGATTACACATGAAAAAAATGTATATCACAGTGATTTTAATCAGTTTATTATTACTTGCAGGTTGTGTTAATGAAAGATTAGAGTTTCCAACTTATCTTGAAGTCAACAAAGTTGAAATGACAGAAGACGAAATTGGATCTTTATTAGATACTATCGACATAGAAACTGAATTAAAAAAAGTATTCTCTTTATCTATGTATATCGATATGGCATACGATCAAGAGTTTAGTAATGTTGCAAAAGTAGATTTTAATGTAGGAATTGCTTCTCATGGATTTATTAAACTTAAAGATGAAAGTAGTGATTTAGAACTTTATTTAGATCACACAGTTACGATGAAAAAAGAAGTTGCCAATCTAGTTGATAAAAGTTTCAATGAGAAAACAAAATTAAGTGGCATGCTTCATACTTATTTTACAAATCAACAATTATACGTTGAATATGATTTTGATAATGATCTTGATGGCAAATATAAATTAAATAACGAAGAAGATCTGGGACTAGATGATCAGTTGTTTTTAAACTATAAAACGATGATTGATAAATATATGTCAACACATACAACTCAAGAAAAAATGATTCATTTCTTGTTGGAATCAGATATGATTTATGTCTATGAAAAAGATGGTAAACAATCCATATATTTTGATATTGATTCAAACAAAATAAGTCAAAACAAAGATATGTTCATCGATCCAATGAACTATGATGAATTACAATATCTTACTGCCAAAACTGAATTTATCAAAGAAGTTACCGAAAACCAAAAACTAAATATCAAACTCTCATTAGATATCATTGATGAAAAGTTAGATGCGATCAATATTACATTTGATCAAAGTTTTTATCATAATGGTGGCTCGACTAATTATGATGTTGTTATCATTTTAAAAACAAATGCAGCAATGCCTCTATTTCCAAAAGATTTAGATCAGTATGAAACAGTTGATGAGCTATATGATATTACAATATAATTAAAAATATATATTAAAATTAGGAATACTTGTTCCTAATTTTTTTTAATAGGCTTTTTAGTAAAATTTTGCTATGATAGATATAGGAGATTATGAAATGAATAAATTTGTTTTTTTTGGAGACAGTGTTACAGAGTCAGATAGAAATATGATGGATGATAATGATTTAGGAAGAGGCTATGTTTTTAATTTAAGTAACCTGTTTTCTAAAGCATTATTTTTTAATCGTGGGATTAGTGGACAGCGTGTTAAAGACCTTATAAAAAGAGTTGAAAAAGATGTTATATCAATTCAGCCTGATTATTGTTTTATTTGGATTGGTGTTAATGATGCATGGCTGCCATATTTGTTAAATCAAGTCTCATCAATTGATACATTTTATAATGACTATAATGATCTTGTAAAACGAATTAAAGAGGAATCTAAAAAAACTGAAATTGTACTGATAAAGCCTTTTGCTTTAACTATAGGACATGTATCTGTTAAGATATATGAAGATATCAAATACTTTAGAAATCAAACAGCAGAAGTCGCAACCCTTCATGATCTAGACTGTATAGATATAAAAGAAGCTGTTGAAGAAAAATTAAGATATATGCCAGCAAACCTACTCTTTCGTGACGGTATACATCCGACTTTAGAAGGTTATGAAGTAATTACTAAAGTCATAGAGCGGTATATAAAGGAGCATGTGAAATGATATTTGAAGCACTTATTATTGGTGGCGGGCCAGCAGGACTTATGGCTGCTAATGTATTAGAAAAAAACAAGGTTAATTATAAACTTTTAGAAAAAAACGAAAAATGTGGAAAAAAATTACTTTTAACAGGTGGTAGAAGATGTAATGTAACTAATCACTTATCGATAAGCGACTTCATTGATACATTAACTTTTAAACATAAGAAGTTTTTATATCATGCATTAACATCATTTGGATCTAAAGATGTAATTGATTTTTTTAATGTTCATGGATTAGAACTTGTTCTTGAAAACAATTTTAAATATTTTCCTAAGACAGAAAAAAGCTTAAGTGTATTAGAGTCTTTATTAAAAGATATCAAACAAGAAAATATATTATACCAACAAGCTGTCAAAGAGATTCATAAAGAAGATGATGTATTTAAAGTTGTAACAAAAAATGATACTTTTTATGCAAAAAGTGTGATTGTTGCTGTTGGCTCAAACAGCTTTCCATCGACAGGTAGTAGCGGTGATGGACTGTTATTTGCAAAACATTTAGGCATTGATTATAAAGAATTTACACCAGCTGAAACACATGTTTATTCGAATGAAGTTAAAGAGAGGTATAAAGAGTTTCAAGGTGTTTCATTATCACAAAGAACTGTATCTATAAAAAACACGAAAATCGCATATCAAGGTGATTTACTGTTTACACACTTTGGTTTGAGTGGACCAGTTATTATGCATTTAGCTGAGTTTATATATGATGATATTTTACTGAATGGAAAATCTGTTTTAGAATTCTCATTAGCAGATGTATCTGAAGAAGATATGCTAAGCTCAATTTTATCAGATGCACATATGTTTATTCATAAAAAATTAGAAGACTATACAACTAAAAGAGTAATTGATGTCATCTTAGAACAACTCAATATAAAATTTAAAAAAATCGCTGAAATCAAAAAATCAGATATTATGAATATTGTTAATAAATTAACGCATTTTCAAATCATTATTGACAAAGTCGAAGATAAAGAAAAAGCATATGTTAATAAAGGTGGTATTGATGTTAAATCATTAGATCCAAAATCTATGCAAGTTAAAGCGATCAATCATTTATATTTTGTAGGTGAAACGACTGATTTACACGGTCCTATTGGAGGATATAATATTACCATTGCATTATCCACAGGTAGACTAGCTGCATTAGATATTGTTAGTCATCTATGAAAAAAATTTTTCAAATATGACAAAAGCGAAAATTCGAATGTTAATGATTGAGTTTTTACAATATTACATGTAATATGAGTATGAAAGATTGGTGATATATTATGAATTCATTTAAATTTAACACAAAGCCAAAAGTAAAATCAAATTTGGATCCTAATTTTAATCCTGCGATTTTAGCACATTTAAATTTTGAAAAAAGTGTTTTAAAAACAAATCAATATAATCAAGTAGAAATAGGCATTAAAAGAGCAGAAGATGACATTTCAGTACACAAAACAATCTTATTTTCCGATGATCATATAGATGCTAGTCAAAATGAATTTTTTATTGAAAGATTGATAAAGGCATTGCTTTGGACTAAGGGTGGATACCAAATTTTAATTAAAGGTCCAGAAAGTATTAAATCATTTTTAAAAAAAACATACACGAAAGATGGGTTAAGATCATTTGATGTATTGTTTATGGAAAGAATATACGAAAAACCTTTTGAAGTTGTCTCATTAAAAGATGATGAAGTACTAGAAGAAAAAGAAGTTGCAAAATCAGTAGGCAGACATTTGGACGGTTGTCGTATTGGATTTGATGCTGGTGGTTCTGATAGAAAAGTTTCAGCGGTAGTTAATGGGGAAACGATATTTAGTGAAGAAGTCATTTGGCATCCTAAAACTAATAGTGATCCGTTTTATCATATAGAAGGTATTAAAGATTCTATGTTAAGAGCGGCATCTAAGATGCCAAGAGTTGATGGTATTGGAGTCTCTAGTGCTGGAGTATTTGTTAACAATCAAGCGATGGTCGCTTCATTGTTTAGACAAGTTCCAGATGATTTATACGCTAAACATATTAAAAATATTTATATAGATATCGCAAAAGAAATGGGAGATATTCCTATAGAAGTAGCTAACGATGGTGATGTAACTGCATTAGCTGGCGCGATGAGTTTAGATGATAATAAGGTTTTAGGAATTGCGATGGGGACTTCTCAAGCAGCTGGTTATGTTGATCATAAAGGTCACATCACTGGATGGCTAAATGAATTAGCGTTTGTGTCTGTTGATTATCACCTAGATGCAGAAGTTGATGAATGGTCAGGCGACTTTGGAGTAGGGGTAAGTTATTTTTCTCAGGATGCTGCAATTAAATTAGCACCTAAAGCAAATATCTCATTTGAAGAAGGACTATCACCTGCAGATAAACTTAAAGTAATACAAAACCTAGCGGATCAAGATCATCAAGGTGCACTTGACATATTTAAAACAATAGGTATATATTTAGGATATGGATTAGGATATTACCAGTTGTTTTATCCAATGAAGCACGTATTAATCTTAGGTAGAGTGACTTCAGGCATCGGTGGAGAGTTAATCATCAAGTGGGCTAAAGAAGTCTTAAAAGAAGAATTTAAAGATTTATATCAAATTATTAATCTACAACTTCCAGATGAGAAGTCAAGACGTGTTGGACAATCAATCGCTGCAGCAAGTCTTCCAAATATAGATATGAAAGAGGAACATATATGAAATTATTAAAACCAAGTGCTGAGTTTTTCGTCTTTGATGAAAAACCAATTAATGAGGCCGTAAGTCGCACAACGCATATGTCTATAGCAGCACATCAAGATGATATAGAAATTATGGCATATGATGGTATCTTAAAATGTTTTAACCAACCAAATAACTGGTTCTTCGGTGTTGTCGTTACAAACGGTTCTGGTAGTGCTAGAGATGGTGAGTATAAAGATTATACCGATGAAGATATGATTAAAATCAGAAAGTTAGAACAAAAAAAGGCTGCATACATTGGTGAATTTGGAGCACTTGCCTTACTTGATCATCCAAGTAAAGAAGTCAAAGATCCCAAAAACACTGAAATCGTTGATGAACTTCTCATGTTACTTAATCAAGCAAAACCAGAAGTTTTATATACACATAACCTAGCTGATAAACATGATACACATATTGGTGTTACGACTAAAGTGATTAGAGCATTAAGAAAAATGGATAAAAAAGATCGTCCAAATAAAGTTTATGGCTGTGAAGTATGGAGAGATCTAGACTGGGTAGTAGACAAAGAAAAAGTAGCTTTTGATGTGAGCGCACATCCAAATCTAGCAGCTAGTTTAGTTGAAGTCTTTGATTCACAAATCGTTGGTGGAAAACGTTATGATTTAGCGACAATGGGCAGAAGATTAGCTAACGCTACATATAGTGAATCACATTTTGTTGATAAAGCAGATGCAGTCATTCACGCAATGGATTTAACACCACTCATAGAAAATGATGATTTAGATATTACCACATATATCACAGATTATATTGAGAGATTTAAGAAAGATGTTAGAGATAGAATAGAAAAAATGCTTTAAAATATGGCCGTTTCACAAGAAACGGTCTTTTTTTTATCTATTAAAAATTTTTTTCACTATAGAGAGTATAGAATGAAGATGTATGTAAAAATATGATAAAAGAGGGAGACTTATGAAAATATTTAAATTAATATTGACATTTACACTTATACTCTCGATTATTGGGTGCGAATCTGAAACAAAAGAAGAGACAGCATCCATATCAGGAGTAACAGATGTAACTGTTGATTTTGGATCAACATTTGATCCACTTGATGGTGTAACAGCAACTGATTCTGTAGACGGTGCAATCCTATCAAGCGAAATTGTTGTATCTGGAACTGTGGATACAAATACATCAGGAACTTATACACTAACTTACACTGTAACTGGTAGTGATGGCAAAGAAGTTACAGCAACCAGAGTAGTGACAGTAAGTGAAGAACCACTAGAATGTGGGGATAACCGTGAAGAAGTTAACGGTGAATGTGTCGTTGTTGATCAAGACTTAGAAGATATCAAAAATGCACTAAGTGAAACAAGTATATTAACTAACTATCAATTAGTTGTGTTAATCACAAATGGTGATGATTCATATGAAATGACTTTAAGTTTCGATGATCAACTTGCATTATTTGAAATGGGAGAAAACGATGTCGTATACTATGAAACGACTACTAGTGGAATAAAAGCTTATATTAAACAAGGTGATTCATATGTTGTAGAGACTGTTGATCAAATAGAAGCTTTTAGTTTTTATGAAGAACTTGATCCTAAATGGTTTACAAAAACAGGTGATTACTTCTTACTAGGCAGCCAACATATTTCAACTATCTCTGGCATGATTACTGATTATATGCCTGATGGCGCAATGAATAATTTTAAAGTTGGTCTTAAAGATGAATACTTAGAGTATTTCATGTTTAATGTTATTTCAGGAGATGAAACATATCTATTAACATTTACGTTTGATATGATTGGTGAAGTTGATCTTGAACTTCCAACAGTGTAGGGAGGCTAAATCATGAAAAAAATATTAATATTTATATTATTAACAGTTTTTGCGTTTGGCGCATTTGAAGCACCATCTACATATGCTTTCTTTAGAGTCGAAGAAGAAACTAAAGAAACAGTATATGTTGAAGGTATAAGACATACAAAAATTGTCGGATCTATTAATAACGACGGTAAGATTACAAGACAAGTGATGAACTATCTTGGCGCAAACGTCGGCGTAGATTCGAATCTAAAAATAGTTGTTGGTGATAATTATTATAACCATCAAGATGAAAATGGTAAATGGGGCATGTTTAATATCCATGGACTTATCGAAAATGTACACTCAAGATATGACCATTTCGAAGTACTTGCAGGTGTAAATGGTGATTTTTATGATATTAACAACACCGGTAGACCTGTATCAGCACATATTAGAAACTTTGAAGTCGTTCAAAGAGGAGATACAACAACTAGACCATTAGTCGGATTTAAAGATAATGGTGAAGTCGTTTTTGGTTTACCACAGTTTGAAGGTTATGAACTTTTAGTTTTTAATGATGAAGGTCAACTTAAAAATAAACTAGATGTCGCTCATATTAATTCTAATCCATTAAATGATAGTGAAATTAGTGTTTATTTTGATAATTATTTAAGTGCTTTACCAGCTGAACTAGAAAAAGTATATATTGATGGTATAGATACGAAAATTACTGAATCTAATGGCAATTATTATGGTAAAGGTGTGTTTGCATCTGAAACAACTGAAGATGAAGGTATTGGTGAAAATCAATTTGTTATTGTTGGTAAAAATTTCAATCAAGATAATCTAATTACAGAAACTGATACTGTTGTTGTTCAAGTAGGTGTTACAGGAACATTTGATGGTGTAAGATTTGCACTTGGTTCTGATAGACAACCACTTGTTATTGGTGGTGCCGTAAATGCTGGATTAAATGCTGGTGCATCTTGGAATTTTCCAGCACCAAGAACAGCTGTTGGTGTAAAAGCTGATGGTACAGTGTTCTTTGTGGTTGTTGATGGTAGAAATAAACCGATGGGCATGGAAGGTGTAACACTTCCTGAACTTGCTGAAATCATGTTTTATTTTGGAGCAGTTGATGCATTTAACTTAGATGGTGGTGGATCATCTACGATGACACTAAAAGATATTGAATCTGGTGAATATATGATATTAAATACTCCATCAGATGGCAGATTAAGATCAATTAGTAATGGTATCTTTATTGTCAAAGGTGAACATGAAAGAGTTCCTGATCCAATTCCTTCATGGCCAGACACAAGAGATCAACTTACTGAACCAACAAATATTTATGTAGATCAAAATAATGTGTTAAGATTTAATGAAGTAGAAGGAAGTATTTCTTATAGTGTTTTAATTAACGGTGTTGAAACGATTATCCAAGATAATGAATTACTTCTAGATTTAGAAGTCGGTATACATGAGATTTCTGTTAGAGCTAAAGGTGGCGTAGATTATAAGTCTTCGGACTATACAACCTCATTCCTTTATCAAACATATCCAAATGATATTAATTTACTCATTGATATGATTAAAGATTATACACAATCTTCAATAAATGATTAAATAAATGAATATATTTTCCTAATCATGAAAAAAACATATGTCTTTTGGCATATGTTCTTTTTTGTTTGACATATCTATGATATGTTATTTATGTAGAAATGAAAGTTCGAGGTGTTACACTATGAAAATTATTACATGTATTAAACAAGTTCCAGCCTCTTCTCAAGTGGAAGTGGATCCAAAAACAGGCGTTTTAATTAGAGATGGCAATAATGTGAAGATGAATCCTTATGATTTATACGCATTAGAAGCAGCTTTTAAAGTAAATGAAATGAAAAATGATGTATCAGTTCATGCAATTACGATGGGACCTCCTAGCGCAACTAGCGTGCTAAATGAAGCTTTATATATGGGTGCAGATGATGCATCTTTAATTACGGATAGAAGATTTGCAGGTGCTGATGTGCTAGCAACATCTTATACATTAAGCCAACTGATTAGACATATAAATGATTATGATTTAATTATATGTGGAAAACAAACAACAGATGGAGATACGGCACAAGTAGGACCAGAAATTGCAGAGTTTTTGCATATTCCACATGTACCTTATGTTAAAGAGATTGTAGAAGTCAAAGATCATTCGATTGTTGTGATTAGTGGTTATGATTTATATGATGAAAAAATAGAAATAGATTTTCCATGTTTAATCACAGTTGAAAAAGATAGTTATGTTCCAAGACTACCTTCTTTTCGTAGAAAATCAACATTTACAGGATATAAGATTCCAATGATTTCATTAAAAGACTTAGAAGATAAAGATCCTGATCATTATGGATTAAGTGGCTCTCCAACACAAGTTGAAGAGATCTTTCCTCCAAACAAAAAGATGGAATCAAAGATGATTGAAGGTTCAACTAAAGAACTTTCACAAAAAATCTTTGATATATTAAAAGAAAGTAGATATGTATAGGTGATCACATGGCATATATAAAAGTAAACCAAGATAAAGTAACTGAAGAAATCGCAAAACAACTTATAGATGTTTGTCCTTTTAATGCATTTGATTATCAAGATGCTTATTTATCCATTAATGCATCATGTAGAATCTGTAAGATGTGTGTTAAAAAAGGACCACATGGCGTTTGCGAAGTAGTAGATAATCCTAAACCTAAAATTGATAAGAGTTTATATAATGGTATTGCAGTATTTATTGAACAACATCAAAATCAAGCACATCCAGTAAGTTGGGAACTTATTGGAAAAGCTAAGGAACTTGCAAAAGTTAGTAAAGAAGAAGTGTTTGCGATTGTTGTTGGAAACGATGTTAAAGATATTACTAATCAAGCATTATCATATGGTGTGGATAGAGTTTTTGTTTATGAAGATGATTCGTTTAAAGATTTTAATGTTGAACTATATACAAACGTTGTTGAAGCATTTTTCAATAAATATAAAAATAACGTCATCTTATTTGGTGGTACACCAATGGGTAGAAGCTTCGCACCAAAAGTTGCAGCAAGACTTAAGACAGGACTAACTGCAGATTGTACAATGCTAGAGATGACAGAGACTAAAGACCTTCTTCAAATTAGACCTGCGTTTGGTGGTAATATTATGGCTAAAATTCATACGCCAAATGATAGGCCACAAATGGCAACAATCAGATATAAGATGTTTGATAAACCAGAAATTGTAAAACCTTTTGGAAAAGTCAGCTATGAAGATTTAAATGAAATTAGCAAAAACACAACGATTAAGATCTTAGATCATTATCCAAAACCAAAGGTTGATGATATCAGCGATGCTGAAGTTATTATCGCTGTTGGTAGAGCATTTAAAAAACAAAAAGATCTAGATTTAATCGAACCACTTAGAAAAAAACTAAACGCGGAAATCGCATGTACAAGACCTTTAATAGAAAATGGATGGTTTGATGCGAAAAAACAAATCGGATTAAGTGGTCGTACTGTAAAACCAAAATTAATCATTAATTTAGGCATTAGTGGCGCAGTCCAATATATAGAAGGTATGAAAGATAGTGAGCTTATCATTACCGTAAATAAGGATAAACATAATAAACTATTTGATATAAGCCACTACGCAATTGTTGGTGACATTTATGAAGTCTTACCAGAATTAAATAAATTAGTGGATCAAATATTGGAGGCTCAACATGGATTATAAAAAAATAACAAAAAAAGATATTGATGTATTATCAGCATATGTAGATGAGGATCGTTTTTTTACAAAAGATTTCATTGAAAAAGATTTTTCTCATGATGAATTAGGCACTGTAAGTGCATATCCTGATCTTCATATCTTAGTATTAACTAAAGAAGAAATTTCTAAAATTATGGCTTATGCATATCAAGAAAATATCGCAGTTACTGTAAGAGGTGCTGGTACTGGTTTAGTTGGTGCATGTGTACCTATATTTGGTGGTATATTATTAGACACATCAAAAATGAATAAAATTATTGAACTAGATAAAACAAACCTTACATTAAGAGTAGAACCAGGTGTGCTTTTATTAGATATTTATGAAGCTGTTGAAAAAGAAGGCTTGTTTTATGCACCAGACCCAGGTGAAAAAACAGCGACCATTGGTGGAAACATTTCAACAAACGCTGGCGGTATGAGAGCGATTAAATATGGTGTTACACGAGATTGGGTTAGAGGACTAGAAGTTGTTCTTCCTGATGGGTCGATTGAAAAATTTGGTGGGAAAGTTGTTAAAAATTCTACTGGATATGGATTAAAAGATTTGATCATTGGTAGTGAAGGTACGCTTGCGATTATCGTAGAAGCTACACTAAAACTCATTCCAAAACCATTAAAAACGGTCAGTTTATTAGTGCCATTTGAAAATAGAGAAGATGCGATTGCTGCTGCACCTAAATTAATCATGGATCATGTCTTACCGGTTGCAGTCGAATTTTTAGAAAAACAATCACTACAATATAGTGAAGAATTTTTAGGAAAAAAAATACCTCACAACAATTTTGAAGCATATTTATTATTAAGTTATGATGGAAATAACGAAAAAGCAATTGATGAAGATATCGAAAAGGCTAGTAAATTATGTTTAGAAAAATATAATGCTATTGATGTATTTTTAGTAGATACAGAAGAGCGAAGAAGTAGTGTTTGGAATGTGCGTGGAGGATTTTTAGAAGCTATCAAATCATCATCAGATGAAATTGATGAATGTGATGTTGTGCTTCCTAGATCTAACATTAGTGAATTTTTAAAATATGTAAGAACTTTATCTGAACAATTAAATATAAGAATACCTTATTTCGGACATGTTGGTGATGGAAATCTGCACATCTATTTCTGTAAAGATTCTATGCCAAAAGATCAGTGGGAAAAGAAAATAGAAGAAGGATTTAAACTTATGTATGACAAAGCTTTTAGTTTTGGTGGATTAGTCTCTGGAGAACATGGTATTGGATATGCTAAAAAAACTTATATGAAAACACTACTGGGCGAAAATCAACTGAGAATCATGAAGGGTATTAAGCAAAGCTTTGATCCTAAACATATTTTAAATCCAGGTAAAGTTATCTAAGTTTATTAAATATCAAATACTTTCAAGTATGAAAGGTTTAAATTTCTCATTTAAATGGTATAATACAATTGAAAACACTTACAATAATGAATGAGAGGTGATTGATATTAGCGTCATGTTAAATATGCTTAAATACAAAGAAGATTTAAGTATGGCAGAAAGAGCAGTCCTAGATTACTTAATTGAAAATAAAGCAGTGCTCAAAGACTTTAGTGTTGAAAAAATAGCTGAAGCTGCTTATACATCACCAGCATCTGTTGTTAGAATGTGTAAGAAGTTAGGATATAAAGGTTTTAAAGATTTTAAAATTGATTTCATATTAGCAAATGCTAAAGTTGAAGTACCTGAAAATAAAGAGTATTCAGATGTCATTCTTGCTAAAGATGAAAAATGCGGTCAATCAGCAATTGAAAACAATATAAAAGCATTAGAAGATACATTAAAACTTTATGATGAAGAAACTGTAACTAAAGCAGCTGAACTTATCATGAATGCGAGAAAAATATTAATTTTTGGTAAAGGGTCATCATTTTTAGTTTGTAAAGACTTAGAAATGAAACTTAGAAGAATTAACAAATTTTGTATCGCACAAGGTGAATCTCATGATCAGTTGGTCGATGCGACATTTATTAATCAAAAAGATGTGATCATCTTTGTATCTAACTCAGGAAAGACTAAAGAAATCATAAGTGCAGCGCTTCTTGCAAGAGAAAACAAAGCTAAAATTATCAGTATTACTAAGATTGGAAGCTCCATGTTAGCTGACTTATCAGATGTTGTTTTATATACGACTTCACTTGAAGGTGAATTTAGAAGTGCCGCGATGACTTCTAGAATTTCACAAATGTGTATGGTTGATGCACTCTTTGCTAGATGTGCATATGTAGATATTGATAGAGCTGTTAGGACACTTGAGATGACATACAAAACATTTAAAAAATTTAAGCGTTAAAGCATCTTCTTTAAGAAGATGTTTTTTTTCATTTGGGTGCTTGTTTTTTTTAATCTTGAAAAAAACAACCTAAACTGAAGCGCTTTCTTTTTTTATGCTTAATTTGAATTATAATGATAGTGGATAGGTGTGAATATGGAAAAATTAGCAATTGGATTGATGAGTGGTACATCTTTAGATGGTATTGATGTTGTATTAGCTAAGATATCAGGTGTTGACTTAGACACTAAAGTGAAAGTCTTAGAACAACATACATATCCAATAAATGATAAACTCATCTTAAAAATTAAAGATGCAATGGATGATGTTAAATCTAATTCGAAACTCATCAGTAGCTTAAATGTTGAATTAGGGTATGCTTTTGGGCATGCTGTTTTATCTTTTTGTAAAGATTTTAATATTGATTTAAATGGTGTTGATTTTATCGCATCGCACGGACAAACCATTTATCATATCGCATCAGATGAAAAAGATTATGTTAGATCAAGTCTACAATTAGGCGATGGTGGTGTAATTAGCCATGTATGCAAAAAAACTGTTGTATCAAATTTTAGATTAGCAGATATGGCAGCTGGTGGACAAGGTGCACCTTTAGTTCCTTATGCTGATTTTGTATTATTTTCTAATAAAGAACACAATAGAGCTATTCATAATATTGGTGGTATTGCGAATATGACCTTTTTAAAAAAGAGTGGATCCCTTGATGATGTCATTGCATTTGATAGTGGTCCTGGCAATATGATGATCAATGAAGCATGTGAAGCGCTATATCATAAAGCCTATGATGAAGATGGATTAATTGCTAGTCGTGGAAAACTTATACCTAAGCTTTATGAATCCTTAATGGCACATCCTTATTTTCAAATGGATTACCCTAAATCAACAGGAAGAGAAGTATTTGGAGCTTTTTATATTAGTGAGTATTTAAAAATGTACAAAGATGAAAAAGCTGAAGATATAATCCATACGATATCAATGATAACTGTGGATACGATCGTAGATAGTTACAAAGAATTAATTAAGCAAAATGTTGATGAATTAATTTTATGTGGTGGTGGCGCTTTAAATAAGTTTATTATAAATGATATTGCTAAAAAGATGCCTAACACAAAGGTTTATACATTAGAAAACTTTGGATATAGTAGTCAGTATAAAGAAGCGTTAGCTTTTATTATATTGGCAAATCAAACACTAAATCATAAACCATCAAATGTAAGAAGCGCTACAGGAGCTAAAGCATTTAAAGTGTTAGGGCAAGTCAATTATAATTACTAAGGTATTTAAAATAAATGAAAGTTGGATAAAAACATGGATCAACAATTAAAACTAGTGATCGTTGGTGGTGCATCAGTTTATGTACCGTTATTCATCCAAAACTTAATCAGTAAATCTAAAGAGTTTAAAACTTCTGAAATCTGGCTTTTAGATGATGAAGATAAGAAAGATAAAATGAATATTGTTGAAGGTTTTTCTAACCGTCTTTTGAAAAAACATAAATTAGATACTAAAGTTTACGCAACTGATGATTATAAACTCGCACTCAAAGATGCACAATTTGTATTTTCGATCTTGGGGTTAGAAAAAGATGATCATGACCTAGCAGAAGAAAAGATTTTATATGAGCATAATATGCTTGCTGATGATTTATTTGGGATGAAAAGTAGTTTTAAAGCTTTAAGAATTGTACCTAAAATATATCACCTCATTGAGCATATGAATGAATTTTGTGAACAGGCGT
>Ga0265293_10004451_pt1 | contig 24674 bp, 22 predicted proteins | sample Munlanlewell138R_FD_192505 | JGI IMG/M metagenome (GOLD analysis project Ga0265293, IMG submission 192505) | Leachate microbial communities from a municipal landfill in Southern Ontario, Canada - Leachate well 138R | ecosystem: Engineered > Solid waste > Landfill > Unclassified | place: Canada...
TGAGCGGCGCGCGGTCGGCCCGGCTGACGTGCTTATCGACATCGCCTGGGCCGGCATCTGCCACTCAGACATCCACACCGTCCGCGGGCACTGGAGCCCCCAAACTTACCCGCTGGTGGTGGGCCACGAGATCGCTGGAACGGTGGCGGCCATCGGCGCGAAGGTGACCAGGTTCAGCGTGGGCGACCGGGTAGGCGTGGGCTGCATGGTGAACTCGTGCCGTACGTGCGACAACTGCCTCGCCGGCGAGGAGCAGCACTGCCTGGCGGGGCACACCGAAACGTACGGTTCGGTTGACGTAGACGGCACCGTTACGCAGGGCGGCTACTCGTCGCACATCGTGGTCGATCAGGACTTCGTGCTACGCCTACCCGACTCCATACCCTTCGAGCGCGCCGCTCCGCTCCTGTGCGCAGGCATAACCACCTACTCGCCCTTACGACATTGGGGAGCGGGACCCGGCACACGCGTGGCGGTGGTGGGCCTGGGCGGCTTGGGCCACATGGCAGTCAAGATCGCCCACGCGCTCGGCGCCGAAGTATCGGTGCTGTCGCGCACTGAGGGCAAGCGCACCGACGCGCTCGCGCTTGGCGCTGATCACTTTCACGCGACCGGAGAGCCCGGAGTAGTGCACGGCCTAGAGAACCGCTTCGACCTGATACTCAACACCGCCAGCAGCGCCACGGACCTGAACACCTACCTCGGTCTACTGAGGCGCAACGGCGTGCTGGTCGCGCTTGGCGCCTCCGCGGAGCCTGCTACGGTTTCGGAGTTCACGTTGCTGGAGAACCGCCGCTCGCTGGCGGCTTCGAACATCGGCGGTATCGCCGAGACGCAGGAGATGCTCGACTTCTGCGCCCAGCGCGGCATCTTCCCCGACATTGAGGTCATCAGCGCCCAGCAGGTGAACGAGGCGTGGCGCCGCGTTCTGGCCGCGGACGTTCGCTTCAGGTTCGTGATCGACGCAGCCACACTCTGAGAGAGCGCCCGACGGGAACGCAGCTACCGGCTAGGCGACCACCTGCGGCCGCGCGTCCGGTAAGAACACTATGAAGATGCCCGCAAGGGGCAACCATGCACAAAGCTGGAACACGAACTGGATCCCGTGCGTGTCGCCCAGGCCGCCCAGCAGCGCCGCCGCGATGCCCCCGACCCCGAACGACAGCCCGTACATGAGCCCTGAGACCATGCCGATGCCGCCGGGCAGCAGGTCCTGCGCGTAGACGATGATGGTGGGAAAAGCCGAGGCCATCACGACGCCTATGACCACGCTAAGCACCACCGCCCACGGCAGGTTGACCCACGGCAACAGCAGCGTGAACGGCAGAGCGCCCAGCACGCTGCCCCACAGCACCGCTTTGCGGCCGAAGCGGTCGCCGAGCGGTCCGCCGATGTAGGTGCCTACCACCACAGCGGCCATGTAAACGAACAGCAGCAGCTGTGAATCGCGGATGCTGACCCCGAACCTGTCTATCAGGAAGAAGGTGTAGTAGCTGCCGAGGCTGGCCGAGTAGACGGCCTTGGAGAAGGTGAGCACCACGAGGATGAGGATAGAGGCCGCCAGGCGACCGCGGCTGGCGCCCGCGTGCGCGGAGCGGCCACGGCTTAGGAGCCTGACGAGGTGCCCGCGGTACCAGTTGCCCACCTTGTAGAGCACCAGCATGGCCAGAACAGCTACCAAGGAGAACCAGCCGATGCTGCCCTGGCCGAAAGGCAACACGATGAACGCCGCCAGCAGCGGGCCGAGCGCGGAGCCGAAGTTGCCGCCGACCTGAAAGACCGACTGCGCGAAGCCTGGCCGCGGTCCCGCCGCCATTCGCGCCACCCTCGACGCCTCGGGGTGGAAGATCGCGGAGCCGAGCCCTATGAGGGCGGCGGCAGTGACCAGCAGCCAGAACTCGTGCGCGATGGCCAGCAGAATCAGGCCCGCCAGTGTAGAGCCCATGCCGTACGCCATGGAGTAAGGCAGCGGCCGCTTGTCGGCGATTATGCCTACCACTGGCTGAAGCAGCGACGCGGTGAACTGGAACGTCAGGGTGAGCAGCCCCACCTGCCCGAACGTCAACCCGAAGTCGTCCTTGAGCATCGGATAGATGGCTGGCAGCAGCGCCTGCATGAGGTCGTTGAGGAAGTGCGAGAAGCTGATGGCCACGATCACCGTGAGTACGGTGGAGGTCATGGCTCCATCCTTGGCGGGCGTGCTGGTCGACAAACCGGGCTCCTGGCCGGGCAGTTCGCCCGACGTTAGACGTTACGGATGCGAAGCGTAACCCGCCGCGGGGTGGGCGGTGCCGGTCGCGGGAACCATGCCGCGTGCATGACATCGACTGTATACCCCTGGGGGTATCGTGATTGTGGGCGGCAGCCGTTGTGGGCTTGGCGCAGCCTGGCCCGCAACGGCGCTTTTCGCCAGACAGGAGAGAAGATGGCCATACTCGGTTTCCTCAGCTCGACAACAGGTCGCTGGGCGCGTGTGCTGGTGGGCGCGCTGCTGGTGGTTATCGGCGCGGTCGCCGGCGGTTGGGCTACCTTGCTGGCGGTGGTCGGCGCGGTCTTCGTACTGGTCGGAGCGCTCGACGTCTGCCTTCTGGCGCCGCTTTTCGGCAAGCCGCTCAGCGGTAAGGCGTTCAGGGCGGCGCAGCGCGGCTAACTTCTACGAGACCGGGTCCACCGCGTAAGCGCGAACTTTAGGTGCGTTACCGTGTAGCGCATGCCTACCCGTAGCGGCTCACAGTTAGCAGGCTTTGGCGATTACATCGGTGCGGCCATGCCCACCTGGGACTGCCCTGGCGCGGCCGTGGCCGTGCTGCGGGGCGCCGAGGTAGTGCACCAGAGCGTTCACGGGGTGCGCGACCTGCAAGACCACGCGCCCCTCACGGCCGATACGCGTTTCCCGCTGGCCTCCGTAACCAAGTCGTTCGCGGCCATGAGCCTGGCGCTGCTGGTCGACGACGGCAAGCTGAGCTGGGACACACCGGTAAGGGAGTACATGCCGGAGTTCGTGCTCAAGGACGCCTACGCCACGCAGCACGTCACAGTGCGTGACATGCTAAGTCACCGCACCGGCCTGCCGCGCCACGACCTCGCCGCCTGGCGGCTCGACCTGCCGCCTGCTGAGTTCGTGAAGCGCCTGCGTCACCTCGAGTTCAGCGCCACCTTCCGCGAGAAGTACCAGTACAACAACCTCATGTATAACAGCGTGGCGCACCTGGTAGAGACCCTCGCTGGAGTCAAGTGGGCGAGTTTCGTGACCAGCCGGATCTTCGAACCGCTGGGCATGACCGCCTCCAACTTCTCGCCCGAGCCGCCGCAGCCAGGCCAGCCCGTGGCCAAGGGCTACCGCGCGCAACGCGACGAGAGCGGTGCGGTCGAGCAACTTATAGAGACACCGCTGGGGTCGCATACGGAGCTCTCGCCCGGCGCCGCCGGGGCTCTCTTCTCCACCCTGGCCGACCTCACGCGCTGGCTCGAGGTCCACGTCAACGACGGCGTGAGTGGCGGCCACCGGCTGGTCTCCACCGCCAACCTCAAACAGATGCACCTGCCGCACACCATCATCCCAGCGGGCGGCGTGAACGAGGCCCTGTTCGGAAACACCATATTCACGTACGGGCTGGGCTGGATGATCGAGCCGTACAAGGGGCACACCCTGGTTCACCACGGCGGCAACGTGGAGGGCCACAGCGTCATCGTCGCGTTCGTGCCGGGCGCCGAGCTGGCGGTGGTGGTGCTCTGCAACCTGGCAGGGACCTTCCTTCGTAACGCCCTGCTGTACGAGGCTATCGACCGCGGACTCGGGCTACCGGCCACCGACTGGAGCGCGCGGTTCCACTCGTTCGTAGACCCCCAGGTGGCCGGCCAGTCGCGCAGCAAGGCCACCACCGCAGAGGAGCGGCTGACCAACGCGCCACCCAGCCGCCCCCTAGAAGCGTACGAAGGTGAGTTCGAGGCCGCCGGCTACCCAGACCTGGCCGTACGCCTGGAGGGCGACCGCCTGCAGGCCAGCACATTGGGCAGCCTGCCGTTCACCGACGTGACCCACTACCACTACGACGTGTTCGAGTGGGACCTGGGCCACTGGGACCAACGACTGAAGCTGCGCTACCTGAGCAACGACCAGGGCGAGCTTTACGCCGTTTCCGTACCGATCGAGCCGGCGGTGCCCAACGTGACGTTCAGGCGCAAGGAGCCAACCCTGGCCCCGCACGTGCTGGAGAGCCTGGTGGGCACGTACCTGCCGCCGGTAGAGGGCGCCGGGCTCACCATCTCGAGTGCCGAGGGCAAGTTGTACGTGACCCCCGCCGGGCAGGCCACCATTCCGCTGCGGTGCTACAAGGTCGCCGACAACCAGGTGGGGTTCACGTGGGAGCGTGCGCGCCTCGACTTCGAGTTAGAGGACGGCGTGGCCCGGCGCCTGCATTTCAAGGCCGAAGGCATGACTTTAGTGGCGGTTCGGGCCGAATAACCAGGCCGACCAGCGAGGCCGACAATCGGGGGCGACTACCGAAGGCGAGTAACGAGGCCAGGCCGCAGGCTCAGCCACCGAAGCCGGCAACGCGCGCCAGCGCCTCCGCCTCGTCGGCGACGAACCAGGCGACCCCGCCGCGGTTGCTCTCCCTTATCAGCGCCAGCATGCTCTCGCTGGCTTGGTTCGCGTTGTAACCCACCACCACCAGGATGAGGCGGTAGGTGCTGAACTTCTGCAGGACCGTGCCCGCGAGACCGGTGCTCAGATCGAAGAACTCTGGTGCCAGCATCTCTGCCCCGAGCATGACGAAGCGGGCGCCACCGAACGCGGCGTTGCCGACCAGGTCGGTGGCGTCACGCTCGTCAGCCACCCGGCCTGCGGTGAGCTCTGCCACCACCGCGCCTGCCACCTGCCGATACACGAGCTCGAGTTCCATGAGCGGCATGCTAGCCCGCCAGTAAGCTCGCCGAGGCCATTAAGCGCGTTTTAAGTGCTCCTGCCTAGTCTGGTCTGGAAAGGGTTCAGCCCTAGATTCGGAGGCACTCATGAAAGAACTCCATCCACGTTCGCCGTGGACCGTTCGGTCGATGCCACTGCTGTTGGCGACCGCGGTCGCCGCCTTCCTGATCGCGGCGTGCGGCGGCGCGCCCACGCCGCCCCTTGAGCTCAACTACTTCCTGCTGGTGCCCAACAACGCGGGCGCTAACGCCACGGTCGAGGTCATGGGCGCGGCCGACGATCCGGGCACGCTAGCGCGTGACGCAGGCGGTGCGTTCCAGCTGGAAGCCTCGGCGGTGGCCGCTACACCGCAGTTCGGTCCCGATGGCCGCATCTACGTAGCCGACGCGAAGCCGCAACCTAACGGCAGCACTCCTGGCAGGATCCTCGTGTTCAGCGCCGCCGAGGCCCTGGGCACCGCCAGCCCGGCAACGGTGGCGGAGATCACGAGCCCCGGCCTGATGCAGCCCGTAGCGCTGGCCTTCGACAACAACGACAACCTGTGGGTGGTGGACCGCCGGAACTCGACACAGGGCGCCTTCGTGGCCAACAGGATCCTGAGGCTCGGCGACGTAGCGGGCCTCACAGGCAGCAACGAACTCGCGCCCGAGGCGGTAATCGAGCTCGCCCTGTCGCCAGTGCCTACGTCAACTCAGAACACCTTCCTGTCATCGATCCACTTCGACTTCTCGGGCAACCTCTGGTACACGGATCAGTTCGACTGGTCCGTGGGGCGCATAGACAACCCCGCCAGTATCAACGGCACCCAGCTCGACTTCGCTCCTAGCGTGCAGTTCGCGTCGGTTGACTTTGTGGCGCCCATCCAGTCCGCCATCCGTAACCCTGGTTCGCTGGCGTTCGACCTGAGCGGCCGACTCTACGTGGGCAACCGTGGCCAGACCGTGGTCGCGCGCTTCGACGATCCGTACGGGATAACTGACCAGGACCGCGAGGTGGCAGCCGCGGCCACCATCCGCGTCGGCGGTACCGGCCTTACCAACACCAACCAGGTCGGTTTCGACAAGGAAGGCGCCCTGTGGGTCGCTTCGACCAGCGCGGGCGAGAGCCAGGCCTCGGACCTGGTGCGCCTGAACGTGCCGGCAGCGGCGTCCGGCCAAGTGACCGTGGAACCGACCGCTCGCTTCGCATGGTCGAGCGGCGGCAGCAACTTGGGCGGCCCACTACTCTTCTTCCCTCCCAGAACCCAACCCGACTGAAGCCTCTGACCGACGCGCGCTAAACTCTCATGTAGTCGAGCGCCACTTCGAGCCCGGAGCCGCCAGGCGAGCACCGGGCTCGACGCTTAGCAGGAGGGACCTCAGTGAACATCCGCGTGGTCAGGCCCGAACAGCATCACCGTGCCGCGTGGGAGGAACTGTACGCGGGTTACGCCGAGTTCTACCGCACGCAGCAGACTCCCGCCATGCGCGAGCGCGTGTGGAGCTGGCTGCACGACGAGGCCGAGGAGCTAGAGGGCTTCCTCGCGCTCAGCGAGGATGGCAAGCCAGTGGGGCTGGCGCACTTCCGGGAGTTCAGCCGCCCGCTAGCAGCCAGCAAGGGCGGCTTCCTCGACGACCTGTTCGTAAGCCCAGCGGCGCGGGGCAGCGCTGCCGCACGGTCGCTGCTGCTGGCGCTGCGGGGGGAGGCCCGCCGGCGTGGCTGGACGGTGGTCCGCTGGATAACGGCGGACGACAACTACCGGGCGCGCGGGCTTTACGACCAGTTGGCCATGAGGACCTCGTGGCTCACTTACGACATGGCTCCCGGCACAGAGCCGGAGCCCCGCTGAGCGCTGTGAGACGGATGTGCCAAGAATAGGCGCGGTCCGTTGCATGCTGAGGTAGATGAACGGAAGCAACCTGATAGACAGGCGAATCGAAGCGCTGGCTGACTGGCGCGGCGAGGTCCTCGCTAGAGTCCGCAGCCTAATCCACGAAGCCGACCCCGGGATCGAAGAAGAGACCAAATGGGCCAAGCCCACCAACGCCGGCGGCGTGCCGGTGTGGTCGCATGGCGGCATCGTTTGCACTGGTGAGGTGTACTCCGACAAGGTCAAGCTCACCTTCGCCCACGGCGCCAACCTGCCCGACCCGAACGCGCTCTTCAACGCCAGCCTGCAAGGTAACGTGCGGCGCGCGATCGATATCCGGGAGGGCGACGAACTCGACGCGGCCGCCTTCAAGGAGTTGGTGCGGGCCGCGGTGGCGGCCAACCTGCGCTGACCCGCGCTTAGCGCCGGTTCGTTAGAGAAGCGTGCCGGTAAGCACCAGCTTCGCCAGTGCGAAGAAGATGATTATGCCCACCACGTCGACGATGGTGGCCACGAACGGGGTCGATGAGGCCGCCGGGTCAGCCCCGAAGCGTTTGAGAACGATGGGCAGCAGCGAGCCGGTGAGCGAGCCCCATAGCACCACCCCTACCAGCGCCAGCGACACCGTTACGGCGATGAGCAGCCAGTGCTCACCGTAGGCGCCGAAGGCCACGCCCCACACGGCCACCCGCACGAAACCCAGCGCACCGAGCAGGAGGCCGAGCACCAGCCCCGCCGCCAGCTCGCGCCGGGCGACCAGCCACCAGTCGCGCACCGTGACCTCGCCCAGCGCCATGGCGCGCGTCACCAGCGCGGCAGCCTGCGAGCCCGAGTTGCCGCCGGACGAGATGATGAGCGGCAGGAACAGCGCGAGGACCACGGCGCTGGCTATCTCGGACTCGAAGAAGCCCATGGCCGTGGCCGTCAGCAGCTGCCCGACGAAGAGGATCACGAGCCAGAAGGCGCGCTTACGGATGACGCCGGACAACGAGATCTGCAGGTACGGCTCGTCGAGAGCGGACACACCACCGAGCTGGTGGATGTCCTCCGTGGCTTCTTCCTCCGCCACGTCCAGCACGTCGTCGACCGTGACGATGCCCACCAGCACTCCGCCGCCGTCCACCACGGGCAGCGCCGAGCGGTCGTGCCTGCGGAACATGGTCACTGCCTCTTCCTGGTCGCCCGCAGCGTCGAGCGCCACGAAGTGGCGGTCCATCATGTCGCCGATGCGTGTGCTCGGGTCCACCAGCAGCAGTTCGCGCATGCGCAGGTCGTCGACCAGCACCCCGCCTGGCCCGGTCACGTAGACCACGTTGAGGGTCTCGGAGTCGCGCCCGAACTTGCGGATGTGCTCCAGCGCTTCGGTGATGGTCCAGGCCGGTTTCACGGCCACGTAGTCGGGCGTCATCAGCCGGCCTATCGACTCCTCCGGGTAGGCCAGCAGCTCCATCGCGACCTTGCGCTCCTCGGGCTGCAGCAGGTTCAGTAGCCGGCGCGTGACCTTGCCCGGCACCTCCTCGAGCAGCGCGGTGCGGTCGTCGGCCGACATCTCGTTGATGATCGACGCCACTTCCCTGTCGCCTAGCCCCGCCAGCAGGCGCTCCTGCGCGGCTACCGAGAGGTACTCGAACGTGTCGTAGGCGCGCTCCTTGTCGAGCAGCCTGAAGAGCACGGCCTCGACGTCGTCGGGCGCGGCCTCCATGACCTCCGCCAGGTCCGGGGTGGGCACGTGCCGCAGGCGGGCGTGCAGGTCCTCGAAGCGCCTGGCCGTGAGCAGCTCCTGCAGCTCGGTTGCCAGCGCCTCGAAGTCAGTCACGACTTCAGGCACAGCCGCGCTCCAGCCTGCCGCCTGGTGCACAAGCGCACGAGCCTATTGCTTGTACTTGTGCGTACAAGCGTCTTGCTCGTGCACTATGGGGCGAGCACATTTCTTGCACCTTTCCGCACTTGAGGTCGAGCCCCGCGGTTGTCAGCCACCGCGTACCCGCCACTAACGTCCGGAGGGCGCTCATGCCGTCCCTAGTTGAGCTCGTCCAGCGTGAGCCTGAACGAAGGAACGAAAGTCTCGAGGAAGTACCGCAACGCCGGGTCGTCGTCGCTCTCTAACTCCCTCAGGATCGACTGCTCGGCCTTAAGGAACTCCTCGTTACCGGCCTTGGCTTCCTCGATGCACTTGAGGTACGCCGTCAGCTTGTCGGCCCGCTTCACCACGCGCCACTCCTCGCTGTCCTGCTCCGAGTGGAAGAAGAGGTCGCCGTACTCGCCCCGCAGCTCCTCAGGCAGCATGGCCAGGAGCCGGTTACGGGCCACCGTCTCGATGTCGAACAGCGCCTCCTTGATGGTCGGGTTGAAGTACTTGATGGGGGTCGGCACGTCGCCGGTGATGACCTCCTCAGCGTCGTGATACACGGCCAGCAGTGCCGTCCGGTTCGGATCGACCGAGCTGCCGAACTTGCGGTTGCCGATGACGGCCAGGGCGTGCGCGATCATGGCCACCTGCAGGCTGTGCTCCTGCGTGTTCTCAAGCCGCGTGTTGCGCATCAGGCCCCAGCGCTGGATGAACTTCATGCGTGAAAGGTAGGCGAAGAAGTGACTGGTCACGCCCGCTATGCTACCGAACCCGCCCCGTGACCGGACTACTTGCGCGTCACGCGCCCACCGGGCCGCCCCCGCGCTCCAACCCGCCGCCCCACCGCCCGTCAGGTATGCGTAGGCACGGTTCACGTAACAGGCGTGTAAAAGGCCGCAAATAGCGTAGCCTCGTTATGAAACAATCCATTGACGCGGTACCGCACACGACGTAGGCTCACACCGTAGGAGGACATACGTGAAGCGTCTCGCCCTCATCGCCATTGGTGCAGTAGCTCTGCTACTCAGCGCCTGCGCACCGACTTTCGACCTCACCAGTCAGGTGCCGGTCCAGATTCTCTCGATCACCGCGCCCACCACTAAGGGCGCCACGGTGGTAGTTCAGGGCCGCAACTTCGGTGACGGTCGTACAGGCGGAGCGGACGCCAACTACGTCCTGTTCGCTCGCACCTCCCAGACCACTCAGGGCCAACGCCTGCCCGTCAGCTCATGGGCGCCGCAGCGCATAGAGTTCGCCTCACCCGAAGAGGCCGGCAACGGCTGGTTGCGCGTGGTGGCCAACGGCGTGAGCAGCGAGGCGTTCCCGGTCAGCCTCCCCTAAACACCGAATTCCCTTCACTACAGTCCGAACCCGGCTGAGGGACCGTCCAAGCGGCGGTCCCTCAGCCGTGCGCCTTAGCGACTAGCAGCTATACTCTGCCCCTATGAAGCTCCAGGCCGTAAAAGGCACCAGTGACATCCTCCCAGAACAGCAAGCCAGCTGGCGCACGGTCGTAAGCGCCGCCGCGGGCGTCCTCGAAGGCGCCGGCGCGGGCCACCTCACGATCCCGATCTTTGAACATGCCGAAGTGTTCGAGAAGTCGGTGGGCGACACGGCGGACCTGGTAGTGCAGAAAGAGATGTACACCTTCGAGGACCGTGGCGGCCGCCGCCTGACGCTGCGCCCCGAGTTCACGGCCGGGGTGGTGCGCGCGTTCATCGAGAACGGCATGTACACGTGGCCGCAGCCGGTGAAGCTGTGGAGCGAGGGCCCCGTCTTCCGGGCCGAGAACGTGCAGCGCGGCCGCTACCGGCAGTTCCACCAGGTCAACTTCGAGGTCTTCGGGCTGGCTACCCCCCTGGCCGACGCCGAATCCGTGGAGCTGCTCTACCGCAGCATCGCTGCGAGCGGGCTCACCTCACACCGCATCAAGCTCGGCACGGTGGGCGACCCGGCCGACCGCGCTGCGTACAACGACTACCTGCGCACGGAGCTCGCGCCCAGGCGCGCGCAGCTGAGCGAGGCCAGCCAGGCACGCCTAGAGCTCAACCCCATGCGCATCCTCGACTCTAAAGACGAGGGCGACCAGGCTCTCATAGCCGAACTCGACCGTCCCATGCAGCGCCTGGGGGCCGAAGCCAGCGCGCACTTCAACGAGGTCAAGGCCTACCTCTCCGACTGGGGCGTACCGTACGACCTCGACCCGAGCATCGTGCGCGGCCTCGACTACTACCGGCGCACGGCGTTCGAGGTGCACTACGAGGGCATCGGCGCGCAGTCCGCGCTCGGCGGCGGGGGCCGCTACGACGGCCTCGTCAGCATGCTGGGCGGCCCCGAGCTGCCGGGCATAGGCTGGGCGTTCGGCATTGAGAGGGTGCTCGACGCCCTGCAGCAGGAGCAGGTCGCGGTCGACCCGCCAGGCGCCCCGGCCCTGTTCCTCGTCCCCCTAGACGACGAGGCCGTTGCCGAGGCCGCCAACCTGGCCCAAAGGCTGCGCAGCAGCGGCGTGTGGACCGAGTTCGCCTACCAGCGCCGCAACCCCGGCAAGGGGCTCAAGGAGGCCGACCGGGCGGGCGCGCGCTTCGCCGCCCTGCGCGGCAGCTCCGAACGGCAGCAGCAGGCCTGGCAGCTCAAGGACCTGGTGTCAGGCCAGCAGCGCGAGGTCAGCGAGCTCGAGCTCATAGAGTTAGCCTCGCGCCAGTCGCAAGACGGCGCCGCGGCCGCAGCGGTCCGCCCCGGACAGCACCCCGGAAGGGCCGGCTGATACTCTCATGGGCATGACGCGAAGCCACGATTGCGGTGAGCTCAGAACAGAACACGTAGGCCAGTCGGTCACACTGCAGGGCTGGGTCAACCGGCGCCGCGACCTGGGCGGCCTCATCTTCATCGACCTGCGCGACCGTTACGGCATGACCCAAGTGGTGGTCGAGCCAGACGAGACCGCCGCCTTCGGCGCCGCCGAGGGTGTGCGCGCCGAGTACGTGATCCAGGTCGAGGGCCTGGTGCGCGCCAGGCCCGAAGGGCAGGCCAGTCAGCGCCTCCCCACGGGAGCGGTGGAGGTCGTGGCCACCAACCTGACCGTGCTCTCCTCCGCCCGCACTCCCCCGTTCCTGGTCGACGGTTCTATCGACGCCTCCGAGGTCAGCGAGGACCTGCGGCTCAAGTACCGCTACCTCGACCTGCGCCGACCCGAGGCGCTGCAGCCGCTCCTGGTCAGGCACAAGGTCACCAAGGCCATCTGGGACTTCCTCGACCAGCGCGACTTCGTGCAGGTGGAGACCCCGCTCCTCACCCTCAGCACCCCCGAGGGCGCGCGCGACTTCCTGGTCCCCGCCAGGCAGCAGTCGAGCTCGTTCTACGCCCTGCCGCAGTCGCCACAGCTCTTCAAGCAGATGCTCATGATGGCCGGCGTGGACCGCTACTTCCAGGTGGCCCGCTGCTTCCGCGACGAGGACCTCAGAGCTGATCGCCAGCCCGACTTCACGCAGCTCGACATCGAGATGTCGTTCGTTACCGAGGACGACGTGCTGAGCCTCAACGAGGAGCTGATGGCGCACGTTGTGAGCGCCGCCACCGGTCAGCGGGTCTCTACCCCCTTCCCGCGCATGCCGTACCGCCAGGCCATGGACCGCTACGGCTCCGATAAGCCCGACGTCAGGTTCGGGTTCGAGTTTCACGACCTGTCGGCGGCTCTGGCTGCCAGCCAGTTCCGTGGTTTCTCCGCCGCGCTCGAGGCTGGTGGCGTTGTCAAGGGCATCCTCGTACCCGCCGAGCAGGCCGGCGCGCTCAGCCGCAAGGTCCTGAGCGAGCTCGAGGAACACGCTAAGCGGTTCGGCGCCAAGGGCCTGGCGTGGCTCAAGCGCACAGCCGACGGCTTCAGCGGGCCCGCCGCCAAGTTCCTATCGGACACCGAGGCCGCCGCCCTGGGTGAGCTGGCGGGCAGCGAGGGCGCCACACTGCTCCTGGTGGCCGACGCGTGGCAGCGCGCCGTAACTGCCCTCGGCGCCGTGCGCCTGAAGCTCCCGGAACTTCTAGGCATAGCTCTCGACCCCAGCGAGCTGGCGTTCCTGTGGGTGGTCGACTTCCCGCTGCTCGAGCAGGCAGAGGACGAAGGCAACTGGACGTACATGCATCACCCGTTCACAACCCCTCACGAGGCGGACCTGCCCCTGCTTGAGAGCGATCCCGGCGCGGTGCGAGCTCACGCCTACGACCTGGTTCTTAACGGAACCGAGATCGGCGGCGGCAGCCTGCGCATCCACCGGCTCGACGTTCAGAAGCGCATGTTCGAGGCGCTCGGTTTCAGCCCCGAGGAGGCTGAGGCGCGCTTCGGCTTCTTCCTGGAGGCGCTGTCGTTCGGCGCGCCGCCGCACGGCGGGGTCGCCTGGGGGCTCGACCGGCTGATCATGCTGCTCGCCGGCACTCCCAGCATCCGCGACACCATCGCCTTCCCGAAGAACCAGCGCGGCGTTGACCCGCTTACCGGGGCGCCGGGAACGGTGAGCCCGGAGCAACTCGCCGAGCTGGGCCTGGCCCTGGTCGAGGAGCCCGCCATCGGCGCGCAGGAGCCCACGGCGTGATCCCGCTGGTGGTCTTCGACCTCGACGGTACCCTCATCGGCTCCAGCGGCCAGGTCAAGAGCTGCATCTGGGAGGCCGCCGAGGAAGCCGTGGCCGCAGGCGTGAAGATCGCGGTATGCACCGGACGGCCAGGCCTCGGGGTGGCCCTCAAGGTAGCTAAGCGCCTCGGCGCCGGCAACGCGCACGTCTTCCAGAGCGGTGCTCACGTGGGCTACACCGACGGACGCACGGTCAAGGTCACCGCCCTCAAGGAGGCCGATACCCGCAAGATCATCGAGCTCTCCCGTCAGGCGGGCGCCGTGCTCGAGCTCTACACCCCCAACTCCCTCTACGTCGAGCGCACCACAGAACTCAGCGAGCGCCACTCCGCCATCATCGGGGTGGCCGCCCTGGCGCGCGACCTTGAGGACGTTGCCGCCAACGAGCCGGTCGTGCGCGCCCAGTGGGTGGTGCCCGTGGGCACCGAGGTGGCGCTGGCGGACCAGGCGCCCGCCGGTGTGCAGCGCTCGCACGCCATCAGCCCGGCGCTGCCCGGCATGGCGTTCGTGTCGCTCACGCGCGAAGGCGTGAGCAAGGCCAGCGCCGTGCGGCAGCTGGCGGAGCACATGCGCATCCCGCTTGAGCGCGTGATGGCGGTAGGCGACAGCGAAGGCGACCTGCCCATGCTGCTGGAGGTCGGCCAACCGCGCATAATGGCCAACGCCGACCCGGAGCTTCTGCGGCAGTTCCCTAACGTGGGCCACGTCGAGGAGTGCGGCGCCGTGCTGGCGCTTACCGAAGCGTTACAGCTCCCCTAGGAACTTGCGGCGCTTGATACACTTCGCCTCATGAGTCACACCCCCATCGCTAAGCTTCCCCAGAACGTCGGCCACAGCGTGACCGTCGCCGGCTGGCTCACGAACCTACGCTCCAGCGGCAAGATCGCCTTCCTTCAACTTCGTGACGGCTCGGGCTTCGTCCAAGGGGTAGTGGCCAAGAACGACGTCAGCGAGGAGGTGTTCGACCGCGCCCGCCACCTGTCGCAGGAGTGCAGCGTGGTGGTCACCGGCACCGTGCGGGCCGACGAGCGCGCGCCGAGCGGCGTTGAGCTCTCCGTGCACGACGTCCAGGTGGTCGGCGCCAGCAACGAGTACCCGATCACCCCCAAGGAGCACGGCACCGACTTCCTGTTCGAGAACCGCCACCTTTACCTGCGCCACCGCGCCCCCTGGGCCATCCTCCGCATCCGCGACGAGGTGGAGCGCGCGGTGCACGACTTCTACGGCGAACGCGACTTCGTTCGGTTCGATTCGCCGCTGTTCATGCCGACAGCGGTGGAAGGCACCACCAACCTGTTCGAGATCGACCTGTTCGACGAGGACAAGGCCTACCTGGCGCAGACCGGTCAGCTCTACGCGGAAGCGGGCGCCATGGCGCACGGCAAGGTCTACACCTTCGGTCCCACCTTCAGAGCCGAGAAGAGCAAGACCCGCAGGCACCTGCTGGAGTTCTGGATGCTGGAGCCCGAGGTCGCGTTCCTGGAGCACGAGGGCAATATGCAGCTGCAGGAAGACATGGTGGTGTACCTGGTCAGCCGCCTGCTCGACCGCCGCGCCACCGAGCTCGAGCACCTCGGCCGCGACGTTAGCAAGCTGGAGCCGGCCACCAGGGGCGACTTCCCGCGCATCACTTACGACGAGGCGCTGGCCTACCTGGCCACGCAGGGCGAGCACCTGGAGTTCGGCGACGACTTCGGCGCGCCGCACGAGACCATGCTGGGTGACCGCTACGACCGCCCCGTGTTCGTCGAGCGGTGGCCCGCGGTAGCCAAGGCGTTCTACATGGAGCCCGTGCCGGGCGACCCCACGCGCGTGCTGGCCTCGGACCTCATCGGCCCCGAGGGGTACGGCGAGCTGATAGGCGGCTCGCAACGCATCCACGACCTGGCTCTCCTGGAGGAGCGCATCAAGCAGTACGAGCTTCCGCGTGAGGCGTTCGAGTGGTACCTCGACCTGCGCCGCTACGGCAGCGTGCCGCACTCGGGCTTCGGCATGGGTCTTGAGCGCTTCCTGGCGTGGGTCACGGGCGTGCACCACTTGCGTGAGGTGATCCCGTTCCCCCGCATGCTCACGCGCATGTACCCCTAGCGGTCAGATCTCTGAAGCTACGGCCACGTGACCCAAAAGCGTGTCGGTCGGTCGGCCGTTCCTCAAAAAGCGCACTTCGGTCGCGCCGTTACGCTGAGCGGTCAGGGTCAGTGACCTGAGCAGCGCGCTCTCCTGCTCAACGCTCACGCCCACCGGTTCCGGCACCTGCACGTCGATGAGGGCCAGGAAGCCGCCCCTGGCGGGCAGCGCGAAAACTCGCGGCGCAGGTAGAGCCTCCGGCCATACGCCCTGCAGCATGGACGCCTCGCGCAGGGTGGCAAGAACGGCCGTCAAGCGGCCAGCCTGATCTTCCGGCAACTGCAGGCTGTGGGTCGCGGAGCGCTCGAGCCCCAGTTCGTCGACCACGACGATGGTGGCATCCTGCTGGCGCAGCACGGCTTCGGCGGAGCCGAGCTCGATGGTCACGGGCGTGGGTGGCGGTATGCGCGGGGCGCTGAGAAGCAGGGCCAGGGCGCCCACCGTGAGGAGCAGCGCTCCCAGCACCTGCGGCGTGACAAGCGCCGCCAGCACCCGCTCTCTCAACGGGGCCCCAACGGCCCGAACGAGCCCTCGCTCAGCAGCTGGTCGAGCGCTTCGGCCAGCCGCTCGGGCAGGCCGTCGGAGGCCAGGTCGGCCGCCGTGAACTCGAGCAGCACGCCGCGCCCGGCAGCGCCGCCCAGCACCTGGAGCGGCGCGCCGGCCACCAGGTCCGCGCGGTAGCCAGCTATGGAGAACAGGCGCCCTGCCAGCCCCTCCGCGGCGCGCCTGCCTACGTCGAGGTCGGTGACCAGGCCCAGCAGCAGGCGGCGCCGCAACTCGTCGGTGGCGGCGTTCCTGAGCTCGGTGGCGGCGTTCTCCCTGACCGCCATCTCGAGGCTCTCAACGTTAGCCGCGTCGCCCAGGTAGTAGGCGCGGAACACCCCCAGCGGCAGGTCGGCCACGTGCAACGAAACGAACAGGTCGGCGCCTATGCCTGCCCTGGCGCGCTGATCGACCGGCACCTCGTAATCGGAATCACGCGTGAGAGTAACGGTCATGCCCCTGGCTCTCAGGGCCGCGGCGAGTCGCTCCGCGAACGCCAGGGTTAGGGCGGCCTCGCTGCCGAAGGCGGGCGACACCAGCCCGCCGTCGCTCCCGCCGTGGCCAGCGTCGAGCACAACGTGAGCCCGCTCGGCCTGCCCGGAACCGGTGCGGTTGAAGGTGACGTTGAGCCTGAAGCCGCGCGCGTCGGGTACGGAGTACACGTCGTAGCTCACGCCCTCCTCAAGCTGCACCCGTACTTCGGTGGCGCCGCCGCTCGCGGTGGCTGAGGCGAAGGTGAACCCCTCGCCCTCGACCGGTGGGAGCCTGAGCTCGATGTCGGTGCGGTCCAGGTAGATGTGCAGCGTGGAGAGCGGTTCGTTGAAGAAGGTGGTGTAGCGCACCGGCGCGGAGATGCTGAGCTCGAGGCGCTCGGTGCGGCCGTCGGTGCGCGTCATGGCCGTCAGCCGGCCACGCGGCTGCACGACAAGGACCGTGTCGTCGCCACTGATGTAGGTGACGCTGGCGCCGAGCGCTTCTGCTACCGGTTTGACCGGCAGGAACAGCTCGCCCTCCGACCACACGGCTGCCCCGCCCGCCACCGGTCTGCCGTCGAGCCAGATTGCCTCCGCCATGCCAGCCGAGGCCGGGTCGTCGACTATCAGTACCTGCAGTACGCGGCCGCCCGTTTCGAGCAGCGCGATGCCGCGCCCCACGTCGACGCCCATGGTGGCGCCGAGCGCCTGAGCCAGAGCGGCTCCGGCGGCGTAACTGCTGCCCGGCACCAGGCTCGTGCTGTTGCTCGTAATCACGCGGCCGTTTACGACCAGGTTGGCCTGAGCGCTGGCCAACGAGCCGAGCAGAGCCAGTGCCAGCATGCACGCGGTGATCAGGCTCCAGGTGCGGCACCGGCTACTGGAAGCCGCCGTCGGCGGCCTGCGGCTCATCTGTCGCCCCCGCGCGCCATGGCCCGGTCGATCTCGCGCTTGGCGTCCTTGCGCGCCTCCTCCCGGCGCTTGTCGTGCTGCTTGCGCCCGCGTGCGAGCGCGATCTCGAGCTTGGCCCAGCCGTCCTTGAAGTAAAGCGCCAGGGGCACGACCGTGAGGCCCTTGCGGTCCAGGCCCTTGGTGAGTTCGGCCAGCTCGCGCTTGTTGAGCAGCAGCCGGCGCCTGCGAGTAGGTTCGTGGTTGTTGTAGCTGGCCTCTTGGTAGATGGGGATGTTCATGCCCTCCACGTACGCCTGCCCGTCCTGCAGCCGAACGTAGGCCTCGGCAATCGAGCCGCCGCCCTGCCGCAGCGACTTGACCTCGCTGCCGGTCAGTTCCAGCCCGGCCTCGAAGCGGTCCTGCAGTTCGTAATCGTGTGACGCGCGCCTGTTACGTAGCATCAGAAACTCCGGCGGTCATGATAGCCCTTCATTCGAGCAGCGCTCCGACCTCCTGGGGGTCCACGTCGACCACCAGCCGCGCTCCCGGGTAACTGCGGGGCAACGCGCCCAGCAGCGTCTCGAGGCGTGCGTCGTCGGCTGCGCGCAGCAGCACGTGGAACACGAAGCGCCCGCGTAGACGCTCTACCGGTGCGCTGGCGGGTCCCAGGATCTCGGACTCGAGCGCGCCGGCGGTCACGAGCGCGTCGGCGCCACGTTGCGCGGCGGCCAGTGCGCCCGCCCGGTCGCGCGCGGTGAACTGCAGCTTGGCGAGGATCGAGAAGGGCGGGTATCCGAAGCGCTTGCGGCGCTCGAGCTGCCGCCCGAGCAGCGCCTCCATGGCGGCGTCCGGCTCGGCTGAGCCCAGCGCTGCCAAAAGCTCATGGTCGGGAGCGTGGGTCTGCACCACCACCAGCGGTCGTCTCTGGCCGCACAGTTCCACCAGGCGCAGGAGCGTGCGGGTGGCGTCGGCCTCGGCGCGGAAGTCCGCTGCGGCGAGGTGGGTGTCGAAGTGCGTCACGCCGACCAGCGAGAGCTCGGGCAGGGAGTTGAGACCGAGCACGGCGACGGTGCCCACCACGATGCCGGGCGCTCCGGCGTAGAGGTCACTAAGGTCGTCACGCCTATCCTTGTCGTAACGCAGTACCGGCACACCGAGGTCGAGCTTGGTGAGCTGGGAGGCGATCCACTGCGTGCCAGCACCGCGCAGGGCGCCCAGCTCGGCGCCGCCGCACGTGGGGCAGTTGTCGTAGGGCCTCTCCTCGTGCCCGCACTGGTGGCAGCGCAGCCGCGCCTCCTGCCGGTGGTAGCGGAGCGTTAGGTCGCAGTTGGGGCACGGCGCCTGCCAGCCGCAGTCGGGGCAGCCGTACGCCCCCGAGAAGCCGCGCCTGGGGGCCAGGATCACGGCCTGCCGGCCACGTTCAGCCACTTGTTTGAGGGTCCGCAGCAGGTCGGGGTGAACGGGCCAGTTGCCGCCTTCGTTGAGGTCGGCGACGTGCAGGCGCATGCGCGGCAGCGGCAGCCGTGAGGTGGCGGTTGCCGGCACCGCCGTGGCCAGCTCCGGTGTCTGGGCCAGGTCCACCAGCGTGAGCGGCACGGCGGCGGAGTCTGCCACCAGCGCAGCCGCCTTGGGCACCAGCAGCCGGGCGCCCGACTGCAGCTTGTAGGCCGAGCTGCCGGCCTCCAGCACGATCACGCGCCCCAGGTTGCCGAGGGGCGCCAGCAGCGCCAGGTACGTGCCCACCAACACCTGCGGTCCGGAGCCGTCGAGTTCGCTCCACAGCCGCACGCGCTGCCTGTCGGACGCCTCGCCTGTCAGGTAGGAGACCGGCAGGTGGCTCGACAGCAGCGCAGCGGTGGTGGCCGCCTGCGCCTGATCCGGGGCCAGCACCAGCACGGAGCGCTCTTGCTGCAGGTCCGCGCGCACCAGCGATAACAGCGCGGCCAGGCGCTGCAGCCTGGTGCCGCCCACCAGCGCACCGGTGCCACTGCCCGGCTGCAGTTCGGGCGGGACCGCAGGCAGCCTCTCGTCCGTCAGCGGCGGGGCAGGTAACGGAGGGTCGGGCGCGGGCAGGTCGGCGTAGGTCGCGTAGCCCCGGGTGATCAGACTGCGGACGCTGCTTTCGCTCACGTCGGCGCTCCTGGCCAGCTCGGCGCCGCTCTGGCAGCTGCCCAGCTCGATCAGGAGCTCCAGCGCGCGCCGCTGGGGTGCGCGCCGGGCGCCCTCCAATCCCTCGTCGGGCTTGCCTGAAGGCACCAGCATGCGCTGAAGCCGCGGCGGTTCGAAACCGCGTTCGTCGACCAGGCCCTGTTGCCTGAGCAGCTCAAGTAGCGGAGCGGGCACGCGTTCGGCAGCCAGCCACGTTTCGAGCGCGAGCTCCGCCTGGGCAGCGCCGGAGTCCGCCACCAGGTCGGCGGCGCCCATGCGGAGGCTGACCTCGTGACGCAGTTCGAGCTGCAGTCCGGGTGGGTTGAGGGTCGCCAGAACCGTGCCGGTGGGCACCCCCGCCGCGCGGGCCATGCGGGTCAGCGCCGTCAGCCCGGCGGGGGTCAGCCAGCCGGGCTGACCGAAGGCGTGCAGTACGTGCCTGAGCTCAAGCCCGCGACCAGCGTCCACCGTGCGCTGCGCGAGCACCACCCCCACGCGGACGCCGCCTTGCCACGGCACCACCACCCTTTGACCTGGCGTAACGTCCTGGCCCTGTAGCGGCGGCAGGTACGTGAGCGCTGGCAGAGGCAGCGGTAACAGCACGTCGATAGCGAGCGGCACGAATGATTCTAGCCCCGGCGCTGAACCTCAGCCGGAGCGACCACTACCTCCGGCCCAGGTCTTGAGGCCATCTACTAGCGTGGCGCGGCCCGGTTGATGGTCAACCAGCGTGCGCTTGTCGGAGGCAGGCAGCAGAACCGTGAAGACGGAACCCTCGCCCAGGCGGGACTCCACCTCGACGCTGCCGCCATGCTGTTGCACCAGCCATTTCACGATGGCCAGGCCCAGGCCCGAGCCGTTGCCGCGCCCGGAGCGCGCGCCGTCGACGCGGTAGAAGCGTTCGAAGAGGTGCGGCACCGCTTCCGGCACGATGCCCGAACCGTCGTCCAGCACCTCGAGGCGCACCTGGTGACGCTCCACCGCGATGGACATGGTCACCTTCTCGGCGCCGGCGTTGATGGCGTTCTGCACGAGGTTCAGCACCACTTGCTTGAGCCGCGCCGGGTCGCCCTGCACCTCGACCAGCGGGGTGCGGGTGCTGACCTCAATAACGGCGCCGCGCGCCATGGGCGCCACTTCCTTGCGCACCGTCTCGACCACTTCGACCAGGTTCATCGGTTGCAGCTCGACCGTGAAGCCCGCGTCGGCGCGCGCCAGCTCGAGCAGGTCGTTGACGAGCTTGGCCATGCGTTCGGACTCGCGCTGGATGACCTCCAGCGAATCGAGCTGGTCGCCGGTGGGGTGCGTGCGCCTGAGCAGGTAGCTGACGTGACCGCCGATGGCGGTGACGGGTGTGCGCAGCTCGTGGCTGGCGTCGGCCGTGAAGCGCCTTTGGGTTTCGAACGACTCCTGCAAGCGGTCGAGCATGTGGTTGATGCTGAGCGCCAGGTCGGTGATCTCGTCGCCGCTGGCGGGCACGGGCACGCGGCGCGACAGGTCGGAGCCCGACACGTGACCGGCGGCTTCGGTGACGCTCTTTAGCGACGACAGCACGCGCTCGGAGAGCACCCACACGCCCAGGGCGAACACGAGGAACGCCAGCACGACGGTTACCACCAGGTCGCGCTTGAGCTGGTCGAGCGTGGCGGTCATGAGGTTGACCGGGATGCCGACCAGGAACGCGGCCGGCATGCTGCGCTCCTCACGCGGGAAGCTCACGGTGCCGAGGCGCCCCAGCACCGAGATGGACTCGCCGCCCAGGTTGACGGTGGCGGCGACCTCGCCGTCGTCCAGCAGGCGCTGCAGCGCGTTGTCGCTAAGTGGCCCCAGCAGGTTGCTGTTGGAGAAGTACGAGACGCCAATGCGCAGTGCCGAAACGGTGCTGGGCGGCCGGTCGGGCGCGCCCACGAACAGGATCTGGTGGTACGAGTTGCTGGGGAGCTTCTGGAGCCCCTCGGCGATGGTGCTGGTGCCGCCGGTGATCTCAGCGAGAGCGCTCTGCGCCTGATCGGCGACGCCAGCGCTGAGTGAACGCTCGGTCAGGAAGTACACGGAGACGGCCACCGCCGACAGGATTATCGCGATGAACGCTCCGAAGACCAGCGTCAGCTGAAGTCTAAGCCTCACCGGGCCCCGAATCTTCGCGCAGCACGTAACCGACGCCGCGGATAGTGTGGATCAGGCGGCCGCCTTCGACCTCCAGCTTGCGCCGCAGGTAGCCCACGTAAACGTCGACCACGTTGCTGCCGCCGGTGTACTCGGGCCAGACCTTCTCTTCGATCTCGAAGCGGTTGAACACCTTGCCGGGGTTACGGGCGAACAGCTCGAGCAGTTCGAACTCCTTGGCCGAGAGCTCTATGCGGCGGCCGTCGCGGAACACCTCGCGGCCGTCTAGGTTCATGACCAGGTCGGCAACGCGCACCTCGCCCGTTACGGCCGGGTTCACGCGCCGCAGGTGGGCGCGCACGCGCGCGAGCAGCTCCTCTATGGAGAACGGTTTGACCAGGTAGTCGTCGGCGCCGGCGTCGAGGCCGATGACCTTGTTGTCGACCGAGTCCTTGGCGGTCAGGATGATTATCGGCGTGTTGCTCGTCTTGCGGATGCGGCGCGCCACCTCGAGACCATCTAGCACTGGCATCATCAGGTCTAGCACCACGAGGTCGGGTCCGTGCTCACGGAACTTGGAGAGGCCGGTGACGCCGTCGTAACTGACGATGGTGTCGTAGTTCTCGGCCTGCAGCTCCAGGTCGATGAACTTGGCTATCTCCTTCTCGTCTTCGACGATAAGTATCAGCGGTTTGCGCTCCATAGCTCGCACTATGCCACCTGCTCTCATGAGAGTCTTGATTAGATTATGAGTCTTACATGAGGACCAGGCGCATCAGCGCCGGTCGCGGGGCGGTTACAGTGGTCTGGCTACTCAATCTGAACGGAAGGTATTTCAAGGGTTCCTTATGGAGAAGCACGACAACCACGGCCGCTCGGGCAAACCGCGCCCGAAACAGGAGAGTGGCGGACCCCGCCGCCCCCAACAGCAGCGCAGCTACGGCATGTACGAGCGGGTCGCCATCTTCATCGACGGCAGCAACCTGTACAACGGCATGCGCGAGAACCTGCGCAACACCCGGGTCAACTTGGCCGAGCTGATAAACCAGCTCCTGCGCGACCGGCCCCTGCACCGCACCTACTACTACAACGCTCCCCTTACCGAGGATTACGACGAGGAGTTGCGCGACGGCCAGACGCGCTTCTTCGAGTCGCTGCGCCGCATCCCTTACGTGACCGTGCGGCTCGGCCGCCTGCACCGGCGCCCGGACGGCACAACGGTCGAGAAGGGCATCGACGTCTCGTTGGCGGTGGAGGCGCTGTCACTGGCGTTCCAGGACGCTTACGACACCGCCCTGCTGGTCTCGGGCGACGGCGATTACGTAGAACTCGTCGAGACCCTCAAGCGCTACGGCAAGCACGTTGAGGCGTCCATGTTCCGCAATCAGTCGGCTGGCACGCTCCTAGAGCACGTCGACGTGTTCCATAACCTCGACGAGCTGGACTGGAGCCGCATCCTCTTCTGAACCGCGCGCCACTGGCACGTTAGCCTTCGGTTAAGGCAACCCCGAGATGCGGTGGCCAGGCGTGCGCGGCCGGGTGCTATCATTTCCCCGACACAATCCTTTGGGTGCCAACCCAAGTCACGCACGAGAGGAAGTCATTACCTTATGCGCAAACTGATCGTTCTTCTGGCCGCCACCCTGCTGACCTTCGGCATGGCTCAGGACTTCGTCCTCGGCATCGTCTACGACGCCGGTGGTAAGTTCGACGGCTCCTTCAACGAAGGCACCTGGCGCGGCGTCGAGCGGGCCCAGCAGGACCTGCAGGCTCAGGGCTTCGAGGTCGACGTCGTCGAGTTCGAAGGCAGCCCCGACACCGCTGCTGAAGGCCAGCGCCGCATCGCCCTCGAGGGTGCCGAGATCATCGTTGCCCCCGGCTTCCTCCAGGCCGACGCCGTCACCGCCGTCGCCGCCGAGTTCCCGCGCACCGCGTTCGTGATCCTCGACGCCGTGTCGGAAGGCGATAACGTCCGCAGCGTCCTCTTCAAGGAGCAGGAAGGCAGCTTCCTGGTCGGTTACATCGCCGGTAAGCTCACCCGCACCGGCGTGGTCGGCTTCGTGGGCGGCATGGACGTGCCCCTCATCCGCGCCTTCGACCTCGGTTACCAGGAAGGCGTCCTCGCCGCCTGCGCCGACTGCACCATCATCAGCAACTACGTGGGCGTCACGGACTCCGCCTGGAACGATCCTGCGCGCGCCATGGAGCTCGCCAGCACCCAGAACGCCCAGGGCGCCGACATCATCTACGCCGCCGCTGGCGCCTCCGGTAACGGTGTCATCAACTTCGTCACCGACCGCATGTGCTTCGTGCCTAGCGTCCCCACCCGCGCCACCCCCATCGACGCTCAGCTCGCCAACATCGCCAAGCCGGCCGGCTACGACGCCGCCTGCGGCCAGGGTGCGCACCCGATCTTCTTCATCGGCGTCGACAGCAACCAGAACTTCATGGGCGACACCGACGGTGACCCCACCACCCTCAACTTCGGCCTCACCAGCATGCTCAAGGGCATCGGCGTGGCCGCCTACGACGCCGTCATGGACGTCGTCAACGGCACGTTCGAAGGCGGCATCCTCAACCTCGGCCTCGCCGAGAACGGTGTTGACTTCGCTCTCGACGAGTACAACGAGGCCCTCATCCCGGCCGACCTGCTCGCCGACGTCGAAGCCATCCGCGGCCAGATCGTAGCCGGTGAGATCGAAGTCACCGACTACCGCCAGCTGCAGTAGCGCTTCGCTGGCCCCACGGGCCAACAGCTAGGCAAGTACCCTGCACGCGCACCTACCTAAGGTGCGCGTGCTACTATTTTCAGTCGCAGTGTGGGCGATCTGGTCGCGCCACGCGCACGGCGCCGGCGCCCGCGGCGGGGCCTAAACCCCCGCCCTGCAAGGGCTGGCGTACACGCGTGGCGAGGAAAGTCCGGGCACCGTAGGGCAGGGTGCCAGCTAACGGCTGGGCGTGTAAGGCGACGGCAAGTGCAACAGAGAGTAGACCGCGAACGCGTGTTCGCTTCCGCGAACAGGTGGTCGTAAGGGTGAAAGGGTGCGGTAAGAGCGCACCAGTGCCCCTGGTAACAGGGGCAGCTAGGTAAACCCCACCCGGTGCAAGGTCCGATAGGGAGAGAGAGCCTGCCCGGCTCGCCA
>Ga0265293_10004452_pt1 | contig 24662 bp, 27 predicted proteins | sample Munlanlewell138R_FD_192505 | JGI IMG/M metagenome (GOLD analysis project Ga0265293, IMG submission 192505) | Leachate microbial communities from a municipal landfill in Southern Ontario, Canada - Leachate well 138R | ecosystem: Engineered > Solid waste > Landfill > Unclassified | place: Canada...
ATTGGCCACGGAAACACACGGAACAACACGGAAATATTTATAAGGCCACGGGCTCGCACATCCGCAACGCCTGCGCCATTGCACAAGCCAGCCCTAGGGGCTGTGGTCATTCGCTCTACAGTTTCGCAATAATTTTTCCGTGTTGTTCCGTGTGTTTCCGTGGCTAAAAAGGGGTTTGTCTTTTGCTCCTCACGCCTCACGCCTCACGCCTCACGCCTCACGCCTTACGCCTCACTCCTCCCCCCCATACCCCAGGCTGCGCAGGGCGCGTTCGTCGTCGGCCCAGCCTGCCTTCACCTTGACCCACAGCTGCAGGAATACCTTGCCGTCGAACAGCTGCTCCAGGTCACGGCGCGCCTCGCTGCCGACCTCTTTGAGCAGCACCCCGCCCTTGCCGATGACGATGGCCTTGTGGGAGTCACGGTCCACCCAGATCAGTGCGTGGATGCGGCGCAGGTTACCTTCCTGTTTGAATTGTTCGATCTCCACTGTCAGCCCGTAGGGTACTTCCTGGCCCAGCTTGCGGAAGAGTTTCTCGCGCACCCGCTCGGCGGCGAGGAAGCGCTCGCTACGGTCGGTAATCTGATCCTCGGGGTAAATCGGTGGTGCCTGCGGCAGATGACGCACCACACAGGCCTCGAAGCTGTCCAGATTGTCGCGCTCACGCGCCGACAGCGGCACCACGTCGGCAAAGGGAAACCGTGCTGCGAGGCTCTGCAGATGCGGCAGCAACAGTGCCCGGTCCTCCAGCAGGTCGACTTTGTTCACCACCAGGATGATAGGGACCTGCACGTCCCTGAGCTTGTCCAGGATCCACTGATCCTCAGTATCCCAACGGGTACCTTCCACCATGAACGCCACGACATCGACACTGTGCAGTGCCGTGACCGCCGCCTTGTTGATGGCGCGGTTCAGGGCCTTGCGGTCGCCCTGGTGCAGTCCCGGTGTGTCCACATAGACGATCTGGGCCGCCGCGAGCGTCTTGATGCCGAGGATACGGTGGCGGGTAGTCTGCGGGCGGTGCGAGGTGATGCTGATCTTCTGGCCGAGCAGGCCGTTGAGCAGGGTCGACTTGCCCACATTGGGCCGTCCCACCAGCGCCACGTAGCCACAACGAAAGGCCTCTTCGCTCATATACGACACCCTGATCCGCTTACAACCACAAAGGACACGAAGGACACAAAGGCGTCACTCATAAAAGATACCGATCCCCACAAATCACGGCCCACCTCGAGCCCCGGGACAGCATGCCCCTTGGGCACTCCGGACAGCATAAGCCTTCATGTCCTTCGTGTCCTTTGTGGTTTGCGGGTCTTGTACGACCCTCGGAAACGGTCAGTCGGCATCCACACCGAGCACTTCCAGCATGTGCTGTGCCGCGTGCTGCTCGGCGTGGCGGCGGCTGCGGCCCGTGCCGCGGGCCTCCTGCCCCACATCTGTCAGTCGGCATTCCACCTCGAAGACCTGCTCATGGGCGCTGCCACGGACCGAAACGACAGCATACTCGGGGAGGCGCTGATGGCGGGCCTGCAGGAATTCCTGCAGCCGGGTCTTGGCATCCTTGGTGGCAACGGGCTCTGCCGGTAGCGCGGCAAGGCGCGCCGCATACAGTGCCTGGATCACCGTGGCGCAGGGTGCGAAACCGCTGTCCAGATAGATGGCGCCGAGGACCGCCTCGAGGGCGTCGGCGAGGGTGGATTCGCGCCGGTAGCCACCACTCTTGAGTTCGCCGGACCCCAGGCGCAGATGTTCGCCCAGATCCAGGTCGCGCGCCAGTTCCGCCAGCGTCTGCTCACGTACCAGGGCGGCGCGCAGCCGGCTGAGTTCGCCCTCGCTCGCCTCGGGATAGCGCCGGTAGAGCACCTCGGCGATCACCAGCCCGAGGACAGCGTCGCCGAGGAATTCCAGCCGTTCATTGCTGCACCCGCCGGCACTGCGGTGGGTGAGCGCGTTGACCAGGAACACCGGCTCACGGAACCGGTACCTCAGTCGCCGCAGCAGTGCGTCCTCGGAGTCGATCAACGCCGCACTACCTCGACCTCCTTCTTGAAGGTGGCGACTGCATCGATATTGCCGAGCACCGGCACGCGCTTCTCATAGTCCACCGATATGCGCATCCGGCCACCCTGACTTTCCACCTTCACATCCCGGCCGGAGATGCTCGTGACGTCGTTCACGCTGAAACGCTTGTCCAGCATCGAGCGGATCTCAGCCGTCGTCTTCGACCCGATTTCCGGCTCTTTCTCCAGCGACTCGATGGCGCTCGCGACACTGAAATATTCCAGGTAACCCGGCGTCAGACGCAGCGCCAACAGCACGAAGAAGCCGATCAGGCCCAGTACGATGATCCAGCCGATGGCCGTCATACCACGTTGCGATTGCAGTGTCCGCATAGCCCCCCCCTCAAGTCGTCGATTGTCAGTCAATGGTCTGTCCGAGACGGTCCCACTCCACGCCCCCGGCGGCGCTATCCCAGTTCATCCAGATCATGAAGGCCTTCCCGACCAGGTTGGCCTCCGGCACTGGACCGAAATAGCGGCTGTCCTTACTGTTGTCACGATTGTCGCCCATCATGAAATAGTGGCCCGCCGGCACCTCGATCTCACCCTCGACGCCACCGCTGCCGGGCCGTACCAGGATCTGATGAACCACGTCGCCGAGTCGCTCCTCGCGCAGGCTCGCGCCCGAACTGGATACCCCCGAACCGATGCCGACATAGCGGCCGATCTCGGCCTGCGGCATCGCCACCCCGTTGATATGAAGAATTTTATCGTGATAGGAAATACGATCACCGGGCAGCCCGACCACACGCTTGATGTAGTCGATGCTGGGGTCCTCAGGATACCGGAACACCACCACGTCACCGCGCTGCGGCTCGCCCACCGCCACGACCTTGCTGTTCAGCACCGGCAGACGCAGACCGTAGGCGAACTTGTTGACCAGGATGAAATCACCCACCAACAGCGTTGGCATCATGGAACCGGATGGAATACGGAAGGGCTCGGCGATGAACGAACGCAGAACGAGCACGATGAAGATAACCGGAAAGAAGGCCTTGGCATACTCGACCAGTACCGGTTCCTTGGCATCCTTGGAGCGCCCACGCCCCCACAGCAATGCATCCAGCAGCCAGATGAGACCGGTGATGGCGCTGGCCAGGACCAGGATCAGTGGGAAATCAACGTTCATTATTTTTCCTTGTTGAAGGGCTGAAGGTCGGAGTTTGGGGTTTGGGATTTGGGATTTGGGATTCGGGGGTCGGGGGTCGGGATTCGGGGTATTTACACCCCAACCGAGGCAGTCACACTCCTTCCCGAATCCTGAATCCTGAATCCTGAATCCTGAATCCCGAATCCCGAAGTCCCGAATCCCGAATCCCGAATCCCGAATCCCGACCCCCGAATCCCGACCCCCGACCCCCGAATCCCGACCCCCGAATCCCCAGCCCCTATTTCTTCCCCGCCTGCAGCACCGCCAGGAAGGCCGACTGTGGGATCTCGATCTTGCCGAACTGCTTCATACGTTTTTTGCCCTCCTTCTGCTTCTCCAGCAGTTTGCGCTTGCGGCTGATGTCGCCGCCGTAGCACTTGGCAGTGACGTTCTTGCGCAGCGCCTTGACGGTGGTGCGGGCGATGATGTGGGCGCCGATCGCCGCCTGGATGGCGACATCGTACATCTGCCGTGGAATCAGGTCCTTCATCTTTTCGGCGATCTCACGGCCGCGGTAGTCCGCCTGGTCGCGGTGCACGATGACCGCCAGTGCGTCGACCTTCTCGCCGTTGATCATGATGTCCAGCTTTACCAGTGCCGCTGCCTGGAAGCGCAGAAACTGGTATTCGAACGACGCGTAGCCGCGGCTGACCGATTTCAGGCGGTCGAAGAAGTCCAACACCACCTCGGCGAGCGGCATCTCGAAACTCACCGCGACCTGGTTGCCGAGATACTGCAGGTTCTTCTGGACACCGCGCTTCTCGATGCACAGCGTCATCACCCCGCCCAGATGATCCTGCGGCACGAGAATGTTGGCGAGGATGATCGGTTCGCGGATCTCGTCGATATAGTTCACCGGTGGCAGGCTCGACGGGTTGTCGATATCGATGACCTCGCCCTTGGTGGTCAGCACCTGATACACCACCGTCGGCGCGGTGGTGATGAGATCCATGTCGTATTCGCGCTCCAGGCGCTCCTGGATGATCTCCATGTGCAGCATGCCGAGGAAACCACAGCGGAAGCCAAAGCCCAGCGCCGACGAGGTCTCCGGCTCGAAATGCAGGGAAGCGTCATTCAGACGCAGTTTCTGCAATGCCTCACGCAGACCCTCATAGTCATCGGACATCACCGGGAACAGACCGGCAAACACGCGCGGCTGCACCTTCTGGAAGCCCGGCAGCGGTGCGGCCGCCGGTTTGTCGGCCAGGGTCAGCGTATCGCCGACCGGCGCGCCGTCGATCTCCTTGATGCCGGCGATCACATAGCCGACGTCGCCGGCCCGCAGCACCTTGGTGTCCAGACGTTTGGGCGTGAAGATGCCGACATGGTCGACCAGGTAGCTGCGCCCCGAAGACATCACCTGCATCTTCTGTCCGGCCTTGAGCGTACCCTGCATGACGCGCACCAGCGAGATCACGCCGACATAGTTATCGAACCAGGAGTCGATGATCAAGGCCTGCAGCGGTGCGTCCCGGTTGCCTTCGGGCGGCGGGATGCGGGCGATGATGGACTCCAGTACCGCGTCGATACCGACCCCGGTCTTGGCACTGGCGTGTACCGCATTGCCGGCTTCGATGCCGATGATCTCCTCGATCTCATGGATGACGCGCTCGGGATCGGCCGAGGGCAGATCGATCTTGTTCAGCACCGGCACCACTTCCAGACCCTGCTCGATGGCGGTGTAGCAGTTGGCGACGCTCTGCGCCTCGACGCCCTGGGCGGCATCGACGACCAGCAGCGCGCCCTCGCAGGCGGCCAGCGAGCGTGATACCTCGTAGGAGAAGTCCACATGGCCCGGGGTGTCGATGAAATTCAGCCGATAGGTCTGGCCATCGCGCGCCGTGTAGTCCAGCGATACGCTCTGGGCCTTGATGGTGATGCCGCGCTCACGCTCCAGGTCCATGGAGTCGAGCACCTGGGCCCCCATCTCGCGATCGGACAGGCCGCCGCAACGCTGGATGAAGCGGTCGGCCATGGTCGACTTGCCGTGGTCGATGTGGGCGATGATGGAAAAATTGCGGATGTGCTGCATGTCGGTCACGGACGGGACTCCTGACATGCGCGTCGGCAGTGGATCGAAGCGGTTAGAACCTGCATGGTTTCCTGTATCTGGAACGCGAAGCGAGCGGAAACGGCCGGCCCGGCCCAGCCCGAATCAGATCGGGATCGCTGGGCGGGACCGCAAAGGCGGCCGATTATACACGCTCAGGCTCTACCCAGATAGCGCCGCAGCCCGGCCAAGTCCAGAAAATACCGTGAGATTTCCGTATCCTGACCGAGCAGGAGGGGGACCTTGTCACCGAACGCCCGCGCCCAGGCCGGATCGGTATCGACATCACGGACCTCGATCTCGAACCCCCAGTCGTCTTGCAACCGGCGCAGTTCCTGCTCGAAGTCCTCGCAGAGATGACAACCGTCGCGGCTGTAGAGGATCAGGGGCATCGGGGATTCGGGATTCGGGATTCGGGATTCGGGATTCGGGATTCGGGATTCGGGAAGGAGTGTGACTGCCCCGGTCCGGGTGTCAATACCCTGAATCCCAAATGTTGAATCTCAGACCCAGCCTCCGTAGGAGCGGTATTCCTGCCGCGATCAGCTCAACTCCCGACCCCCGAATCCCAGTCCCCGAATCCCCGTCCCTAGCACCTCACTTAGGAATCTTGATAGCCAGGAAGGTCGGGCCGCCGGTGCGCTGCACCAGGACCGGGACCGTGGCGCCGGCGGGGGCTTCCTTGACCAGCGACCGGAAATGCTCGCCGTCCTTCACCCGCACGCCGTTGAACATCACGATCACATCGCCCTTGCGGATACCGGCCTTGGCGGCGGCACCGTCGCTCACCTCACCGACCAGGACCCCGCCTTCCGGCATGTCCAGCTGGTCGCGCAGGTCCTTCGGCAGCGGTGCGACACCGATACCGAGGCGGCTGTCGCTGGTGATCTGCGGGCCGGCGGCCGACTCCGCTGCCGCCGCGAACTGGTCCTGATCCTCCAACTCGCCGAGCGTGACATCGAGGTTGCGCGTCTTGCCATCACGCAGCACCTTGACCGGTACGTCCTTGCCCACCGGCGTGCTGCCGACGATGGGCGGCAGGTTGGATGAGTTCACCACCTCGCGGCCGTTGAACTCGAGGATGATGTCACCGATCTCGATGCCGGCCTTGGCCGCCGGACTGTCGGGCAATACCTTGGAGACCAGGGCACCCATGGGCTTCTTCATGCCGAAAGACTCCGCCAGTTCGCGGGTGACGTCCTGGATGAGCACACCCAGCCAGCCACGTGATACGCGTCCCTTGGTCTTGAGCTGATCGGCGACGTTCATCGCGACGTCGATGGGGATGGCGAACGACAACCCCATGTAACCGCCGGTGCGGCTGAATATCTGCGAATTCACGCCCACCACCTCGCCGTCCATGTTGAACAGCGGGCCACCGGAATTACCGGGGTTGATGGCGACGTCGGTCTGGATGAACGGGACGTAGTTCTCGCGCGGCAGCGCGCGGCCCTTGGCACTGACGATGCCGGCGGTGGCGCTGTGCTCGAAACCGAACGGCGAGCCGATGGCCAGCACCCATTCACCGACTTTCAGATCCGCGGACCTGCCGAGTTTCGCAACCGGGAGGTTGTCCGCGTCGATCTTCAACAAGGCGATATCGCTGCGCCCGTCGGTACCGACCACGGTGGCCACGAGCTCGCGGTGGTCGCTCAGCCGCACGACGATCTCCTCGGCGTCCTTGACGACGTGATTGTTGGTCAGGATGTAGCCATCCGCGGAGATGATCACACCGGAACCCAGGGAGCGCGCGTCGCGCTCGATCGGCTCGCCCTGTCCCTCACCGAAGAAGTGTTTGAACAGATCGTTGAACGGGCTGTCCTCCGGCAGATCCGGCATCTGCATGCCGGGCGGCAGACCGACGCCCTGCTTGATCTTCTGCGTGGTGCTGATGTTCACCACCACCGGGCTGCTGCTCTCCACCAGATCGGTGAAATCCGGCAGCGAAGAACGCGCCTGCGTCTGCGCGGCCAGGGCCAACCCCAGCAACAGCGCGACCCACACACCGCCGAATCGACGGAAGTATTCGTGTCTCATAATCTCTCCCACGGTGACATTACCGTTGCTTGTGGCCGATATTCCCAGTCAAACCGAACACCCTTCCGGGCCACGGAATCACACGGGAGGCACTGAAGTACAGGATATCCCTGAATCGGTCGTGGACCACCTTCCGGGTGATGGCGGCGCCGGGGCGAAGCCCGTAATCGCGCCCATGTCTTTCTGCGTGCTGCCGTGGCAGTCACGGTTTTCGGAATGAACCCCGCGGCCGCCATCAGCCCGCCAGCCGCCGCAGCACCACCGGCTGATACCGGCGGTCGTTGTGGATGCGCCGCGTAAAGCCCCTCACCCACAGCAGGCCGGCGATCAGACCGGCCACACCGGCGGCCAGGGTCAGCGCCTCGCCCGGCAGCTGCAGGCGCGCCTGCAGCTGCGCGCCCAGTATCCCGCCCGCCAGCAGGCCCAACAACGGTAGCGCATAGACCGCCAGCGATCCGCGCACCAGCGCCTGCTCGTCGATACCGATCAGAACCCGGTCGCCGACCCGGGCGGCATCCCGGTTCAACGCCCGCACCCGGGTACGGCGTTGGCCCAGGACTTTGGCCAGGGTCGCGGTGCCGCAACCCTGCCGGGCGGCGCAACTGCCGCAGGCCGATTGGCGCTGCGTCTCGACCCAGACGAACTCACCTTCGGCAGCGACCACGTGGGCGGTTTCCTCGATCATAGATCAACCATATCAGGATCTCAGGGATGACGTCGCATCGACGCGCCGATGCGCTCCACCGTGGTGCGCGGCACTTCGCCGACCACGGTAATCCGGTCGTCGCCGCTGCGGCTGCCATAGGCATTGACCGCACCCACGCTGGAATGGCCCGACAGGGGTTCCCTCCCCGATGTCTCCGGTTCGACGTACACCGAGACCGTCGCCAGGCCGTCGGTGAAGACCAGATGCTCGACCTCGGCGACATCCGAAGGCATGGGATGACGACTGTGCTGGGCCAGCATGAACCCGGGGGGTAACCAGCCGGCGGACCAGTCGCTGCCAGCCGACGGTTCACTGCTGGCACCCGCTGCGCCGTCGTTGCGGTGGCCGACCCAAGTGTAGTCCTCGCCGCGCAGTATGGGTTCCAGATCAGCGTCGTCGAGGTGATCGACGATCTCCACATCGGTGAACATCATCTGCTCCACGGGCTGGCCGTCCGTATCGATCAGATCGGAGCGGAGCAACAGCTTGCTGCCGCGCTCCAGCCACAGGCGGTAACCATAACGGTAGGTGTCACGCGCCCGGATCTCGACCGTGCGGCTCGGCAGGCCCGCTACCCGGTCCTCACCCAACGCCAGGAACTCGTAGTTGTCGTCCAGGGTGCCAAGGTCACGTGGCAGCCTCCCCGGAAAGGGCTTCCGCGGTACGCTGCGGTCGACCATCACGGACTTGCTCTTCGGCAGAATGCAGGTGACGTATTGCGAATCACGCAGGACCTCGCGCGCTTCACCCGTCAGGGCCACCAACCGTTCCCGCTCGCCATCGACGGTGGCCTGATGGAAGATGCGCATGGCGCCCAGCTGGCCATTGTGGAGGTATACGAAGGTACCACGGTAATTGAGGCTCTGGGCAGCCGCGGACATGTCATGCAGCCAGTCGCGCGCCTCGTCCGCGAGCGCCAGGCCGGCCGCCAGCAGTGCCGCGACGAGCACTGCGACACGGCAGGTAACGAGTCTATTTCTGCTCATGACCAACGATGCGGACATAGGGCAGCATGCCCGGCATACCCGTGCTCGCGGCATATTCGTTGTGGTTGACCAGATATTCGTTCAGGCGGTTGCCGGACTGTGGCGGTGCACCCTGCTGGACCTGCGCATAGGCCTGCGCCGGGGCACCCTGCTGGACCCGTACATAGGCCTGCGGCGGTGGCAGCGTCTGGGGCGCAACGGCCAGCTGCGCGCTATCGGACGCGCCGCCCTGCGGTGCCTCCAGTTGCTGCACCGCGAGCACCGCCACCACTGCGACCGAGGCCGCAACGGCCAGGCCGACGAATGACTTCGCCAGCCGCCCGACATTCGCACCGCCCCGATGCGCCGGCAGGGCTTCCACATCCGCCATGACCCGGTCGGCAAGCCCAAGGTCCACATACGGCGGCAGACCTTGGCGCAGCCCGTCGCCGATCAACTGATACCGCCCCCACTGCGCCCGCAGCGCCGGGTCGCGCCGCAGACGCTGCAGCAGCAACTGCTGTTCGACGGCCGGCAATTCACCATCGAAGAAGGCCGAAATCTGCTCTTTGATATGCTCGCTCATATTCTGTACCTCGGACGCAAGCGGTTAGGACAGCAACGGCTTCAGCCGTATCTCTATGGCCTCGCGGGCCCGGAAGATGCGTGACCGCACCGTTCCAATCGGGCAATCCATCGCAGTGGCGATCTCCTCGTAGCTGAGTCCTTCAAACTCACGCAGGGTAATGGCCGTACGTAATTCCTCCGGCAGATCCTCGATGGCGGCGGTGATGGTCTGCCCAATCTCATCACGCAGCACCATGTGTTCCGGCGTTGCGTATTCCTTGAGACCCGTGTCCCCTGCAAATTGTTCCGCATCCTGTGCATCGATGTCGTCGCTCGGCGGCCGCCGGCTCTGCGCCACCAGATAATTCTTGGCGGTATTGATCGCGATCCGGTACAGCCAGGTATAGAACGCGCTGTCGCCACGGAATGACGGCAATGCGCGATAGGCCTTGATAAAGGCCTCCTGAGTGACGTCCAGGGCCTCGACAGGGTCGCGCAGATAGCGCGTCACCAGCTGCACGATCTTGTGCTGGTATTTCCGGACCAGGAGATCGAAGGCGGCCTTATCGCCCTGCTGGACGCGCTCCACCAGCTGTTGGTCCGAACTGTGTTCAGTCATTCACTCCCCCAACCGGCACACCGTTCCCCGCGCGCCCGGCAGCCGAGGAGCCTGTCGGACTTGGGACTGAATCTACTGCGCCGGCGGGATAGCCGTCCATTTCCCCGATCCTGCTCGTCAAATAGCTACGGCTATTCTCCTCGAAGAATCGAAAAAATGACCTCGCTCGCCCACCCGGTTCGCTACGATCGCCCAAGTCCGACAGGCTCCTAGACAGGCGCCGTGCCGAAGAGTTCGCCTGCGCCGAGGCTTTAGGGTAACTTATGGAATTCCAAGGACCCGGTAACGCAATTCGGCCGCCCCACACGCCCGCCCCCGGGCCTCGGCGCGGCAGCGCTGGGCGCAACCTTAACGGCATTGCCCATATCCCCACAAGCATGAGCGAAAGAATTCTGAGTGAGGTACTGGTGATCGGCAGCGGCGCCGCGGGGCTGCGGCTGGCACTGGAACTCGCCGGCCACTGCCGCGTCGCGGTGCTCGCCAAGGGGCCCATCACCGAGGGCAGCAGCTATTACGCCCAGGGCGGCGTCTCGGCGGTGCTCGATCCGGAGGACAGCCTCGATTCCCACGTCCAGGACACCTTGGCGGCCGGCGCCGGCCTCTGTCACGAGGATGTGGTGCGATTCACGGTCGAGCGTGGCCCGGCGGCGGTGCGCTGGCTCGTCGAGCACAGCGTGCCCTTCACCCGGGAGCACGAGCATTTCCACCTGACGCGCGAGGGCGGCCACAGCCACCGCCGCGTCATCCATGCCGCCGATGCCACCGGCCACGCCATCGAGACCTCGCTGGTGGCGGCCGCCCGGGCCCACCCCAACATCAGCCTGTACGAACGCCACATCGCCATCGACCTGATCACCACCGCGAAGCTCCGCCGCCCCGGCCCCAACCGCTGCGTCGGTGCCTACGTGCTCGATCGCGGCCGCGACCGCGTGGACCTGTTCACTGCGCGCCTGGTGGTGCTGGCCACCGGCGGCGCCAGCAAGGTATACCTCTATACCAGCAATCCGGACACCGTCAGCGGTGACGGCATCGCCATGGCCTGGCGCGCCGGCTGCCGCATCGTCAACATGGAGTTCAACCAGTTCCATCCAACCTGCCTGTACCACCCGCACGCCAAGTCCTTTCTCATCACCGAGGCGGTACGCGGGGAAGGTGGCGTGCTGAAGCTGCCCGATGGTGAGCGCTTCATGCACCGGTTCGATCCACGCGCCGAGCTCGCCCCGCGCGACATCGTCGCGCGGGCCATCGATCATGAGATGAAGCGCCTCGGTGCCGAATGCGTCTATCTGGATATCAGCCACCAACCGGCCGAGTTCATCAAGGAACACTTCCCGACGGTGTACGCGCGCTGCCTGGAATTCGGCTACGACATGACGCAGCAACCGATCCCGGTGGTACCCGCCGCGCACTACACCTGTGGCGGCGTGGCGACCGATCTGCGTGGCCGCACCGACATCGAGGGCCTGTACGCCATCGGCGAGACCGCCCACACCGGTCTGCACGGCGCCAACCGCATGGCCAGCAACTCGCTGCTGGAATGCCTGGTGTTCGCGCAGGCGGCGGGGCAGGATATCGTGGCGCGGCTCGCCACGGTCGCGCCACCGCCCGACCTGCCGGCCTGGGACGAATCACGCGTCACGGACTCCGACGAGGAGGTCGTGGTCAGCCACAACTGGGACGAGCTGCGCCGCTTCATGTGGGATTATGTCGGTATCGTGCGCAGCAACAAACGTCTGGAGCGCGCGTTACGCCGTGCCCTGCTGCTGCAGCACGAGATCCACGAGTATTACAGCAATTTCCGCGTCACCAACGATCTGATCGAGCTGCGCAACCTGGTGCAGGTCGCCGAACTCATCATCCGCTCCGCGCAGTCGCGCAAGGAAAGCCGCGGCCTGCACTACACCCTCGACTACCCCGAGCCCGACACCCGCCACCCGCCCCGTGACACCGTCCTTACCCCACCGCTGCCCGAGGCACCCCGCGGCACGGCGTGGGCGGCGAACTCTCCGCACGGAAACCCATAGCCACGGAAGCACACGGAACGTAAAACCCGCTCATCCCCACCTTCCGTGTCGTTCCGTGTGCTTCCGTGGCGAATGAAGTCCTTGATCCTGGACGGCTCATTCCAGCGTCGCGATCACGGTAGGTCGCGGTACAGGCGTACCCTGCGGCCGGTCGCCTTCGCGTATCGAACGTAGTTCGTGGATAGCGTGGGTTTCGTGGCCAGCCTTTTTTGGGGCGTGGCCATCGACTGTCCGCCTCACTCCACCGTGAAGTCCGCGTAGCCGGCCGGGGTGATGGGCTGGCATTCCACAGCAGTCACCGCCGCGCCGGGCGGGCCCTCCCACAACCAGTCGCACAGCGCATCGACGGCGGCCGGCGTGCCTTCGGCATGCACCTCGACATCTCCTCCGGGGAGATTGCGGGCGTAGCCGCATACCTCGTAGTCGCGCGCCCGGCTGCGGGCGGTGGCGCGGAAGAATACACCCTGCACCCGGCCGCTGACCCGGCACCGGCGGGCGCTGATCATGGCAGGATCAGCGTCCCCGTCTGACCGGTGCGCAGGCTGACGTCGTCGGGCACGGCGAATTCCGCCTCCACGGCATAGTGGGCCGGCCGCTCGGCGCCGAGTGGCTCGCGGTCGAGGTTCGCGATGCGTGCCTCGAAGCGCCGCTCGCCGACCTGCACCGCCACCGCAGCGTCCGGTGCCAGGGTGGCCAGCTGCGCGGCATCCAGGGTGGCGCGCAGGCGCAAGCGCCCGCGCTCGGCCACCCGCATCAAGGGCATCGCCTGCACCTGGTTGATCACCGCCTGGCCGGGCGCCACGTACACGGCGAGCACCCAGGCATCGAAGGGTGCGGTCAGGCGGGTGTACTCCAGTTCGACCGCGGCCGCGACCGCGGCGGTACGCGCCGCCTGGTACTGTGCATCGGCCGCGGCGAATCCGATCTCCGCGAGCTGCAGTTCACGCTCGGACAACACGGTACGGTCATAGAGTTCCTTGGCGCGGTCCCATTCACGCTGCGCCTCGGCGCGCCGCAATTCGGCGGCGTGCTGGGCCGCACGCGTGTCGGCCAGCGTCGCCCGGACCGTGCGCGCATCGAGTTCCAGGACGACCTGTCCCGCCGCGACCGCCGCCCCAGGCAGCACCGCGATCTTCTCCACCCGCCCGCTGGCCGGCAGACTGAGCTCGGCCGTCCGTGCCCACACCAGTTCACCGGCGATCTCGGCCGCCGCCGATCCACTCAGCAGGCCGGACAGCACCAGCGCACGTATCCAGTTCTTCATCACTCGCTCGTCCCCTCAGGCTTACCATCCAACGCCGCCACCGTCTGCCCACGCAACAGATCCAGCCGCGCCCAGTTCAACAGCAACTGATAATCGAGCTGTGCCTCGCGCAGGCGCGCTTCGGTGGAAAACACCATGGCATCGCCCAGATCGGCCTCGGCCTCCATTTCATACAAGGCCCGGCTACGGTCCAGGGACAGTTCGCGGAACTCCATGCGGGTGCGCGCCTCGTCGCGGTTGGCGCGCAAGACGTTGATCTCCTCCCACAGCGCCTGTACATCCTGGCGCAAATTCAGTTCCGCGGCGGCGATGTCGGCCTCGGTGCGCCGCAGCAGGGCGCGCGCCCGGGCACGCTCGGCGCCGGAGCGCCCGCCCGTGTACAGCGGCACCTCCAACTGCAGCCCGATCGACCAGGGATCGGTGGAGCCGGTCTCGCGGACGTACTCGCTGACCTCGGCCGCGCCGAGCAGGATCGGGCGGTCGGAGGCACGCGCCGCCTGCAGGCGCTCACGACCGGACTCCGCCTCGGCGCGCAGCGCCTGGATGCGCGGATTGGCCTGCAACACCTCGGTGATCAGCTCGTCCAGCGGCGGGGGTTCGAGCACGATACGACTGAGGTCGGGTTCCACCAGGGTATTGGACAACTGACCGGGGCGGTACAGCACTTCCGCCAGCCGCACCCGGGCCGTGCGCTGACCGGCCTGGGCACGATAGCGCAGCGAGCGCGTCTCCTCGTAGCGGGTCTCACTGGCGAGCAGGTCGACGTCCGACACCTGGTGCAGCTCATGCCGGTCGCGGATGCGGTCCAGCCGCACGAAGGCGATGGCCATGGCCTCGTCCTGCACGCGGAACGCGAGATCGGCGAGCAGCACATCAAAATAGCGCCCCAGGATATCCAGGCGGCGCTGCTGCCGGGTATCCGCGTATTGCAACTGACGGCTGTCGAGCAGCGCGTCGGCGGCCGCCACCGAGGCACGCGTGTAGCCAAAATCATACAGCCGCTTGCGCACCCGCAGGTGTGCCTGGGAATCGTTTTGTGACTGATCGAAGGCATATTCGGACGGCTCGATCCACTTGGCCTCGGCGTTGATGCTGGCCGTCAGCCCGGTGATGGACGCCGCCAGATCGCGTTCCGCCCGGGCGAGGTCGCGGTCGGCGGCGGCGGCAAGCAGATCGGGGTGGGGGTCGTCGGCCAACGACAGGGCGTACTCCAGCGTCAACGGCTCGGGCAGCGCCGGCAGCTCGGCCGGCAGGCGCAGCGGCAGGCAGATGGCCAGCGACAGTGCCAGCCACGCACTGCGAACGCGGCGATGGGCACTCCGGGGGCGCGGGCGAGGTTGCGGTCGCGGCAACGGGAAGACGCCCATGCGGTCAGCGCGACGACTGGCGTCGTTCGCGCTTGTAGCGGGTGAACGGCATGTCCTTGTAGACGCCATCCACGACGTACTGACCCAGCCACATGAATTCCTCGACATCGGCGGTGGCACCGGTATAGCGCGCCACCGGCTTGCCATCGAGGTCGAAGAACATGAGTACCGGTGTGGCGCGCACGCGATAGTCGCGGAAGGCGAAGTCCTTCTGCTTAAGGCGGTTGCCCTCAAAATCCGTAATCAGAACATCACCATCGATGTCGACGGGATAGATCAAGAAGTGTTCCTTGAAGTAGGCCTGCACTTCGGGCTGGTTGAACACCGTCTCCTTCATACGGTGACAGAAGGGGCACTCATCCATCTCGAAGAACAGCATGATGCCCTGTTTGCCCTCATCGCGCGCGGTCTGCAATTCTTCGTCGAAATCACCGAGGGTCTGGTCGAAGAAGTACTGATAGGGATCGCGCGGCGCATCGGCCCAGGCGGATACACTCACCAACAGCGCCACGGCCAGGAGCGTTATCCGCGTCATAGCCGGACTTCCGGCCGCACCGGCTCATGCGGGTCCTGCTGGTTGGCCACGCGGCCACGGCGCTCCTTCTCGATAAATTTTTCGAGGGCCTCGGCGCTGATCGTACCCACCTGGCGCGCCACCGGCACGCCCTCGGGCGAAATGATGTAGGTCGTTGGCAGGCCGGCCACGGCCAGCCGTTCGGTCGGAGGCGCCATATCGCCGTTGCGCAATACCGGGTAGGAGATGAAATGCTCGTCCACGAAGGCGCGCAGCTGAGCGGGTGGGATGTCCTCGAAGTTGATACCGATGACGACGGCATCCTTGTCCTGATGGCGGTCATGGAAGGCAATCAGATCGGGGATCTCCTCCAGACAGGGTGGGCACCACGTCGCCCAGTAGTTCACCACGACCCACTTGCCGCGGAATTCGGACAGCGTCCGCGCCTTCCCCTCGATGTCGGGGAGGCTGAAATCGACCGGGTCGGCCTGGACGGCGCCGCCGAGCAGCAATGCTGCAAGAAACCAGTTTCTGAACGTCACTGCTCACCTCTCCTCACCGCCTCGTGCGGTCGCGTTACCCTGCCATTGGCCTCGCCGGCATGCAAGGGGCCGAGGCGCCCGGCCCCGCGCCGGCGATACACCTCGTCACATGAGGTAAAGACTCGGGTACACTCGGATTTGTTCCCGCGGCGGGATACCGTGCAGGCCCCACCAGCGGTACCGATTCCGCGGCCGGAGAACATGCTTCATGCTAAAAATCAAGGCCGTCCGGCCGCCATAGGATGCGTGGCGGCGGTGGCTCCCACAGAACGGCCAAAGGCCTCGGATGTGCTCATCGATCTACCCGAACAACGCGCCCTACCGGGCATCGACACCCGGCCACGGCCACTGTACGCCTGGCTGCATGCGCTGCCCTATGTCGATGCCGAGAACACTGCCCGACAGGTCAACGGACGGCTGCGCGACATCAATCACCAGATTCTTCCCGCCGGCCAACGCCTGCAATTGCTGGCCGCCTTCCGCCACAGCTACGAGCGCCTGCACGACGCCCTGCTCACCCTGGCGCGGCAAGAGGACCCCTTACGGCAGTCCGGTGCGCTGACCCTGCTGTCGGAACTGACCGAGCTCATGTCGTTCGGCTACAAGTACGCCCTGCGCGACAGCCTGAACGAAGGTCAGCGTTGGGGCAGGACACGCCAGCTGACCCAGGCCGCCAACTACACCCAGCACTTCCTCACGCTACTGCTCATCTGCCGCTACCAAGCCTACCAGCCGGCCCCGGAGAGCGGCTGGCGGGAGCTCGGCAACCTGGTGCGCTACGCCGAGACGCATCAGCTCGGCGCCACCCGCGACAGTACCTTTACCGGCGGCCGGGGAGAACTCTCGGTGCTCGCCGGCTACCGCGCGCTGGCCATGCTGCGTCTCGCCGACCCCTACCGCCTGCCGGGCCACCTCATCTGGGAGGCCTATGGCTATGTAATGGCCAGGCAGGACCGTATCGTGCTGTCGAACGTCGCCCCGGAAGACCTGGCAGTCGGGGTATTCGGTTTGTCGCTCGACCACGAACCACAGGGCTCGCGTCCACTGCCGGCCGGCGGGGTGGAACGCAATGCCTGGCGGTGCCTGGACGGCCGCGAACTGCTCACCCATGCGCAACTGGATCTCGACCGTATCGTGGCCGGCACCCGTCCGGCGCGCGTCGGCCTGTCCAGCCACCTGACCCGTGCCGACGCCGTACAACTGCTCGGCCGCATGCTCGGTCAGTGGACGCACTCGCCGCAGCGCAAGTCGCCGCGCTTCGCCAGTAGCGGCCCGGTCGATGTCGCGTCCGGGCTGGAGGCGGCCTATTGCTTCCTCAACCGCGGCACCCCCTTCGATCCCGCGGACCACGTGCCGTCCGAAGACGAGGACGATATCGATTTCGGCCTGCCGACCCACCGCCAGGTGCCCGTGCGGCGTGACTTCCCGCTGCTGTCCTGTCCGACACGCAATCGCGGCAACGGCGGCCTGGCACTGTTGGGACGCACGGCCGACGGGCTGGGCCTGCGCGTCGGACAACTGCTGCTCATCCGCTCTCCGAGCGGCGCATCCGGGGCTGTATCCGACTGGCTGGTGGGGGTGGTGCGCTGGCTGATCAGCCGCGGTGACGAGTGCGAGGCCGGCGTGCAGTACATCGCACGCGAGTGTTCGCCCGCGGTGGTCAAGCCGACCGCGGGCGCGCAACGCCATTGTCAGCCGGCGTTGCGCACCCGCCTCACGCTGCCCAATGGCAACGGCCTCGACATCCTCGTCGGGCCGCGCGGCCTGTACCGCGACAAGGCGATCCTGGAGCTACAGCAGCACGGGCAGGCGCGCCAGATCCGCTGCACCCATCTGCTGGAGTCGGGTAGCGGCTTCGAACGCTTCAGCTACGAAATTCTGGGCTGAGACGCCGCCCATCGCTGCGCTCGGCCGCGACGGGCCTTCAGCCTCCCGCCAGCCGATTGAGGACGTCGTAGGCCTTCTTACCTTCGTCATTCGCCAGGGCCCGTGCAGCCGATTGCACCGCGGCCTGCTGGTCGGCGCTCAGGTTGGGTTGACTCTGCAACTGCGTCAGCAGCGGCTTGGCTTTCTCCATATAGTACTGATTCACCGCCAGTACGGCCTGATCCTGGGCGGCCTTCGCCAGCGCGATGGCCTTGGCATCGTCGCCCGCGGCGGCGGCGTCTTCGGCGCCCTTCAGCATCGCCTCTGTGTCACGCCAGATCCAGTGGTGGGCGTTGGCGTCCTTGACCGCGGCGCGTGCATCGTTCAGCGCCTGGGTCACGGCCGGACTGGGGCCGCTGGGTGTGGCAACCTGCTGAGGCTGGCTGGCACAGCCCACGACCAAGCCGAGCACCACGGTCATGAGCGATAAGTACTTCGCGGAAAGCGTGACTTTCATACCTTATATCTCCAGTTATCGGTGGTTTGATTTATTAGGAATGAGGCGGTAACGCCATGGCCACGGCCTCTCCGGGCTGATGACTGGACCCTACCACCGGCATCGATGGAACGCCAATCCACGTCATAGAATTGGCATACCCACGAATGATCGGGGACGGCCACGACGGCGCACCCCAACCCCGCACGACCACCGGTAGACGCGCGGCCGCGGGCGAACATTCCCCCGTGCGCACCGAGCATCAGGGCTGCGCCGGGATCGCTGCGGCCGTGGCCGCCTCGCGGGCCCGGATGGCGGCCTCCTTGGAGGCCCGTGCGCTACGGCGGGCGGCGGCATAATCGGCCACGGCCAGTTCGGCCTGCGCCTGATCGAGCAAAGCCTGGGCCAGGCCCAGGATCCGCGGCGCACGCTCCGCCGCCCCCACGGTCTCCGCGGCCTGGATCGCCTGGCGCGCATCACTCATCTCCTGCGCGGGTACCAGGGCGCAGCCGGCCAGCAGCGCAGTCAGTAGCAGCAGGAGACGTCTGGTATACGGCATAGGATCACTTCGTCCGGCCTGCGGACTGTTCATTGTTGGATGGCAGGAAACTAGCACCGCCGTCGCGAAAGCGTCAAGCGAAGCGCGCGTGGACCGCGGTACCGGTGTTCTGGGACAATGCCTGTCGCCCGTGGACCGAGGGGAGAACACTCACCATGTCAGACGATGTCACCATTTACCACAACCCGCGCTGCAGCAAATCCCGCCAGACCCTGCAGCTTCTGGAGGCGCACGGTGTGCAGCCCACCGTCGTCGACTATCTGCAGGCACCGCCCAGCGAGGCCGAGTTACGGCGCATCCTCGATCTGCTGGGTGTCGAGCCGCGCGCCATCATACGCACCGACGAGGCGGAATACCGCGAGGCCGGACTGGACGATCCGAACCTGTCGCGCGCTGACCTGATCCGCGCATTGCACGCCCACCCCCGGCTGATTCAGCGGCCGATCGTCGTCCGCGGCGACCGGGCCGCGCTGGGTCGACCGCCCGAGCGGGTGTTGGAGATTCTTCGGTGAGCGACGTACTGGTGCTGTACTACAGTCGCTACGGCGCGACCGCCGAGATGGCCCGGCAGATCGCACGCGGCATCGAGGAGGTCCCCGGCACGGCCGCGCGGCTGCGCACCGTGCCGCCGGTATCCACCGTCTGCGAGGCGGTCGCAGACGACATCCCCGCGAGCGGCCCACCCTATGCGACACTCGACGATCTGCGCGACTGCACCGGGCTGGCGCTGGGCAGCCCGACGCGCTTCGGCAATATGGCCGCGCCGCTGAAATACTTCCTCGATGCCACCAGCGCGCTGTGGCTCGAGGGTGCACTCATCGGCAAGCCCGCGGCACTGTTCACCTCCACCTCCAGCCTGCACGGCGGCCAGGAGACCACGCTGACCTCGATGCTGCTGCCGCTGCTGCATCACGGCATGCTGATCCTCGGCCTGCCCTACAGCGCGCCCGAACTGATGAATACCCGCAGCGGCGGCACACCCTATGGCGCCAGCCATTTCGCCGGCGCCGACAGCAAGTTGCCGCTCAGCGAGGACGAGAAGACGCTGTGCCGCGTCCTCGGCCGGCGCCTGGCGGACACCGCCCGCAGACTGCAGCAGGATTGAAGCGACGATGACGGCGCGTACCTGGCGGACGCTGACGCTGACCGGCTATTTCGGCATCTTCGCGCTGATCGTCGCCTGGTACGGCTGGCTGTCGCCACCGACCGGCCTGCCTGTGTACATCGCCCTGCTGGCGCTGGGTACGCCGCTGCTGCTGCCCCTGCGTGGCCTGCTGCACGGACGGCCGTACACCTACGCCTGGAGCCTGTTTCTGGCCCTGGGCTACCTCACCCATGCCCTGATCGAGCTCTACAGCACCGCCACCGACCGGCCCTACGCGCTGCTGGAACTCGCCCTCGCGCTGCTGTGGTTCGGCGCCGGGATCATGTATGTGCGAGCGATGCAGCGTACGGACTGACAGAGGTCCATTGGTCAGCGCAACGGGCAGAACCATGCCACTGCATGGCTGTCGTATTGGCCTGTGGATAGCGTCGACCCGCTTACCCCTCAGCTTACTTTGCTCAGGGCCTGGCTCACATCCGCAATAATATCGTCGATGTTCTCAATACCCACTGAAATACGCACGAGGTCACGGCTCACGCCGGCCTTCGCCAGCTCGGCATCATCGAGTTGGCGGTGGGTGGTGGAGGCGGGATGGCAAGCCAGCGATTTGGTATCGCCAATATTGACCAGGCGTAAAATCATATCCAAGGCGTCGATGAACTGACCGCCGGCCTCCGCCGCGCCTTTGATGCCAAAGCTCAAAATCCCCGAGGCCCTGCCGCCCATGGTTTTTTGGCAGAGCGCGTGATACGGGCTGCCTGGCAGCGCCGCATAGCTTACCCAGGCAACCTTTTCGTGGCTTGACAGGTACTGCGCGAGTTTTTCGGCATTTTCACAATGCCGCTCGATACGCAGCCCCAGCGTTTCAAGCCCCTGCAGGATCTGAAAGGCATTGAACGGCGAAATGGCAGCGCCCATATTGCGCAGTGGCACCACCCGGCAACGACTGATATAGGCCGCGGCACCAAACTCCTGGGTATACACCACGCCATGATAGGAAGGATCGGGTGTGCTCATGATGGGAAAACGATCTTTGTTCGCCACCCAGTCAAACTTTCCGGAGTCGACGATGACGCCGCCGATCGTGGTACCGTGCCCCCCGATATATTTGGTCAGCGAATGCACCACGATATCGGCCCCCAACTCAAACGGCCGGCATAGAAACGGGGTGGCGACGGTATTGTCCACAATCAATGGAACCCCGTGTCGGTGAGCAATTTCCGCCAGGCGCCGGATATCCACGATGTTGCCGGCGGGGTTCCCGATGGATTCACAAAATACCGCCTTGGTGCGCTCGTCGATGGCGTTCTCGAAGCCATCGTAGTCATCGAAGGACAGCATGCGCGCCTGGACACCCTGCCGCGGCAAGGTATGCGCAAAGAAGTTGTAGGTGCCACCATAGAGCTGGCTCGTGCTCACGATGTTATCGCCCGTCTCACAGAGGCATTGCAGCGCGTAGGCAATCGCCGCCATACCGGAGGCCACCGCCAAGGCACCCACCCCACCCTCCATTGCCGCCAGACGTTGCTCCAGCACATCCGTGGTCGGATTCATCATGCGCGTATAGATGTTGCCCGGCACCTTCAGGTCGAACAGATCGGCACCGTACTGAGTATTATCGAACGTATACGAGGTGGTCTGATAGATCGGCACTGCCGCGGCACGCGTGGTGGCCTCGGATTTATAGCCATGATGTAACGCGATGGACTCAAGTTTCATAGGGATGCCTGCCTGATTTCGAAATATCCAGATGTGCGGGATGCCAGCTGTCATGATGGCGGGCGCATGATAGCAGCGCGGGCATGCACTTCAACCGCAACGCCTACACGCCATCACCCCGACATGCGTGCGCCACACCGACAACCCGACACAGGACAGGGGTTCGGCGCCTCACATTGGATTTTCCCCATGTCGTTTCGACGTTCCCATGGTCATCACAGGGTTTACTCCTCACTCCTCACTCCTCACTCCTCACTCCTCACTCCTCACTCCTCACTCCTCACTCCTCACTCCTCACGCCCCAGCACCTCCCGCACGAACGGGATACTCAGTCGGCGTTGGGCGGTGAGCGCCGCGCGGTCGAGACGGTCCAACAGGGCCAGCAGGGCCGGCAGGTCGCGCGGACAGCGATGCAGCAGGAAGCGGCCGACGTCGTCGGACAGGACCAGGCCGCGATCACGGGTGCGCTGGGTGAGGATCCGCAGGCGGGTCGCATCGTCCGGCAGCTGCAGCGCATACAGCGTCCCCCAGGCCAGTCGCGAACGCAGATCGGGCAGGCGCAGGCCCGCCTGTGCGGGGCGTGCGCGCGCCGCGGCCAGCAGCCGCCCGCCGGCCTCGCGCAGCCGATTGAAGAGATGGAACAGTGTCTCCTCCCAGGCGGCATCGCCGGCGACGGCGTCCACATCGTCGAGCGCCACCAGGGCGTAGTCCTCCAGCCCCTCCAGCAACGCCGGCGACAGCACCGCCCGCTCTGCCAGCGGCACATAGGCGGCCTGCGCCCCCTGTACCTGCACCGCATGGCAGGCCGCCTGCAGCAGATGGGTCTTGCCACTGCCTGCCGGGCCGGTGAGAAATAAGGTGGTGGCGCCGGGCCCGGTCACGCACTGCCGCACCGCCGCGAGGGCCTCGGCGTTGAGGCCGGGGACGAAGTTGTCGAGCCGTGCCGTGTCCGGCAGGCGCAGGCCGAGGGGCAACTGTACGGGCATCAGGGGAAGCGCCCCGAGCCGCGCCACGTGTTCCAGGCCCGCCAGCCCCAGGTCCAGATGTAGTCGATACCGCTCAGCAGCGTCGTCGCGATCACGGTGTAGATCAAGACATCGAGCCAGCCGGCCGGCAGGGCGCGTGCGCCATAATGGGTCAGCACCGCGACGACCAGCAGCAGTTGGCTCAGGGTGTTGACCTTGCTGATGACCGACGGGGCTGCCTCCAGCCGCTCGATCAGGACGTGGTAGGCAATGGCGCCGCTCAGGATCACCAGATCGCGGCCGAGCACCAGCGCCGTCAGCCAGACCGGCACCAGGCCCTGCCAGGCGAGTGCCAGATAGCAGGTCACCAGCAGCAGCTTGTCGGCAAGGGGGTCGAGCAGACCGCCGAGCCGGCTGGTCCAGTCGAAACGCTTGGCGAGGAAGCCATCCAGCGCGTCCGAGACACCCGCAACCACGAACAGCGCCAGCGCCCAACCATAACGTCCGGTCAGCAGACAGGCGATGATCGGCGCCACCAGCAGCAGCCGCACGACCGTGATCAGATTGGGTATATCACGGGCCCGCATCCCGGTACCGTCAGGGCCGCAGGCGGTAGTGGATCGTCTGCCCCGGGGTCGTGGCAGCGGCGTCGGTGCGTTCGGGCAGTCGCTCCAGCAGGCCACCGATGCGGATGACATACTCCAGCATCGCGACACCGCCTTCGACGTCCAGCCGATAGTCCAGGCGGCCGTCGCGTACACCCGTCAACTGTGCCGCCGCCACGGGGGCGAGGCCGTTCAGGTAGTCACTGACCCGGGCATAGTCCGCCAGCGTCGTCACCCCCGCCACGGCCAGGTCGACCTGCCCGTGGCGGCGGTCGCCGCGCGCGGCTGCCAACCCCCCCGCCAGCCGCTCCGCAGCCTGACCCAGACCCGCATCGAGTACCGTCTGCAGATCTGCGCCACCAGTCTGCCAGTTCGCCTCGTCACCGGCGGCGACACGCTGCGTCCAGCGGCTGGTCCAGGCGGCTGCGCCCAGGCGCTGCACCCGCGCCACCAGCACCACCGGCGCCTGATAACGCGCCGATGCGGCGTACACCCGCTCCAGAAAACCACCCCGGACATCGCTGTAGCGCACCTGCGCCTGGTCCTCGAGATCCAGCAATGGCACGATCAGGGTCAGGCCGCGCCGCCGCGCCGCGGCCTGCAGGGTATCCTCCACGGATTCACCGGCACCCCCACCGAGCAGATAGCGGCGGTCGCCGTCGTCCAGAGCCAGCCAGATCAGGACCGGCGGCCGCTCGGCACCCCACAGGGGCAGCCCCGCGCGGCGCGCCGCCGCCTCCAGCGCGGCACTGTCGAACACCACCCGCAACAGCAGCCCCCGGGCATCTCCCCCGGCATCCATCCGGGTGTCGGTCTCGTAGCTGTACTGCTGCATGTAGCGCCCCGGATCGGCGAGCAGCGCGGCGCTGGCCTCGACCTGTGCCGGCCCGCGTTCCCCCGTCAGCCGCGTCAGCACCTGCGCCAGCGCCTCGCGCTGGGCCGCCTCGCGCGCCGCGACACTGCGGTCCGCCACCGGGACCCGCGCCTCGAACAGCGCATCGGCGGCCAGCGCCGGCACGGCGGCCAACACCAGCAACCCGACCAGGAGCAGGCGCGCTCGCAAGGCCTTGAGTATCATCCGTACCATGGCTACTCCCAGTGCGATTCGGCACTGATTCGGGCAACATGCCCACCAAAGGTCGAGCCCGGGTCGAACCGGGCGGTGCGCGCCGTCCGGTACCGGCGACAACCAAACAAATCCGCAACGGTGGCGACATCCGCGGTAAAATAGCACAGAACGTCGGGCAATCGCCCGACACGACGATCCGCCCAAACAGCCGCACGGAGTCCCGAGTGAACCACAAGCCGCCCGTACCGTCCCGCGCCTCATTGAGTTACCGCGACGCCGGCGTCGACATCGATGCCGGCAACGCCCTGATCGAACGCATCAAGCCGGCGGTCGCCCGCACCCGGCGCCCCGGCGTGCTCGGGGGGTTGGGCGGCTTCGGTGCGTTGTTCGAGGTGCCGGTCGACCGCTACCGG
>Ga0265293_10004455_pt1 | contig 24655 bp, 27 predicted proteins | sample Munlanlewell138R_FD_192505 | JGI IMG/M metagenome (GOLD analysis project Ga0265293, IMG submission 192505) | Leachate microbial communities from a municipal landfill in Southern Ontario, Canada - Leachate well 138R | ecosystem: Engineered > Solid waste > Landfill > Unclassified | place: Canada...
CCAATACCCGGAGAAATTAACCACTCAATATGTTTTTGCTCAAGAATGGCCGCCAGCAGTTAAAATCCAATCAGGAATTTATTCCTGCACAGAAACACCGCAGGAAATAAGCAGTATGCTTGAAATAACCACGCAAAGAATGGTTGATAACAGAATTTATTGCGTTGATGTTAAAAACGAAGGTGCGGCCGGAAGCGTTTATTCCAGTTATACTTATACCACCCCCAAGAACGGCAAACTTATCGAAGTCAGTTTCGTGCTTCGTTATCCTAATTGCGGCAACTACGACCAGGCACAGAGTCAGGCTTGCACCAGCGAGCGCGAAGCGTTTGATCTTGATGCGACCGTGGATCGCATAGTTCAGACCGTCAAATGGGATTAACCAATGAAATCAAACCCTCTCCAGTGCGCCACGCCCGACGGCCGGACATTTACAGAAAATAAACAGTAATATGAAAAATAACCCAAAAACATACTTACAGATAATAACATCCGCAATCTTGCTGTTTGTTTTTTATAAACTAGGCTTCTCATTTTATTTCATTATCGGAATGGGAATTTTTATTTTACTGCTCGTTTTATTGAAGGGCAAACTCTTTAATAAGCTTGATACTTTTTTGACTGCTAAATTACCGTTTCTTTCCAGGCAGAGCCCTCGCGTCAAAAAATTAATCATCGTAATCGCTTTTATCCTCGCATATATCATATTGAAACAAATTATCTTTTTCGTTTTGTCGCAATTCGGGATAGATGTTCAGAAGATGATATTGGACAGCGTTAATAACCATTAACATATAAAAACTATGAATGACAATAAAAAAACAAGAGTAGTAATGCAGAACACGATCAGCTTGGACGGTTCATTTGTCAACTTTGAGACGTCTCAGGAAGTGATGGGCTTGCACTATCAAATCGTGGGTAGTTTTGGTAAAGTCCTTTATCTATTCGGTTCAAACACCGCCAATGTCGCGATAGAAATGTTTGGCGGGTTAACGCCGGAAACAAAGGATGATTTTAAGAGACCGCAAAAAAGCGAAGACTTGTCATATTGGGTTGTTGTAGATTCGGAAGCTGTTCTTAAAGGAAAATTACATTTTTACCGCCGATCGGAATATTGCCGGGACATAATCGTTTTGATTTCGGAAAGCACCGATAAGAACTATTTGGATTATTTAAAGGAAAGAGAATATGATTTTGTGGTTGCCGGAGAGAAACAGGTAGATTTAAAGAAATCTTTTGATGTTTTATCCGACAGATATGAGACAAACACCATTTTGGTGGATTCGGGGCGCGGCCTAACCAATGCCATGCTTAATCAGGGATTGGTGGACGAAATTAGCTTGCTTGTTTTGCCTGTTATCGTGGGAGAAAAATCAGAAAATTTATTCAGCAATGTTACAAAGCAGGTAAAACTTACCGAACTCAAAGAAAAGACTTTCCCCGGGGGATACGTTTATCTGCATTACAAGATTGATAAATAATCATAAAAAAGCAATCTTTAAAATCAATCAATCCAATCGAACGGCTATGAACAAAAAGACTAAAATAACGCTTTCTATTCTTGCGATATTATTCGGAGTGCTTTTGTTCGTGTTCGGCGGATACGACGATAGTCCCGGAGCACAATTGATCGGATTGATAGCGGCAATTTTCGGCATCGTGGTTATCATAAAAATGAAAAAAATCCATAATGTCGTCATAATTGTTCTGTTTTTGTACACGCTGATTCTATTAGGAATGATAGTATTTAAATATCGTCACGGCGCTATTTTTGAATTTTCCCAAGCTAATTTTGTGCCATTTAAAACAATCGCAGAATATTTGTCAGGGTATCCGACATTGGGAACGGCTAGACGCAACCTTTTGGGCAATATTGTTCTTTTCGTGCCTATTGGTTTATTACTGCCCTTAGTTTTTCAGAAAAAATCTAAAGTGATTTTATGGTTGGGGTTATTGACTTATGGGATCATGCCGGAGATTTTACAAGTCATATTCAGATCGGGCATATTTGATATTGACGATATTATTCTTAATTCGCTAGGCGTGATTTCCGGATATTTTTTGTTCACTGTTTTTAGACTATATAAAATCAAAACATGAAAAGGATGCTAATTTATGGAACAAAAAGATGATAAAAAATATTGGTTAAAATGGCGTTGGGGTAAAAAATAATAAAATAAATAAACCATTATGAAAGCAATCAAATGGATCGGGAGAATATCGGCATTGTGCATTTTAGTTTTCGCTCTGCCGTTTTATTTTGGCTACGGCAATCCGTTGCCGTTTGCCAATTCGAATTATTCTCTATGGGAGAATGTCGCGCTTTCTATAATGCCGTTGGTTTTTATCGGATTGGCTCTGGGCTGGAAATATCCCAAAGCCGCCGGTTGGCTTATTATCATCGCGATTGCAGTCGGTTTTATCGTCGGACTTTTGACAGAGGCAAATCTCAGCATCAACTTAGCCGTTCCTGTCATCCCCGGGATTTTGTATTTAGTGGAAGGATATAACCGGAAGGCCGGGGATAATTAATCAATCCAGTCGAACGGCGGCTCGTGGCGGAGCATTTTGACGACTTGCAACCCTTAATAGTTTAACGGCATCTTGCCGTCCAGCATATCCACGGCCGCGTCCAGTTCATAGGATTTCCAGCCGTTCATAAGGATGGTGCGAAGTTCTCTCACGGCTCTGAGCCCAGAAGTTGAGAACTAAATAGTTTTGGCGGGAAGCGAGCTAAAACTCGCTTTTTTGTTTGAACTGCTTTTAAGTTTTTGCCGGAGTTGGGAAGCTGTTGGTTTTACGCTTCTTCTACCCGATAAGAGATTATATAAGAAGCGCCGTCGCCTTTGATTTTTACTTCTTTTATTCCTTTTTTGGAGTCTTCCGAGGAAATGGTAGCGCTTCCCAAATGATCGTCTTTGTCAAAAACCAATCCCAGGTCTTGGTCGTAAAGTTCTACTTTTATCGTGTCTGCGAATTTGACAACCGGAGCGTTGGCCAAGCTTCTTTTTTCGTTATCGTTTATTTGTTCCGGGCCCCAAACTATCGCCCCGTTAATTTTTAGATAGGCGCTGTCGGCTCCTGTCACATCTTCGGTTTCGCGGCAGGTTAAAGCCACAAGGTGCAAAGCGTATTTTTTTTCGGGGGCATTGTCTTTTATATCCGTATCAATCTCCAAAAGACAGTGAGCGCATCCGTTGTATCCTTGGCTTATTGCCTCGTTTACCGTAAAAAATTCCGTTTGGTTCTCTCTGTCAATATTGTCCGCCCAAGAGCATTGGGGAATATGGATTTCTTTGGTCGCAAGGTTGCCGATATAAGAAAAATCAAAAAAGCTTGATGGAATTTCGTTTTCTTCTCCCCAGTCGGTTCCTGAAAATTCTCCTTGTTCTTCTCGGACGCTTTTGGGGAATCCGCATTGCTTAAAAATAGTATTTACGGTGCAGGCGCAGTTTTCATCCCAAAGTATATAGTCTATTTCTATTCCTTTTTCCGCCAGCTTTTTGAATTTGTAGATGTTTTCCAAGACTGCCTGCATCAAATCGCTGTTTGTATTATATTCGAGGCTTGCTGCGTTCAATGGCATTTTATGGGCTTCCAAATCGTAATCCGCGGAATCCCAGCTGGTGTTGGAGTCTTTGGCGATTTCGTGGATGGACTGCAAGTCGGAACTGGGATTAAAGCTGATTTTTATATCGCCCTTGGAGTTTTTGCCTACTCCCATGGTTGTAAAAAATATCGTAAGGCCTCTATCGTTTTTTTCGCAAAAATATTCCAAATTCCATTTTCGCCAATATGAAGTTACTTTTTTGGCTTCTTCTTCGCTTTCGTAAACGAAAGTAATAAAATGGTGGTTGCCTACGGGAGAAGGATCCATATCCCGAGCGCACCAGTAAACTCCTGAAATGCCGGAGATATCAGCAGCTTCCTTAAGTTTATTTTCTAAGTGGAAAATTGCCATAATTTTAATTTGCGGTTATTATAATTTTCCTTAATTCTATTTCAGGCCGTTCTCCCCGTCAAATAAACAAATTAACTTATTGAGCAATGAAAAATCGTCCAGACTCCTGCCGCAGGAGCCTTCTGTCTATCCGGGCGGTTTTTTGGTAGGATTAATTATATGAGAAAAATTAATGCAATAGTTGATATATCAAGTTTCTTCGCCGCGTTGGCATCATTTTTTTCAGGAATTGTAACTTGGAAAATTTTACCTTTTGGCCAAGGGTTTAAAGGGGGAGCGGGAGACCCGGGATCAGATTTCTTTTTAAGCTTGGCTCGCCATAGCTGGATGGATGTTCACATTATTTCTTCTTTGATTTTTGTTGCGTTGGTTGTTATTCATTTGGCTTTGCATTGGCATTGGATAAAAAATCTGCCGAAAATGTTTAAATAATAAAAAAGCGTTTGTTTTTTGCAGAGAAAAACGGAGTATAAATATATAGGATAAAAAGTAAAATAAAAATAACTATGAAAATTATTTATTGGCTTCCAAGGATTTTAAGTATAGGATTTGTTTTGTTTTTGTCCTTATTTGCGCTTGATGTTTTTTCCGAATATAGCGGATGGGATATTGTTTTGCCCCTTTTAATACATCTTATTCCTTCCTTCGTTTTGCTGGCTGCCGCTTTAATTTCTTGGAAATATGATTTGGCGGGAGCGGCTGTTTTTTTGGGATTTGCCGTTTTTTATGTTTTTATGGCCGGATTAAACCGTCCTTGGAGCTGGTATGCGGCGATCTCTTTTCCTTCGGCGCTTGTCGGAATACTCTTTTTTTTAAGCTGGCTGCAAAAGAAAAAAGAAAAATAATATTTGATTTGTTTTAATCCAGCGGTTTAATGGACAAAAAGAATAGAGCCGGCAGGATTAGAAAATTAATTTGAAAAGTTAAAATGAAAATAACATCGGTTCAATTTGTTAAGGGGGTTCGCGGAAGCGACAGTATTTTTGAAGACGGCATATCGCAGGTTGCTTTTATCGGCCGTTCAAATGTGGGAAAATCCAGCGTTATCAATTCTTTGACCGGAAAAAAAGATTTGGCAAGGATCAGTTCTTTCCCCGGACGCACCCAAAGAATAAATTTATTTCTTATCAATAAGTCTTTGTATTTCGTTGACTTGCCGGGATACGGCTATGCCAGGGTGCCGGGAAAAATAAAAGGCAAGCTTGGCGCCATGGTTAACTGGTATTTTTTTCTTTCCGGATACAATCAAAAAAGGGTAGTTTTGATTATTGACGCGAAAGTGGGCCCGACCAAAGACGACTTGGAAATTTTGGAAGCTTTGGGAGAATACAAAAAGAATATTATTATTGTGGCGAACAAAATAGACAAAATGGGGAAAAAGGAATGCGAAGAGCAGTTTGAAAAAATTAAGAGCGCCGTAGGAGATCAAAAAATCATTCCTTATTCCGCCAAAAAGAAAATAGGAACAAAAGAGCTTCTCGCTGAAATATTATAATTTAAGAATTGAAGGATGGAAGAAAAAAGCAAAGGAGAAATTGCAATATACAAATCCAAGAGCGGCCCTTATTTGGATGTGCGGCTGGAAAAAGAAACGGTTTGGCTTAGCCAAAAACAAATGGCGAGCCTTTTCGGCAAGGACGTTAAAACTGTCAACGAACACATTAAGAATATTTATAAAGAAAAAGAGCTTAAAGAAAAGCCAACTATCCGGAATTTCCGGATAGTTCAAAAAGAAGGAGTAAGAAAGATTGAAAGAGAAGTCTGCTTTTATAATTTGGATGTGATTATTTCCGTCGGTTATCGCGTAAAATCGGAATCCGGCACCCAGTTCAGGATTTGGGCGACGAGAACATTGAAAAAACATTTGCTTGAAGGCTATACAATAGACAAACAAAGACTGTCCCGCGCTGAAGAAAAATTTGACAAGCTCCGAGAAGCCATTTTTTTACTGCAGAAAAAATCGGAAAATAATTTGATTGGAGAGAAGGGCAGGGAACTGCTGGATCTTTTGGCCGACTATTCAAAGGCGTTAGCCGCGCTGAAACAATACGGCAAAGAAAAAACAAAACCGGCAAGCCGGACAAAAAGCAAATTTGTTTTGGATTATTGGAAAGTCCGCGAAGCAATAGGAGAGGTTAAAAGGGAAGTAACCCTTAAAAAAGAAGCTGATGATTCTTTCGGCCGGGAAAGAGGCGGCAGGCTCAAAGGCATTTTGGAAAAAATTTATCAAAAGTCCGGAAAAAAGGAAAAATTTCCGTCTTTGGAAGAGAAAGCCTCTTGTCTTTTATATTCCGTTATCAAAGAGAAGCCTTTTTTTGACGGGAACAAGCGCATCGGGTCTTTTTTATTCGTTTATCTTTTGGAAAAAAACGGCAATTTTTGCAAGAGCAGCAAAAAAAGAATAAACGGAGGAGAACTTGCCGTCCTGTCTCTTTTAATCTCTGCGAGCTCTCCGAAGGAAAGAGAAAAAATAATAGGAATTATTATCGGCTTGCTTGCATCCAAGAAAAATTAAAAATGTTTTCTTTTATCGGAATTTTTGCTACAATCCTAAAATAACAAATTAATATATTTTTTATGGCAAAAAGAAAAGGAGCTGTCGGAATTAAAAAAACAAGAAGCGCTTCTCGCCCCCACAAAACCGCTAAAAGGCTGGAAGCGAAAAAAACGATGCTGGAAGAAAAAAAGAAAAAAGGGAAAAGCAAATAGAAGCGAAAAAGACGGGATATTCCCGTTTTTTTATTTATAATTTTTGCCGAGGCATAATTGTTGCCATTTTTTGAATTTGTTATAATAAAAAACAATAAGGGTTTTTTATTAATAATTTTTTTAAAATCAAAACTATGGAAAATGCGCCAAAAGAAACCGCCAAAGATTTGTTTCTTCATCTTTTGTCCGCCGCGACTCTCTATTTGAGCGTCATCGGATTTATTACTCTTTGGTGGCAATATATTAATTTTTTATTTCCGGACAAGCTTCATATTCAAGGAACGGGAACGGCGGTTTATGAGCCGTTGCTTTGGGCAAATTCAATTTTAGTCGTTACTTTTCCGGTGTATGTTCTTGTTTCTTGGATTATCGGCCGGGACTTTAAAAAGAACCCTTTGAAAAGAGAAGCCGGAGTGCGCAAATGGCTTTGGTATATCACTCTGTTTATTTCGGCAATGACGATTATTATAGATCTTGTGACTTTGGTCTTTAATTTTTTGAAAGGGGATTTAACGACGCAATTTTTTCTAAAGCTGATCGTTATTTTGATTGTTGCAGGGGCGGTATTCGGCTATTATCTTTGGGATCTTAAAAAGAGAAAAGAAGCTTCCGGCAAGCCTAAAAAAGCGGCATGGATTTCAGGAGTGATTATCTTAGTAAGCATTATTTACGGTTTTTTTCTTGTCGGTTCGCCGGCCGAACAGCGCGATTTGCGTTTTGACGAGCAGAGAATAATGGATCTTCAGCAAATTCAGGGATTCGCCATAGAGTATTGGCAGCAAAAAAAAGATCTCCCGCAAAGTTTAAATGAAATGAGCAAGCTGGGGTATAGAACGCCGACGGATCCGGAAACAGGGGAAGAATATCAATATATCCCTGCGGGAGAACTCTCTTTTAGGATTTGCGCGAGCTTTAATACGGTTTTTAAGCCAGAACCAGCCGCAAGCAAAATTTTTTATTATTCTCAAAGAGGAGTTAGCGCGGTTCCTCAAGATTGGGAGCATGGCATAGGCCTTAGCTGTTTTGATATTACGATTGATAAAGATTTTTATGAAAAAGAAAACGGCATCAGCCCGACGCCAATCAAAGAGTTTCAATAGAAATTTCTGCAACAGGCTCCGCGGCAACGCGGAGCCTGTTTTTATAAATAACGATTATGTGCATAACTTTTTAAGGATTTCTTGGAAATTATTGTATAATAACCTTGAAATTATTTATCAATAAATAAAACCTATTTTTGTTTTAGCCATGAACTATTATCAACAAAAGAAAAAAACAATAAGACTTGTTTTTTTGTGCGCGCTTATAGCCGCCGGCGCGTTTTTTCTAGAAGAAGAAAAATTTTCTTTAGCGGAAACAGATACGACCGTTACGGAAACCGACTCGGCCGTAACAGAAACAGGCTCAACCTCTTTTAGCGAGCCGAGTAATTCTTTTATTTATCCGTCAACAATAGAAGCGGGGGGATCGGTGAAAGTCCAGCTTCAGATTTCCAACGCCTTGGCGGAAATATCTTCAGTGGGAATAAAAGTAATAAGCCCTTCGGGATCTTATTCCGCGGGAATAGAAGAAATGCTTTGTGAACAGGATTATTGGAGCGGCGACATTTTCATTCCCGGAGATGCCGAGGCCGGAATATGGAAAACGAAAATAATAATTTCTTATGCTACGGGAGAAATTAAGGAATATTTTCCCGATGCCGGATTTACGGTGATTGCCGGAGAAAATTCAACGACCGGAGCCGTTTCGCAAAACAATACCTGCGCTTCTTTTGACTATTCCGGATGGTCTTTTTGCCAGGACGGAGAACAAACTAGAACAATAACGGCTTCTTACCCATCCGGATGCCAAGGAGGATATCCGATTTTATTGCAGGCTTGTTCGGATTACATAGACCAAACTTGTTCCGAAGATGTTTGGGCTTGCGAAGAATGGGGATTGTGTATAGACGGATACCAAAAGCGTTTTTGCGAAAAGACTTTAGAATGCGAGAATGTTGAGACTCCTGTTCCGGCGTTTCAGCAAAAATGCGATTCTGCCGCTGTTTCTTACTGCCAATATGCTTTTTCGGATTACGGTCCGTGTGAAAACGGGAAGCAATACAGGAAGATTGCGAGCCGTTATCCGGAAGGGTGCGTTGATAAGCTGACAGAGCCCTTAGAGAGGGAATGTAATTCCGCCGAAACCTTAAAAGAATGCTCTTATGTTTATTCCGCTTGGAGCGAATGCCAAAATGGGATGAGGACAAGGACGATTCTTTCTTCTCCTTCGGATTGCTTGCCCGGGACGCCCGTTCTTAAAGAGGAATGCGGAAATGCGAGAAATTGCGTTGAAGCTGATTGGAAATGCGGAGAATGGAGCAGCTGCGTTTCAAGCACGAAACAATACAGGAGCTGTTCGCTGGTTTCCAATTGCATTATTGTTTCCGAAACCAAGCCTCAAATAGCTAGAGAGTGCCTGGCGCTTTCAAGCAGCCAAGGCATTGAAGAAAAAGGAGGGGGCCAGGTTTTCCAAACCGGCCAAAACCAGGAAACAAATGGAGTTAAAGAGGCCTTAAATACTGATTTGAGCCGAAAAAATTTGGAGGAATATGTCTTATATTCCCGCCAAGACGAGATTATAAAAGAGTGTTTGTCTAAAGGATTAAATCGGCAGGAAGAATGCCGCCGATATTATTTGGAAAAATACGGAAAACCTTTAAAGTGCGAAGGACTAAGTGAAGAAAATTGCGCTTCCTTGATAGACAATTTAATTTTATCCGACCTTAAAAACGCCGTTAATCCCGAAGAAAGCAAAAGCCTTAAGGACTATGGCGGGAAAATAGCAATTATTAATTCCGCAAACAGAACTTTAGTCATTGAAGAAGAGAAAGAAGATCAATCTAGCGGAGAGAAAAAATTTGAGACAAAAGAGATTGCAATCAGCAATTCTCCCTTGGCCCCAACAAGCAAAGAGATGCCGATAATTTTATCAAGCATGGTTGTCCAAGAAAGCCAAAAAATATTATCTCCCGTTGCCGTTGTTTTTGACAGCAATAAAAACGGAATACCGGACGATACTGAAAAAAGAATGAATATCGTTCCTACCGATGTTAAGTTGTTGAAAGAAGAAGAAATATCTTCTTTAAGCGGAGTGGACCAGGCTTTGATTGGCGGCAAGCCCTTGGAGCAGCCTAAATTCAGCTCCGGCTTAAATATAAAAGAATCTTTAACGGTATCTTCGGTTGAAACAATCCAAACCGGCGACAGCCAATCAGGTATTTTGAAACTTCAAGGAAGGGCCGAGCCCAACCAAGTTGTTACTTTGTTTGTTTACAGCGTAATGCCTATTGTTTTAACCGTTAAAGCGGATGATTACGGCAATTGGGTTTACGAGATGGATAAATCTTTGGTTGACGGGAAGCATGAAGTTTATGCGGCCATAAACAACAGCGAAGGCCGAATTATAGAAGCAAGCTTGCCCGCGCCGTTTTTTATCCAAGAAGCTAAAGCCGTCACGCTGGAAGAATTTGCCGGAGGATATGAAGCGTCGGCTGTCCCGGATTCTCCCAGCAGGATGATAAATCTTTATTTGGCCAGCGGAACGGCTTTCATTGTCTTATTGATAGCGGGATTTCTTTTTATAAGAAAAAAAATGGCTTAAAGAACTATGGCGAAAGGATCCAAAATCAAATTTTTACGAGACAATAAGCAAGTTATCTATTCTATAGCTTTGATGGTTTTTATTCCGGGAATAGTTATTCTCAATACCTGGATTTTTTCCGGTTTTTTCAAGGACACGATAGACCAAAGCCTTCAAAACAAAGCAGTGGGAATCGGCCAAACAATCAATGCCGGCCTTATAGACAAGCTGGATTCTCCGGAGGAAATGCAATTGTTTGCGGAGAATTATAAAAGAATGGAAGACTCCGCCAAATCTTTAAATGTTTTTTATAGGGAAGGGGAAAAATTTAAATTGGTGGCCGGTTTGGACAAGGATAAAATAGGCCAAACGGAAGATCTAACGGTTTATGCCATCGCGTGGAACAATAACTGGCCGATCGCGCAGAAAATTTTTGAGAATGGCGAAGTCTATTGGCAAGTAGTAATGCCCTTGGCGGATTCGCAGGGAGGCAAAAAAGCCCTGCTTTCAATGGAGCTCTCTGCCGGAATTGTAGATTCTCTTTTACTTGTAGTCCTTACCCGGTCTTATTTCATTCTAATTGTTACTGTTATCTTGATTATTCTGCTGCTGTTTGTTAATTCCCATCTTTTTGAATATTCAATCCTATACAACAAGATAAAAGAAATAGACGCTATGAAGGACGATTTTATTTCAATGGCTTCTCATGAGTTAAGAACGCCGGTTTTGGCGATTAAAGGATATGCCTCTCTTATAATGGAGGAACAGGAGAAAAAACCCGTGAGTAAAGAAGTGCAGCATTATACATCAACGATCAGCTTGTCGGCGGACAGGCTTAGCTTGCTGGTGGAAGATCTTTTGGATGTTAGCCGCATAGAGCAGGGCAGAATGAAGATAGATTTGCAAAAAGCGGATACTTGGCCTCTTGTCAAGGAAACCGTTGAAGAATTGAAAGTCCAAGCCGACGCCAAAGGGCTGGTTTTGGAGTGCGCCCTGGAGGACGGAGCCAAATCAATGGTTAATATTGATAAAGACAGATTTAAGCAAGTCTTAATAAACATTATCGGCAATGCGATTAAATACACTCCCAAAGGGAAAGTGGAGATTTTGGTTAAAAACGGAAAAGATAAAAATTTGTTGGTGACAGTAAAGGACACGGGAGTAGGAATGACGGCCAAAGAAAGATCGCGCCTTTTTGAAAAATTCTACCGCATCAGGAAAAGCGAAACAAAAGAAATTCTCGGCACTGGCCTGGGCTTGTGGATCACAAAACAAATAGTTGAGTTAATGAAAGGGAGTATAGCGGTTGATTCAATAGAAAATGTCGGCAGCCAATTCACAATAGAGCTGCCTTTGGCTGAAGAGCCTTAAAAACTCGCACAGGTGCCACCTGTGCAAAAACTCGCACAGGTGGCACCTGTGCAAAAATCTGCACAGGTGGCACCTGTGCAGATTTGGGGGGCGGTTGGGTTATGCTTTGCCATGGCGGCTGCGGTGTTAACCGGATGGCGCTGTTTCAAAAGATTGCCAGCTCCTTATCCAATTATTTATACATAATTTCTTTCGGAAAGGCAGCTCTAGTTCTGCCATCGTATATTTTTTGACAATATTGTTTTTTTCTATTATAAAAATGAAGCGGGCAAGTCGGTCCGCAATGCTTTTTTAAATACCAAACCTTTTTAATAAAAAGATTTGGAAAAATATGGAAGTAAAAAGAATAGACAGGCAGTTAATCACCGAGGCTCTTTCTCTTGCGAGAGAAAGCAAAAGGAGAAGACATCTGATCCTTTTGCATAAGCAGAAGAAAGGGGAGCGTATGACTGTTATGATTAATGCTTTTCTTCCCGGAACGTATGTGCGGCCCCATCGCCATAATGATGAATATGAGACAGAAGTGTTTAATCTTTTGAAAGGCAGGGCTTTTATTTTGATTTTTGATAACAGCGGCAGCATTGATTACGAGAGATCTATGATGGCTGACAGGGACCGCAGAGATTTAGGGATTTCAATAGAGGCGGGAATTTGGCATAGTGTCATTGTGTTGGAGCCGGCAGTTTTACTGGAGGTGAAAAGCCATCGCAATGGCTACGATGAAAAAACAGACAAGGAATTCGCTCCATGGTCGCCAAAAGAAGGGACTGGCGAAGCTGAAAAATATTTGAAAGAAATGACAAAAAAATTAAAATCTTTGATCTAATTCAAAGATAAAAAATCGCTTTTTAGCAAAGCGATTTTTTTGCGGGAAAAATCATGGAGAAAGCTCTTCCAAAAATAAAAGAAATATTATATTATTCAGACATTAAAAAGAAGGCTGTCCGTTGTTAATTATTCTAAAAGAAACACTCCTTTGTCTTCCATGGAGTTTTTATTTTAATAATGGCTGGAGAAAAAAACCAAAATATTAGAGATAAAGGGATTTTACTGATTATTACCGGTCCGAGCGGAGTGGGCAAAGATACGGTAATTTCCGAGTTTTTAAAGAGAAACCATGGATTTAAAAAACTGGTAACCGATACCAGCCGCTTGCCCAGGGCCGGAGAAACGCAGGGGAAAGATTATAATTTTTTTACCCGCGAGAAATTTCTGCAAAGAGTAAAGCAAAAACTTTATTTGGAGCATGTGGAAGTGAGGCCTAACGAATACAAAGGGACGAGCAAGGAAGCAATTCAAGGAATTTTCTTAGGGAAGAATATTATTTGGAAAATTGACGAGTATTCCGGAGCGCATACGAAAGAAATATTCAAAAAGGCGATGCCTGAAAAAGTTAAAGAAATAAATGCTAAAACTTTAACGATTTATATTGCGCCTGAAGAATGGAGCCAATTAAGAGAGCAATATTTTGCCAGGGAAAGCGAAGCCAATCAGGAATGGTTCTTGATTAAATTAAAGAGAGATAAAAAGATGTGGGGTCTTTATCGTAAAAAGTTTGACAGAATTATAGTAAACAGAAGAAACAGAATCAAGGAAACAGTCAGGGAAATGGAGAGGATTATAATGGAAAAACAGAAAAAAGGAATAAAGAAATAAAAAGAAGGAAAAATTTTTGCCGCCTTGACAGGGGCTTTTTTTATTTCAAGGCAGCCGGTCAAAAAAATGATTTAATTTTTGCTTCTTTTTTGATATTATTAAAATATGGCAAAAGGGATTTTTTATTGGGGCGCTAGATTTTTGGCTATTGCCTATGTTTTTTTTCTCGCTTCTTTCTCGTTGGATATTTTCAAGGAAGGCTCTTCATTTGCGGAAGCCGCAACGAACATCTTAGCCCATAATATTCCAAGCTTATTTTTCGTTCTCTTGCTGGCGATTGCTTGGAAAAGGGAAGACATCGGAGGATTGATGTTTGTTGCCAGTTCTTTTTTTTGGTTATTATTCTTTGTGGGCAGTCCGGCCGGCGCAATTTTCAATCCTGTTTCTTTGCCTCCGATTATAATAGGATTGCTGTTTATATTAAGCTTTAAAAATAAAAAAGAAAAATTATAAATATTTTTGAATTATGGAATTTAACCAATACCAAGAAGAAGCCCGCAAAACCGCTATTTATCCCGGACAGGGGAGCAATTATATTTATCCGGTCTTGGGCCTTGTCGGAGAGGCAGGAGAAGTGGCCGAAAAAGTTAAAAAAATCATCCGTGACAGCAACGGCGATATTTCTGAAGAAAAAAAAGCGGATATTGAAAAAGAACTGGGCGATGTTTTATGGTATCTTGCCAATTTTGCCGAGGAATTGGGAATTAGATTAGAGGATATAGCCGAAAAAAACATAGAAAAATTAAAATCGCGCCAGGAAAGAGGCAAGCTTCATGGGAGCGGCGATAACAGATAAAAAAATGGAGAAATCAACGAAGAAAACCCTTTATATTTTTTTATTTGTTTTTTTAGGCATAGAGCTTCAGTTTTTAGCCTATTTTTTAATAGAAGCCGGCCACATTTCTTTAATGAACAGCAATCCTCAAAAATACGGTTTTGGGCAATCTTTGGCTTGGTGGATTTTCGCTTATAAGGCGGGCGCTGCGGTTTTTTTCTTTTTGGGCGCGGTTTTCGGATTTTTTCAGGGAAAAAATTGGTGGAACATTATTTACGAAAAGGGGGACGCGCTTCGGCGGAGAAAAAGCCTTTATAAAAAATGGCGTTTAACCCTGGAAAGGTTTTTTAATTTTATCAGCAGGAATTATATTGAAGTAAAAAACTTTAAGTCCGGATCGGAGGAAATTGATACCGTTTGCGTCGGGCCTACCGGTATTTTTACGATAGAGATTAAAGACCACAAAGGCATCCTCGCTTATTATAACGGACATCTTTTGGTTGAGGGGCGCAGGATGAAAAAAGATTTTATCGGCAAAGCCCAAAAGCAGGCGGCCTTTTTGAGCGATTTTATTTCGGAAAAGCTTGGGAAAAGATATTTTGTAGTTCCGATGGTCGTTTTTCCGAAGGCGGATGTTGACGAATCAATGAATTTTAGAAAGGACGATGTTTGGGTGGGAGATAAGGGCTTTCAAGATTATGTTATTAAAAAAAGCAATTATTCCATTCCCAAAAAAGAAGTTTTGAAAATAGTGGAATTTTTAAAAGAAGAAAAAATAAAAAATGGAGAGAAGGGAAACTGAAGATCAAAAATACAATGTGGCTGTTGTGGGCGGCGGTCCGGCCGGGATGATGGCCGCCATTAAGGCGGCGGAAGCGGGCGCAAAAACAATCCTAATTGAAAAAAATGCCAGGCTTGGGAAAAAGCTTCTTTTGTCTGGAAACGGCCGATGCAATTTGTCCAATGCGGAAGTTGATTTGAGAAAGCTAACGAGCCGTTACGGGAAGAACGGCTCTTTTCTTTACCACGCCTTGTCCGTTTTCGGTCCGAAGGAAGCGGTTTCTTTTTTTAAAGAAATTGGAATTGAAACAAAGGCAGAAAAAACTCGGAGAATTTTTCCGGTCAGCGGAAAAGCCGAAGACGTCTTGAACGCCCTTATCAAAGAGCTGAAAAGAAAAAAAGTTTTTATTTTACGCGGAGCGGAAGCGGAAGATATTGTCTGCGAAAAAGGGCTGATTAAAAAAATTGTTTTAAACATAGGAGAAATAAGCGCTGATAAATATATTTTTTGCACCGGCGGGAGATCTTACCCCTCAACCGGATCCGATGGAAAAGCGTTTGAATTGATTAAAAAAACCGGCCATAGCGTCAAAAATCTTGAGCCGGCGCTGGTTCCCGTAGAAACAAAGGAAAAATGGACGAAGGCTTTGCAGGGAGTTGCGCTAGGGGACGCGAGAATAATTATCCGGCAATTCGGAAAAAAAATTAAAACCTCAAAAGGGGGGCTTCTTTTTACCCATTTCGGATTAAGCGGGCCCGTTATTCTTAATCAAAGCCGCCTTATAGGCGAGCTGTTAAAGTTTGGAGAAGTTAAAATTTCCATAGACATAAGCCCTTCTTTCTCTTGCGAGCAAATTGAAAATATAATCAAAGAAGGAGCTAAAAGCCGCCCGAACGAAAAATTGAAAAATTTTTTGGCTGACTTTATGCCTCGCAAAATGGCGTTGGTAATGATCGGAACAATAGATCTGGACCCAAACAAAGAAGCGGGCAGCTTGTCTAAGGAGCAGAAGAAAAAAATAGCCTTCTTGCTGAAGAGGATAGATTTAACCGTTTTTTCTCTTTTGGGATTTGATATGGCTATGGCTACTGCCGGCGGCGTTTTATTGAAAGAAATAGACGACAAAACAATGAGATCAAAAATTATAAATAATTTGTTCTTTGCCGGAGAAATTATTGATATTGACGGCGAGACGGGAGGGTTTAATTTGCAAAATTGCTGGAGCACCGGTCATTTGGCCGGACAAAGCGCTGTTAGCTTTTAGGAGCATATAGGGGTACATTTGACAAAATAATAAAAATATAATATAATTCTTTTGTTATTAATTTGAGATTATATTTTTTTAAAAAAAGCGAAACTTTTCTTTGTTAAAAATATTCAATCTCACGCCTTAAGCGAAGCTGTTTCTTTGCTAACCCATTAAAGGATTAACGGAGGCAACAAGCTTAGATGCGGCAAAGCCGTAACTCAACGAGGTTGAATATTCCGGCCGGGAGCCGGACTGTTATTCAGAGTTAACAAAAAAAAGCTTCGTTTTTTTATTTGCTTTGAAAGAGCGTTTTTTGCGGGTTTGAAAGAGCCGGCAATCCGCGCAAGGGCGGGTTAAAAAGCTAAAAATAATTTATGCAGAGAAGATCATTCTCCAAAAATAATTACAAAAAATCCAGTTCTCGCTTCGGAAGCAAAGGCGGTTTTAAAAAAGGCGGTTCTTTCGGGCGCGGTTTTTCCGGCAAACAAAAGAGATTCTTTAGCGGCAAATTGGATATCGCCGGATTTATCCAAAAAAGCCAGGCAGAAATAAAAAATCATCCCGTAAAAGAAGAAGTCTACAAGCCTTCTTCCAGCTTTTCTGATTTTAAAATAGAAAATAGTTTAAAAAATAATATTTTAAAGAAAGGCTACAAAGACCCCACTCCAATCCAAGACCAAGCTATTCCTCTGCTTTTACAAGGAAAAGATATGGTGGGGATCGCCAATACCGGACAAGGGAAAACAGCGGCTTTTTTAATCCCTGCGATTAATAATATTCTTTTGAATCGCGAGAACAAAACAATAATTATCGTTCCGACCAGAGAATTGGCTTTGCAAATTGAAAAAGATTTCAAAGACCTTAGCGCGGGCTTAAGAGTGTTTGCCGTAACTTGTATCGGCGGCGCCGGAATTAGAAACCAATTTTACGGCTTAAGAAGAGGGTATGATTTTATTATCGGCACTCCGGGCAGAATTAAGGATCTAGTTCAAAGAAAAGCTTTGGATATGTCTAAAATAAAAACAGTGGTTTTGGACGAGGCGGACAGGATGCTTGATATGGGCTTTGTTGAAGATATTAATTTTTTGTTAAGCAAAACTCCGGCAAGCAGACAGACGCTTTTTTTCTCAGCGACTTTTCCAAGCGCCATAGAGAAATTGGCAGGCAGATTTACCAAAAATCCTATTAAGATTTCAGTCAAGACAAGGGAAACGCCTTTAAGCATCTCCCAGGAAGTTGTTAGAACCGGAGGAAACAACGGCAAAAAAATGGATAAGCTGTGCGAATTATTGGCCGGAGAAGATTTTAGCAAGGTTCTTATTTTCGGCAAAACCAAATGGGGAGTGGAAAATCTTTCCGAAGATTTGGCCGGGAGAGGATTCAAGTCAGAATCAATTCATGGAGGAAAAACTCAATCTAAGAGGCAGAAAGCTTTGAATTTTTTCAAGGCAAACCAAATTAAAGTCTTGGTGGCTACTGATGTGGCGGCTAGGGGACTGGACATTGACAATGTTACTCATGTTATTAATTACGACCTTCCTGCCACTTACGACGACTATGTCCATCGCATCGGCAGAACCGGAAGGGGGCAAAACAAAGGAAAAGCCATCACTTTCATTTAATAATCTGCAAATTTTCAAAAATCGCCTAAAAGGCGATTTTTTGATAAAATTTGAATGAAGAAAACCAAAAAAATAAAATGTTCAGCAAAGAACCTAAAAAGAAAAAAATATTTAAAGCAGCGTTTTTCGCGTTTTTTTTAGCGGCGGCAGGACTGTCCTTTTTTGTTGCAATGAATTTGGAAATTGTTAAATTCTCCAAAGAATATTTATACAGCGATTGCAATTTAATTCCAAAATCTCAAGCGGTTATTATTTTAGGGGCAAAAGTTCAAAAAGGCGGGAGCTTAAGCGATATGTATAAAGACAGAGCGGACGCGGCGATAGAAATTTACAGGAAGGGCAAGGCGGAAAAAATAATTGTCAGCGGAGATCATGGCGGCAAAGAATATGACGAAGTCAATGCGGCAAAAAAATATCTTTTGGAACAGAATATTCCCGCAAAAGACATATTTTTAGATCATGCCGGTTTTGATACTTATGACAGCCTTTACCGCGCGCGCGATATTTTTCAGGTTGAACAATTAATAATTTCCACGCAGGACTTTCATCTGTCGCGAGCGGTTTACATAGCGAGAAAATTGGGAATAGAGGCTTTTGGCATCAGGGCGGATAGACATATTTACGGCGGCGAGAATTTTTATCAAGCGAGGGAGGCTTTGGCAAGAATTAAGGCGTATGTTGAAGTTTTCTGCCAAGCCAAGCCGAAATTTTTAGGAGAGCCAATCCCGATTACCGGCAGCAGCCAGCCGAGCTGGGACGAGTGATTAAGAAAAAGCGGAGTTATTCACAAGGCTAAATCTTTTTTTTATGATAAAGTTATAAAAAGCCAAAGATTTAAATTAAAAAACCATTAATTGTTATTTCTTGCTATAAGTATTTAGCAGGGGAGAATGGTTTTAACAGGCGAATTTTGGCGTTTAAGACGCCAATGCCAAGATTATGAAAGTATTAATTGTTGACGATGACAAATTCGTACAAGCAGTTTATAAATCAGGCTTTATCAAAGAGCGGATAGAGGTGGATTTGGCGCAAGACGGAGAGGAAGGATTGGAAAAAGCAAGAAAAGCTCTCCCTGATCTTATTTTGCTTGATCTTATTATGCCCCGTTTGGACGGTTTTGATTTTTTGGAAGAAGCAAAAAAAGATCCGGCCTTGAAAAAAATACCGGTTATCGTTTTTTCGGTCTTAAGCCAGCAGTCTGATATTGATAAAGCTTTGGAGCTGGGAGCTTTTAAGTATATGGCAAAGGATATTTATATGCCCAACCAAATAATAGAAGAGGCAAAAAAAATGCTTTTTAAAGGATAATCCTATGGAAGAGGAATCTCCACAACTGAAAACTCTTCTAGTGGACAGCGGCTTGATAAGCTCCGACAGATTTTCTTTGGCTGAAAAAAAGGCGAAAGAAGCCAACATCGGCCTTAGCGAATATTTGGTTGAAGAAGGACTGATTTCCGATGAACATTTGGGCCGAATAATAGCCGATCATTTTCGTTTTCCTTTCGTTGATTTAAAAAGGCAGGTAATACCTCAAGAAATTGTGTCTATTATTCCGGAATTGGTGGCAAGAAGCCAGCAGATTATTGTTTTTGACAGGACGAACAAGGGACTAAGCGTTGCAATGGCCGATCCTTCAAATTTTGAAATGATAGAATGGCTTAGAAAAAAAACTAGAGAAAAAATTGTCGCTTACTATGCCACGGCCAAAGACATAAAAGATGCTTTTAGAAGCTATCAAAAAGATATCGGCAAAACATTCAACGAATTGATCCAAGAGCAGGCGAATTTGGCCAAAAGCAAAAAAGCGAAAGCCGAAGAGCTTCCGATTATTAAGATAGTTGATATGATCGTCAAGTATGCTTACGAAAACAGGGCTTCGGATATCCATATAAGCCCCATGGAGACCGGCACGCAAGTGCGCTTCAGAATTGACGGTATTTTGCATAATGTTCTTGTTTTGCCCAAAGACATTCACGGTTTGATCATTACCCGCATTAAAGTTATGGCCAAGCTTAGGACAGACGAGCATTTTTCCGCTCAAGACGGAAAGTTTTCTCTGAAAATAGAAAATGAAAAATTTGACATCAGGATTTCAATTGTGCCGATTACGGAAGGAGAAAATGCGGTTATGAGGCTCCTTTCTTCAAAAGCGAGAAGGTTCAGCTTGGACGGTCTTGGCTTTTCCGATTCTGATTTTGAAAAAATAAGGAGCGCGGCGGCAAAGCCTTACGGAATGATATTGTCCACCGGCCCGACCGGATCCGGAAAAACAACCACTCTCTACGCTGTTTTAGAAATTTTAAACCATCCGGATGTAAATATTTGCACGATAGAAGATCCCGTTGAATACGAGATAGAAGGAATCAGCCAAATACAAGTAAACAATAAAAAGAACTTGACCTTTTCCCAAGGGCTTCGCTCAATTGTCCGCCAGGATCCTGATATTATTATGGTCGGAGAAATCCGCGACAACGAAACGGCGGGAATTGCCATCAATTCGGCTATGACCGGACATTTGGTCTTGTCCACCATGCATGCCAATACCGCGGCCACCAATATTCCCCGCTTGATGGATATGGGAATTGAGCCGTTTTTGGTTTCTTCATCCGTCAATATCGTTATAGGCCAAAGGCTGGTCAGAAAAATTTGCACCAAGTGCCGGGAGAGCTATCAAGCCACAAAAGAGGAATTGAAGAAAAAAGGATTTCCTGAATTTTTAATTGAAAGGATTTTTAGAAATAAAAAATTTATAAGGCTCTATAGGGGAAGAGGATGCAACTCTTGCGTTAACACGGGATATTTCGGCAGGGTGGGTATTTTTGAGGCTTTGGAAATGAGCGATAATCTTCAAAAATTAATTATCCGAAAAGCCACAGCGGACGAAATACAGGATCAAGCGGTAAAAGAAGGAATGACGACTATGCTTGAAGACGGAGCGGAAAAAGCTTTAAGGGGAATTACCACGATAGAAGAAGTTATCCGCGCCGCTTGGGAATAATTATTATAACCAATAAATATGTTTCTAAATAAAGTATCTTCTCTTGATAAAATTCTTTTTGCCAAGGATCTTTCCTTGATGGTGAAGTCCGGATTGCCGATTAGGGAAGCGGTCTCCGTTATCAGGGAGCAGACGGATGGCAAATATTTTAGAAAAGTCCTTGACGATATTATCAAAAACGTAAATAACGGACAGCCCCTTTCTTACGCTCTTTCGCTTTATCCGAATGTTTTTGACAGCCTTTATGTCAATATGATTAAAGTGGGAGAAGAATCCGGATGTCTTGAAGAAAATTTGAATTATTTAATCCTGCAAATTGAAAAAAGCCAGTCTTTGCAAGGCAAAGTTAAGGCAGCTATGGTTTATCCCGCCTTTATTTTGGGAGCGGTTTCTATTTTGGGCTTTGCCCTTATCCGTTTTGTCCTGCCGGAAATTCTTCCCGTTTTTAGCAGCCTTAAAATTGAATTGCCATTGATGACGAGGATTTTAATTTCTTTTACCAATTTTTTGGAAAACTACGGATTGTATCTTCTTATAGGCATAGTTTTTTTTGTTTTTATTATCAGTTTTATCGTCCGGCTTAGGCCGATTAAATTCTTAATACATAAAATAACCTTAAAAGTTCCCATTTTCGGTTCCATTGTCCGCAATGTCAATCTTGCTTATTTTAGCCGCACATTGGGGCTTCTTCTGAAAAGCGGAATGCCGATAGTCAGCGCTTTGGAAATAATTCAAAAGACCTCCGGTAATTTGGTTTTTCAGTCGGAAATAAAAAAATTATCAAGCGAGACGAAAAAAGGAAAATTGCTGTCTGATTATTTGAAAAGCCGTCAGAATATTTTTCCGAAAATGACTTCAAGAATAATAGGAGTGGGAGAAAGGACAGGCAGACTGGAAGAGACTCTTCTTTATCTTGGTGAATTTTATGATATTGAAGTTGACCGAACCACAAAACAGCTTTCATCAATTATAGAGCCTGTTTTGCTGATTATAATAGGCTTAACTGTTGGCGTAATATCTTTAGGAATTATTTCCCCGATTTATGAAATTACTCGCGGATTGGAAGTCTAAAAAAGGATTTTCCCTTACAGAGGTCGTAATTGTTTTGGGAATTTTTATGATAATCGCAGGATCTTCATTTCCCTTGATGATGAATTTTTATAAGAGCAAGCAGATTAAATCCGTTTCTGAAGGATTGGTTCAAGCTTTTAGAAAAGCTCAAATGAAAGCCATAACAGGAGAAGAAGATTCAGCGTTTGGAGTCAAGATATCGGAAAGCCAATATACCGTTTTCAAAGGGAGCGCTTATTCGGATAGAGATCAAGCCTTTGACGAGATTGCCGGCTTTCCGCAGGATCTTTTGGTGGAATTTTCAGAGAGTGATCTGTCAGAAATATATTTTAGCAGAATAAGAGGAATTCCTTCCGTTACTGGAACAATAGATTTGTCCGTTGGAAATAAAACGGAAAGAATAACAATTAACGATATAGGGAGAATAAACTTTGGAAGAGTGGAAACAACTGGATCTGCTTTGCCCGAGACCACAGAACTCTTAACTTCAGCCTCCCAAAGTTCGTGGACAAGCAGCTATGCTCCATACAGGACTTACTATGAAGATTCCATCGCTCAATCCATTTATCTCAAATCCGACCTGGAGGACGCCGGGATAAGCGGACCCGTAGAAATTACCGAAGTTTGCTTGTATTGTTCTGAAACGCCAGGCCGGGATATCGCCAATATGAGGATAAAAATGAAAAATACCGCGGCAAGTTCTTTATCTTCTTTTGACACCTCCGGCCTGACAGTCGTTTACGGCCCGGCCAGCTATGTAAAACCGGTCGCCGGGGGATGGAAATGCCACACCTTGGACACTCCTTTCACTTGGGACGGAACCAGCAATTTGCTGGTGGAATCCTACAGAAATGACGACGACTGGACCAGCGGAGGAGGCAACTATGTCCGTAATACCGGCAGCGGCCGGACTTATGCCGGATACTGCGACAGCTGTTCAGGCTGCGGACCGGGACAGGATTGCTACAGTCCAAGCCAGCGACGCTCCTTCTCTTATGTGATGAGCATCAAGCTTACTTATATTCCTCAAGATTAATATCCGTGATTTAAATAATTTATGGCCGATAAAGAAAAAGGATACAGCTTAATAGAGCTTATGATCGCTATGGGCGTGCTTGCCTTGTCTGTTTCGGCTATCACTTTTTTAACACTGGATTCTTATATCTCTCTTAGATCGGGACAAGAAGAAACAAAAGCCGTTTTTTTGGCTCAAGAAGGACTGGAGGCCGCTAGAGCTATCCGTGATGATAATTGGGACAGTATTTCCAACGGCAGCCATGGATTGGCTTTTGTTTCCGGAAAGTGGCAATTTTTCGGAGAAGAAGAAAATATTTCTGATAAGCTTAGCGGCGGAACAAGAAGAATAGAAGTGGAACAGATAGACGAAGAAAGAAAAAAAATTACTTCTTCTATCTTTTGGGACTTTAGCTCTTCTCGTCCGCGAGAAGTTTCTTTAAGCACTTATTTTTCCAATTGGAGGCAAACCATCGGTTGCGCCGAATACTGCATTTCCGAAGACTATCTAGGAGGAGTCTGCCGGCAGGATTCCGATCAATGTGTTGATAACGGCGAAATTTACGCTTCTGAAGGAGACTCTTATTGTTCCGGTCCGCCCGATATCAGCTGTTGTTGCGAATCTTTGGTAACAATAACCAGTTGCGCCGAATATTGCGTTTCCGAAGGCTATTCGGACGGAGTTTGCCGGAGAAATTCCGGGGCGTGCAGCCGCAACGGAGAAATATATTCTTCGGGAGGAGATGATTATTGTTCGGCACCTAGGACTAGTTGCTGCTGTGATCCTTAATTTATGAAAAGAAAATCAGGGCAATCAGCCTTTACCATAATTGAATCAATGATTTATATCAGCATAGCGGCTGTTGTCTTAAGCTCTCTTTTTAATTTTGCATGGCAGATTATTTATGCGAATATAAAAGCGCAGGCGGTTAGAGAAGTCCAACAAAACAGCCGTTTCGCTATGGAAAAAATTTTTGAAGTCGTTTTGTCTTCCAATGATATAATAACTCCAGCAAATCAAGGAGACTATGGGCCATCGCTTTCTTTAGGAATGGAAGACGATTCTTTGAATCCGACAGTCATAGAAATTTCAAACGGAAAATTGCTTTTAACTCAAGGATTGAACGGGCCTTATGAAATCACAAATGACGGGGTTGAGGTTTTAAGCTTGGTTTTTACGAATGCTTCTTACTCTTTGGAAAAAGAAACGGTTCGCGTGCAAATGTCAATTAAATCTAAAAATCAATCTCAATTAATATACTACGATGCTTCACTTGACTCGGAAGGGACAATTTCCTTGCGTAAATAACGGCGGATATATAGCTTTGATCTCGGTGCTTATTATTTGCGCCGTCCTTTTAATGATAGTTGTGAGTTTTGGTCTTTCAAGCATTGATGAAGTCAAGACGGGAATTCAGGAAGAGCAATCATGGCAGGCTTACAATTTTTCAAATTTATGCGCCGAGGACGCCTTGATGAAACTAAGGAGAGATATTGATTATGCAGGGGATCAAACATTAATTTTTGAAAGCGGGGATTGCTATATTTTTCCCGTTGAAGGTTCAGGCAACAACGACAGGATAATAAAAACTCGGGGAACCTCGGGTAATCAGATTAAGAAAGATGAAATTTGGATCAGCCAAGTTAATCCTTCGCCGGAATTGCTTTATTGGAAACAATCAAGCGGTTCTTCTAGGACCACAGAACTCTTAACTTCAGCCTCCCAAAGTTCGTGGACAAGCAGCTATGCTCCATACAGGACTTACTATGAAGATTCCATCGCTCAATCCATTTATCTCAAATCCGACCTGGAGGAAACCGGGATAA
>Ga0265293_10004456_pt1 | contig 24648 bp, 24 predicted proteins | sample Munlanlewell138R_FD_192505 | JGI IMG/M metagenome (GOLD analysis project Ga0265293, IMG submission 192505) | Leachate microbial communities from a municipal landfill in Southern Ontario, Canada - Leachate well 138R | ecosystem: Engineered > Solid waste > Landfill > Unclassified | place: Canada...
CTTTAGGGCATTCAAAGAGGGCAATGTAGACTACTTAGTTACACCTATCAAACAGAGAGTGGAAGATGGCAAACTATTTAAATTCCTGACAGTTTCCGACGAAAGTGGGAAACTATATGAAGTGGGGCTAGGGTTAGAATCCCTCTTTAGGAATATATAGTCCATGAAAATATATGAGATGCTCGGAATTAATGAGGGCAAGAAGGAAATAATATCTCTAGTGGGAGCAGGTGGGAAAAGTACAATTATGCAGGCCTTGGCAGAGGAATGCAAGGGCCTAGGGAAAAGGGTATTAGTCACCACCAGCACAAGGGTATTGACCAGTCAATTAGATTTCTGTGACAGACTATTCTATGGGCATCTAGCAGATGGCTATAGGCCCTTGGAAGGCTCTACGACAGGTCTAGCCAAGAGAATAAAGGGACCAAAGGCCATCGGCATGAACTTAGAGGAACTAGAGGAAATCCACAGGAGAGAAATTTTTGACCTTATAATCATAGAGGCCGATGGAGCGAGGACAAAGCCCATAAAGGCCCATGGGCCAAGGGAACCCATGGTGGCACCCTTTAGCACAATTACCCTAGGAGTGATTGGACTTGATAGCCTAGGCAGGCCAATAGATGAGGATAATGTCTATAGGCCAGAACTCTTAAGTGGACTCCTGCAAGTAAATATGGGAGATAGGTTAAAGGAGGGAGACCTAGCAAGGTATGTCCTTGATAGGAGGGGCCTCTTTAAGGATAGTCGGGGGAAGAAGGTATTGTTCCTGAATAAGGCCAAGGGAAAAAAACATATTGAGCAGGGACAGAGAATTGGCAAACTGTTGAAGGATATGGGATTTGATCATATATATGTAACCGATATTGGAATGGATATCTAGGATAGGTGAGTCGATGATTACGGGTATTATCTTAGCTGCAGGATTTTCAAAGAGAATGGGAAGGAATAAGTTACTAGTTACAATTGGGGGTATGCCCCTTGTCGAAAGGGTAATAAATGCTGCCAAGGGCTCGGAACTAGATGAGCTAATACTAGTATATAGGGAAAAGCCTGTGATGGAGATAGGAAAAAGGTATGGGATAAAAACAGTCTACAATGGCAGTGCCCATCTAGGACAAAGTGAAAGCTTAAAATTAGGGGTAAGAAATGCCAGCGGGGCAGACGCCTACATGTTTTTTGTGGGGGATCAGCCATTTTTAACTAAGGAATTAATAAATCATCTGATTAGGGAATATGGGATTTCAAATTCGTCGATTCTAGTACCCTATTATAGGGGGTCCAAGGGCATGCCCATGATTATGTCTTCTATATATAAAGATGAACTTCTCAAGGTCTTAGGAGACAAGGGTGGAAGGGATTTGGTAAAAAAACACCATACTGAAGTAAAAAAGATAGCCATAGAAGACCATATATTGGGACTGGACATAGATTGGGAAAAAGATTTAGACAAGATACTTACTTAAAATTCATACGAGAAGGTGAAGGACTTGGAAACTGTAATTATACGAGGTGGTGGGGATTTAGCTACAGGAATAGGCCACAGGCTCTATAAATCAGGATTTAAGATAGTTGTTTTGGAAACAGACCAGCCCTTAGCTATCAGGCGAAAAGTCAGCTTTTGTGAGGCAGTATATAGTGGAGAAATTGTCGTAGAGGGAGTTAAGGCAGTCTTGGCGAATACAGCTAGTGATATATACAGCATAGTAGAAAGCGGAAATATACCCCTATATGTAGATCCAAAAGGGGAGATAATACAAGAACTCAAGCCCCTAGCAGTAGTTGACGCCATAATGGCTAAGAAAAACTTGGGAACCACCAGGGACCTAGCCCCAATAACCATAGGTATAGGACCGGGATTTGAAGCGGGCAAGGACGTGGACCTAGTAGTTGAAACTAAGAGGGGACATTTTCTTGGCATGGTAATACACAGGGGAGGGGCAGAGAAAGATACGGGAATACCGGGCAGTACCCTTGGATATAGGGAGGAAAGAATAGTAAGGGCCTTATCAGACGGAATAGTAAGCCATTTTTCCAAGATAGGGCAAAGGGTAAATACAGGAGACTTAATATGTAGGACAGGCGATGAGGAAGTAAGGGCCAATATTTCAGGCATAGTGAGGGGGCTCATAAAGGAAGGTCTCTATGTAAATAAGGGTCTGAAGATAGGAGATATAGACCCCAGGGCCATAGAAGAATACGCCTTTACCATTTCAGAAAAGGCCAGGGCAGTAGGCGGGGGCGTCCTAGAGTCCATAATGTATCTCAGAAAAGAGAGGAATATTTGATGGCTGATTTATCTATTATGAAGAAATTGCTGGAGGAAGTAGACAATGGAAGGGAAGTTGCCCTAGCCACAATAATCAAATCACAGGGCTCAACCCCAAGGGGGAGCGGCACAGTCATGGCCGTCGTAGAAGATGGATTAATCTACGGCACCATAGGTGGAGGCTCCCTAGAGAAATACGTAATCCAATTGTGCCTGGAGGCCATTAGAGAGGGTAGGAATGAAATAGCCAACATACCCCTAAATACAAAGGGGGTAGAGATGATTTGTGGCGGAGGCGTGGAAGTATTTATCGACGTCTACAAGGTAAGGCCAGAATTGATTATCGTCGGTGCAGGACATGTGGGCCACGCCATCTATCAGGTTGCATCTTCCCTGGATTTTGATATAGTGGTATTTGAGGACAGGGAGGAATTTTTAAACAAGGAAAGATTTCCCCTGGCAAAGAAACTTATTCTAGGCGATCCCAAGACAGAGCTAAAGAATTACGACATAAACAGCAACAGCTATCTCATATTGGCATCTAGATCCCATACACTTGACCAAGAGGCACTGGAAGCAGTCTGGGACACAGAAGCCAAATATATAGGGGTCATGGGCAGCAAGAAAAAGATTATTACCATGAGAAAGAACCTAATGGAGAAGGGTGTAGCAGAAGAAGGCCTAGATAAAATATATGCACCAATAGGTCTAGAAATCTCCTCGGGAAGCCCAGAAGAAATAGCCATCAGTATCATGGCGGAAGTGCTCCTAGTAAAAAACAAGGGCAGCCTAAAACATATGAAAGATAATATAAAAAACCATAGGGTATAAACCCACAATAAAAGGAGGAAAATAAATGGATAACAAGAAGTACATCTTAGCAGTACCGAATTTTAGCGACGGCAGGAGACAAGAGGTAATAGACGCTGTCACAGGAGTATTTGAAGGAAGAGAAGGAGTTACCCTAGTAAGTGTAGAACCAGAGCACGACTTCAATAGGACAGTAGTCACAGTACTGGGAGAGCCAGAGCCTTTGAAGGAGGCCCTAATTGCCATGGCAGGCAAGTCCTATGAACTAATAGATATGAGGGAACAAGAAGGCACCCATCCAAGAATAGGAGGGCAAGATACCGTGCCCCTATTCCCCTTTAGAAATATAGATTTAGAAGAGACAAGGGAACTGGCAGAAGAAATAGGCAAGGAATTATTTGAAAAATATAAGGTGCCCATATTCTTTGCAGGGGCCAATGGCAGGACAGAGGATAAGAAGAGCATATCCTTTATCAGAAAGGGACAGTATGAAGGACTAAAGGCACTATTAGACGACGAAAACCACCCAGATAGGGAGGCGAGGATGCCAGACCTATCAGTAGATGGAAAATTGGATCCAAAATACGGAGCCACCATAGTGTCTGCAGACATGGAAGGCCTAACAGCCTACAATGTATTTTTGGCAACAGAAGACGTAAGCATAGCAAAGCAAATAGCCAAGGCAGTCAGGGGACCAAGTGGAGGATTCTCTACCATAAGGGCTGTAGGCATCAAGTTCCCAGAGAGGGAAGGAGTAGTAGTATCCATGAACATGTTTGACTGTGCCCAAACACCTCTTTATAGGGCATTTGAACTAGTAAAATTAGAAGCACAAAAATACGGCATAGCAGTCACAGGCTCAGAACTAGTAGGACCAGTGAAACTAGAATACCTCTTAAACAACCTGGACCACTATCTAGGACTGCAAGGTCTAAGATTGGATCAAATCCTAGAAACACACCTAATGAAATAATGTGCCACCGGGGACGGTTCTCCCTGGCTCATTTATGAAGAAAGGCCCTGATTATCAGGGCCTTTCTGTTGTGTTTTCTGACTCGTATTGATTTAGTTTATTGTAAAGATGCCTTTCGCTCATGCCGAGGACTTGGGCAGTTTTCCTCTTGTTATAGTCATAGTGGTCTAGGGTGGCCAAAATTAATTTTCTCTCAGCGGATTCCAAGGTGTCCCCAATGAATATGGGGATATTTTCGTTTGGTGGAACAAATAATTTATTGGGGATTATCTCCTTGGGCAGGTCCTGGATTTCGATGACATTGCCTTCGGCCAAAGCAACAGCCCTCTCTATAATATTTTGCAACTCCCTTACATTGCCTGGATAGTCGTGACCCTCTAGAATGCTAATAGCAGACCGGCTGATTCCAGAGATATCCTTGTTAAAGGATTTACTATAGAGGTTGATAAAGTGTTTTGTAAGGGCGGGTATATCCTCCTTCCTATCCCTGAGTGGTGGTACTTCGATATTTACTACATTTAGGCGGAAGAATAGGTCCTCCCTGAAGTTTCCATTCTTTACCTCTTCACTGAGGTTTAGGTTTGTGGCGGCCATGAGTCTAAAATCAACGGGGAAAGATTTTTCACTACCCAAGGGTGTAATGGTTTTCTCTTGAATAACCCTAAGTAATTTGGCTTGGAGTTGAATATCCATATCCCCTATTTCATCTAGAAACAGGGTACCCCCATGAGCCAGTTCAAACTTGCCCTTATATCTGGAATTGGCCCCCGTAAAGGCACCTTTTTCGTATCCAAATAGCTCAGATTCCAGAAGGTTGTGGGGGATAGCAGCACAGTTTATAATTTCTAGGACCTTCCCCTTTCGATTAGATGTATTGTGTATGGCCCTGGCAATCAATTCCTTTCCAGTGCCCGATTCACCGGATATGAGCACATTGATATCAACATTTTTTATCCTATCTATCATCTTAAACACTTCATTCATGGCATTGCTAGAGGATACAAATTTCAGATCCAGACTACTTTCATTTATCCTTCTTGTCAAATCTTCTAGCTCATCCGATAGTGATTGATAATCTAGGGCCTTATTTATCAGGGATATTAAACCGTTAATATCTAGAGGTTTTGTTATATAGTGATAGGCACCCCTTTGTATAGCCTCGATGGAGTCTTCTATAGATCCGTAGGCAGTCATGGCTATAACTAGTACCCTAGGGGTCTTGGATTTTATACTATTGAGTACATCTATTCCCTTGTAATCGCCTAGGTACTGGTCTAGCAAGACCAAATCAATGCTTTTACTCTCTATAATGTCTAATCCCTCGGGCACATCAGCACTTATATAAACATTAAAATGATCCTCAAGGGCGAATTTTAAGGCAGTCAAAATTGAAATTTCATCATCTATAACCAAGATATTATGCATTTGTATCATCCTTTCCACAATTGGATTCTATGGGCATCCTAATGAGGACAGTCGTCCCCTGATTTAATTGGCTGAAGACCTGAATTTCTCCCCTGTTATCCCTTACCAGTCTGTCAGTTACGGACAGGCCAATACCATAGCTATTTTTCTTAGAGGAGTAGAAGGGGTCAAATAACTTATCTTTTTCTTCGTCAGGGATACCAACTCCGTTATCTCTAATGCTGATAGACATATCAGATTGATGCGTATTGGCCTCAATCCATATTTGACCCTTTGATTCAATGGCATCAATGCTGTTTAACAGTATATTTAGAAGAATTTGTTTCATTTGTGATTCGTCAGCATATAGGTAAATCATGTCCTTGCTTATGGAAACCTTGATTTCCTTCTCATTTAGTTTTTGCTTTAGCAACATCAGTACATCTGATAGGATATCACTTAAGATTAATTTCTTGGGGTTGGGGCTCTTTGGCTTAGAGTAGTCTAGTAGGGACCCAACCAGGTCATTCAGTCTATTAATTTCTTTTGGCACGATTTTTGTCAGTTCGGCCCTAAAACCTTCATCGTCAAATTTCAAAGGTATTAGGTCGATAAAGGCCTTAATCGATGTCAGAGGATTTCTCAATTCATGTGCAATACCAGCAGATAATCTGCCCAGGGCCTGCATCTTGTCGTTGTGCATGATCATATTATTTAATTTAATCACTTCCCTGGTCTGGATTTCAACTTCTGCTTTCAGGGTCTTGTTCCAGTAGTAAATAATCGATATGACTATAAGAGATATAAGCAAGGCAATCAAGGAGATATAGAGGGATTTCCTCCACTTTAAATTAATATCAGGTATGGTTTCGCCAAACCATTTTTCATATATCTTGTCATAGGTGCCGTTTTCCTTAATAGCCCTAAGTCCGGAGTTTAACAATTGCAACAAGTCCTTATTACCCCTTTGGACGGCAATACAATATTTAGTGGGATACAATTGCTCACCCACGATTTTTACAGTATTGGTTAACCCAAAGCTCTGAACGTAATATATTCCAGTCAATCTATTGCCTACATAGGCATCTACTTCCCCCGTAATCAGAGAATGTAGGGCATCTTTTTGGTTGATTTTCTCAGTTATATGTATTCCCTGTACGGGTGATACAATCTCACTGGTTACATCTTCCGATTGTATGGCTATTTTTTTACCCCTTAAATCATCTAGGCTCGAAATATTTTCAGTAGTATTGAGGACAAATATGCTTTGGGAATTCATCACGATTTCATCGGTGAAATCATATAATTTTTCCCTTTCAGGGGTAATTGTCATGCCCTGAACCGCATCTACTTCACCTTTTTTGAGCAAATCCATAGTGTCTTCCCAGCTATTTGACACCAAATCGATTTCTATTCCCAATTCTATGGCCACGGCCCTGATAATATCCACATTGAAACCCCTAAAGTTATCATTGTCATCAACAAACTCGTAGGGTGGGTAATTGTTGTCACCGCTTACCTTTATAGGACGGCCAAAATACTTCTCAGAAAAGGAATACGATGGGATAAAAAGATAGGCCAAAAGGAGAAAAAATATTAGACCCTTATATAATCCTTTATGTTTCATGATACACCTCTTATACTTAATTGTTTATCTTATTATACCATAAGTATGAAAAGAATTCATAGTATGAAATTATTGCATACCTATAGCCCGCTGTAGCCGAGGAAATTGTCGAAAAAATGCGATTTAAAGCCTTCCAAGTAGCTTAGGCAGTTGGCATGGAACTTGCATCATTATATGGATGATAGTGTAAGGAGGCTAGGGACCATTTATTTGCCGTGGTCCTACAAATTATAAAGGAGGATTTGATTATGAAAAGAAAAGCATTACTGTCGATTCTTTTGGCTTTGATTATCGTTGCAGGGACTGCCTGTAATGGGGGTGGCGGCTCTTCCTCTGAATTGTATATAGCGTCTGCTAATCCAATGACAGGAGACTCAGCACAATTTGGGGACATGAAGGTAAAAGCTATTGAATTAGCATTAGATGAGATTAACGAGGCAGGAGGAATCGATGGCAAGCAAGTTAAGTTGATTGTAGGGGACGATACTGGTAATCCAAAGGAGGCTCCCAATGTAGCTCAAAAATTTGCCGGAGACGACAAGATCTTAGCAGTAATAGGCCACTGGAATAGTTCCTGTACCTTGGCTGCAAGGGGGATTTATGAGGCTGCTAGTCTGCCAGTCATTACCGACTCCGTCAACAAACAGATAACAGATGGGACTACCCCGCATATGTTCCGTATTTCATTGACTGATACGACTCAGGCCTATAATTTGGCCCAGTATGCGTTTAATAAGCTTGGCAAGAAGAATGCAGCTATCCTATTTACCGCCAATGACTTTGGCACAGGATTGAAAAATGACTTTACAGATGAGTTTGAAAGATTGGGAGGAAAGATAGTAGCATCAGAGACATATTTTGAAGGGCAATCAAAGGATTTTAGTCCCCAACTGACAAAGATAAAGGGCCAAAATCCAGATGTAATCTTCATTGCAGGATATTATGTAGAGACTGCCCTAATCGCACAGCAGGCAGGGCCAATTGGTCTGGATGTACCCATGATAGGGACAGAGGGAATTAGTTCAGAGGAGCTCATAAAGCTAGGTGGAGAAGCTGTGGAGGGCATCAGGTTTGCGGCATTTTTCCATCCAGAGGTTGAATTTCCAGGGACAAAGGAGTTTGTGGAGGCATTTAGAGCAAAATACAATAAGGAACCAGATAACTATGCAGCCCTAGCATATGACTCCGCTAAACTTATACTCGAAGGCGTCAAGGAAAATGGAGCAACAAGGGAAGCTATTACAAGCTACTTAAACGAGGTACAGGATTTCCCAGGGGTCGCTGGCCCAATATCCTTTGTAGACAACGATGTCACAAGGAATATCTTAATATTAGAAGTTAAAAATGGGAAAATTGATTTAGCAGATATTCAGCTTGATTAGACTATGGGGGCCTGTAATGGCCCCATAGAATTATATAAGGAGCGTGATCCATATGTTTATGGAGCAATTAAGTAATGGCATTGCACTAGGCAGTATCTATGCTCTTACAGCCATTGGATTTACAATGGTCTATGGCATCATTAGGTTGATTAATTTTGCCCATGGGGATTTATATATGATAGGTGCTTTTTTAACATATACGGGATTAACATTATTTAATATGCCTATTTTGCTTTCATTTTTGTTCGGCATGTTTGGTGCAGCAATATTTGGAATTTTGATAGCTAAGTTTGCCTATAGCCCTGTCTTTAAGGCTCCTAGGATTAACTTGTTTTTATCAGCCATAGGTATTGCAATATTTTTGGAGAACTTCGCCATGCTCTTGTGGGGGCCGGAAACTCAGTCATTTCCAAGTGTCATAAACAATCGAATCTACAGTTTCATAGGAATTAGAATTAGCTCCCTTCAATTGATTATTTTGGGGGCTACAGTAGTTCTAGTTGGCATATTGACCTATGTAGTTCAATATACAAAGTTGGGCAGGGCAATGAGATGTGTATCGCAAGATATGGATGTTTCAAAACTCATGGGAATTAATACAAATAGGATAGTATATCTGACCTTTGCCCTAGGCTCAGGCCTTGGTGCCGCTGCAGGCACACTAGTAGGAATGTACTACAAGGCTGTATACCCCATGATGGGTTTTGTACCTGGACTAAAAGCATTTATAGCAGCAGTCATTGGAGGAATTGGAAGTATTCCAGGTGCCATGTTAGGTGGGTTAATTATGGGAATATCTGAAAGCCTAGGGGCAGCATATATATCTTCTGGCTACAGGGATGCCATAGCTTTTGTGATTTTAATAATAATATTACTCTTAAAACCAGAGGGACTTCTGGGGAGAGGCATAAAAGAAAAGATATAGGGGGTGGTAAATATGAGTAGGATTACAAAGGTACTGCTAAACTTAATACTGTATTCAGGAATACTATATGTAGGGATTATCATATTATCCAAAGTATTTGATATAGGAACAAAAAAGTTCCTAGAAATGGATTCTAGAAAAAGAAAAATTGTCCTAATTGGATTTATCGTATTTACGGGATTTATTCCCCTTCTTTTATCAAAGAACACCTATGCACTAAGAACTAGTATATTGGTCTTAATCTATATAGTCTTGGCCCTCAGTCTAAATTTTGTATTGGGATTTGCAGGGCAACTTTCCATGGGTCACTCGGCATTTTATGCTGTGGGAGCCTATACCACTGCTATACTAACGGTTAATTACAATGTACCTTTTTGGATTTCCCTTATATTCAGTGCCCTAGTGGCAGCAATATTTGGTTTGTTGCTGGGAGTACCGACATTGAGATTAAAAGGAGATTATTTGGCCATAACGACAATAGGATTTGGAGAGATTTTAAGGCTGATTTTGATAAACTGGACCTCATTTACAAGGGGGCCAGCCGGGATTCCGGGGATTCCCTCCCCTAGTATATTTGGCTACACAATAAGGACTAATACAGGATACTTTTATATCTTGTATGTACTGGCCCTTATGACCATCTTTATATCTCACAGGCTACTAAACTCACGATTGGGAAGGGGCCTAATTGCAATAAGAGACGATGAGGTGGCAGCCGAGGCAATGGGTGTAAATCCAACCTTTTTAAAGATATTGGCATTTGTACTTGGTGCAGCCATAGCAGGAATAGTAGGGGGGATATTTGCTTCATTTATTCATTATGTAAATCCAGATAATTTTACTTATATGGAATCGGTGGTAATCCTAACCATGGTGGTTTTGGGGGGAGTAGGAAGCATACCGGGAGTAATTGTAGGGGCTACAGTACTGGCTATCTTACCTGAGGCCCTGAGGGGAATATCAACCTATAGATATGCAATTTATGGTATTTTGCTGGCTATGATGATGATTGTAAGGCCACAGGGAATTATTAGCATGGCAAGCCTAAAGGGAGGTGGAGCAAATGGAAATTCTAGTAGCCAATCAGGTAACTAAGGCCTTTGGTGGATTAGTTGCCGTAAACAATGTGGATTTTCACATTGATGAGGGTGAAATAGTAAGCTTAATTGGACCCAATGGAGCTGGTAAGACCACCTTTTTCAATGTAGTAACTGGCATATATCCTCCGACTTCAGGAGAAGTGAAATTTCTAGGTGAAGCCATAAGGAAATCAAGGCCCTCAGAAATAACAAAATTAGGCATTGGGAGAACCTTTCAAAACATAAGGCTCTTTAGCAGTATGACCGTCTTGGAAAATGTCATGGTAGGACAGTATTGTAGGACTTCTTCAAATCTCTTGGCGACTATACTAAAGACACCAAAACTGGCAAGAGAGGAAAAGATAGTTGAGGAGAAAGTCATGCATATATTGGATTTTCTGGAATTGACCCATTTGAAAGATGAAATCGCCGTAAGCCTACCCTATGGATACCAAAGAAGGGTAGAGGTCGCAAGGGCCTTGGCTACAGACCCCAAGCTCCTACTCTTGGATGAGCCTGCTGCTGGTATGAATACAGGTGAAAAGATAGAAATGACAAACTTAATCAAGAAAATAAGGGATAGGGGATATACAATTTTAGTCATAGAGCACGACATGAAACTTGTAATGGGCATATCAGATAGGATATATGTGTTGGAATATGGCAACAAGATAGCGGAAGGACTGCCCAAGGAAATACAAGCTAACGAAAAAGTAATAGCAGCCTACCTTGGAAAGGGAGGTAATAAATAATGCTAAAGGTGAAAGACTTGCACGTGTACTATGGAGGTATCCATGCCCTAAAAGGATTAGATTTTCAGATAGAAAAAGGGGAAATAATAACCCTAATTGGAAGCAATGGAGCTGGCAAGACCAGCACACTCAGGGCAATATCAAACCTGATTAAATCGAGTGGAAGCATCAGCTACAAGGGACAAGAAATCAACGACCTAAGTGCAGAAAGAATAGTTGGATTGAGACTGGTACAGGTACCGGAAGGTAGAAGGATATTTACAGCCCTATCTGTGGAGGAAAACCTATTGATGGGGGCATATCTGAGAAAAGACAATGAGAAGATTGAAAAAGATCTCCAATATGTTTACAACCTATTTCCCAGGTTAAAGGAGAGGACCAAACAATATGGTGGTACATTGAGCGGAGGAGAACAACAAATGCTGGCCATTGGCAGGGCCCTATTGTCTGACCCAGAGCTGCTGATGTTGGATGAACCCTCCATGGGCCTAGCGCCTATTGTTATAGAGGAGATTTTTCAAGCTATTAAGGAAATAAACCAAAAAAGTGGGTTGACAGTCTTGCTAGTCGAACAAAATGCAAACATCGCACTGCAAACCGCCAATAGGGGCTATGTAATAGAAACAGGCCAGATACTCTTTACAGGCAAGGCAGGAGATTTGCTGCACGATGACAGGGTCAGAAAGGCATATCTTGGAGAAGAATAATATCTCAAAGCTTTTAGCTTTGGAAAAGGCCCTGATTATCAGGGCCTTTTTCCATAAGATATACTATGACTAATATCTTGGGTGGTAGTAGTTTGTTTATTAATTTAATCACATGAGAGTTCGACTCTATTTCTGCCAGAATCTTTAGCCCTGTATAGTGCCTCATCAGCCTTAGCAATTAGGTCCTCTGGAACTTTCTCACCTATTTCGTCAATAAAGGATACACCAAGGCTTACTGTAACAGATGTCAGAGCGTCCTCCAATTCAATAATTTCCCCTTCAATGGCCTTCCTTATTTTTTCTGCAACATATGTAGCACCTTTGCAGTCTGTATTGGATAATAGAACAATAAACTCCTCTCCGCCAAAACGGGCTACCAGGTCCCCGGGCCGTCCAACTGTATCCTTTATTGTATTAGCTACAGTTTTCAAACAAATATCGCCATTGAGGTGGCCAAAGGTATCGTTAAAGCTCTTAAAATGGTCAATATCAATCATAATCACAGATAGTGGAAAGTCTTCCCTTTTGTTAATATCCCATATAGCATCCATAAAACTGTCGAAATACCTCCTATTGGAAATACCAGTAAGACCATCGACCATTGAGATTTTTTCTAGTTCTAGGTTTGCTAGTTCCAGTTGCGATTGGATTTTCTTCCTTCTGACGATTTCTTTTCTCAATTGAATAATCCATAAAAGAGAAATAAGCAGAACTAGGGCGGAAATAGAAAGGGTTTTAATAATTGTCTGTATTATAACCGCCTTGTCAAATCTTGTATCTAAGTTAATCCACTTGCTTCTGATTTTTGCTTTTTCTTCTTCAGTAATCGCATCTAAGGCCTTGTTGAATATACTAATCAATTCAGGCTTGTCCTTATGTGTTGCAAAATGAAGGGCTTGGTCCTTTTCTGCTTCAAAAGATATTAATCTCAAATTTGTTATCCCATTGGCATGAATTAGATAGTCTACTGTGGCTAGATTGCCAACATAGGCTAGTTCCTCTCCAGTGGATACAGATACGAGTGCTGACTCCACACTGTCATATAAGGAAATATTTATATCGCCAAAATCCAGTAAATAACCGTGGTGCGAACTGTTTTTTGCACAGCTACTGTAAGGCCCTTTAAATCCTCCATTCCAGAAATCATTTTATTGTCGCCTTTAATGGCTACCACCCTTTTAAAACTATAGTAGGGCTCAGAAAATATGAATATCTTTTCCCTTTCGGGATTTATACCAATGGCTGGGAGAGCATCTAATTCCCCATTTAAGACCTTATCATAGGCCCCATTCCATGTAAGCCCTTTTTCTATCTCGAATTTAAGTCCAGTGAATTCAGAAATTAATTTTAAATAATCGGCAGCAATTCCTACGTACTCATCTTTTTCATTAAAAAACTCAAAGGGTACAAATTTGGGATCGACGCCTAGATGAATTACAGGATTATTAGCTATAAATTCTTGTTCTTCTTTAGATAGGTTTATCCCAAGATTATCTGCATATGAGAAAGTAAATAGATTAATAAGAAAGATAAATAAAATATTAAGAAGGATAATTCTTTTAAATATTTTCATCATCATCAGTCCTTTAACTTAATAGTACAGCATTATAACATAGCAAGCTGAACAAATACTGAACGCATGAGCCACCGGGGACGGTTCTCGGTGGCTCATTATTGAGAAATTATTTCCTACAATTTGCTAAGCTTAAATAAGAAATTAAAAGAGGACTGATAAAAAGATATAAAAACGAATATCTTGGGTAATAGTACATAGAGGAGTGAAAAGATGGATAGGAAAATAACAAATCGTCCCAATGGGCTGTGGACCAAGGACTACACCCTATTGTTAATATCTAACCTTCTGGTATACATTGCCTTTTATATGCTACTAACCACATTGCCTTATTATGTATTTGCCACTGGGGGTAGCAATGCGGATGTGGGTATGGTAACCACAGTACTGGCAATATCAGCCATAGTCATAAGGCCATTTTCAGGGATACTGCTAGAGAAGGGGGATAAAAAGAAGCTAACAATCATAGGGATTCTCATATCCATAGTGGCTATAAAGAGCTTTGCTTGGGCTGCTACTATATTTACCATAATGGTAATTCGTTTTGTGCATGGGTTTGGCTGGGGCATAACCACCACAACCTATGGGACCATATCATCAGATTTAGTTCCCATAAGTCGTAGGGGTGAGGGATTGGGTTACTTTGCATCCTCAGGTACCATTGCCATGTCTATAGGACCACCATTAGGCATTATATTGATTCAGGCAAAAGATTTTACCGGCATGTTCAATGTAGCAACTATATTTACCCTACTGGGTCTAGTACTTATTTATTTTGTAAAGATTCCAAAGATTGAGATCAAAAGCAGGGGAGACTCCTTGGCCTCGAGATTGGTAGAGAAGACAGCCCTATTTCCTTCATTTTTGGTGTTGATTTTGGGGCTTACCTATGGTGGAATAACCAGTTTTATAACCCTATATGGGGATGAAGTGGGGATAGGAAATGTAGGTTGGTTCTTCACTATAAATGCAGTATTTATGTTTCTAATACGTCCCTTTTCTGGAAAGGTATTCGACAGCAAGGGACACTTTTGGGTTTTAGTACCTGGGATATTATTTTCTTTCCTAGGGGTACTTTTATTGTCCTATGTAAAGTCCACACCCATGCTTATATTGTCTGCCATGGCTTATGGTATTGGTTTTGGCACAGTCCAGCCTTCCTTATTGGCTTGGGCAGTAAATATGGCAGCACCAGAAAGAAGAGGGGCAGCCAATGGGACATTTTTTTCTGCCTTTGATATAGGCATAGGTGTAGGCTCTGCAGTCCTTGGCAGCCTGGGGGAGAAAATGGGCTATGAGATGATGTACAGACTATCAAGTATCACAGTCATTGTAATGTTACTATTTTACCTACTATATTGGTATCAGGGTATGAGCAGAAAATCTCAATAGGAAAGAAATAATTATTTTCTGGATTAGTATCTACAACAAATCATTAGAAAGGAGCAAATATGGATCAGACAATTACTATTCAAGAGATTAAGGACAAGATAGCTGTATTTGTAAAAGAAAGAAAATGGGGGGAATTTCATAATCCAAAGAACTTATCCATGAGCATAGCTATTGAGGCAAGCGAATTAATGGAAATATTCCAGTGGTTATCTTTGGAAGAATCATGGGATATAAATAATTCTGACGAAGCAATTCATTTACAAGAGGAATTAGCAGATGTTATAATATATAGCATATCATTAGCAAATCAATTGGATATAGATATATCAGGAGCAATTGAGGATAAGATGGAGAAAAATGCCCTTAAATATCCTAAAGACAAATAAAGGGAGGAAGATATAAATGGCAGAAATAAAATTTGAAATAAAGGAAAGTCTAGGAATACTATCAGAGTCTGCAAGGGGATGGACCAAGGAGATAAACTTGGTAGCATGGAATAATTATCCTGCAAAATATGATATTAGGGAATGGGATCCAGAACATTTAAAGATGGGGAAGGGTGTCACATTTACCGTGGATGAGATTAGGGAGCTAAGGGATATACTGAATGGATTAGATCTGTAAATTTTGTCGTCTAGTAGAAGTATTAATAAAACCCATAATAGCTATTGAAAAGCTAGAAAGTCAAGACAAAGGAATAGATTATTTTGAAATATTTGTAAGATATATAATGAATGTAAGACAGGATATCACAATAAAAGATATCTACAAGGCAGTAAAAAACATCTCTTTAGAAAGGAGCTAGGAGATTATGACAATAGCAGAGCAGCTTCTTAAGGAAGGTATGGAAAAAGGTATAGAAAAGGGCAAATAAATATACCCAGACGGGTGTATTTTATTTAAAATATGCCACCGAGAACCGTCCCCCCTGGCACATGAATAATTCAGGTTTACTGTTAATAGAAAAGGCCCCTTGGTGTTTTTTAAATGGAGACTAAGTATAGGGATAAATTTGTTACATAATTGCTGAATTTAAGCTAAGGAAAAGGTATAATGGATATAGGTATAGTAGGGGAAATATCTAGAAGAGGTGGTATCTAAAATGAAAGAAATAATATAAAATAAACTGATTAGGGACAGGATTCCCGAAATTATAGAAGAATCTGGCAAGAGGGCCCTGGTAGAAGAAGCCAAAGGGCAAGACCTGCTTGATCTACTTAATAGAAAACTTTTAGAAGAATTAGCAGAATTTCAGGAAAGTGGAGACATAGAAGAATTGGCTGATTTAGTGGAAGTTGTCTATGCAATACTAGACCATAAAGATATTGCCTTGGAAGAATTCGAAGATATTAGAAATGAGAAAAATGAAAGAAGAGGGGCCTTTGGGAAGGGGCTCTTGCTTAGGAAAGTTATTGAAGATTAAAGGAGGGGGTTACCGAGAAATTTTTAAAAGGAAAAATTGATACATTATAAAATTACCTGATTTGAAAGAAGCATTTCCAGACTTAGAGAAGGTGGTCCAAATTCTGCATGAAAATTATCGAAAAAGATAGGGCACCACTCAGGGAATTCACGGATACCCTAGGCCTTATCAGTAAGTGTCTATATAAATTAAAGTAATATTCCTAGGAGGAGATTTGTATGATATCAATTTTTGTTTCAAGTACCTTTAAGGATATGCAAGCAGAGAGGGATATGCTCAACATATATGTCCTACCTGAAATTAGGGAACATATGCGAGCCTATGGGGAGGAGGTATCCTTTATTGATTTGCGTTGGGGAATCAATACAGAGGCCTTGGAAGGTGAGGAAAGTAGCCGTAAAATCTTATCTGTTTGCCTAGATGAGATAGATAAATCAAAACCCTACTTTATTGCTTTTTTAGGGGATAGATATGGTTGGATTCCTGAAGAAAGTCTAATAAAAAATGCTCTGAAGGAGAAGGATGGGGAACTTTCCTATCTTGCGGTGGACAAAAAAAGCGTTACCGCCTTGGAAATTGAATATGGGGCATTACACGACCTAGGTCTTATAGATCATTGCTTGTTTTATTTTCGCGAACCCTTTAATACAGAGGGTCTTGAAGAGGAATATAAAGACCTATTTTCAAGTGAAAGCGAAGTACACAAAAAAAGACTAGATGCACTAAAAGCTCGCATCGTTAATGGTGGGGCCAAGCCAAAAAATTATAATGTATATTGGGATGAAAAGAAAAACCAGATAAGTGGCCTGGAGAAACTTAAAGAACAGATAATAAAGGACCTTAAAGATTTAATAGACAAGGATTTTAAAGATGTGAAACGATTAAGTTGGCAGGAGCAAGCTATGGTTAGAACAAATCTATTGTTTAAACAAAAATTAAGATTATTTTCTGCACGAAAAGATCTTGCCAATGAAATTGAAAACAAAATTCTCTCTCAAACTACAAAGTTAGTTACCATAAGGGGAGAGATGGGTTTTGGGAAAACCACCATGATAGCTAAATTAAGGGCAAAGCTTGAGGAGGCTAGAGCTAAAGCTGTGCCAATCGTATGTGGACAAGACTCAATCACTACCTATAATCTAGATGTTTTGAGGCAACTTGCATTTGCTTTAGAAGGATTTTTGGGGAAAGCAAAATATACCATTGATGACGGGCCAGAGTATAGGCCTGGCACTCTTTCCAAGGACTGGATAACAATACTAAGGGAACTAATATATGAATGCAAGGATAAATTTACAGAGCCAATTATAGTCTTTATCGATGGCGCTGAACGTTTAAATGATTTTGAAAACTTTAAAGATTCTCTTAAGAGGCTGTTAGGTAAGTTATCTAATAATATTGTATTTGTTATATCTTTAGGAGATGAGGACTTAGAGATTTCCTCAAAACTTAATGAGAGGATTAGGCAAACTAGCTATATACTTGAAGAGATAGGACAAGATGAAAGAAAATTAGTTATTGAAAAACTAGAATCCCTAGAATATAGAAAAGAATTAGCGTTAGAGGTTAAGGATAAGATAATTTCATTAGAGGAGGCAAAGAATCCTTTCTACTTATCCTTAATGTACCAGCGTATGCTTATGTTAGATAGGGAAGACTTTAAAGAAATTGTACGCCTTGGAGATGGATTACAGGGACAAATTAGTTTTATGCTAGACCTAGTTAAGGGAGCATCCAAGGATGTAAGTGGTCTAAGTGCTGAGGTAATGATAGAAGCAGCAGATAGGATAAACAGCAAGCAATGTAGGGAAATATTAAAGCTTATAGCTGTATCTCGTCGCGGCCTAAGGGAGAGCGATTTGCAAAATATATTTAGGCAAACAGGTAAAGAATATGTAAGTATTGACTTCTATGTGTTCCATAGATATATGGATCAGTACTTCTACCAGTTAAATGATGGACGAATCAATTTCACAAATGAAAGCTTTAGGTTAGGTATATTAAAAAATATAAGGGAAGCAGAACTCAAAGAAATTCAAGAAGAAATCTTTAGCCATTTAAAGACCCTATATGATAATGAACCGGTATTCAAAGATGAATTTACTTGGCTAGCATGGAAATTAGACAAGAAAAATGATTTGTTAAAAAAGCTTGAAGACTATAACTTGAGCCTTAATTATACATATGATATGGATTTTTCTTATGCCAAAGGCTTTTACGATGTTAGCTTACAAGATAAAGGAAAGTGGTTAATTGAACTACTGAAATCTTATGATACACCAGTAGCTGTTGAAAGGATAATAAATATAGTTCGTTTTCAATTTATTTTTTTGTTTGAACTTGAATCCGCTGAGGTAAATATTTTACTCGATGTATTAATTCAAGCCATGGAAAGTAGTAGGCATATAGCCATTGTATATAGGACTGAAACTTCTATAGTTGACCTAAGAGCCCTACCATATTTTATTGGTCAAGTATTTGAAAAAACTCAAAAGTATGACAAGGCTCTGGAGTATTATAATGAAAATGTTAAGGTATATGATGAATGGGGAGAAGATGATCTCGGGAAGAAATTTATCTATGTACAAATCGGAAATGTGTACAAAGAACTAAAAGATTATCACAAATCTTTAGAATATTACAATATGGCAGCAGAAGAACATGAAATCTTAGCAAAAAAAGCATATCAAATTTTATTTTTTGAACTTGATAAACTCACAAAGCTATATGAAATTATAGCGAATATATATGAAATACTGGGAGACTTTGAAAAGCAAGGGTTATACGAGAGAAAGGCAAATGAAATCAAGGAATTACAAAATACCATTAATGATGCTCATAGCCATGATTATGTTTCAGGATCTGGTTTTTGGAATCACTTGCTTTTTAAAAACAATATGGACAATGGCACTGAAGAGCTAGAAGCTGGAGATATACAAGGGGCAATGGAATCGTATAAAAATGCATTTGAAATTCTCGAAAACCAATTTACCAAATGGCATAAGGAAGAAGATTTAAGCTATATAGGTGGATTATACATGAAACTTGCTAATGAATTTGAGGCTCTTGGAACTGAGGAATTACACCAAGAATGCTCAAGAAAGGCAAATATAATTACAGAAACTCTATCAGGTGGAAATGACGGAGTAAAATATTACACTGACTTTGAGACTAGGTGGTATAAGTTTTAGTGGAGATTGCCAGTTAAGTGATCAAGAAAATGTGCCACCGAGAACCGTCCCCCCTGGCACATAAAGACAGTAGAGTGGAAGGAAGTGTATTGGATGAAACACAAAGAGAAATGGTATAGGACCCTATATAGTTATTTACTAATAGCCATAGGCTCATTAATTATGGCAATGGCACTTGTTTATTTTTTAGCCCCAAATACCATAGCACCGGGTGGGGTCACGGGCTTTGCAGTAGTTATAGAGAAGATAGGAAGTATACCAATTTACGTGACGAATTTGGCCTTAAATATACCCTTGTTTATATTAGGATTTAAGATTTTGGGAAAGGAAACAGCCGCAAAGACCTTGTTTTCAACATTGGCACTATCCCTTTTCCTAAAAATACTTCCTCCCCTAGTGTTGACGCATGATTTATTGTTGTCCTCAATTTTTGGGGGCCTCTTGGGAGGTATCGGTCTTGGCCTAGTATTTAAATTTGGCGGTACAACTGGTGGAACTGACCTGGCAGCAGCCATATTAAACAACAAGTTTCAGGCCCTGAGCATGGTAGGATTCATGACTGCCATAGACCTATTTGTAGTAGCATTTGCAGGTGTGATTGAAAGGCAGATAGAAATCTCCCTATACTCTGTTATAGCCATGTTTGTAACCATGAAGGTAGTGGATATAATTTTGGAAGGCATAAATTATGAAAAGGGGTTTTTTATTATCTCCGAAAAATCCCATGAGATAAGTGAAGGCCTACTAATTGAATTAGATCGAGGAGTGACCTTGTTAAAAGGAAAGGGCATGTACTCCAAGGAGAATAAGGATGTACTTCTTTGCGTTGTACCCAGGGCACAATTTACAAGGGTAAAAGAAATGGTCAAGGATATTGACCCCTATGCTTTTGTAATGGTGGCTGAAATGTCAGAGGTACTTGGAGAAGGATTTACCTATGACTATAAACCATAATCTATAAAAGAAATAGTGGAATTTATTAAATCCGTAAGATAATTTTTCAAATTTCACTTGACAAGAATGAAAATAGGGAGTATGATTAAAAACAATATAAAAAAATCCAAGAAGCAAAGAGTAGCTATATCATTAGATTGTACAGAGAACTGGGGGAGATGAGAGCCAGGAGATTGAAGGTATGGTGAAGAGAGTTGCAGAGATTAATGGGACAAAGCCTAGGCAAGTATCCCATTACGCATTCAAAGCGTTACTTGATTCGAGTTGTAATTTTACATAGTTAAAGTACAATTAGAGTGGCACCGCGGGTCATGACTCGTCTCTTATATGAGGCGGGTCTTTTTGTATTCTAACGTGTATCTTGCAGACCAAATACAAAATTTAAGGAGGAAATTATGAAGAAAAACATAGTATTTTTATTAGTAGCAGTTTTATTGATGGGTCTTGTGCTTACAGCATGTGGTGGAGAGCCAGTGAAGGAAGAGGCCAAAGTAGATGTGGAAGAGCCTAGTAACCTGGAAGCCTCCAATGGGGAAGAACTTTCACCTATAGAAAAGATTAAACAAAAAGGCAAGTTAACAATGGGAACCAATGCAGATTATCCACCCTTTGAATTTCACGCCATGATTGATGGCAAAGACGAAATAGTTGGCTTGGATATTTCCATAGCAAAGTATATAGCTAAGGACTTGGGAGTTGAACTGGAGATAAAGGACATGGATTTTAGCAATCTTTTGGGGGCTGTAGGCTCTGAAATGATTGACATAATAGTCGCTGCCATGAATCCAACGCCAGAAAGGCTTGAAGAAGCCAATTTCTCCGACATCTACTATGAGGCTGACATAGCTGTCCTAGTAAAGAAAGACGATACAAGGGAGTTCAAGACTGAAGGGGATTTAATAGGCAAGACCATAGGTGTCCAGCTTGGCACCACCCAGGAAGAAGTAGCCAATGGCGTAGAAGATGCAGTTGTCAAAAGCTTTGGTACAAATTCAGATGCCATAATGAATCTAAAGACTGGCAAGGTAGATTGCGTACTTATGGAATCAGTAGTTACCTCATCTTTTGCCAAGGTAAATGAGGACATAATAGTAGCTGAAGGCCTGGTCATAAAAAACCTATCAGAGGGCACTGCCATAGCGACACAAAAAGGCAATGACGAGCTGGTCGAGTACATGAATATGTTAATTGATGAAATGAAGGACAAGGGCCTTATAGAGGAATGGTTCCTAGAAGCCCAGACCTTAAGTGAAGAGAGCATAGATTAAAGAAAAACTAGACCCACTATATAGTGGGTCTAGTATTCTAAAACCTTTGACAGGAACTCTTTGGTCCGCAAGTTTTGTGGGTTTTCAAATAGTTCAACAGCAGTATTTACCTCTACAATCTCCCCATCACTCATAAATATGACCCTATCAGCTACCTGCTTTGCAAAGGCCATTTCATGGGTGACTACTATCATGGTCATACCAGTACTGGCTAGTCCCTTCATTACATTCAGGACCTCCCCCACCATTTCAGGGTCCAGGGCTGATGTAACCTCGTCAAACAACATTATCTTAGGGTCCATGGCTAGGGATCTGGCTATGGCAATTCTCTGTTTTTGCCCGCCAGACAAGGAGTCGGGATATACCTCTTTCTTGTCCAACAAGTCCATAGTCTCAAGCAATTCCAGGGCCTTCTCTTCTGCCTGGTTCTTTGATAGCCTGCCCGTTAGTATGGGGGCTAGGGTAATATTTTCTAGGACCGTCTTGTGGGGAAAGAGGTGGAAATGTTGAAACACCATGCCTATATGTTGTCTAGCCTTGTCAATTTCCTTGCCCAGTTTTGCCATATTCTTACCGTCAATATATACATTTCCAGAGCTTGGCAACTCTAAAAAATTCATGCACCTAATCAAGGTACTCTTGCCAGAGCCAGAGGGGCCAATGAGACCAATGACCTCCCCATCTCCTATTTCCAGATTAATATCCTTTAATATATGCTTATCTCCAAAATACTTGTTCAAATTTTCTATTTTAATCATTATGGGACAATCTCCTTTCAAGTAGGCCAATCAACTGTGACAGGCTAAAGGTAAAGATGAAATATATTATTGCAACTATAATCAAGGGATTAAAGGGCTGGAAGCTATTGCTCTGCACTATTTTTGAAGCATACATTAGGTCAGCCACACCGATAGTTGAAGCTACTGAAGTTTCCTTTATCAGGGTTACAAATTCATTTCCCAGGGCTGGCAATATATTCTTTACGGCCTGGGGCAGTATAATATACCTCATGGTCTGACCTTGGGTAATACCTAGGCTCCTACTGGCTTCAGTCTGCCCCTTGTCTATGGACTGTATGCCCGAGCGGATAATTTCTGCTACATAGGCAGCACTATTTAGGGATACTGCAATGAGGGCAGCGGCAAAACCGCTTATGTCCATTCCTATCATTACATAGCTGCCAAAGTAGACCAGAGCAATCTGTACCATCATGGGGGTTCCCCGTACCACCTCTATATAGATAGTTGACAGGGCCTTTGGCAGCCTGTATTTTGACAGTTTAAAGAGGCTGAGCAGGGACCCCAAGGTGCTTCCAATAATCAAGGATAAAAATGATAAGACCAAGGTAATCTTGATGCCAACCAAATAGTAGTACCTGTACTTAATAAGTAATTTAATAATATTCAAATCCTTCACTCCCATATATTTTATAATAAAAAAACCCGCCTCTAGGAAAGAGACGAGTAATATACCCGTGGTGCCACTCTAATTGCAAGCTAGTCACCTAGATTACAACTCAGGTCAAATAACGCCTTGATTGCGGGGCGGGATACTTGCATTGGCTTTGTCCTACCCATTTCAGCAGCCCTCTTCATTGGGTTTTCCATTGCCGGCTTCCACCTAACCCGGCTCTCTAAAAAATGTATGGCCCAACTACTCCCTGCATCGAAAACATTAAAAAATATTCACATTAGATTTAATAATAATTGTAAACTCCTATTTTGTCAAGAACTTTCCACAAATTTAATATTCATAGAATAATTGACATATAGTAGGGTAGACTATATAATAGTAAATGCAAATGCAAATAACTTGCAATTGGAGGGATATATATGAAAGTAAGAGGTAAACTAAGAGCTATAATGATTATAATTATAGGGATAAGTATAGTAGTCGCTGCAGTAGGTTATGACGGCAAGGGGGGCAATATTTCTACTGAGGATTTGGGTGAGGAGGATATAAGGGTGTGGGTTTTCACGACCTTTTACCCCATATACGATTTTGCGAAGAAAATCGGAGGCGACAAATTAATAGTGGAGAACATTGTTCCTCCTGGAGTGGAACCCCATGATTTTGAGCCATCTCCCAAGCAAATAGCCAATCTGTCGGACGGGGATGTATTCATATATTTAGGGGAGCCCATGGATCCTTGGGCGGAGAAGATTAGCGGCGATTTGGAGGCAAAGGGTCTCAAGGTCCTAAAGGCAGGCCAAGGTTTGATGGAGAACGACGATCCTCATATATGGTTAGATCCCATCATAGCTAAGGAGCTTTCCAAGAGGATATTTGAAATCCTAGGAGAATCAGATGAGGAAAATAGGGAGTTCTATGCTGACAATCTAGAGTCCTTAGAGGATAAGCTAGACGAATTAGACAGGGAATTTAGGGATGGTCTAGCAAATATCACTAGAAAAGACGTGGTCATGGCCCATGCTGCTGTGGGATACCTGGCCAAGAGATACGGCCTCAATCAAATACCCATCACTGGCTTGTCACCTCAGGAAGAGCCGTCTCCAAGAAAGATGGCAGAGTTGGTTGACCTTGTAAGGGAAAGGGATATAAGGTATATATTTTTCGAGGAACTGGCTAGCCCCAAGTTTTCAGAGACCATAGCCAAGGAGGTAGGGGCAGGATTATTGGTATTTAATCCGGCCGGTGGTCTAAGCTTGGAACAAATACAATCGGGAGAAGACTACTTTTCCGTCATGAGAAAAAACTTAGAAAACCTAAAAACTGCTTTGGAATAGAGGGATAGAAATGATGAGGGAAAGATTGAATGAGAAGGATATGGAATTAAATGACCTAGTCAAGGTAATTGACCTAAGCTTTGCCTATAATGGCAGGGCTGTCCTAGAGAATGTAAACCTAGTGGTTAGGAAGGGGGATTTCCTAGCCCTGATAGGCGCCAATGGGGCTGCCAAG
>Ga0265293_10004458_pt1 | contig 24628 bp, 27 predicted proteins | sample Munlanlewell138R_FD_192505 | JGI IMG/M metagenome (GOLD analysis project Ga0265293, IMG submission 192505) | Leachate microbial communities from a municipal landfill in Southern Ontario, Canada - Leachate well 138R | ecosystem: Engineered > Solid waste > Landfill > Unclassified | place: Canada...
AGTCTAGTGCCTTACACAGCCCAGAAGGAGTGAGGAAACCAATGATATCACGCGGAGTATCAACGTTCCCAAAGGTCAAGTCCTTGCGCTCAAACACCTGAGTGTGCTCAATCTTGAGCTTACCGAGCCGACCTTGTAGCAGGTCTAAGACTACAGCATGGGTGAAGTTACCTTCCTGGGCAACTCCATAACTCATCACTACATAACGATCGCCTACAGTAGTGAGTGCTTTTTTCATGGCACCTGCAAGCTTGACAGTGCTGAACACCTTAGTCGCACTGTCGAAGTCCTCGAAGATACCACCAGAGATAAAGTCACTGATGTGGGGTAGGGCAGTATTAACTCGAAGGTGAGTTACTTGTTGGATACCCTTAGTGGTGGCCGCGTAGTAGAATTGCTCAGCTTGGTCTAGGCTGAACTGTTTGCGGTTAGCCACACCGCCAGAGCCAGGGATCGCTTTGAAGTTCCAAGGGAACTCCTCGTTACCAGAATAGATGGCACTAACCGCGTTCTCCTCGGTGTAGATGATAAGTCCGTGCACTGTAGAGACTGCGCCGACAATTGCTCCCTGAGCTTCTTGCAAGCTACCGCCCCCAGCCCCACTAATATCGCTCGGCTCGAAGTCTTCCACGTTGATCACGCTAGACCAAGCTACGCTATTAATGGTCCACGCAAACATGTAACCATTCGAGCTAGAGATGCCAAGGATATCAGTAGGATCAAGCCCGGCCAGTTCCCTGAACAGCAGCGAGTCAATCGTGTCATCGTACAGGAAGCAACCAATGCCAGAGGCAAAGAGATAAGTCACTCCATTAACAGTGGTGGAAGTGAGCACAGTATCTTGGGTAAAGACGAAAGGCTCAGCAGTGGTTGGGTGAGTCAGGCCACCAGTGATCTTGCGCCAGTTACCAAGCTCGACATCCATAACGTACATGAATGCTTCAGCTGCGAAGGGATCATAAGCCAAAGACAAGTAAGTCTTTGTGCCCGTAGGAGCAGGTACTTGCCCGCCACGAGTACACTGGACAAAGTGGACTTCGCTAAACATTGCAGCTTCCTCACTAGGAGGAGCGAAGTACACATTGTTATACTTCACACTCTGCCAGCCATAAGTGCTGGGCATGACGTTATGAGCATAGACTACGTTGGGAACTCCTCGGTCAGTAGGTGCGGCTGCGTTAGCTGACACTAGTTGAAAGTAAGTTTGGTCAGGGCCAGGATCAATCACAGTCCGCCCGGCCAGCTTAGAGAGCAAGGGAAACGTTGCTGCTTGCAAGTTCCCCCGAAACGGAATCTGAGCCATTACACGTCCTCCAAGTAATCAAGAGTAGGTTTCCTGCCATTAGCATCAAAGATCTCAAACCGATAAGAAACACCATCAGCAATCAGAAGTCGCTCAGGTTCCTCTGTCAGATCTTGGTTAGCGGGGATTGGTAGGTGGTAGATAAGAGTAGCTTCAGGAGGCATACCAGGTCCGCCACTTGGAGGCAGAGGGGGTACATTAAGTGTATAGTCAGCCAGAGGTAGTCTAGCTACCAGCACTGGGATCGGCCATTCAGTTAATTGACTATGTGTATCCACATAGCCAGAAGCTACAGCCGGATACGCCCAAAGTTCAATCTCCCCAAAGTTCGTAAGTGGCATAAGCTGACTAGAACTCCAAAGGAACGAGTCCATCAGGGCTGCGCTAACCATGCTGATAGTGACTCGCAGATACCGCTCCCCGTAACGATAGGGGAAGCTCTCACTGCCATCTCCAGCTAGATCACTAAGATCCTCTACCATGACTTCCCAGTTCCAACCACCTTGCTCAACATTATACAGTCCACCAAACAGTGAATCACAGAACTGCTCAGTTGTCACAGTTGGACCATAAAGACCATCTCCACCTACTCCTTGGGTGGTCATAAGTACTGGCCAAACTGAGCAAGAGACAGGAGGTTGGCAAGTACGCTCTACATAAACGGGGGCTTCCAGGCTCTCAGTAGTTCTAATTCCAGCTAACCCTGTTTTAAAAGTGAAGGTGCGAATCTCGGAGTATACATCAGGGAAACTACGGAAATCCCACCATCCTGCACAGGGCTTATACATCAGCTCTCCTAGCTGTTCTAAGCTAAACACACCTAGTTCATTCCAGCTGGCTCCAGCCAAGTCTATGTTGTCGCATGCTACTCGATAATCCAGATTCATTGGGTGGATGTCAGCTGCCTTGAAGTTGTCCCAGCATGGAGACCTGATAAGATCAGTGCCATTGGAATAATAAAACTCAAAAGGATCTCCGTCTTCGTAATCTCCAATGAAGGTACGATCAGGAAACTGCACACAAGTAAGCTCCAAGTTACGCATAGGCATTACGAACTGCCGATTCTCCCCAGGAATCTCATCCTTAAGGTAAACCATACTCCTGAACTGATGTACTAGCAGGGCAGTAGCTCCGAAGAATTTGGGCGGAAGTCCGTAAGTACCAGCAGTGTAATCAAACTGTGCCCAAGCATGAGCCTGTGCGAAAGTCTGCCCACCTCCAGAAATTTGATCGAGGTAGTCAGTCATATGAAGCCTAAAGCACTTATCACTAGTGCCGCCGGCCATAGACACGGGCAGCGCATTTACTTCTAGGCCAGTCTCCCCTCCAACCATTTCGGTAGGTGGGAAGTAGAACTTTCCTGTATTAGGGACAAGTTGCGCAGGGAATGGCTCGATGGAGCTAGGTTGGAAGTACTCCACATGCAAGACTGGAGGGATTCGATTAGTGTTGTAATGAATTCGGCCAACAAAGAGATCACCGAACCAATAATCCATACTAGTCTTGCCACGCATGTAAGGGCAGGGCTTGACGTAAAGCAGATCATTGTCAGGAATATCAATCTGCCAAGCACCATTGAGATAAATCTCAGCTTTAAACTCCCCGGCCTCATCAATCAGAATAGACGTGCCCCAGAAGGCAGTCTTGCTAGTCATGTTAAATGGGATGGTATAAGCAATCTCATAGTCTTCAGTCAGGGGATCATAAATCCAGATGTTTACCTCAGCTCCCTTAAAGCATACAAAATAAGTACCGGACGCCAGTCCATTCGCCTCAATTGCCCGACGAGAAGTTACCAGCTCAAAAATACCCCCGCCCATCCGAGAAGTTTCATGCACCTCAGTTGAGCCAAAGTCTCCAACCAAGAATGCAATGTAGTTAGAGTGGCGGTATTGTAGTGGTATGAAACCCGTCGGGTTAACTGCATCATAAGAAGCCGCTGTTACCTCAGACCACTCAACCACTAGGTCGTCACTATCCAATTCCCAGTCAACCAAGTTCATATGCATCAGACCGTGCTCATTATGCAGGTCATAGTATAGGGCAGTCGTTGGAGTCCGAAGATTTGCTGGGGTCCCAAGATCATTAAAGTCAACAGAGCCATTATAAACAAACAATCCAATCAAGGGGAGCTGCACTTGGTTGTTAGGGAAGTACTCAATAGTCTCCATGTGGGCAGTCCAGTGCGGGAAGTCTGTGTCCCTATTGGCTACCCAGTCCCAATTGATTGCACCAGTCAGGTTAGAGAAGATCTCAAGGAACTCCCCAAGCTCACAGGTCCCAGTTACTTGGACTAACTCCGGCCCTTTGGCTGCAAGATAAGTTCTAGCTGCTTCATCCGCCTCTTCTTGGGAACTTAGGGAGCCAAACTTCCCAGCTGGTACTATCAGGTAAATGCCTGAACCAGACTGGCCAGTAGGACATTCCTTATAAAAATAACCTGATACACGTCGGCTCTTATAAATGTTAGTACAAGCTCCGGGAATAGTCGCCTCTCCAGTAGACCAAACAGTAGAGGTAACATCTTCTTTCCCGAATGGGCTAGCTGGAGTAGGCATAACAGCACCTCATTTAAACGTGAGTGTGAAGGTATGGACAGAGCCAGAAAGAACTGGACTCGGCCGACGCAACGGATAGAACGGATGATCTGGGTCATTTGGTACGAAAGTGAAAACAGACGGATACTCGGTCAGGCTGAAACTGCCATTATCTACATCAGTGAAGGCGTCAGGGTACTCTTCTCTGCTGAACACCTTGCCCATGTACTCAATGGACTGGAGTGGAATCAGTGATTCAAACTTCACCCCGTTGAAGTAGTTGGAGAAACCGATGATTACCCTAGTTCCTGAGGTGGTTGCGCCTATTGGCATGTACCCTACGGGTATTCCATTACCTCCATACAGCCCATTAGGAGCATACTTAAAGTCTGCGTAATAACCCAGGCCTGGCTCAAATGTTAGCGTACCTAATGTGATCTCCTGTACTACTGTCTTCAAAGGAGGCGGAACCCCAAACGGCTCAATTATCTCCACCTCGTCAGCAATGTCTATACTCCACGCATCAGTTACGTGAAGCCCTAACCGATACGAACTCTTGAGGCTACTCATTCTCTCTGCCTCCTAGTCTAAGTAACTTATGATACAGGTCCTGAAGCCGCTCATCCACTTTGCTATGTTGCTCCCTGCAATGCTTTAGGTCCCTGTCCATCTGACGTACTCGCCAAATAAGGAATGCGATCAGACCAAGAGGGGCTAAGTCCATAAGTACTCCACCCCACGCAGCTGCATCGCTGGGGGCTAGGGTGGCGGTAAGTCCTGCGATCGAGACTGTGATCAGTCCCACTACTTGATCTGATTTCTCCGTCATGGCTAGTACTCCTTAAGTAATGATTACCATGATGTATAACTCTTCCGGCGCTGGTGGTGTGCTACCCCCCTCTGCCGCAACAAAGGGAGATCCTTCTAATCCGTACTCAAGTCCTAGAGTACTGATCGAACTCTTTGCAGTTACTGCCACAAAGGGACTGCCGCTCAATCCGTACTCTAACTTGACCAATTCTGTGCCATCAGGGAGTGCCATATTAAGCCGCCTGTGTGATAGTCACATCTCCAAAGTAAACAGTGTTAGTAGTACCACCATAAGCGTAGCCATCCACGGATACTACACCAGCGACAGTAGGCGTGAAGGTAAGAGTAAGCTCCTCCCAAGTATCCGCACCAACTGTGATGGGTACCCTAGTCTCGGTAACCCCTGGCCAAGTGCCATCTGATACTAGACCCCCCTCGATATCAGTCGAGTCTCTGCGCAGCCAGCACTTGAAAGTAACAAGTTTATTAGCCTCCACAGCAATGTTTGCTAATGGGAATCTGAGCGGATACATGGAATCAAACCTGGCATTAGCAGGCTTAAGTGCCCAAGATACTCCGCCAGGTGTGTGCACAGGAGTAGTTACAGTCTCCCAAGATCCGTTAGTTACGGTGGTTATGTGCTTCTTGGGATCTTGGCTTACATTGGTCTCTGTAACTTTGTATGCAGTGGAAGTGGCCACACCAGTGAATTTGGAGGCAGACCCTAAGGTACAGTTAATGAAAGTCAGTGTAGCCAAGTCGCTGGTACCTACTAAATAGATATCAGCAGCGTTGTCTGACGTAACAGTGTCGTACACAATCAATGGGTGTGTATCTGGGGTGAATAGGGTTCCTGCATTATTTGAGATATCAGCTACCTTCAAAGTACTGGGGCGCCCAGAAGCTGTCCCCACACCTCCAGTATAGCCAAAAATAGGTAAATTAATGCTAGTCTCTCCGCTCCCATGAAACTTATCTATTACTATATCAAGTGCGTGGTTTGGTCCATTGCAAAGTAAAGGAGTCCCCCATACTTGCCTGATATAGATTTTTGACCTAGCTGGGTAAGTAGGAGGTGGGTCCCCTGTGATAGCATTCTCGGCACCAATAACCCCAAGCAGCTCAACATCCCAACCGTGGTTAACTTCATTAAGAGCCTGATATAAATTAAGTAATCCTATATTTCGTACGTGGATATAATTTATAATGCCAGTTGCCGTAAACATCCCCTTGTTATAATGCTCCCCTTGAAGCCAAGTCTCGCCATCTTGGCTACTCATGTCTGTAGAATTCCAGCCCCCTGTGATTGTTATGGGATTCCCATCAGCCCCATTTTCGTTTAAAGTCCTATCACTACTGCCCCACAAAAAGCCTTCCATACAATAAGTATCTACTGACTCAGTAACTCCTTTGTACGGCATGGGCGGGTCAACTGTTGTATAGCTATTCCTATTCCCATTTAGCTCGTAGCTAGTATCAGTGATCTTATTGATCCCATACCACCAAGGCTCTCCTACGGTATTTTTGCCTATAACACTTCTATGGGTTACTGCATCAGGGCCAGGAGCTTTGCAAGCCACTATGTTTTGAAACACAAAGTTAGCTGTACTTGGGTCTGTACCTGCTCGTAGCGCAATTGATCTCACGTTGCTAGGGAGGGCAGCTCCATTATCTAGTACAAGTACCCTAAAGGTACGGGCGGTATAAACACCCAAAGGGAAGGTCAGAGTAGCAACAGGGACATCTCCAGTTGCATCTGAGCATAAATCTAGATAAAGTTGGGCTACTACTGCGGTACTCGGCGTAAACCAAAAACTTAATTGCTGGTAGGCAGAGAGATCCATATCACTGCCGAGATCTTTATACGCCATTTTGCCTGTAGTGAAAGCTGAAGCTACTGCTATGCGAAGAGCTGTGGCCTCAGTCTTTCTGTTAGCAGCTGTTGTGGAACTAGTGACAGTTACATTAGTTGAAGCTACCCAACCAGTACCGTCCCCAGCATCTACTAGTTTATTACGTGAGGTGACTGGGGTTATCACTCCACTGTCATCGGTCCACTGGGCTGCGCCAAGATTGTTGATATCGCTCTCAATAAATCTGATCTCATCACCTGGCGCAATTCTAGCTGCTGTTGCCCCATTAGTAAGTGTCTTCCACCGGTTGGCAAAGCTAAGCCCATCAGCGGCATCACTGCCATTAACAGGGTCAAGATAAAAAGTAGTCATCAGAAGTCCCTCGTACCAGAGAGAGTAATCGACACATCAGCCAAAGTAGCGTCCGCAGTTACCTGGGTCACAAGCTCTAGCACATCGTCAGCCACAAAGCTAGTAGCTCCACCAGTAGTTGCAAAGGTGCCAGAAGTTCCAGCTGGTGCCACTGTAATGGTACCGATGTCACTACCATTTTTCTTAACTGTGTACACAAAACTGGAAGTGGCAGCTACTCCAGCATGCAGGTCAGAGCCTGCAAAGTCATCAGGGAAACCCACATTCCTAGTGAAAGTGAACTTGAAGATAGTCTTGTTGGCTGGCTGAATCCCAGACACAAAGAAACCCATATCATAGGGAACAGTTGCTGGAGGGGAGAAGCTTATTACTGGGTTGGCTGGATCAGTAGCGTCAACGCTAATATTAGTGCCAGCAACTACAGCTGCTACAACTCCGTTAGTGCCGTCAATGCCGGCTGCACCAGCAGGACCAGTGAGTGCGGCCACTGTAATCAGGTTGTTCCAAGCTACGTCAATGGTGTACTTCCACTGCACCCAGCCAGAGTCAACTCGAAACTCAGGAACTAAGTCTCCTTTAGGTCCAGTAGCTCCTGTATCGCCTTTCAGACTTACGCTTACTCCCCACAGCCCAGCAGTCTTTGGACCATAGAAGTCAGCAGTAGTAAGGTTAAAGAAGTAGTCTCCATCTACTCCAATGTCTACAGTTGGGGCACTTAGGCCAGAATGGATAACAGTGCCAGCAGTACCAGCAGCCCCAGCAGCTCCGGGGTCCCCTTTAAGTCCTCGTGCCCCCGGAATTCCATTAGTGCCATTAGTGCCAGCAGGGCCGGTAAGCGCAGACCCAGCAGGCCAGACTCCGCCAACCTTAGGCCCGTAGATAACCCAAGCCAAGGGGTCAATAGCGTAGTCGTAATCTTCCCCAATCAGATCGGAGGGAACGCCACTCACAGTATGAATGGTTCTCCCATCTGCACCGGCGGGGCCAGTTAGACTGGGGTTCCAAATTGTAGGATCGAGTGGCATGATTAGCCTCCTTAGCTAGAGTATCCAGCATATAGAATGAACAGGCAGCTGACTAAGATGAGGTTCTCAAGAACCCCAAAATCCCCTACCTCATATCCCATTGAGTTGTCAATGTAACCTCCGATAGATTCAAACATCTGCCAACCCCCCGCCATGCTACCAGTTCGATAGTGTACTTGTGCCGGGGTAGCAGTTGTCCCATCCGTTCTTACTACTCCAATCAGATAGGAGGTAGTTGCATCATCTGGGGTTATGGATACAGGGAAGTTAAACTTAAACTGCACAGAACGCTGGAAGTTTACAGAGGCCAGCCAGTTTACGGTAACTTCTGGAGTCTCGTAGGCTTCTAGGATTTCCAAGGTTGCATCTAGTACTTTATAAATCACAAACTTGAACTTGGAGCCAGAACCTGCGTTGCCTCCATGAACATTAACAGTAGCTCCATAAATATCGAACGCTGTCTTAGCTTTCACTTGGCTACAAAGCATATTGTAAGCAGCAGTGTAGTAAGTCGATATATCCAAAGTACTAGGGATTAACGTGAGTCCTGCTCCGCCTCCGCCCCCACCGCCTCCACTAGCACTTATGATTGGGTTAGCTGGATCAGTGCTGTCTACGCTGACATTGGTTCCAGCTACAATAGACTGCACAACTCCAGCAGCTCCAGCAGGGCCAGTCTCCCCTATAGGCCCTTGTATACCTTGCTCGCCTTGCTCACCTTGTAGATCAGTAATAGTGTAAAGAGTCTGCCACGCAGTATCGTCTTGGGTGTCGTACTTCCATTGTACTGCATCGCCTTCTAACCTTAACAACACCTGATGCGCAAAGATCTCGTACAGCCAGGCACTGGAAGGTGCGCTAGGTCCGGCCATGATTCACCTCCTCAAGTAAACGGAACATCGTCCACATTGGAAATCTTGAGATTCCGGTACTCCTCAGCCACGAGAGAAGTCATCTCATTCGTTTGCTGATCAAGCCCGATACCTTTGAAGATCACTCGTGCTGCCTCATAGATGATTGCGTACGGATATTCTTTTGCTATCCAAGAGCAATACGAGTTAGCAGGAATAATCTGCGGATGCAAATAAGCCCCGAAAAGACAACGCTTAATCGGGGCCGAAGTGCGAATTTGCAGCAGTTGACCTGCCATGTAAAACACATTAGTCTTGTTGCAACCATAATCATCGAGGGCATTCTCGATTTGGATCGGCTCCAAAAAAGCGCCAGCGTAGCCATCAACGTCCCCGTTCCAAAACCTTACATACTTGGCTTTACGGAAGTTGGTAAAGATATCAGTAGGCAGGAAGTTCTGGATGTAATATTCTTGGCCGAACTCTACAGACTGTTCATAAAGGTCTTTGTAAAAGAAGTCAGAGTGGTGAGCTTTGAGAGTAGCAGCACGAACTGCTTGCTCTGTTCTGGTCTGCAAGTCAGGGCGTCTCGTTAACTCCATGACCTCCGCAACAAGTTCATTAAAAGTCATGCTGGTATCCTCGGGCAATGTCGCCTTCCTTGGCAACTCAGTCAATCTATCTTGCCGATGTAAGCCTTGGGCACACGTGTCACAGGATCACATGCGGCTCACTTCTTGGGAGCAGCTGCGTTGGCAGTAGCCTTGAGAGCAGCCAGAGCCGGCGAGTCAGTGCCGGTCAGCTCAGCTTGATTCTTCTTGGCAGCCAGGGCAGAACCAGTCAGAATGTTCTCATCAGTGCCGGCAACCGAGCGCACTTGAGCACTCAGACTTGCGTCATAGTCGCCAGCATCCTTAACCTTGCCCTGCTCGACCAGATACTCCTGAATGATCTTGCGCTTCATGGCATCGTAAGGAGTAGCGGCCTCGGTATCAATCTCACTTTCCTTGGGATCGATGTAGATGCCAGCCTCGCCGTCTTCGGCAGCTTTGAGAAGCTCTTCGATCTGCTTCTTGTCAGTCACCCAGCACTTGCCATGCGGAGTGCCTTGGAATTTGTATACGGTGCCAGACTTGCCAGCATAGCCGCAGTTAGCGCGCTTGATTTTGAACAGGGGTACAGTAGCCATGATGAAATTTCCTTAGTACTTGAGGGAAAGAAAGTAGCCATCCTTGGCTAGGATTCCTTAGCCAGCCAGGCCGGCAGTGAGGCCGTGGATTACCGCGTTGGCCGGCGGGTTCTTGACCACGCAAGTCATCTCGGTAGTCAGAGTACCGCCAACGGCGTCAATGCCTTGGTCGGTAACTTGGCCGCCAGTATTGAACTCCTTGTTCTGAGTCTGGCGATTGCCGAGGTAAGCGACGTTGAAAGTAGACAGGTCCACTGCTACTGCCATCGCGCTCCAGTACGGGTTGGTGTTGAACAGCGGGTGCTCGATCATGCGGAAGGTACCGCGCGGGATCTTGAACGAGCTAAACTGCAGCCCGAACGAAGTTTGCCCATCCACGATGCTGTACTCACCATTCAGGCGACCAATCTGGTTGATCACGTTGAAGGCTTTACCGCCAACAAACATGATGCGCTCATTAGCGACTTTCGGATCAGTTGCTTGATCGAAGACCGGGTCGAGCATGGCCAGCAGCTGAGTGTAGCTGGTAGTAGAGCTGGCGTTAAACACGTTCGGCACCGAATAGCTCGGCGGGTAGTAGGCAATATTACCTACGATGTTGATCAGGCCGTCCATGGTACGGAACGGTTGCCCGTTACGATAACCTTGAGACTTCTGACCAAACAGCAGAGCTTTCTCGATGTCAGCAGCGTGGAAGGCCGCGCAGTCCTGACGGTTCTCAGCAGTGTTGGTGTCACCAACGATGACTTGGGTAGCTTCAGCAGAGCCCGAGATAGCCCAGGTGTTGCGGAAGATCTGAGTCAGGTTGGTAATACGAACCGGGTTGATATTCAGTGCTTGCGGACGCAGCGAGGCTTCTTCGTAAGCGTTACCTACTTGGTAGGCCTCGCTAACATCGGAGCCGATAGTAACAGCTGCGGCAGCCACGTCACCGACCGAACGAGTTACCACAATGGTGGTAGCATCGACGATACTGTTGATGATCACGTTCTCGCCAGTCTCTTGCAGGCGGTGAATCTGGCCCGGCAGGAGGTTGGCAGTGCTCACCACAGTAAAGCTGGTGGCGCTATCAGTGATGTCAGCAGCAAGATCGAAGCTCGGGAACACCATGGTCTTGGTGAAGAAGCCGTGCTCGGTTTGCACTGCGGTCTCGGTGTTCAGCATCGAGGTCAGAGCGAAGAGTGGGGCATTACCATTCGGCATGAGCCGAGTGATCATGCTCGCGAAGCTCTTCTTCGCCTGATCTTGAACAAAGTGACCAGTGTTAAAAATACCCATAGTCATGATGATTCTCCTTAGCTTGTGCTAAATTAGACGTCGTCGACCATTACGCCAGCAGTTTTCAGGGCAGCCAGAAGGCCATTCCAAGCAGTAGTTACAGTAGTCAGGGAAGCAAAGTCCCCGCCCTCAGCTGCGATATTCGCTACTTGGTTAGCCGGGTAGATAGTACCCAGTCCCAAGTCTGTGCGGGCGTCTGCTACCAGAGCATTCTGAAGCATGGTACGACCAAACGCGCCAGCATCAGTAATCTGAGCAGCAGTGACCGAGCCAGCTTCTGCGTCTACCAGAGCAACCAGATCAGCTACAGTTACCTGCAACAGCGGGCCAGTAGTTTCTACAGAGTTCCCATCCACATACACCGGACGGTACTCAATGATGTCAGTCAGTTTCATAACTATTCACCTCTTTAAGGCTTGATGAAGAGATCCCAGTCGGTCTCTTGCGAAGATTGACTTTGTTGTTGCTGACTAGGCTGAGCAGGGCTGACCGAAGCGGCGAACTTACTCAGGTAGTCTTGGGCCATCTTGGTAACTTCCGTTGGAGATGCAGTGGGATACTTCTGGGTGAATTGCGCTTCCAGCGCGGCTACAAGAGGTTGTGCAGCAGGGTGACTGAGTGCAGGGTTCGAGTCACGCAAGCTGGAGGAAATCTGTTGCTGGCGAATACCTTCCTTGAGTCGAGCATCCAAGGACTCATTCGCCTTGGTCATGGCTTGCTCGACCAGCTTAGCAGAGCCGATCATGGACTGGGCAAAAGATTGCTGGGCTACGTTATTCATGGCAACCATGAAAGCCTTAGTAGCATCTTCGCCGCCAGCTGCGATCTGCTGCATGATCTCCGGAGTGACCGTGCCAGCGAAGTTCATCTGGCTAACAGCTTGCTGCACCTTGGCAGGATCCACCTGAAACAGCGCCGAAGGATCGAAGTTAGCCGGCTTAGGATCACCTTCTTTAGGTGCTTCCCATAGCTTACTAAAGGCATCCATCGGGTTCTCAGGAGTTGCCGGAGCAGCACCAGCTTCAGGGGCCGCAGGAGTTGCAGCAGGTGCCGGAGCAGCAGGGGCTTGTGCAGCTGGAGCTTGTGCAGGAGCAGCAGCCGGAGCGGAGCGGAAGTAGTCCATGATAGACATGTTAGTAGCCTCAGTTATTACGGGAAGATATTTCGTCGTGACGTTCGAGCAGATGTTTCAAGATAGCAACTTGCCCTTGCAGGTAAGAGCGCCGCTTGAGCATCTCAGTTGTGAACTCATCAGCAGAGAGTTGGATAGCTACAATCTCCTCAGCAGCTGCAGCAATCAGGTTTTTAATCCCCATTGCTTGCAGAGCTGAGAAGGTGTAAGCCTGCACTTCTTCCGCTGGTTCCAGCTCGAAAGCTAAGAAACTAGATTGGAGTGAAGGAGTCATTATTCGGTTCCTTGGCCGGGAGTGGCTTGTTGTTGACCTTGTTGACTTGCACTACTTACTGCTTGGTTAAGCATGCCCATTACTGAACCACCTTGCGGGTTAAGTGGGTTCTCGTTGCTCATCTTGACTTGGCTAGGAGAGTACCCATATTCCTCTGGCTTAGGCATTGGGTTGCCCTGTACTGCTTGGTTAAGCATGTCTTGCATAGCTTGCGGATCGAGACCTTTAAGGGCTTCGGCAATTGCTGCCATGCCTTGCTGCCACTGGCCTACAGCTTGCTCATAAGCCAGTTGCTCCTGAGACTTCTCGAAAGGTTGCAGTCGCGCCCCACGAGACTTCATCAGGTAACTGAACATCGGAGTCAAGTTGTAACCAGCTGCCAGTTGAGGAGAAGCTGCAATGGTCTGGAACCCCATAGCCAAGCTCTCTCCGTCAATCAGCTTCTCGCTGGGCAACAGGCCGTCGCTCATCTTGAAGGCCAAGTTAGCTTTACGCAGTACCAGAGGATCAACAGCTACCTCTTGCTGGGCTTCCCGATTGTAGAGAGTCACACCTCCTTGGTACTGGAGGATGTTGAACTTGATGATCTCTTTCATCGGAGCAAAGAAGTTGCTTTCCAGTACCAGCGCAATAGCTTGGTCACGCCCGTTTGCGTACTGCATGATCTCAGCAAACTCGTGCCGAGTCTTGTTACCCTTCACGAACTGACCTTGACGAGCAGGGTTAAGCCCGCTGATCTGGTTAGCCAGGCCCATATAGAACTGGATCTCAGCACTGTTGATCTGGAACTGGTTATCTTGGAACGGGAACGGATAAACAGCTTTGCTCAGATCATCTTGGTAAGCTGCTGGCCGCACCGGAATCTTGGCAGACGGGCTGTCGTTATTCAGTGCAGCGGCGCTAACACGAGAAGGATCAAACAACATACGATCAGAAATCGCACGGCGCCGAGAAGCAATAGAGCTGTTTGCCAGCGCAGTGGTAAGTTCCTGAATCGGCTCGACATTCTGAAGGAAGCTCTTAGTCTGGTAGTTGAGGCCATCTTCCAAGGGCTGGCAGAACAAAATCGGCAACAAGTTATGAGCGTTAGTCATGCGTTCAGCGTAGACAATAACTTGGTTGTTGACGATAATAAACTTCCAGATCTGGGGAGTGTTCTGACCGGGCAGCCCCTTCATCCCAAAGTCACTGGGGAGAATTCTACCATAGAGAGTGGTGACCTCGTACATGTTCTTGTAAAGAATCTTGCTGTTCGGTCCTGCTATCCCTGCCCATGCCATCCAATCAGTAGTTGCTTGGGTAGACATGTCCATGAAGCTTTCAGGGTTGATGTTAGGCATGTAGTAAGTTTCAACTCCCGAGGAGCCAAAAGCTACCGGAGCCGAGTAACCAGACTCGAATGCTTCCTTCACGTTGATCTTGGTTGGCAAGCCCGCAATGAACTGCTTGAGCCGGATACGACTCATCAGCTCGGTGTAGCCAGCGAACTCCCCCCACTTACTTACATCCATCGGGGAGCAACGAGTGTCCCAGAAGGTGTTGTACATGTCCAGGGATTTGATCTTGTTGCCTGCCCAGATAACTTCTTCCGGCTTTCCTTGAGCACCGAGGGTAATATCAGTGGTAACGGAGGCAGTAACTTCCTTGCACCAATCAACCTCGCACGCAGCCAGGTTGTACTTGAATCCATTACGAATGGTCTTGATGAGTTCCGGAACCCACTTGGCGTAGATCTGTTGCTCGCCAATAATGGTGTCCATCATCATGGCAGCATCAGCAAACTCCGGGTACGAAACAACTCCGAAGATCGGATAGCCAGTCAGGAATGTACTAAGCTGGTAGCTGACAGCTGCTTCGATCTGCGGCATGACTACCGGCATCTCAATGTCTTGGAACTTGTTGGGATTGCCCCGCTTATTTGCTTGCTTGGCTTTCCAATGTGCTTCGGTCAGATTCTTCTCACGCATGTAAGAGCGATCTGCTTCTAGCAACTTTTCCCGAATGTTCCATTGCTGATTGAGTAGCGAGTAGCACTGACGGTAAAAGGCTAGAATACCTTCTTGGGATTTTTCGCTGGGAGTGTATGCAGGAATCATTTAGGTGAGTCTCCTGGAATAGTATTAAGATAGGCAAAATCGCCGAAATGCTTAAGTGCAGCTAGATTGTAGGCCTTAGCTGCCTCTTCTTTTAGTTTATAATATCCTATGTGAATGGAAGTATAATTGACTCTAATACTTGCTCTCCATTTATTCTTCTTTTCTACCCAGGAGACTCCTTTGTACCCACTGGTGTTAGTACTTCGTGCGCCGGAGTTTGCCATATTTTGGCTCCTAGAACATGCACGAAGGTTAACTTTTCTATTATCCAGTTTTATTAAGTTTATGTGGTCTACGTCATCCGACGGGAAATCCATAATAGCCCTATGCAGTAAAACTTTTCTTCCACGTAAAAACAGTCCTACATATCCATTAGGCTGCAGCCAGGCTACTACATGCTTATATTTATTAAAGTCCTCTTCATCCATAAGGAGGCCCTGGGTATTTTTTACTAATGTAATTAATAACATAGTTGGCCTACTTTGGACTAGAAAGGTGTATTATCTTGTTCGGTATAACTCTCTTTCGAGAGCATCTCGAATTCCTGTTGACCTTCGATGGTATTGATAGCAATCAGTGCTGCGAATTCCTCAACCACGCGAGGTGCATAGGTTAGCAAGTCGAGCACTCCATCGACGTTGTTGGTTTTAAGTGGGTTAAAGCCCGCAATCTGAGCATGGACTGAAGTCTTGCAAGATGGGTGGACATAGATTTCACCTTTCATGTAAGCCTTAAACATGGTCATGATTCGGGAGTTCTTGCTGAGCTTGCCAGAGTAGATGTCGATAAAGGTGATGCCAATGATCCCAAGTTGCTGGCAGATCTGCTCGGACCAGTACTTGAGAGTGTATTGATAGCTGTTAGCTTCGATAACTACTAGAGAGCAGCCCCACTTGGCGCAGAGCTTAATAGATTCCCTGATCGTGTCACCAGGACTTAGGCGCCCCTCCACTATCTCTCGACAGACTGGCTTACCTTCGAGCACCTCGAAATAGCCCAGAGACACAGCGTCTGCATTAGCCTTATCCGTTGCAGGGTCAATGATAATGAACTTGCCTGCAGAGATTTCATCGTCTCCGAACGGGTACGATGGTAGCTTAGAAAAGTCGACGAGATTGTTAACGGATGCATGCTCATCATTAAGAACCTCGGAGTGAAAGATCTCTGGGTGCCCAGACTCCAAGTCAGCTTGGTACTCTCGAAGCAGTTGCTTGATCGGCTGGAGTTCTTCCCACAAGGAAGTTCCGTCCTCCAGGATGCCGCCAGCAATGAACTTGATCCATTGACTGTTAGCTTTGAGCTTCTTAAGAATCGAGTGGGGAGTTGGGTACATGTTAGCAATGAAGAGAGTCATGCAGCCTTTGGGCGACTTAGCTTTCATTGCCGTACCAAGCATCCACTTGTACAGGTTCTCGCTGACCTCTTGGCTGTCTGCTGCCTCACGACTTTGGATGTCGTCGAATACCATCACGTCTGGTCGTTCGTTCTTGAGGTTGAGGCCGCGCACCGAGCCTCCAGCACCAAGAGCAGCAACAATAATGTTGCGACCACGAAAACCAAACTTCTTAATAGCATTCGTGTCTTTTTCAACTCCGAGCCTCCAATCTCCAAACACCATCTTGATATTCGGCTCATCAAGCATATCGAATACGTCGGAGATAATGTTTTCTGCCATGGTAGCTGTGGCCGCCATGACTAGTACGAACTTGCGCTCCGTGAACAGGATCACGTAAAGAATGAATAGTTTGACAATGGTGGACTTACCGAAACCCCGAGGCAAGCCAAGAGCTAGCTTGTCAAAATTTCGCTCCTTATGCACAGTCTCTAGCAGCCAGAACCAGGTGCCTCTGAAGACTGGGGGCCAAGAGTAAGTAGCAATCTCTGGCATGCTTAGGGCAGCTAGGAAATCTGGGTCTTGTCTAGCTAGCTCGAATACCTGGTCAACTTCAAAGGAGCCTTCAAAGAGATCACTCATCTTAGCCTCCTTTCTTAGTCAGCACCACAGAGAAATCCATGGAGAACTCAAAGGAGGTCTTCGACGCTAATTGCTCCATCAAGCTTTCTTTTACTCGGGTAGCTCGGTGCAGGTCTTTGCTGTGCAGAGCTTGAACTTTCGAGTCTTGGGAGTTCTGTGGATGGACCATGGTAGTCACCTTGGGAGTCGGCTTCGAGGATCTCTCTTGCAAGTCTATCGAGACTTCCAGAGCTTGTTGTGACAAGACTGGTTGCTTGGTTGGCGCTTCCATCTTGGACCTCGATAACCTGGTTGTTTACGTTGGAAACGAACTTATGAATGATCTGCACTGGGAGAGTGAGATTGACAACTTGTGAGTGCGTGTGAGCTTCTTGGCTAACTTGGGCGCCGCGTCTTTTTGCATTGTTAACTATCTGGACTGCTGCCAGCACATCGCGTGGCTTAGTCATGAGCGGCAGAACTTTGTCTAGCTTATCAAGCAACTTCTCTTCCAGACCTTGATACTTCTCATCTATCAGAGTGTGCTTCTGGAGGTTCTGGAACCTGAGATCTTGGACTTGCTGAGCGAACTCTTCTACTGCCATCATCTGAGAGATTCGGGACTCAGTGACTCCGAGAGCCGCTGCAACTATGTGAGCTGGCGCACCTGAGCCAAGCATCATGAGTGCGCGTTCTTCGATTTGGGAAACTTGAGTCATGAGAGTTACTCCGAGGAGGGCCGCCCCTGTCCCTATAAAAGGACCGCGTGTGCGCGCGATTGTAACATGGGAAAGATGGGTAGTGGAGGAGGAAATGCAAAGAAACTTATGAAAGCGACGCTACTAAGGGAGACTTAAATTCTGGGGGGTAAAAAATTTTAGGAAAATTGGGAAGGTTCTTTAGGATAGGCCAGGCTGCGCTGGCTAAAAAGGGTCCACCCCCCTAGGCTTCGCCAGTTGTTATGTTATATCCTTACATGATGGGGCTTAGGTAGCATGGGCTAGAGAGTTAGGCGGGCATGAGTCCCCAGGCTTTGAGAGACTAGGGGGCAGCTAGGTTAGGTGGCCTGGGGAGTTGGTAGCCGGGAGAGTTAGGCGCCTAGGCAACTAGGGGGCAGTGACGTGCTACAAAAGTTAGGTCAGAGTCTTGCCTAAGTCCGACGAACGGTATTTGCAGTGCTCCAGTTGTGCTATACTTGAATCAGAAGGGAAGGAAAGCAGGGGATGGTCCCCTAGCTAGGTCTAGTTGAGGTGGCAAGATGGATAAGTTTCTTGGTCTGCCGGTGGATGGTGTCTTGGTTTTTGTAGTCTCCCTAGTTGCGGTACTGGTTGCGTTTTGGATCAGTGAAGTTCGGTCGGTCGCTAAGGTTGTGAAGGCTTCCAAGTCTCAAGTAAAGATGTTTAAAGAGATTCATAAGTCTAAGTGATTGCCAGTTTCAGCTCTTTAGAGTTCAAGCTTTAGAGAGCTGATGCGGTCAATCCCGACCGATTAGATGCAAGGAATTGAAATCATGAAAACTGTCAAAGCTACTAGCTTCTTCAAGAAAGTATCTCCCGCTCAAGCTGAGAAGTCGCCGGCTCTTGCTACTAAAGTTGGCCAGAAACGCGCTGATATTAGCTGGAGTTTTGAAGCCCCAGAAGTCGCAGACCTTGCAAGTCTCAAGCCTGAGCATGTTGAATACTTCCTTGCTAAGGCAATCGAAGACTTTGGCCGTACTTTGGTAGCACAAAACGGCGCTGACTGGGATTTTATTCCTAAGTCTGATCAACTCACTCTTGCTGCCGCCTTTGACTTCTACAACCAAGAGTCGAGCCGCAAGCGTACTCTCACCAAACAGTCGGCTCTTGCCTTTGGCCAGCTTTACGCTCGATTCGCACCTGAGCTGATCCAAGTAACTCCCGCCGCTGCCGCAATGCTAGGAACTACTGTTTGCCCAGCATACACAACTTATTCGACCGATGAGAAAATCCGTCCGACCGCACTTGCCCGACTTGAGCAATTCGCTGCTGCTGTCTTGGATCTTGAAGAAGATTCCCCAATCATGACGGAACTTGCTGATCACGTCGAGGTTCTAATGGCGCTGATCAAAGCGTTTGAAGTTAAGGAAGTTGCAGAGATTTCCGCAGACGCTCTCTAAACTCTAAGCTCTAAACTCAACTCCCTGCGATAACTTCAAAGGGAGTTTTTATTTGTGCCATGCGACACCATGTCACCGCTGACACACTGCCACTTCGACACGCTGACACAATGACAGACCGCTTCACCCCCCGCTTCACCCCCTCCTTTCGCGCCCCCCACCTGAAACTCTCTCACCGCTCCCTAACTAACTCACTCCCCTAACTCCCCACTACCTTGCGCGCAACTCCACCTTTGATACTCTCCTTACTAGCTCTTACTACCTTCCATTTTTAACTAATTCATTTAATTTAATAGGGGGGTATATATAGACGCAACCCGAGAACGGGAGAGGTAGCTAAGTTAGGGGAGTCTAGTAAGTTAGTGCTAGGGGGCGGGCGATGGGCGGTCGGGCATGGGGTAGGGGCATGCGCTATACTGTCATTGTGTCAATCCGTCACCGCGTCACCAGTGACACCCGACCCGCCCCCTTTAACTTACTGCTTCAAGGAACTTAAATCATGGCTGCTATACCTAAGTATCGCCCAAGTTACAACCTGCCCCAACTCCAAGCAATCAAGCTAGCAATCGAATCGTATAAAGAAACTCACGGTGAGCTTCCTTGTGAGATGGAACAAGTTTCCCAGTCTATTGAGATCTTCCTAGTTAAGATTGGTCTAGGCGCAAAACTTCCTGCTTATGTGCAAACTAAGATAGCGCCCAAAAGAATCTCTCTTGCTGATCTTGGAGAGCCAGACTTTGATCCTAATACCCAAACTTACGAGACTATCGAAGACTGTAAGAAAGCATATATCTCACTGCACTCAATCTATCTGCCCATGAACATGCCTGCCCCTGCTGACCTACAGGGAGCTTGCCAAGCATGGCTAACTTACTGCACTGAGAATGATCTGGACCCAATGAAAGAAGCAGGACTAACTAAAGACTCTGAGGAGTAACTAATCATGGGCGCACATGTCACCAGCTCTCTCAATCTCTCTGTTCAAGAACTTAAATATATTGTCGAGTCTCTTGGTACTCGCATTAACTCTGACAAGTCTAAGACTATGACTCCTAGCCAAGAAGCAGCGCATAAGTCTCGTATCAAAGCTCACCGCAAAGTCTCGCAACATCTAGCTGACAAACTTTGTGGAGACTATGCAGATCCTAAGTTCACCTCAGTTCCTACAGTGCACCAAGACTCTTGCGGCTCAGATCAAGTAATCGAACCTATCTCTTTCACTATCCCTAGCTTTGCTAATGGAGAACTTTAAAATGTCCAGTCTCCCTAAGTCTTTCAAGCCGGCTCGCACCGCAGCTTATAAAGATCATCTAACTCCCTGGAGGCCAGAGTTCTCAGTTCTGCTTCCTTCCTTCCCAGTCCACTATAGTGAGTTTAAGCAAGTAATGAACTCTCTTGGGGAGCTGACAGCTAGTGCAAGAAAAGAAGCAGCGGCCGAACTTCGCTCCATTCTTTATGTATCTCTTGCAGTGGAGAAAGCTCAGAGAGCCGCTAAAGACTTGCCACCTAAAGACTATGGCCAGTTCCCAGACGGTCTGTAACTTAAAGCAACTTCCCTAAAGGAACTGAAACCATGAAAGTACATTGCCCAGTCTCAGGTCTTTCTTTCTCAACTGACTTCCCACATTGGGGCCATGCAACTTATCCGCATCCAATGCTTTCTTGCTCAGCCCAAGTCTTAAACCAAGACTATCTTGAACTGTTCTCAGCTCAGAAACTAAGTTCCGAACTCACCCACTTGCTCGGACTAGCTTATCTCCTCAAGCTTCCGCTAGTCTCTCTAACTCCAATGCCTAGCGATGCCCATGAGACTCTCCATTCTTTTTGGCTCAAGCATATGGAGAGACTTGCTCGACTGGCCACAACTCTTGAAGGCAAGCCAGCTCCCAAACGTCAGACTCAGATCAGAGTTTCCCTAGACAACCTAAGCAACTTGGCTGCTTGGATTGAGGAGATTGAAATATCTTGGTCCCTTCGTTCTGCCCCTATCACTGATGCAGTTCGTAAGCTTAACTCTCAAGCATGGAACTCTGTCCAGATCTCTCCGGCTCAAGCCCAAGCAAGAGACACTGAGCGCCAGCAAGAGATCGAAACTCTCATCCTTAAAGGTCTGCGCGGCTCGCTTCTTACTAGAAAAGAGTCTTCCAAATACCCTGAAACCATAACCAAGTGGGTGATGAATGTTGCCCCGTTTCCTACTGCTAAGATTCAACTTCCTGACGGACGCAAGACTACTATCTCTGAGCATTGGGCGCACATCATGGAACTTGCATTCTCTAAAGATGGTGCACTTGATCTGATTTGCGAGAACATAAACGCTGGCGATCTTGAGGAACTTCTGGAGCATTGCTATGACCAGATCCCAGTTGAGATCGGCATTATGGCAACTCTCTTGTGGCGCAAACTTGAGGAAGTTAAGACTAACCTTGAGACTTATCGTAACAGTGGAGTCATGCCAGCCAACGGAACTCCCAAGGCACCTAAGATTCCCAGCTTCAAAGGTACTTCTGAGGAACTCCTGGCTCTCCTGATTGATGATGCTGAGCCAGTTCCTACCGCACCTAAGACTGCTGATCCTAGTGGCTTGACTCTCCAACAAAAGCTGGCACTGAAACTTGCTTCCAAAGGAACTATGAAATGAAAAAGCTAAGCACTATTCTCACTCGGGCAAAAAAGTATCATGAACTGTTTAACAAAGGCCGAAACACCGAACATTTTATGTGCCTTGCGTTAAATAGGGCAGCCTCGGAAGGAAAAATATCAGATGAAGAAGTAGAAACTGGAAAAGAGTTTTGCATGAAATTAGTTCACTCCATTAGCCCGGATCACGGGTCGCTCCGAGGCGCTTTAATCCTCACAACTCACATCACCAATGAATCAGATTTAAATGAGCTAATTCGCAAGACATGGCTAGACGCAATTGAAAACTTGAAGCGAGAAGGAAACTAAAATGACCACTATCTCTAACTCCGATCTGCCCGGTTTTGACTCTGATAACTTCCGGGCTTTCATGTCTTGCATACAGCGTGACTGGAACTTACCTACTAAGTATCAGAGCGCAGCAGACTTCTATTTCCTGCGGCACTGGACCGCCGCGCAAATTTGTGATAACCTAACCGCTGATGGAATCACAATAGATGGGATAACTTACTTTCCTCTTTTTAAGCGTGATTCCCAAATCGCTTACAACAAGGAACTTAATCTCTTTAAACAACCTGGCCAAGAACCTAAACTCTTCTGGCTTTCTTTCCGTGCTGTACGTTACCCACTTGGCTCAGGTTCCCAACATCCTTGGGCACTGAAAGCTTACGTACTGATTCAAGAAGACACCAGAACTAAAGGAAACTAACCATGAAAGTCTCAACTCATCCGCTGATTCACCGCAAACATGGCAAGCAAGTTATCCGCACTGTTAAGGTTGCATCTGGTGAAATCCAAGTAACACTTCGAGCCGGGCAACTTTGGCTTAGAAAGGTAGGTTACTCTGGTCCTACCAAGTGGATCAAAGTTATGACACCTGTCAACTCAATCCGGCCTATGCTTAATTCCCTTGTAGGTTACGAACACTTCCCGCTCCAAACTGAGGAAAATAACCATGACTTCCATTAACCAAACCAAACTCCTGTCTGTAATTTGGACTCGCCACACTAGCGATTGTATCTGCACTCTCAAGGCTGAAGCAACTTTCACTGATGGTGATGCCATAACTCGCAAGACTTTCACTTATGGCATGAGTCGTGGAGAGTTTGCAAGACTTGGCCTTGATCCTTACAACCCTGAAACCTTCTGGCCTCTAGCAACTAAGAAGCTTGAAGTGGAAATAGACCAGTACCTTAGTCGCCTTAACTCACTGGCCAGCCAAGATTCTTAAGCCATGGATATGAAACTTCTAGGATTGCCTAGAGTGTGCGTCTATTGCAAGCAAGAGTTTCTCTTAACTCTACTTAATGTAGATGACACACTTGGCAAATACTGTTCTCGTACTTGCAGACGCCATGAGATAGCAGACGCCTATCTTCGTAAATCAATGGAGTCTGCTAGAGCTACTAGGCACCACACTTAAGGAACTTTGAAATGTCTGAAGCACTTAGGAAACTTAAAGAACTGGTAGCCAAGAAGCAACTGGATGAACAGATTGCTCGTGGCACAGTGCAACTTAACATCCCACCAGAAGGACACTCCACACTTCCTAGCCCACCGCCAGAGTTTGTACCTAAGCCAGTTGCTCAAGCAATCATCTCTTACAACCCAAAACAGCAAGCTTTCATTGACATTGCAACTTCTGGGCGCAGCGTAGCTCTTATCGGTCCTGCTGGTACTGGTAAGACTACTTGCACCAAGGGCGCAATTCTCTCAATGATCCAGTCTAACCACTGGCCAGCACTTTCTATCACTGGGCACAAGCATCTTAGCTCAGGAGTTCCGGGCATTGTGTGTGTCTCCTTCACTAACAAAGCTGTGCAAAATATGAAGAAGGTTATGCCAGTTGACTTGCAACGTAACTGCATGACCATTCATAAGCTACTTGAGTACATGCCGGAGTTCTTTGAAGACTGGGATGACAAGACTGGCAAGTACAAAAAGTCCATGCGTTTCATACCATCTTGGCACGAGGGCCGCAAACTTCCGCACTCAATCAAAACCATCATCATTGACGAAGCTTCTATGGTCCCCACTTCACTGTGGAACAGACTTATGGAAGCATTGCCACTTCGCATGGACTTGCAGATCATCCTCATTGGTGACATTCAACAGCTCCCGCCAGTCTTTGGCAAGTCTATCTTTATCCATGCCTTGAATGCTGGTATCGAAAGAGTTGAGCTGACCGAAGTTTATCGCCAAGCTCTTGAGTCTCCGATCATCTCTCTTGCTCACCGCATCTTGCGTGGCGAAGTTACACCAGTTCCTAAGCTGGGCGAGCTAACCATAGACAAGATGGCAGAAGGTAATGGCAAAGTAACTGTCAAGCCTTGGAAAAAAGCTTTGAGCCCAGAAGCTGCTCTAGCTGTGATGGAGAAGTTCCTGCCAGAGATGATTGACTCGGGTCAGTACTCGCCTATGGAAGATACGATTCTCTGCCCATTCAACAAAGCATTTGGAACCATCGAACTTAATAAGATCATCGCAACTCATCTTGCACGTAAGTATAATCCAAACAGTGAGCCAGTTTATGAAGTCATCGCAGGTCTGAACAAGAAGTACTTCCGTGTTGGTGACAAGGTTCTGTTCAACAAGACTGAGCACACCATCTTACGGATCGAAAAGAATAACAAGTACTTTGGTAAGCCATTCAAAGATGCATCTCCCACACTAGACTACTGGGGTATAGAACATGACAAAGATAGGACTTCTGCGATCGCTGCTCTCCTTGCAGGTGATGATCTTGGAGCTGAGCATGCTAAATCTATTGATGAGATTCTTAATAGCTTCAGCTTGCCCACTGAAGAAAAGTCCGGTCTGGTGCAAGCGGCTTCTCATACCATTGTGGTTTGGTCTGATGAACTGGAACAAGAAGAGACTCTCGAAAGTTCGGGCGAAGTTGGATCACTGGACTTGGGTTATGCGATAACTGTGCACAAGTCTCAAGGTTCTGAGTACCGGAGAGTCTTCTTCATCACGCACTCTAGCCATAGCAACATGCTATTCCGTGAACTTATCTACACCGCCGTAACTCGTGCGAAGGAGGAACTATTTATCATCTGCCCGCCGACCCTGTTTGTTGCTGGCATCACAAGCCAGAGACTTCCAGGCAAAACACTAGACGAGAAGATCGCAGCTTTCAGTCGTTATGCTCAGCTTAACCAAGGCAGAACTTCT
>Ga0265293_10004459_pt1 | contig 24627 bp, 23 predicted proteins | sample Munlanlewell138R_FD_192505 | JGI IMG/M metagenome (GOLD analysis project Ga0265293, IMG submission 192505) | Leachate microbial communities from a municipal landfill in Southern Ontario, Canada - Leachate well 138R | ecosystem: Engineered > Solid waste > Landfill > Unclassified | place: Canada...
AATCGGTGTTATCGAAATATGTCCGCAAGCCAACCGCCCGGCCGTGACAGGCGGCGGCATGCCAACACAATTAATATCGCATGCGTACTTTACGGCACTTCACTTTATCTGTCAATTCGGGTGCCGAACTCCTTGCAAAAGGGCACCCGCCAATCTCCAGGTCGCCAGCGCAGACACTGGAAATGGATGCAACAATTGCTGAAAAACCAGGCTGTAGAACAGGTTATATTGCGGGAACGGCTTGCACGGGCTTTGCGAGAACCGGGTTTTATCACAGCCATTTTGTACGCATGTTGACATTATGGTACTTAATAACCTATGATTTTGAACAATCTGTCAGTCTGCCACCCAGACCAATGGCAAGCCCTCTCGTTGGCAGATAGCAGATACCAGCACAGCCGCCAACAGAATTTGGAGCGCACAACAACCGCGCCGGCGACGAACAAAGCCTACCCTGCTTGTGCCCGCACCGGGGAGCAGAAAATTTGATATACGGGCGCCCTGGTTTAGAGACATGCAGTTTGGCGACAAGCGCGAAATGGCCAACTGTGCGATATCTTTACCTAATTAACTTAACACGACAAACGCTACGCTTGCGATCAGACTGACCAAATTACCCACATTGGAGAAAATTGATGGACGTTGAATTACCCGCCGAACTGCTTGAATTCCTGGGACAACTGGATGCTTTCATTGACAAGGAGATAAAGCCTCTGGAGCAGGAAAACGACAATATTCGTTTTTTTGATCACCGCCGCGAACACTCCCGCACCGATTGGGACAACCAGGGCTTGCCTACCCATGAGTGGGAAGAACTCGTGTACGAAGCCAAATGTCGCGCCGACAAGGCGGGTTTTTACCGCTATGCCCTGCCCAAAGAATATGGCGGTCGCCAGGGCAGCAACCTGGACGGCGCGGTTATCCGCGAACATCTGGCATCAAAAGGTCTCGGCCTGCACCACGACCTGCAAAATGAACATTCCGTCGTTGGCAACCACGTCAATGCCCAGCTGCTTCTCCAGTACGGCACATCAGAACAGCAGGAAAAACTGTTTGACAGCATTCTTCTCGGCAAGCGCACCCTCGCCGTGGCCATCACCGAACCCAACCACGGTTCCGACGCCACACACATGGAAACCACTGCGGTCAGGGACGGTAACGAATGGGTCATCAACGGCCAAAAAACCTGGAACTCGGAAGTTCATCTCTCTGACTACAACATGGTATTTGCCCGCACCAGCGGCAAAAACGGCGACGCCGAAGGCATTACCGCCTTTCTCGTGCCCATGAGCAGCGAAGGCGCAAAAATTGAGGAATACCTGTGGACATTCAATATGCCCACATCCCACGCCCGCACCAGCTTCACCAATGTCAGGGTTTCTGACAAAGACATTATTGGCGAAGAAGGTCAGGGGCTGCGCATCGCCCAGCATTTCTTTAATGAAAACCGTTTGCGCCAGGCCGCCAACAGCCTTGGCGCCGGTGTTTACTGCATCAACGAGTCCGTCAAATACGCCCTGGCAAGAAAACCTTTTGGCAAACCCCTGGCCACCAATCAGGCCATTCAATTCCCACTGGTGGAACTGCAAACCCAGGCGGAAATGTTGCGCGCATTCATTCAGAAAACTGCCTGGCTGATGGACAAATACGGCGCCTTCTCCCAGTCTGACAAGGTTTCCATGTGCAACTTCGCGGCGAACCGCTTTTGCTGCGACGCCGCCGACAGAGCCATACAGGTTCACGGCGGCCTCGGTTACTCGCGCCACAAACAGTTTGAACATATTTATCGTCACCACCGCCGTTACAGAATCACCGAAGGTGCCGACGAAATTCAAATGCGCCGGGTTGCAGGCTATATGTTCGGCTTTATGAAACAGCAGGCACCCAAAGGCATGTAAGGCAGCTGGCGTTATAAGGGCTTTATTTTCGCCTCTACAACCCCTGTCGTCACTCCTGATGTAGCCCCCCCAGAGGAGCCAGTCGTCCTCGCGATTGTTGCACAACTGCCTGTCCCGAGTACGATTGGCCTGCGCAGGTGATGAGGCATAAACCGCCAAACTCGCTGTACTTTGCAGGCCGCCTTGCCGACTATTCTGTAGAATACCTCGGCGGATTAAACCCTGGAGGTTTTGATCGAACTGCCCGGCAATTGGATGAGCAACTGTTTACGGCAGCGGAAAATATTTCTCGACTCAGCATTGGTGAAATTCCATGTTTGTAGAAAAAACATTGCAAGCTCCTCAGAACTGGAAAGCCATTTCGGCCTTTATGGCTGAACAGGGCATTCCCCTTGACGAGGGCGCGGACATTGAACAGTTCACATCCGGCCTGGCCAACCTGAATTATTTACTGGTTCTCAAAGACGGCAGAAAAGTCGTCTTTCGCCGCCCGCCCAACGGGCCGCTGCCCCCCGGCGCCTATGATTTGGCGCGGGAATTCAATATCTATTTCAATCTCGGCAAACACCTGCCTTTTGTTCCCAAGGGTCTGGCGCTCTGCGAAGACATCAATGTCATCGGTGTACCCTTTTTTATCATGGAATTTTGCCAAGGCTTGTCCCTGGGCAGAGAATTGCCTGCCGAACTGAACGCAGTTCCCATGATTGGCGACAAACTCAGCCGCCTGGTGATTGAGTCTCTTGCCGATCTTCACAAACTCGATCCTGTTGCGGTGGGTCTCGGCAATCTTGGCAATCCCGAAGGCTTCATCACGCGACAAATCAAGGGCTGGAAAAAGCGCGGCAGCCTGGCGTTTACAGAGCAACAAATGCCGCTGATGGAAACCATTCACCAGTGGTTGTCGGAAAATGAACCGCAACACCAACCCACTTCACTGGTTCACCACGACTACAAACTCGACAATATTCTCATCGATCCGCAAAAACTCGAAGTCAGCGGCGTCATCGATTGGGAAATGGCCACCATCGGCAATCCTTTTTTTGATCTTGCCCTAACCCTTGCCGTCTGGGGTCAACCCGGAGACAATCCTCTCTACAGCAAACTGTGCATGATGCCCAGCAATACTGACGGTTGGTGGACAAGACAAAAAGCCCTGAATGCTTATCTTCGCCACTCCGGTTTACAGATCTCAGAAAACGACTGGAAATTTTACTGGATGCTGGCGCTACTGCGGATGGCCGTGGTATTTGCCCAGCTCGGCAACCTCTACAATCGCCAAAAGGACATGAAAGATAAAGCAAACCCCAAGATGCATATTTCCCCTGACAGCTTTTGCGATTTTGCCGGAGAAATATTGACCCACGCGGTAGCCTTATTGAAAAACCAGAAAATGGATTTTTAACAGGGGAACAAAACCCGATAGCCTGCACTGCCTTAAACAGCGACAATTAAAAAAAGGAGCCTACCATGACTGCGCAAAACCGTGAAAATGTTGGCAGAATTGACCACATCATCCTTATCTACAAAAACCGAGAGAATCAGCGCAAGGCCAAACAACAATTCAGTGAAACCCTGAAAATTGATGACTGGCACGAAATCGGCGAAGCGCCGGAAGGGCTATCGATTGTCATTTCCTGGCAAAGCGGCATAGAACTGGTTTATCCCACCACAGATAATCCCGCCTATCAACAGCACCTGGAAAAATACGGCGAAGGATTTTATGCTATGGTTTTTGGCGTTGCCGATCTCGACGAAAGCGTTGCCCATATCGAAAATGTCAGCGGCAAAAAACCTTTTATTCTTAAAACCACCCCGGCTCCTGTCTATGAAAAATTTGACATAGCCCGCGAAGCTGTCGTCGGCAGCCTTGGCGGAAGCAAGTTGTTGCTAAGCGAATTTAGAAAAAAATAACGGCAAGCCCAGACAGGTTCCAGATGCTTGCCTGCAAACGATAATTTAGGCATTTTCGTTTGTCGGACAAGCGCCTGTCAGAAAAAATCACCACATCAACAGTTGCATCACTGTGTTAATTGAGCATATGAAACACAACATTGATGAGCTCAACGTAGCTCTTGCAAAGAATAAATACCAACGCCCCTATAATTAATGCTGGAATAATGGCAAACCATTGAATATGGCCCCAGAATAAAAATCCCGATACCAAACAGGCCACCACACCAAATACTATTGATGCCACAACACCATGGCGCATAATCAAACGCAACGCAAAAAAGGAATCGTCCAACATTATCACCCACCTCTAAAAGTAATATGGCCAATAGCCTGGCAAACGCCAAAAATTTTTCAGGAACCCGGCTTTAAATTCTATAGCACTTTTTGAGTTTCGCAATTAACTCAAATCAACCATTGCGCGCATAAATATCATTCCCGCGCAGGTAGGAATCCAATCTATAGTCGTTTGATTTTTCTGGACTCTCGCCTGTGCGGGAGTGACGAAAACTGAATTAATCAGCGTTTCCCTAAAAATACCGACAAACCCGCGGGCAAAAAAATCTGATATATTCCGCCGGGGATGACAGTAACCAGTATGCCTCAATATTTCACGAAGGCGAACAAGACAACGCCCTATTTTTCAGAGACTGACCATGAACCCGGAAGACCTTACCAGCGCGATTAATCAGACAATGCCGTTTGGAAAATACGCGGGCAAAAAACTCATTGATTTACCCGAGCCCTACCTGGTTTGGTTTCATCAAAAAGGCTACCCTGCCGGCAAACTCGGCGAACAACTGGCGCTGATGTATGAAATCAAAGCCAATGGCCTCGAAGCCATGTTACAGCCGTTTAGATCCCGCTAAGGTAGGTCAACCGGGTCAGAAACCATCTCTATCCACAGCGGCGCACCGCCCCTGGCGAGATAGCTCAAATACGCGCGAACCTCAAACTCCAACTGTTGGTAACGGGGTTCCATATGCAAGCAGAGCTGATAAAAACGTTTGTCGTGACCGCTTTCCTTGAAGTGCGCCAGCTCGTGAACAACGATCATGCGCAGAAAATCCAGCGGCATGTCACGAAATACCTTTGCCACATGAATTTCCCGTTTTGCCTTGAGCTTGCCCCCCTGCACTCGGGAAATTTTCGTGTGGGTACCCAGGACATTTTTGATCACATGCATTTTGCTGTCGTAACCGACCCGGCTGACCTGGCCGACATTGTCCATGTACTGGTTCTTTAGCGCCAGAACATAATCGTAGAGCGCCCGATCGGTGCGAATGTCATGGGCATTGGCATACTTTGTCAGCAACCATGCGCCCAGTTTTTCCCGGTCGATCATTTGCTGTACAGATGCCACCACATCCGCTGGATAGCCGCCCAGATAATCCACTTCGCGCTTATTCATTACTGATTTAACAATTTCCGGCTTATTGCCCAGGGTTCCCGTTTGGAAATATGGGGATATTGAACCCGATTTTACCCTCCTCCTGTACTGACGGGTAGGGCAGATTTTGAAGGGACAAGGATAACAAAACAACCTTGGTTTCGGCTTGCGGTTTCGTCTGTTGGGCGAGTCACTTATTTTTGCGTGCCCATTTCCCAACCCAACCGAAGTAGTTGTACCAACATCACAAAGGGATCGAATTGCGCCCAAGCCGTATTTTCGCTAGTCTTCAGCAATCCATTGGGCGATCCTATGACGAAAAGTAGAGAAACTTTAACTGACTGGAAAATCAAGAAATTTTCCGAAGACGCCCGGCCTGACCAGGTCACCGATGAACTGTTTCAGATTCACGCCCAATGGAATGTGATCAGTGGCGATATACCTCCGTCTCAGACCGTAATTGCCAGCAAGGCCATCGATAATTTGCTGATCACCTTTATCGATATTCCGCCCGTGGAAGCCACGCGAGAACCCAACCTGATCAATAAGGAGGCGGATGACCGCTATTCAATCATGTATGTTTTGGCGGGTCACCACATTTTCTCCCAGGGAAACAGAGAGTTACAACTGCAGCCAGAAATGCTGACCGTGTGGAACATGTCGAAGCCGGTGCGCTTTTGCAGCAGCGAGCGTTTCAAGTTGTTTTCTCTCATCATTCCCGGCAAACAGATGCGCGCCCTGGCGCCAGATATCGATGAAGTTTGCTTGAGACACCTTGATTCCAGTTATGGCGAAGGCTATCTGCTCGCCTCCCACATGAAAGCCCTGTCAGAAACGGTCAACCATAAATCCTGGTTTGGCACCCCCGCCATTGCCGATGCCAGCCTTCGCTTTGCGGCGGCAACAATCAACTCCTCCCACTTGATGCGGAATGTGCCCCATTCAAGACCCAGTCTCTACCACGATATTCGCACCCATATTGCCAATAATCTGGGTGATCATTTTCTCACACCAAAAACAATCGCCCGCCATTTTGATATTTCAGCGGCCTATCTCCATCGCATTTTTCAAAAAGATTCGTTGACTGTATCAGGACTGATTCGCCATAACAGGCTTGAGCTGGCCAAAAACATGCTCGGCGACGGCAACCTCAATCACCTCAGTATTACCGACATCTGTTTTCAATGCGGTTTCAGCGATTCCTCCCATTTCAGCCGCCTGTTTCAAAAAGAATTTGCTATGCGCCCCTCGGATATGCGCAAAGCGCAAAACTCAGCCCAGATCGATTCCAACCCTGCAACACTTTAATAGACCACCGCCATAAGCAAGGGCTGCAGTCTCCCCTGTATTTATGGTCTGAGTTTATGGATAGTCAAATCCTGTTCACTGTTGCTCAAGACGAATCAGCAACGGCTATTTATTCTGTCGACCCTGAAACAGTTTTACGCGGCAGAGGATAAGATAATATGAATAGCAGAGCAGAGTTTTCCGTGAAGACGCGAGGCACGCTGACCGAAGACGCCGGCTTGTCCACCGACCCGGTACCACTCAGTGTTTATCGATCCCGGGAATTTTATGAGCAGGAAAAAGAGCAGATTTTCCGGCGCGCCTGGTTGCTGGTTGGCCGCGTAGAGGAACTGCCGAGTCCCGGTTGCTTTGTTCGCAAGGAACTTCCTCCCTTTGGTTTTTCTGCCCTTATCACCCACTCGAAAAGCGGCAAAATTCAGGCTTTTTACAATGCCTGCCCCCACAGAGGCAGCACCATTGTCCACGAAGCAGAAGGCAAGAGTGGTCGCCTGGTGTGCCCCTACCATCGCTGGTCTTTCTCCCACGACGGGGAACTGGTGGGCATCACTGACGAGGGCAATTTTTTCGATATAGACAAGAAAAAATGCGGGTTAAAAACCATTGCCACCGACATTTGGGATGGCTGGATTTTTATCAACCTGCAACCAGAGCCTGAGGTGTCTCTGGAACAATTTCTCGGTCCGCTGAAGGACTTTCTCGGCGGGGTCAATTACATCAGCCCAGACAACTATTTCTCTTTTACCGCAGAGCTCGACTCCAACTGGAAAACAGCCGCAGATGCCTTTATTGAAACCTACCATATTCCCCATATTCATCCGGAAACCCTGGCCACCACTTTTTCCTCAGGGATCAATCCCTATGCCCGCCTGCTGGATGCGAAAATTCTAGGTTCCCATCGCGCAGTCTCCATGTTCGGCAACAATACCTACCAGCCAAAAAGTGGCAGCAGGGTTGAGGCCATTGGCCAGAGCCTTAGCAAAAGGGGCAGTGTTATTGCCGCTGCCAACAAAGAGGCTGCAGAGGCCTTTTTATCCCACCCGGCAGTGAATCCAACAAATTCACCCCATTGGTCTATGGATGTGAATGCCATCTTTCCCCATGTCCAGATCGACTTTGGCCCGGGGGGCTTCTGGGTTCACCACTTCTGGCCAGCGGGGCACGACAAAACCGCCTATGAGGCGCGCTTCTACGCGGCAGAAGCAAAAACATTTTCCGAGCGTTTTCAGCAGGAGCTCTATCTTACTCGCGTTGCCGAAGTGGTGCTGGAGGATCTGTGCAATCTTCTCCACACCCAGCAGGGCATCAACTCGGGGGCTTTTGATGTTATGCCGCTACAGGATAGCGAGATCGCGATCCGCCACTCCGTAGAGGAAGTGATCAAATGGGTCAATGCCGAATCAGTGAAGGAGATATTGCCATGAGCCACTCAACTAATCACCGCCCCCTGCCCGCAGGGTTTGAAACACTGCAACCTTTTGTCTCCAAGTGGGCGGGGGCAACCAGCCTGGAACGCATGACCACTCGCGCCGAGGCCGATTATGCCGAGATAAAAGATTTTTACGATGCCATGGTGGAAAAGGCAGAAGACGCCATTGCATTGATTAATCAATATCCCCTGAAAGCCATGCCCGAAGATGTGGAAAACCTGGCAAAGCTGACATTGGCTCTCTGTCAGGCCGCAGTGGCCATTGAATTTCACGGCCAGCCGCGGGCGCCGGGCACACCCTATCCTAACAGTATCAAACTCACCAAAGGCATGTTCCCACTGGGCTAGTCTCGATCTTCGAACCAGTTTAAAACCCAGGGAAGGGTTTTATTCGACACCAATTCCCCTCTTTTTTAACTAATGCTGTTGATTGTGATCGTTCGGCATATGTGGCATATGTATTGCTGAACCGTCGCTGATTTCGCCAAATTGAAACTCCCCATTAAAATCAATGACGCCTTGACGTTATTTTCGGCGCCACCGCCCTGCCCGCAAGGATTGGCTCAAGGCCATTGGCGCCGGACTGCTGCGATTTTTCTCCTGTTGAACTGGGAAAGTGGCCGATCCGACACACCGACTTTGCCCCGCTTCGGCAAAGGCATAAATCTGTGCGTGGCAGCACGACAAATGCTAGTATCGCCCTCTGTATTGGATAGGGGGATTGATGATTCTACGGGTAAATAATCCTGCGGCTTTGGCAGTTATGGCACAGAATTTATGATCCAGGCTCTCATCATCCTTCCTTTTCTCGGCAGCCTGATTGCGGTCTTCCTGCCGGCAAATCCCCGCAACCACGAGTCCTGGCTGGCCGGTGCCGTCTCACTGCTGGGTTTGTTGCTGACTTCCCTGCTGTACCTGAGGGTGGGGGATGGCGAGGTGGTGCGCTACCAATGGCAGTGGCTGCCCCAGTACGGGTTGGATTTCGTGCTGCGCATGGATGGTCTGGCCTGGCTGTTCGCCATGCTGGTACAGGGTATCGGCCTGCTGGTGGTGCTCTACGCCCGTTATTACATGTCTCCCAAGGATCCGGCAGCCAGATTCTTTGCCTTTCTGCTGGCCTTTATGGGCTCCATGCTCGGAGTAGTGCTGTCGGGCAATCTGATCCAACTGGTGGTGTTCTGGGAGCTGACCAGCCTGACGTCCTTCCTGCTGATCGGTTACTGGCACCACCGCATCGATGCCCGCCGCGGCGCGCGCATGGCGTTCACGGTAACTGCTGCAGGTGGCCTCTGTCTGCTGGCTGGCGCGCTGGTACTCGGCCATATCGTCGGCAGCTACGACCTCGACGTGGTGCTGGCCTCCGGGGATCTGATCCGCAGCCATGACTGGTACCGGGCGGCGCTGGTGCTGATCGCCCTCGGCGCCCTCACCAAGAGCGCCCAGTTTCCCTTTCATTTCTGGCTGCCCCACGCCATGGCGGCGCCGACCCCGGTATCGGCCTATCTGCACTCCGCCACCATGGTAAAGGCCGGAGTGTTTCTACTGACGCGCCTGTGGCCGGTGCTGTCCGGCACGCCGGAGTGGTTCTGGCTGATCGCCGGAGCCGGGGTGTGCACCCTGTTGCTGGGCTCCTTTTTTGCCATTTTTCAGCACGACCTCAAGGGTCTGCTGGCCTATTCCACCGTCAGCCACCTGGGCTTGATCACCGTACTGCTGGGCATGGGCACCCCTCTCGCCGTGGTGGCGGCGATCTTCCATACGCTGAACCACGCCATCTTCAAGGCGTCGCTGTTCATGGCCGCAGGCATCATAGATCACGAGAGCGGCACCAGGGATATGAGGCTGTTGCGAGGGCTCTATCAGGCGCTGCCCATCACCGCCACGTTGGCCATCGTGGCCAGCGCTTCCATGGCCGGTGTGCCGCTGCTCAACGGCTTCCTTTCCAAAGAAATGTTTTTTGCCGAGACCCTGCTAGTTGGCGGTGCGCAAAACTGGTGGATGTCCCTGGCGGCAGTGGCAATGGGGATTTTCGCCGTGGCTTATTCACTGCGTTTCATCAGCGTGTTTTTAGGCAAGCTGGCGGAGGATCTGCCGCAGAAACCCCACGAGCCGCCACGATGGATGCGCTTTCCCGTTGAATTGCTGGTGCTGCTGTGTCTGGTGGTCGGAATCACCCCGGGGTTGAGCGTCAGGCCGTTCCTGGACAGGGCAGTTTTGTCGGTGCTCGGCACAGAAGCTCCCGTCTACAACCTCGCCATCTGGCACGGCTTCAACCTGCCACTGCTCATGAGTATGATCGCCCTGGCGGGGGGCATTCTGCTCTACATACTGCTGCGTCGTTTCTACGACCTGAGCAACAGCGACAGGGTGCCCCTGTTCCACCACATCAACGGCGCAAAGTTGTATGACGACAACATGCAGCGCCTGTACCAGGTGACGGGCTGGCTGGTGAGAAGGCTGGGCAGCCAACGTCTGCAGCCCCAACTGCTGCTGATCCTGGTCGCGTTGGCTGCCGTGTCCCTGTTGCTGCTCCGACCCTCCGTCCCAACTGGCGGAATCTTCCAGGACGGCACCTGGGGGTTTTCCCTGATGTGGTTGATCGGTTGCATCTGCGCCGTGACGGCCGCCTGGCAGGCCAAGTACCACCGCCTTGCCGCCCTGCTCCTGGTGGGCGGCACGGGCATCGTCACCAGCATGACGTTCCTGTGGCTATCCGCCCCGGATCTGGCACTGACCCAACTGATGGTGGAGACCGTCACCACGGTGCTGATCCTGCTGGGATTGCGCTGGCTTCCGCCGCGTATCCTTCCCAGCAAGATGAATATTCAGGTGCCGCGCCGTGTATGGTTGCGACGTTCCCGGGATCTGGTCGTCGCCATTGCCTGTGGCCTGACCATGACCGCCATCAGTTACGCGGTGCTGATGCGCCCGACGCCCGGAACGATCTCGGACTTCTTCCTGTTGCACGCCAAAAGCGAGGGCGGCGGCAGCAATGTGGTCAACGTGCTGCTGGTGGATTTCCGCGCGTTCGATACCCTGGGGGAAATTACCGTGCTGGCCATCGTCGCCCTCACGGTCTACGCCCTGCTGCGCCGCTTCCGTCCGGCTCCGGAAAGCGCTGCCATTCCTCCCCAGCAGACCAACCCTCTTGACCCCGCAAGCAAAGAGACTCCGGCGCAGCAGGCCGATAACGGCTACCTGATGGTGCCGGCGGTCTATCTGCGTTTTCTGCTGCCGTTTATGGTCATGGCGGCAGTGTATTTCTTCATGCGCGGCCACAATCTGCCGGGGGGCGGCTTCGTCGCCGGCCTGATCTTCGCGGTGGCGCTGATCGTACAATACGTGGTGGGCGGCACCGCCTGGGTGGAATCCCGTCTTCCCGTGGATCCCCACAAGTGGATTGCCTGGGGGCTTGGCACCGCCTGCGCAACCGGACTCGGAGCCTGGCTGCTGGGTTATCCCTTCCTCACCAGCCATACGGCGCATATCCATCTGCCAGTGCTGGGCGAGATCCACCTGCCCAGCGCCTTTGTTTTCGATTTCGGGGTTTTCCTGTTGGTGGTGGGTGCCACCATGCTGATTCTCACGGCTCTGTCGCACCAATCCATTCGCAGCCACCGCCTGCCAGCGGGCGACGGCGCCGCCACGACTTCTGGAGGTGGCAACTGATGGAACTGACTATCGCCATTGCCATCGGTGTACTGTTCGGATCGGGAGTGTGGTTGATTCTGCGGCCGCGCTCCTTTCAGGTGCTCACCGGGTTGCTGCTGATGTCCTACGCGGTCAATCTGTTTATCTTCATCATGGGGCAGCTGTGGGTGGATATGCCCCCCCTGACCCTCGACGATGGGGTGCCAAATCCCCGCGACTTTGCCGATCCCCTGCCCCAGGCTCTGGTGCTCACCGCCATCGTTATCGGCTTTGCCACCACCGCTCTCTACCTGGTGCTGATGATCGGTTCCCGGGGCGTGACCGGCACGGATCACGTGGATGGCAAGGAGACCGGCCAATGAGCCTGCACTGGAGTCAGCACCTGATTCTGGCACCGGTGCTGCTGCCCCTACTGTGCGGTACGCTGCTGATCCTGCTCAACGAAAGTCGCCACCAGCTGAAATTCGCCATCAACTTCGCCTCGGTGCTGGGATTGCTCACGGCAGCCATCCTGCTGATGGCGATGACGGACAGCGGCTACTGGCAGGATGGCATCGGCGTCTATCTCGCCGCCAACTGGGCGGCGCCTTTTGGCATTGCCCTGGTGGCGGATCGCCTGGCGGCGCTGATGCTGCTCCTCACCGCAGTGCTCGCCGGGTGTGCGCTGCTGTACTCCATGCTGCGCTGGAGCCGCATTGGAGTGCACTTCCACTCCCTGTTTCAATTCCTGTTGATGGGGATCAACGGCACCTTCCTGACCCATGATCTGTTCAACCTGTTTGTATTTTTCGAAGTGATGCTGGCGGCGTCCTACGGGCTGGTGCTGCACGGCTACAATCTCAATCGCATCCGCGCCGGCATGCAGTTTATCGCCGTCAATCTGGTGGCTTCACTGATGTTTCTGATCGGTATTGCGCTTATCTACGCCACCACCGGCACCCTCAATATGTCCGACCTTGCCCAGCGCCTGGCGGATGTCGGCGAGGCCGATATGGTGTTGCTGAAAGTGGGCGCGGCCGTTCTGGGCATCGCCTTTCTGATCAAAAGCGCCATGTGGCCACTGGGCTTCTGGCTGCCCACGACCTATGCGGCGGCTTCACCGCCGGTGGCAGCGATGTTTGTCCTGATGACCAAGGTGGGAACCTATGTGATCCTGCGTCTGTGGCTGCTGCTGTTTTCCGGGGATGACGGCGCCGCCGCTGGCTTCGGAGCCAACGTCCTGCTGTGGGGCGGCATGGCGACCATTGCCTTCGGCGCAGTGGGCATGCTGGCCAGCGACAAACAGGGCAAACTGACAGGCTATGCCGCCATCATTTCCTCCGGCACCCTGCTGGCGGTTATTGGCCTCGGGCAGCAGGCTCTGGTGACCGCTGGGCTGTTTTATCTGCTCAGCTCCACCCTGGCGATGGCGGCCTTTATGCTGTTGATCGAACTTATCGAACGCAGTCGCAACCCGGTGGAGGCCATGCTGGCTCTGACCATGGAGGCCTTCGAATTCGAGGAAACCCCCGAGCAACCGGTGGGCGTCGGCATGCCGGCTGCCCTGGCCTTTCTCGGCCTGTCCTTCGCCTGTTGCGCGCTGGTGATCACCGGCCTGCCACCCCTGTCCGGTTTCATCGCTAAATTCAGTTTGTTTCACTCCCTGCTCAACGGGGATGGTGGCAATGTTGCCCCGTCCAGCCTGACCCTGATGGTTCTCATGCTATTGTCGGGACTGGCCGCCATCATCGCACTGATGCGCTTTGGCGTGCGAACGTTCTGGGCGTCGGGCGCCGTCAATGCGCGCCTGCAGATCACCGAGGTGGTTCCTGTCGGCCTGCTGTTGCTGCTGTCTGTGGTTCTGACTGTACAGGCCGAACCCATTTTTGCCTATCTGGAGCGCATCAGCGCAGATCTGCAGCGGCCAGAACTCTATCCCGGGCGGGTGCTTGCGGAACCTGTGGTGCCCGGTGTTGTGGACGGAGGAAAATGATGGTGAAACGCTGGCTGCCCAGTCCTCTCACGTCCGCCGCGCTGTTCGTCGTCTGGCTGTTGATCAACCAGAGTATCGCGCCGGCTCATGTGCTGCTGGCGCTGGTGCTGGCGCTCGGCATTCCCCTGCTGACCCGACCGCTGCAGCCGTTGGGCGATCCCGTACTGGTAAAACCCCTTGCCCTGTTGCGCCTGCTGGCCATGGCGCTGGTGGAAATTATCCGCTCGTGCTTCAATGTCAGCCGCGTTATTCTGCTCGCCAAATCGAGGGGCGTCAGATCCCAGTTTATCCGGATTCCCCTCGACCTTCGCAATCCCTACGGGCTGGGGCTGTTGTCGTGCCTGATCAACTCGACGCCGGGTACCGTGTGGGTGGAAATCCTCCCCGGCAGCAACGAACTGGCGCTCCATGTCTTCGATCTCCACGACGAACAGTGGTGGATCGACACCATCAAAGGGCGTTACGAAAAACCGTTGATCGATGTTTTTGAAAAAAGGGTGGAGCCATGACAGGGTTGCTGACATTTTCCATGAATTTCATCTTTGCCTGCGTCATTCTCGCCATGCTGTGCTGTACCGCCCGCCTACTGATCGGCCCCTCGGCTCAAGATCGGGTTCTGGCTCTGGACACCCTGTGGATGTGCGCCATGCTGCTGGCCTTGGTCCTGGGGATTCGCTTCGGCAGCCAGATTTACTTTGAGGCGGCGATACTTATCGTGCTGATCGGCTTCGTGTCCACCGTCGCCCTGGCCAAATTCCTGATTCGCGGGGAGATTATCGAATGAGCGACATCGCAAGCCTCCCTGTGTGGATCGCCCTGCCGATAAGCCTGCTGTTGATCCTTGGCGGCACCATCATTCTGATCGGCGCCCTGGGTCTGCTGCGCCTGCCCAATTTCTACCAGCGCATCCACGGCCCGGCCATCACCATTACACTGGGTGCCGGCTGCGTCCTTGTTGCGTCGATGATCTATTTCTCGGCGCTCCAGTCGCGCCCGGTGATCCATGAGCTGATCATCAGCGTCTTTATCCTGATGACGGCGCCGGTGGTGGCGATGCTGATCATGAGGGCGGCGGTCTACCGGGATCTGCGGGGAGGCAAGCGGGATACCGGTGCGTCGTCTGGCGACGTCTACCGTTTTCCGGTCGAGAAGTAGCAATATGCTGTTGCCGCGAAGCCATGGGCTCCCGCTTGAAACAGAAAACTGACCCCTTGAACGAATAACAGGTACGTGAATGCTGGAACAATTTGGACTTTCCACAGGCAGTATGGCCTTTACCTTTGACGCGCCAATGATGCGCCTTCTCGGCAGCACCCTGGCGCTGTTCGTTGCCATCGCCATTATCCGCGCCCTCAGCACCCGTTTCATCCGCCGCACGGTGACGGCTCCCGACCTGCGCCGCAGGTGGCTGGTGCAGTCCCGCAACGGCATTATCCTTTTGCTCCTCCTCGGCCTGGTGATGATCTGGGGAAATGAACTGCGCGCCCTGGCGCTGTCCATCGTCGCCATTGCCGTGGCCTTCGTGGTCGCCACCAAGGAACTGATCCTGTGCATTAGCGGCTCGATCCTCAAATCCAGCGCGCGCTCGTTCAATATCGGCGACCGCATCCAGGTCAAGGATTTTCGCGGCGATGTCATCGACCAGAAACTGCTGACCACCACCATTCTCGAAGTGGGTCCGGGGAAAAACACCTACCAGCGAACCGGGCGCATGGTGGTTATTCCCAACGCCATTTTTGTCTCCGAAGCCGTTGTCAATGAGAGCGTTACCCAGAACTACGTCCTGCATATTGTTAGTGTGCCCTTCAAGCGCGAGGACAACTGGCGCGCTGCCCAGGAAGCCCTTCTCGACGCCGCCAACCGCCACTGCCAACCCTACCTTGAAAAGGCTCGCCGGTATATGGGGCGAATCAGTGAGCAGCTGGGATTGATAGCGCCATCCGTTGATCCGAGGGTGACAATCGAAGTCCCCAAGGCGGGGGAAATTCACCTGGTGCTGCGCTTCCCGTCAAAAGCCGCTGAACGCGACCATATCGAACAGGCCATCCTCAGCGATGTGTTTGGCAATAATGATTTTTCCGCCAAAAGCGCGAGCCCAACCAATGCAGATCCGGAAGAAAATTGACGCCAGCCTGTCGGCCATTTTCCCTGCCGGTGTAAAACCCAGGCTGTAGGTTCAAGGATTTTTAACGCCAATGTTGCACTGGTGGCGTCAAGCTCGGGAGAGCTTCAACAGGTTCTAAAAAACTCTTTAAAAACTGTATCTCACCCCACCATAGATATTGGTATTGTCTTCAAACTGGCCGAAGAAGCTGTGTTTTTCCCGGCCTGTGAATATATTCATACCCCCTTCCACCGCCCAATTGTCATTGATTTTGTAGTGGGCTTTGGGGCGCAGGTAGGCATCGTCATCGCTGGGGGAGTAGAACACAAATAGGCCGAGACTGAGGTTCTGGTTCATGGCCAGGCGGGTAACCCTGAGGGTGAATAACTGTCGGTATTCCTCTCTCGGCGCCTGCCCCGGCAACAGGGTTGCGCGGTAGGCGCCGTAATCCTGCAGGGCTTCGAGATAGTATTGAACATTGATGGTGGTGTCCTTTGCCCATTCCCATTCGTACCCAGCGAGGGCGCGAAATTCGTCGTTGTTGATAAAGGGATTGTCGCCATTGTCGTCGTCTTTGGAATGGTAGTAACCGGCTTCGAGGCTGACAATGCCGACACCCAGGGTGCCCCTGGCGCTGACACCCAGAACCTGTAATTGCGGGAAGATGGCGAGGCCGTTGTTGGGATTAAAGCCGCCGGGACTTTTCCAGAAGCCTTTATAGCCGTAGAGCGCCACCTCGTAGCTGGCGATTTGGCGGTAGAGGCGTAGCGCCCATTCGGCGTCGCTGCCGCTGTGGTCGGGCTTATCCACCTGAAGAATATTATTGTTGCCGACGACTTCGCCCTCGAGGGGGCTGAAAAAGGAGAGGCGGCGGCCGTCGATGTAGCGGTCGGCATCAAAACGCGGCGTGTAGATCAGGTTGATATTGATGATGTCGTTGTAAAACCCCAGGCGCAGGGCGTCGGACGGTGCTTTCAGGTATTGCTCGTCCCTGCCGGCGAGAAAGCTGTTCCAGTCTTTGGGGAATAAATCGTTGATAAACACCAGATCGCCCACGCCCCAGGTGAGAATCTGGCGTCCGGCTTTCACATCGACATTGCTGCCGAAACGGTGCTGCACCCAGGCCTCGCGCAAATCCAACCAGCCCGCGCCGATTTCGAGGTCATTGCGCTGGCTTGGCTCCACATCGTCGTAGAGTACATCCGCGGTGACTTTGGCGGTAAAACCCTGCCACTGCCAGTCTTTTTCAAGCTCTAAACGCATTTCACCGAGACTGAGGTCGCGCTGGTTGGGGGCATCGTCGAGCCGTGAACCCAGGCGCAGTTCCCAGAATCCGCTGATGTCGGCAATGCCGGCGGCGTTTTCGTCACCGTCAACGAGCGCCCAGGCGTCGCCGCCGTCAATATTTTCCGTATCGTCAAAATCTCTATCCAGGCCGTCTGGCATCGGCGGTTCATCTCCGTCACTGCCACCAATACCTGCTGGCAGCGACGGTTCGCTGCCACTCTCCGTGGGTGACGATAGCGTGCCAAGCCCAGCGGGCAATTCAGGTTCCGCCGCCAGACAACTCAACGACCAGAGAGCAAGGACAGCCAGGATGGTTTTTTGATGGTTACGCAATGGCAAATTCTCCTTGTCCACCATCAGCGCAGGTAGTTGGTGGGTGCCGACCGCAGATAGCGCTCGGAAAAAATATCGGCGGGCACGTCGATATCATAGTTGACCTGGCTGTATTTCATCAGGGTTTTGCTGCCGGTTTTGAGGTTTTCCATGCTCGCCTGGGTGACCGTGGGATAGCCCTGTATGGTTTCCACTTTCAGGGCTTTGGCGATGCGATATTTGTCGCCGTTGCCGTCGAAGTATTCCGTTTGCACAGGAATAAAGCTGTCCTTGTGAACGTACATGACATAGTGGGCAAATTCCACGGATTTGGGGTCTTTGGGACTGTGTTTAAGCACGTAGTAATTGTCGGTGACGTCCATCAGCTCGTGGACGTCGGCATCGAGGCTGCGACCGCTGACATCTTCATAAAAATAATCGGAGCCGACAAAGCTGGTGCGCTTGTCGCTGGCGGCAATGCGCTTGACCAGATCGAGGGCGGGCAGATAGAGCCAGCGGTCGTCGTTGCCGTCGAGTTTTTTGTGCACCATAAACACCATTTTGTTGACGTCCGCCGGGCGGTGAAAGTAAACGTAGAATTGTTGCTCACCCAGATAGGCGTTGGCGGCGAGTTCATCACTGGCGGGAAGATCCCGGCGCAAAATGGTGAAGCTGCGCTGGCGCTTGCGACCCTGGTCATCGGTGATCAGCATTTGCACCTGGGAGCGGCCGTCAGCCCCCAGGTAATAGGAGGTCAAATTGACGCGGTGAATAATTTCGTCCACTGACGGCACAGCCCCATCGGCGGCCATTACCGGTGCCGTCACCAGAGGCAGCGCCATGACAGCCATCACAGAGACGATTTTTTTCAGAGCAACCCATTTTTTTTGCGCAACAGATTTCATTTTCAACTCCTTATACCTTCTTGAAAAGCCAGCCCCTGAAGACAGTCACCAGGGCAGGCAGAATCACCAGGGTGGCAACACCGGCACTGAGAATGATGGTGGCAATAAAAATACCCACGGTTTGGTAGGGCACCAACGGCGCCACCAGCAACGGCAGAAAACCGGCGCTCAGCACAATGGCATTGCGGCTGATGGCGCGCGCCGGCTCGCCAAACACTTCTTTGACGGCAGTAAACCAGTCGCCGGTTTTGGCCACGGCTTCGCGGCTGCGGGCAAGAAAGTGGATAGCGTAGTCCACCGCCAACCCCAGACTCAGGGAGCTGAGAATGGCCACCGGCATGTCGTAGTCTTTGCCAATAAGGCCAATAATGCCGTAGATCATGCCCACTGTCAGGGTCAGGGGCACCATGGAAAGCAGGCCAAAGAGCACCGAGCGGAACAGCACGATCATCATTAACAGCACCACCACGAAGGAGCCCATAAAGGAGCTGAGCATACCCACCACCATCTTTTCCTGCCAGATGACGTTGATATAGGTGAGGCCAAACCATTCCGCCTTGATGCCGTTGGGGGCAGGGTTGGCAGCAACAAAGTCATTCAATGACGCCACCACGGTTTCCATATCCTGATTGTCGCCACTGGTGAGCTGTATCCACAGATTGGCGTGGCTGTAATCCGGGGTCACGAAATGCCAGAGATCGTGGGGGCGATGGCTGTTCTGGTAGGTGATCAAGGTCTGGCCGACCGCGTTGGCGCTGTCGGGAATGCGGTACTGGGCCTGTTCGCCGAGGAGTAATTCCCTGTGCACGGTTTTGACCACATCGACCACGGAGTTGATTTTGCCGACTTTTTTCTCCGCCAGCAGGTGATCCTGAAGATCATCCACCCAGGCCAGGGTTTGTGGCTGTTTGAAAATTTCCGCGCCCTGACGCTGCTCGTCGAGAAACAGCATGATGGCGTCCCAGGCAAAATAATCGTCATCGGCGGCGGACGCCATTTGCTCTTCGGCGTAGGCAGTGAGTTCGGCCAGGGCGACTACGGCACCGGAATTTTCACTGGCGATGGTTTTGACTTTTTCACCAAACTGGTCAAACACCGCCACATTCAAACCGGATACTTCCCCATCAGCGCGCTTGTCAGCCAGCTTGGCAAGCATGGTGTCGCTATCGAATGCAGACAAGTCCGCATCGGGTTTCAGGGACAAATAGGCCATATAGGTGCCGCCGAAATGGTCGTTGAGAACTTTGTCGGCAATGCGGATATTGTGTTTTTCGGCAAACCATTTGATGGGGTTGTCGTTGATGACAATTTTGCTGATGCCGTAGGCGGCAACCGCACTCAGCAGCAGGGTAATCGCCAGAATTGACCAGGGGCGCGCTGTCGAGATGCGACCGACAACGGCGAGGAAACGCCCCATGAGGGTGTGATCTTCTTCCCCGTCACTGCCGACATGACCGTAACCTTCAAGTTTTTCCTCGGGAATCAGCATCAAATAGGCAGGAATAAAGAGAATGGTCAACAGCCAGGCGAGAAACACGCCGATGGCGACAAAAAGCCCAAACACCTGCACCGGGGGTATGGGCGTCAGCGCCAATGAGGCAAAACCCGCCATGGTGGTCAGCGAAGTGAACAACATGGGCTTGAACAATGTGTGCATAACCTCTTCGACGGTTTTGCGTTTGTCCCGTATCACCGGATAGCGGTCGAAAAATTCCGAGAGAATATGAATGGCATCGAGCACCGCAATGGGCATCACGAAAATGGGAATCATGGAGCTCATAATATGAATGGTGTTGCCGGTAATGACCAGCAGCGCCATGGTGCTGAGGGCGCTGACCATGGCGATAATCATTGGCGATACCACCAATACCAGGCGTTTGAAAAACCACCAAAGCAGCAAAAAAATCACCAGCATGGCCAGGGGCGCGGAAATCGCCATCTGAATAAACATTTCAACGCCAAAGGTGTCTTCGGCCACAGGCAAGCCGGTGATATAAACCTGATCCCCGCCCTGCCAATTGGCGGTGAATTTTTCCACTTCCTTGCTGATGCGGTAGGACATGGTCTTGCTGGTGAGGGGCAGGTACAGGGCGATGGCCTTGCCGTCCTCCGACACCAGGGTGCCGTTGAGAAAGGGAATATTCTGCGCCCGCCGCTGAATCTCCAGCGCCTCTTCATCACTGGCGGGCGGCTCCGGCATCAGCCAGGAAAAATTCACCACCCCCAGGCCACCCTGCTCGATATTGTCCACCATGGACGGGGCGATCATATCCACTTCCACCACCCCCCTGTAACTGCCGGGATTTTCTTCATCCGGCCAGGACAGGGTTTTGGCAAACTCGGTGAGCTCGTAAATTCTGCCCAGGGACTGGGCGTTAAACACGCCCTGGGGATGGGTCTCGTTGACCACGCCCACCACCACCATATCGGAGAGGGCGAACTCCTTTTTATTGTGCTCATGGAAAATCCTCACCGGTTCATCCTCGGAGAGCATATTTTCCGGATCCGTATCCACCACCACTTTGTGCAGATAGGGCACGTCGACAACATTGGGCACTGCCGCAAGCCCAATCAGCAGCACGGTCATAACAACCATCACCCAGGTCACTTTTTTGGGATGGTTGAGAGCGTAGTGGACAAACCTGTCTTTAACGGCGGAAGCGACCATTGGATGAATCCCTGAAAATTTCTGTTGCAAATATATTAGATCATACTTATATTAGAAACAACTAATTTATTTTGCGGAAACCGAAAAGGTTGAATGTGTGACCCGATGATGGATATTGAACAAATGCAGGCCAACGCGGGCGAAGCCACAGAGCTGCTGAAAATTCTCGCCAACCCGTCGCGGCTGATGGTGCTGTGCGCCCTGGTAACCCGTGAGCACACGGCGGGCGAGCTGGAAGAATTGGTCGGCCTGAGCCAGTCGGCGGTTTCCCAACACCTGGCGAAATTGCGCTTGCACAACATTGTCGCCACCCGCCGCGACGGCCAGAAAATCTACTACGCCATCACCGATGGCAAAGCCAGGACGCTTTTGGAAACCCTGCACGATACCTATTGCGGGGATCTTTAAAATGGCGAACGGATGGGACAGCGAACAAGTATCAGTGACAATCAACAAGCCGAGGTGCAACCATGGCTAACATCGTAATCATCGGCGCTGGCATTGGCGGAATTCCCATGGCCTATGAACTGCGCCAAGAACTGGGCAGGGAGCACAAAATCACCCTGGTCTCGAATACGCCGGATTTCCACTTCGTGCCCTCCAACCCCTGGGTGGCTGTTGACTGGCGAACGCGCGGGGATATCAGCGTCCCCCTCGCGCCGACCATGGCAAAAATGGGCATTCACTTTACACCCGCAGGCGTGACACAAATCCTGCCGGACAATCATCAAATAAAACTTGGCGACGGCACAGCCCTGGATTACGATTTTCTTGTTATCGCCACCGGCCCCAGGTTGGCCTTTGACGAAGTCAGCGGCCTCGGCCCCGAGGGTTACACCCAATCGGTGTGCCATGTGGATCACGCCGAAACGGCACGCAACCGGTGGCTGGAATTTATCAACGATCCCGGCTCCATCGTGGTGGGCGCCGCCCAGGGCGCCTCCTGCTTTGGCCCCGCCTACGAATTTGCCTTTGTTATGGATGCCGACCTGCGCAAACGTAAAATTCGCCACCGCGTGCCCATCACCTATATCACCCCCGAACCCTATATCGGCCATATGGGACTGGACGGTATCGGCGATTCCAAGAGCCTGCTGGAAAGCGAGTTCCGCGAACGCCATATCGACTGGATTACCAATGCCAAAATTATTGCCGTTGAAGACGGGATAATGACGGTGGCCGAGTGCGACACTCAAGGCCAGGAAATCAAACGTCACCAGCTGCCCTTTAAGTACTCGATGATTCTGCCCGCCTTTACCGGAGTCGATCCGGTTCGCCACGTCGCGGTGGACGGTCTTATTAATCCCCGGGGTTTTGTCATTGTCGACAAGCACCAGCGCAACCCTAAGTACCCCAATATTTTTGCCGTCGGTGTCTGTGTCGCCATCGCCCCCAACAAGCCGACACCCGTGCCCACGGGAGTGCCCAAAACCGGTTATATGATCGAGTCCATGGTGGCGGCAACGGTGAAAAATATTGGCGCCCTGGTTAAGGGAGAAGAACCCAAGGAAGTGGCCACCTGGAATGCGGTATGCCTCGCGGATATGGGCGATACCGGCATTGCCTTTGTCGCCCTGCCGCAAATACCGCCGCGCAATGTCACCTGGGCGAAAAAAGGCAAATGGGTGCATCTGGCCAAAATCGCCTTTGAAAAATATTTTCTCCACAAGGTAAAAAGCGGTCAAACCTCCCCTTTTTACGAACATCAGATGCTCAAATTACTGGGTATCAAAAAACTCAACGATTGAGAGGAAAATCACCATGAACATTGACCGTCTTGTTTTCGCCATCGCCGGCAGTTTTATTTTACTGTCGCTGCTATTGAGCCAGCTCCACTCCATTTACTGGCTGTGGTTTACCGCCTTTGTCGGTGCCAACATGTTACAGGCGGCGTTTAGCGGCTTTTGTCCTCTGGCCATTATGTTGAAAAAAGTCGGCAAGCCCTCTGGCTGTGCGTTTCAGTAATTGCGTTGGCCGACAAACGGGTATTTTTTGCCCTGCAACCCGATGATAGGGTGCGGCAAACAATTGCCGCTGTTACTTCAGCACTACCGCTTTGCGGCGCCAAAATCATTGCCGAGGCCAATCTCCATCTGACCTTGGGTTTTTTGGGCGCCGTGCCAGAGTCTCGGCTGCACAACATTATTAGCGCTGCGGCTGGAATTCCATTTACGGAATTTTCCCTGCACATAGACAGGATCGGCTGGTGGCAAAAACCGGCGGTGCTGTGGCTCGGCTGCTGCCATCCACCAGAACCGTTGATAACGCTGGCGGCCAATATCCGCAAACTGGCGCAAGGTCAGGAAATCCCGGCGATCAATCAAAGGTTCGAGCTTCATATTACCATTGCCAAAAAAGTAGCTGAGCCTGTAGCGAATTTTTCATTTGCCCCGATTCACTGGCACTGCGACAGCTTTTGTCTGCTGGAATCCGTTTCTGAAAAGGACGGGATGAAATACAGACTGCTGCATCAATGGCCGGAATCACAGACATAAAAAAACAGAGCCGAAGCTCTGTTTTTTTACTTACTGAGTAGCCTGAAGCTTACTGGCTGATCTCAGGCGCATCGGCAACGGGGACAGGCTCAGCTTTGGGAGCTTCGCTGCCACCTTCTTCGGCAATCGCTTCCTTGATGGAAAGCTTAATGCGACCACGGCTGTCGACATCCAGGACTTTAACACGTACCGTCTGGCCTTCCTTGAGGTAGTCGCTGACAGCATTTACGCGCTCTTCGGCGATCTGGGAAATATGCACCAGACCGTCGAGACCCGGCAGGAAGGTGACAAAAGCGCCGAAGTCGACAACACGGGCAACAACGCCATCGTAGATCATGCCAATTTCCGGCTCGGCGGTGATCTGCTCGATGCGGGTGATGGCCGCCTTGAGACCGTCGGCGTCATCACTGTAGATGCGAATGCTGCCATCGTCTTCGATGTCGATGGTGGCGCCGGTTTCTTCCGTAAGGGCGCGAATGGTGGCGCCGCCTTTGCCAATAACATCGCGAATTTTGTCGACGTTGATCTTCATGGTGTGATAGCGGGGCGCGCTTTCAGACACTTCCTCGCGACCCTGGGAAATCACCTTGTTCATTTCACCGAGGATATGCAGGCGCGCCTGCTGTGCCTGGGCAAGGGCGATTTCCATGATTTCTTCGGTAATGCCTTCGATTTTGATGTCCATCTGCAGGGCGGTGACACCGGCGTCGGTACCCGCCACTTTGAAGTCCATATCGCCGAGGTGGTCTTCATCGCCGAGGATGTCGGTGAGAACGGCAAAGCCGTCATCTTCCTTCACCAGACCCATGGCAATACCGGCAACCGGCGCCTTGAGGGGTACACCCGCATCCATCAGCGCCAGGCTGGTGCCGCAGACCGAAGCCATGGAGCTGGAGCCGTTGGATTCGGTAATTTCAGACACCACGCGAATGGTGTAGGGGAAATCTTCCTCTTTGGGCAACACTGCAGCGACACCGCGACGGGCAAGACGACCATGACCGATTTCCCGGCGACCGGCACTGCCGACACGACCGCACTCACCCACAGAGTAGGGAGGGAAGTTGTAGTGGAGCATAAAGTTGTCTTTGCGACCGCCTTCAAGGGCATCGATATTCTGGGCATCGCGCAGCGAACCCAACGTTGCCGCGACAATCGCCTGGGTTTCACCGCGGGTAAACAGGGCGGTGCCGTGAACCTTGGGAAGAATGCCAACCTGTACGCTGATGGGACGCACGGTTTTCTGGTCGCGGCCATCGATGCG
>Ga0265293_10004460_pt1 | contig 24625 bp, 18 predicted proteins | sample Munlanlewell138R_FD_192505 | JGI IMG/M metagenome (GOLD analysis project Ga0265293, IMG submission 192505) | Leachate microbial communities from a municipal landfill in Southern Ontario, Canada - Leachate well 138R | ecosystem: Engineered > Solid waste > Landfill > Unclassified | place: Canada...
AGGCAAAGGCAAGGTCAAGGTAGGTCATGGCCTGCCCGACACACGCCAAAGCACGAACATCGTCACCAGCGCCCCGTGCCTGCCCAGCCTGAGTGGCCAGGATCTGTGCCCGTATTGCAGCCCGTAACGCCATGAAAAACGGCATGACCGGCAGGCCATCGGCCTCGTCGGCCAGATCAAGATAACGATTCATGACCCAATTGGCCAGCGCCTGCTGATTGAAGCGCCACACATCCATCAAAACGAACGCCAGATCGTAAAGGACATCGATCGTGGCCATGTCGTCGTTGAACTCAAGGCAGTCAAACAACAATGGCTCGCCTTGGTACACACAAAGATTGCCCAGATGCAGATCACCATGGCAATGGCGTACCTTGCCTTTGGCAGCACGCGCATCAAGTACGGCGGCATGCTGTTCAAGTGCATGGGCCAGCGCCTGATTGAGACGCTGCGGCAAATCGGTACCTAAAGCCAGCACACAGGCCGCTTCAGATTCGCGATTAAGCGCAAGCACGGCCCGCAAGCGCCCCGCCCCCGCCGCCGTGGCCAAGACCGGCGCCTGCCGGTGACTGGCCGCGACAGCAGCCGCCACGCGGGACATAAGCCCGGCGTCGAGTTGCCCACGCTGCGCCATGGTCGCCAGCAAACCATCATCGTCAAAACGACGCATGTGCAATACCGCATCAACAAGCTCGCCTGCCCCGTCAAATTCCAGCCCGCCGTCGGCTGTACGCGTAATGCGCCGCACTGCCAGATAAAGCGCAGGTGCAGTTCGACAATTGAGCTCAAGCTCTTTCAGGCAAGCGTCATAACGCTTTTGGGGTGTTGAAAAATCAAGGTACGGGAAGCACACCGGTCGCTTGAGCTTGTACACGCGTGTTTCAAACCGGACAATGACCGAAATGTGGGTTTGCACAATATCGGGGGTGTGTTTAGAACCCGCGCCGGTATCGGCTGCGGTCAAAAACGCAATGACCTCTTCAGGGTTACCGTACAGCACATCTACCTTCAATTTTGATGAATGACCTGGGCCGCAGGCCCATCAAGCAGACCCAGGGCCTCGTCAGCCCCCTCGTGCAGCGGAATCGTTACCCCCATGCGGGCACTGGCAGCCGATACCTGCGCCCCTTGGGCTGAACCAAACGCCAGCAAATCGTAGCCTTTTTTGTACACCCTGTTAACCAGCTCAACGGCCTCGTCCCGTGTCAGGTCGGACGTGGTAAGCAGCAACGCCGCCATGCCAAGTGAAGCAACCGATCGGGCCTGGTTAGGATAAACCCCCTGGGCAATATTGATTGACATAAGGGCAGGCTCTTCGTTGACCAAAGACTCAATCGCACGGGAATCCAGCGGCAGCAACTTAAGCGGTGCACGTGCAAGGGCGTCACGCAATGGGGTTGCAGGAACCCCGATAACGTGGACAGTGGCATCTATACGCCCAGATGTCAGGGCCGGTAACGAGGCCGCAAAAGGCATGTCGACCGTGACGTAATCGTTGCCGGCCTCCAGGCCATGAGCAGCCAGAACTCGCTCGAGTGTTGCACGAACGGCAGACCCCTTGGGCCCCAGCGCTATTTTCTTGCCGCGCAGGTCGCGTACCGACTGGTAGGCGCGCTCGTTCCGTACAACAATATGAACCAGTTCAGGGTAAAGCCCACCAATTGCGCGCAGACGCGTAAACGCACCCTTGGCGTAGAAAGGCCCCGAACCCTGATAGGCCATAAGGGCCGTATCAGCCTGGGCCAACGCCAACACAGCGTCACCATTGCGCAACATCTCGATGTTGTCGACCCCCCCACCGGTAATCAGCGGGGTAATGCGCGCCTGTCCCTGCTCTGCCGATGCGGCCAATGCCCGGGCGAACGCAACGTACTCGCCACGGTCAGGCCCCCCGGCCAGCGGATAACCTTGCTGCATCCGGCTGAGGCGGCCATTGATACGGGCCACGGAACGCTCGAGCTCTTGCTGCACAATGCGCTCGCCGCCACTGGAACCGCTGCGCGCCACCGAACGGGAGATCTCGTCCAGCGTTGTCAGTAAACGACGGGCAACAGGCTGCGTTGCGCCGGTATCGATGGCAGGCGCCTGGGCGCCACTAACCCCTGGCGCAACAACAACCTGCCAGGCCCCCTGATCAGTTTGCCGGTAAATTGCACTGGCATGCGCCATGATTTGGTCGCCGGCCTGATTCCCCCCGGACTTGACGCCGGTAATGCTGCGCGGCCCGGCCCCCAGCAAAGTGACCAGCGACGCAACACCGGGGCGATCCCAGGCATCAAGGGTGAAATCTTTGTCAAATTCAAGCACCAGGTCGTAATAAACAACGCGGCGATTCTCGCCTTCAGGTGCGGTGCTGTCGACCGCAGCACCCTTGCGAGCCACCTTGACAATGTCAAACACGCCCTGGCCATAGGTTTCATCCAGCTGACGGGCGACATCGGTGCGCAGGGTTTGGGTGTCTGGCTGGCGGCCACAGGCGGCCAGAACCACACAAAACAGGGCGACAAGTAATTTCCTGAGCATGTCAGCCCCCCCCGATAAACGGCAGCGACAACAGCGCTGTCAAAACCACAACGTTGATGATATCAACCAGAAACGCACCGGTAACCGGCACTACGATAAACGACTGTGGCGCTGGCCCGTGACGACGGGTAAGCGCCTGCATATTGGCAATGGCGGTAGCCGTTGCCCCCATGGAAAAGCCACAGAAAGCGGCCGACATGACCGCCGCTTCATAGTCTTTGCGTAGTGCCCGGAAAACCACCACACTGGCGTAGACGGCGGCAAACAAGGCCTGCACAACCAGGATCAGGGCCAACGGGCCGGCAAGCGCCATGACGCTGCCAATGTCCAGGGTCATCATCGTGAGGCCCAGAAAGATGGACAGCGACAATGTGCCGATCATTTCTGTGGCCTGATCATCAAGTTTCAGGCCAGCCAGGCCACCAACGTTGCGTATCACGATGCCAATTAACAGGCACCACAAAAAGTTTGGCACACTGACGGGCCCGCCTTCGGCCCACGCAAACAACAATGCCCCTCCGACCAGGCACACAAATGCGGCCAGCAGGGACACAATATATGAGCCTGAATCGGGTGGCACCTGTGCCGTGTCGCTCGCAGCAAACGCCGGGTCGCCATTTTTTTTATGCCCGGCCATGTCGTTGGCATGCTGCCCCTTCAACCCGAAGCGCCGTATCAGGCGTTCAGCAACCGGCCCGCCGATGACACCACCCAGGACCAGGCCAATTGTGGCCGATGTCATGGCCAACGCCATAATATTTTGTATGTTGTTGACATCGGCAAAACGACCGGCGTAAGCCGCACCCGTACCGTGCCCACCAACCAGCGTGATAGACCCGCCCACCAGCCCCATCAGCGGATGCAGATCGAGCAACCAGGCCATACCCAGACCGACAATATTCTGCAAGACAAGAAACGGGGCCAGCGCCAATAAAAAGGCAATTAACCGCGGCCCGCCTGCTGCCAGCAGCTTCAGGTTTGCAGTCAGGCCAATGCAACTGAAAAACACCAGCAACAAGGTTGGACGAATACTGGTATCCAGAGACACTGAAGTGCCGCCCGAACTGGCAACCACATAAACCAGCAAGGCAAACAAGATACCCCCGACTACCGGGTCGGGAATGCTGTAGCGCGCCAAAAAACCAATTCGACTGGTCAGTATGCGGCCAACAACCAGCACCACACAGCACGCCAGCAGCGTTTCGACTGCAGTTAAAGAAATCATTATTACCCCGGGAACTACCTGACAGCCAAAACATTGCCGCAAAACTTGTGCAACAACACTGGAAACCTGCAGGACAAAGTTTCAGCCGTATTTTTGATATGGTTATTTTGCAAGCATAACCCGGCTTCCCGTTAGGGCAAAACCGTATACGGGTAATTCAATAAAGCGTGCACAATTGAAAGCAACAGGTATAGAATCCAGAAAAAAAGCGGGTAGACAACATAAAAAAAGGGGGCGACATGGCGGGCGCAAGCTGTTGCAAGGCATCACCACTGTTCCAGGGCTGCGGCCTTTGGCAGGGTGCTGTCATGTACTCAGTTCACCTGCTTTTCGGCACCTGCAAAGCAGGTCTGCATCACTTTATCGCAACCCCGCAACCATGCGGGGTTGTTTCGTATGCGGCCAACGGCAACAACGCCGGCGGTTTGCTGTACTGCCAAAGTGCAACAGTAACGACCCGGCGCTGGTCGCTACCCTGGCACCCTGGCATCCCCGCAATTGGGGCCTTGCTGTAAAGCCCGCTTCCCGCTGGCGGGCCAAATAAAACAAAAAGGAGACACTCGTATGGTAGAAAAGGCATCATCGGACGCTTACTGGAAAGCCAACGTCCGCATCATTCTGATATCGCTGGTTATATGGTTTCTGTGCTCATTTGGTATGGGCATTATCTGGCGGCCAGCACTCATGGGCATTTCAGTGGGGGGCGCCGACCTGGGCTTCTGGATGGCACAAAACGGTTCCATTTACGTCTTCATCATCCTGATTTTTGTCTATACCAAAATGATGAACAAACTCGACCGTGACCACGGCGTTGAAGAATAAAGGGGCTGTTCATGGACCAATTTGTACTCAATCTGATCTTCGTGGGCATTACGTTTGCCATCTACATTGGCATTGCGTTCTGGGCGCGCGCGGGAACCACCTCCGAGTTCTATGCGGCCGGGCAAGGGGTTCACCCCGTGCTCAATGGCATGGCCACAGGGGCCGACTGGATGTCAGCCGCCTCGTTTATCTCAATGGCCGGCATTATTGCCCTGTCACCTGCTGGCGGTTACACCCAATCGGCCTTTCTTATGGGCTGGACGGGGGGCTATGTGCTTTTGGCCCTGCTGCTGGCACCTTACCTGCGCAAGTTCGGCAAGTTCACCGTACCGGAATTCATCGGTGACCGCTTCTACTCGGGGGGCGCACGCTTGCTGGCCGTGGTTTGCCTGATCATCATTTCAATTACCTACGTTATCGGGCAAATGCGCGGGGTCGGGGTTACGTTTTCACGCTTCCTCGAAGTATCCACCGACATGGGGCTGTACATCGGCGCAGCCATCGTGTTCGTGTATGCGGTGTTCGGTGGCATGAAAGGCATTACCTACACCCAGGTAGCACAATACGTGGTGCTTATCATTGCGTACACCGTACCTGCCATCTTCATTTCCCTGAACCTTACCGGTGACCTGCTCCCGCAAATAGGTCTGGTCGGCAGCTATGCCCCATCTGGCGGCGACATTTCATTACTGGCCAAGCTGGACCAGGTCGTCACCGAACTGGGCTTCACCGCCTACACGGCCGACACCAGCAACCGGCTGAACATGTTCCTGTTCACCATGTCGCTCATGATCGGTACGGCCGGCCTGCCCCACGTCATCATCCGCTTTTTCACGGTACCCAAAGTGGCTGATGCACGTTCATCGGCTGGCTGGGCCCTGGTCTTCATTGCCTTGCTCTATACAGTGGCACCGGCCGTAGGTTCTATGGCTCGCCTGAACCTGACGACCACCATGTGGCCGGCCGCGCTCACGGCTACAGCCACCAGTGGCGACGCCATCTCGCGTGCCGACATCGACAGCAAGCCCGAACTGTCCTGGATTCGCACCTGGGAAAATACCGGCCTGCTGGCCATGGAAGACAAAAACGGTGATGGCCTCATCCAGTATTACAACGACAAGGCACCTGCCGATTCACCCATCATGAAAATGGCGGCTGAAAAAGGCTGGAAAGGCAACGAGCTGACCAAAATCGACAACGACATCATGGTGCTGGCCAACCCTGAAATTGCCGCACTGCCGGGCTGGGTCATTGCGCTGGTTGCGGCCGGGGCTCTGGCGGCGGCACTGTCTACCGCTGCAGGCTTGTTGCTGGCCATTTCATCGGCTATTTCCCATGACCTGATCAAGGGGTCCATCAAGCCCGACATCACAGAAAAGGGCGAACTGACTGCAGCACGTGTTTCCATGACTTTTGCCATCGTTGTGGCCACATGGCTGGGGCTCAACCCCCCCGGGTTTGCGGCACAGGTAGTTGCACTGGCCTTTGGTCTGGCGGCTGCCACAATTTTCCCGGCGCTCATGATGGGTATTTTCTGGAAACGCATCAACAAGCAGGGCGCCATCGCCGGCATGCTGGTTGGCCTGGTGTTCACTGCCGTGTACATCTTTGTGTACAAAGGCTGGTTCTTCATCCCCGGCACCAACAACCTGCCCGATACCGCAGCCAACTATGTTTTCGGTATCTCGCCGCTGTCCATCGGGGCGGTCGGCGCGTTGCTGAACTTTGTCGTGGCGTACCTGGTCTCTTCGGTAACTGCAGAGCCGCCACAGCACGTGCAAGACCTGGTTGAGTCAATCCGCATCCCCAAAGGTGCGGGTTCGGCCAGCGCGCACTAAGCCTGCCTGCCGGGTTTGGCCCTGGCCGGCCCGGCATCCCGACAACCTACAAACCAGGGTGCCATGCGCACCCTGTGTCATTTGCGGACACGCCTCATGAACCCTGCGCCCCTCGATGCCACCGAGTTTCTGGAGACCCTGGCACCCTACGACAGCTTGTCACGCGAAGAGCTGGCCCGGTTAGGCAAAACACTGGTACTAAAAAAATACCAGCCGGGTGCAACCATCTATCGTATCGACGAGCCCCTGGACGGCGTGCATGTCATCGTGTCAGGCGACGTTGAGGTTACCGACCGAAACGGCCAGGTGGTATCGCAGCTGTCACGGCGTCAAAGCTTCGGCGAACGTGGGTTGATGCGCAGTGGCGAAGGCCTGGCATCAACCACCGCCCACGCGCGCTCGGCAACCGAAACCCTGCTTATCCCGGCACCCGAGTTCCGTCGCCTGATTCGTCGGTCCAGTGTGTTTGACCATTTTTTTTACTATGGCAACCGTACGGCCAACCGCCCGACCGACCTTAACGCATTAAAAGTAGAAGACCTGATCAGCCGCAAGGCCATCGCCTGCTCGCCCGACACCCCGGTTTTCAGGGCGGCACGCATCATGCGTGACGAAAGTATTTCATGCCTGGGCGTACTGACGCCCGGGACACAACACCTGGTCGGCATTGTCACGGTACGTGACCTGACCAACCGGGTGCTGGCCGAGGGGCTTGACGCCAACACCCCGGTCGGACAGGTCATGACGCCCAACCCGCCGACGCTATCCCCGACAGCGCTTGGGGCCGACGTGCTGCGCACCATGATGGAAAACAACATTGGCCATTTACCGGTTGTTCATTATGGTGATTTTTACGGCATCATCACGCAAACTGACCTGACCCGGTTCCAGGCTGTCAGCGGCGCCTTGATGGTGCACGACATCAGCCAGGCCAAAGACGTTGCGCAACTGGCCAGGCTGGCACAGGCACTGCCCAGAATGTTGACCCAGCTGGTTGCCAGCCAGCAACGTCACGAAGTGGTCACACGCCAGATCACCGATATTACCGACGCCATTACAAAGCGCCTGCTGGCCATGGTCCAGGAACGCCTGGGGCCAGCACCGGTACCGTTTTTATGGCTGGCCTGCGGCAGCCAGGGCCGCCAGGAACAAACCGGCGTTTCTGACCAGGACAACTGCCTGTTTCTTGACGATAGTGCCACCCCCGACGACATGCCCTACTTTGAGCAGCTGGCACGTTTTGTGTGCGATGGCCTGAACGCGTGCGGCTATGTGTACTGCCCCGGCGACATGATGGCCACCAACCCGCGGTGGTGCCAGCCCGTAAGCACCTGGCGCAGCTATTTCCAGACCTGGATGACACGCCACGCCCCGGAGTCCCACATGTTGGCATCGGTCATGTTTGACCTTCGCCCGATTGGCGGTCACACCGCGCTGTACGACACACTGCAGGCAGAAACACTTGAGGCAGCCTCGAGAAACACCATTTTCATGGCTCACATGGTGGGAAACAGCCTGAAACACACACCACCACTGGGGCTGATCAGGGGCTTTTCCACGATTCGCACCGCACGTAACCGCCACCAAATCGACCTTAAACATAACGGCGTGATTCCGGTCACCGACCTGGCCCGTGTGTACGCGCTGCAAGGCCGGCTAACCGACGTGAACACCCGAGCACGACTTCAGGCTGCAGGGCATGCCGGTATTATTTCGGCCAGTGGCACCGACGAGCTGATCGCCGCCTACGACCTGATTGCAACCCTGCGACTTGAAAACCAGGCCCAGTTAATCCGCTCGGGCCAAACGCCCGACAACTACCTGACCCCTTCTGATCTGCCCGAATTCCAGCGCAACCACCTGCGTGATGCCTTTGTGGTCGTGCGCACCATGCAGGCATCCATCGGGCATGGGCGTCGTGTTCCTGTTTAGAACGCCAACCCTTCAACCTGTTCAATGACTTCACCTTGAGACCAACCATGACTGAACACCAAAACCTGTGCGACGGAGACCTTGCGTATGTGGGCTGATTTCATTGCCATGCTCGCTGTTGCCGCCCTGGCGTTTTGCCTGGTATTTATCGCCGGGCACTTCCTGCGGCGATCCGGACGCCAGCTGCCGCGCTGGATCATGCCGGCAGCCATCGGCTTTAGTGTGCTGGCCTATTCCATCTGGAATGAATACACCTGGTTCGACCGACTGCAGAACGCCTTGCCCGAGCAGGTCGTGGTCGCCAGTACCGGGCAGCGCAGCGCCCCGTGGGCACCCTGGACCTACATCGCCCCGGTCACGGCACGTTTCATTGCCATTGATACCCGCACCATTGCCCGCTCTGAACAACGCCCTGAACTGGCCAAAACAGAATTGCTTTTAATCGAACGCTGGCAACCCACGCGTGTGGTCAGCGTGGCGTTTGACTGCAACAAGCAGCTGCGTGCCGATCTGGGCAACAGCGCCAGCCTGTCGGCAGACGGCACCTTGAATGGCACCCAATGGCAGTCTGCAGCGCAAGACACTGCACTGCTGGCCATTATTTGCAAGGCCTGAACATGGCCTTCAGCAGCCGCCCCAGACTTAAAATTTTAAGGTTGTTTGCCAGCCTGTGCACAGGCTGCCTTCTCGCCCTGGCCGGCGGCCTGTACTACGGTTATCACAAGGCCAACGACCCCGACATCCTGAACGCCCTGGTAATTGGCGGTGTGCTGGCCGGGTTTGCCATTTTTGCACTGACGGCCTGGGCCTGGCTGGTCATCGATGAACACGTAGCCCAGCCCGCCCTGCGACTGGCCGGCAAGCTGCGTACCCTAAGCCACGCCCATCTTTCCAGCCTGCCTGCGCCAGAACCATCCCCCTACTTGTCTGACCTGCTGCCCGCCGCCCACGAAGTTGCCCGACAATTGCTCGAAACCCGCACGGCGCTTGAACAGGCGGTGGCCCGCCAGACCGAACAGTTGTCCCTGGAAAAAGACCGGCTCGAGCATTTGCTGTCTGATGTACCCGTGGGGCTTATGCTGTGCTCGGCCGAACACCAGGTGGTGTTTTACAACGGACAGATCATCAGCCTGCTGGGCGGGCTCGAAACGGGTGTGGCACCCGGCCTGAACCGACGGGTTTTCGATTACCTGCATGCTGCACCCATACAGCACGCGTATACCCGACTGCTCGAAACCGATGACCCGGATGCCGCTTCAGACATTTTATGTTCCACCCTGGCCGAAGGTCGCGTACTGGCTGCGCGTATGCGCTTGCTGACAAAAGCCCCCACAACGGCAAACAGCGACCTCGAAGCACCCGGCTATGTCCTGACACTGAGAGATGTGACGGGCGATCTGGCCACGCACAGCATCCGGCCAGACACTGACAGGCCTGGTGACTGGCCGCTGTCAATGATCCGTGCCAGCGACCTTGCATCAACCCTTCAGGCCACCTTGCGCAGCAAGGGGGTTGCTTTGGCAGTTAAAAGCAGCGAGCTGATCTTGCGTTGTGACGGTTTCCAGCTGGTCGCCCTGGTAACCGCATTCATCAACCGCTTGCCACTGCCGCATGGCGGCATGCACCTGGACATTGCCCCGCAAGGGTCTGGCGCCATGCTTGAACTGGCATGGGAAGGCCGGACACTTACCGATGAAGAGTTCGCCCGGCTGCACGATATCCCGCTGGATGTCGGGCTGACCGACATGACCGTGCAGGGGGTGTTGTCCATCCATGGAGCCCACCTGGAACAGGACACTGCCAACCCTTTGCGCCCGGCCTTGCGCCTGACCATTCGCGAAGCCAGGGTCGCGCAGCGCCGCCCGCCAACTATTCCACGTTCTGTGGTCTACGACTTCAAACTGCTGTCCAAAGCAGGCAATGCCGAGGTCTCATGCACCCCGCTTGACGAACTGACTTATGTGGTGTTCGATACCGAAACCACAGGACTTTACCCCGACCAAGGGGACGATATTGTGCAAATTGCCGCGGTTCGCATCATCAACGGCAAACGGGTCAACACCGAAGTGTTCGACACCCTGGTCAACCCCGGGCGCTCTATACCGGCAAGCAGCACCCGGGTTCACGGCATTACCAACGACATGGTTCGCGATGCTCCCGAGGCGGCCAGCGCCATTCAGCGTTTTCATAAATTTGCCGAGGGGGCCGTTCTGGTCGCGCACAATGCTCCCTTCGACATGGCATTCATTAAAAAACACGAAGCCGCAGCACAATGCGCTTTTGACCACCCGATTCTGGATACTGTGCTTTTGTCAGCGGTTCTTTACGGTGAAGCCGAAAGCCACAGCCTGGACGCCCTGGCCCACCGGCTTGGCATTACCATTCCTGAAGAAGCCCGACACACGGCCATTGGTGATGCCGTTGCAACAGCAGACGCCTTGCTGAAAATCATTCCGGCCCTGAAAGCACGGCAACTGGATACGTTCGGTGCGGTGTTATCAGAAGTGCGACAGCACAGGCAATTGCTGAAAGATCTTAATACCTGAATCTTGACCCCGCGACAGTCGTTGCGGGCGCCGACGTCTTTGCACGCGCACGTGAAACGGTACGCCAGAAACGCACCCGGGCCCTTGACGGGCCCGGCATACAAAATAAAGACTTTGCCTGTTTACTTGGTCAGCATGTCGGCAACGATCTGACCCGAACCACCCCCAAGGCCTGGGCCCGGGTGGGTTGATGCACCAATGTGGAAAACGTTTTTGTACGGTGTGCGATGTGCCCGTGCGCCCGAAGTGCTGGCAAACGGACGGAACCAGAAAAACTGGTCAGGCGAGCAAACGCCCGAGTACGGGTCACCGCCAACCAGGTTGCAGTTCATGGCTTCAAGGTCGCCAGGCGAAAACGCCTTGCGACCAATGATCATGTCGGACAAGCCTGGCAAAACCGTTTCAATACGCTTCTGGACACGGTCGGCCAGCGCTTCACGCACGGCCTCGTTCCAGCGACCGTCGGCAGGCACTTCAATTTCACCCGCCGCATCACCCTTGAGGCGCGATGGCATTTCCTGCATTTGCAGCCATAAAATCCATTTGCCCTCGGGTGCACGGCCGGGATCAACCGCCACAGGCTGGCCGATGGCCACGGTAGGGAAACGCGGCAACAAACCGTTGTTGGCTTCGACCACAGACAACGCCACATTTTCCATGCTTTCGGTCAGGTGAACCAACGGTACTTTCAGCATTTCAGGGTCGCGCCATGGCGCCAGACCATCGAGCGCGAAGTGGATCTGCATGCAGCCACGGCCAAAGCGGTAACCCTGGGCCTGCTTGCGTACGGGCTCGGGTGCCTTGGGCAACAGACGGCCATACAGTTGTGGCGGCGTGACATTGCAGACCACCGCCTGGGACGCGTGATACGTCTGGCCGTTGGCCACCACGCCGGTAGCGCGTGAGCCATTGACAATGACGGACTCGACATCGACACCGGTCAGGATTTTGCCGCCACGCTGTTCGATAAAGTTTTGCAAACCCTCGACCAGGCGCTGGCCACCGCCCTTGACCACCGGCATTCCGCCAGCCACAACCGCAGCAAAGGTCAGCTTGCCGATCAGGGCTGAACTGGCTTCATCAGGACCAAGACCCGTGTGCAAGACCCACGGGCTGATCATGGCACTGGTCAGGTCTGACTTCAGTTCACGATCGGCCCAGCGACGGAAGGATTCGATGGATTCGGACGCAAACTGCAGCAGGCCATCGAGCCCGCGCTTGCGCCATTCAGAGAACAACAGGCGCATCACCTTGACGCTGTAGGGCGAATTGCCCAGCAGTCCAAACGTCAGCGCAGCATCTTTGCCGAACAACTGGTTGGCCATGGCACCAAAGGCGTCGCCATCGCCGGGAGCAACCGCATTGATGCGCTGCACACTGTCGGCGATGTCTTGCTTGAGGGCCAGCGAGCGGCCATCGGGCATGACGATACCTGTTGTGTATTCGTTTTGTACAAACTCGACACCCACCGAGGCGAGGTCGTCTTTAAGTTCGGCGTAGGCGCCGCCCCCGGTAAACAGGGGGTACCACGAGGACAAGACCTCGTGGGTAAAACCCGGAAACAGCGTTTCGGTTCGAATGCAACCACCGGCCCGGTCGTTGCGCTCGAGTACCAGAACAGACTTGCCTCGCTTGGCCAGCAGTGCTGCGCAAGCCAACGAGTTCATACCGCTCCCGATAACAATAACCTGGGCCTGGTTGCTCATTACCGCTCCTTAGGGGACCAACGCCAGAACACGCAGCGGGCTACCTGAGCCACGCTGGATCTTCAGGGGCGCCGAAACGATGACCGCACCGGTAACCGGCAACTGATCAAGGTTGGTCAGGCACTGCAGACCGTACTTGTTGGCACCGTGCATGAGGGTGTGGCAGGGGTAAGGCATGGGCCATGCATACGACTGGCCAGCGTCAGTGTTGATGGTTTCGACACCGAAACCATGCACGTCACGCTCTTTGATCAACCATTCAACCGCTTCTTGTGACGGGCCAGGTGTGTGTGCGCCGTCTTCACGTACATTGACGTAGGATGCAGGGTCTTTGGCAAGGCGGTCAGACCAGCCTGTACGGAACAGCACCCAGTTGCCGGCAGGAATGCGACCGTTCTTTTCTTCCCACTGCTGCAGGAATTCAACCGTCAGGACCCAGTCTTCGTTGGCCGCCACTTCGGCCGTTGCATCAACGACAACCGCGGGTGCGATGAAGTTTTTCGGGTCGATCGTGTCGACGGTATTCTGGGGGAAATCTTTGCCGCTGATCCAGTGTGCAGGGGCGTCAAAGTGGGTACCGGTGTGCTCGCCACAGGTAAAGTTGTTCCAGTACCAGGCCGGACCTTTTTCGTCGTACTGGGAAATGGTTTCCATCTTGAACGATGCCACCTGACCGAACTGGGGCGGCAGTTGCAGCGGAGGAAAGTCGGGTGACAGGGTGTGGGTCAAGTCTACGACCTTGAAGTTGCCAGCAGCCAGCTGGGCAAAAGGGTTGGCAGCACTCATGGAAGCTCCTTTAGTTGAAACCTAAATTATCTTGAACTCGCTATTTTGCACGACTTGGTTGAGATTTCAACCGATATTGCTCCAGATTTACCCGAACACACATAAAAAAACGGTATCAGCCGTCCCGATCAGGGACTTGCAGTCGTTTCCCAAATCAGTAACAATCAGCGCATGACGACATTCAGTACACTTAATCAAAAAACTGAAGCCGCCATCAGGATTTGTGCCTGTAGCCAGTCGCTCAAAACTATGGTCCTATAGTGCGGCGGTGCCCGGTTCAAAAGCAATAACCAACCTCCCAGGAGAAGACAATGAAAAAATTCGTTAAAGCGGCTTTGGCCGCCACGTGCCTGATGACCGCCGCGGTCAGTCAGGCGGCTGAACCTTTCAAGATCGGCCTCATCATCCCCATGACAGGGCCGTTTGCATCTACCGGCAAACAGGTTGAAGCTGCTGCGCGTCTGTACATGGACCAGCATGGCGCCGAAGTCGCCGGCCGCAAAATTGAACTGATCGTCAAGGATGATGGCGGTGTACAGCCCGAAGCCACCAAGCGAATTGCCCAGGAACTGGTCGTACAAGACAAGGTTGGCGCACTGGCCGGCTTTGGCCTGACCCCGCTGGCCTTCGCTGCCGCGCCTATCGCAACACAATCCAAGACACCGATGGTCGTCATGGCGGCAGGTACGTCGTCAATTGTTGAAAAGTCGCCGTACATTGTTCGTACATCAATGACCTTGCCCCAGGTTACTGCACCGATCGGCCAGTGGGCAGCCAAAGAGGGCGGCATGAAAACAGCCGTTACCCTGATTGCCGACTACGGCCCTGGCCATGATGCCGAAAAGGTTTTCGTCAAAACCTTTTCTGAAAATGGCGGCAAGATCCTGGCATCGTTGCGTGTACCGATGCAAAACCCCGACTTTTCACCGTTCCTGCAGCGTGTTCGCGACCTGAAACCCGATGCAATGTTCATTTTCGTGCCATCGGGTCAGGGCTCGACCCTGATGAAGCAATTCACCGAACGCAACCTGGCTGGCGAAGGCATCAAACTGATCGGTACCGGTGACGTGCTTGATGACGACCTGTTGCCTTCCATGGGTGACGAAGCTGTCGGCATCATTACCTCGCAACATTATTCAACAGCTCACGATTCGCCAGAAAACAAGGCCTACGTCGAAGCCTTCAAGAAATTCACCAACAACAGCATGCGCCCCAACTTCATGGCCATTGGTGGTTACGACGGTATGCACCTGATCTATGAAGCCCTGAAAAAAGCCGGCCCCAACGCCACAGGCGACCAGATCCTGGCAGCCATGAAAGGCATGGAATGGGTCAGCCCACGTGGCCCGGTCAGCATCGACCCGGAAACCCGCGACATCGTTCAAAACATTTACATCCGTAAATCTGAACGCCTTGCCGACGGCCAGATCTACAACGTAGAGTTTGACACCATCGAGAAGTTCAAAGACCCCGGTGTCAAGTAAAAAGAAGTAAGCCACTCCCTTTCAGGCCCTTAACGGGGCCTGTTTTTATTGGTTAGCATATGATTAACACCTGATTAGCCGTACGACAACCCGCCTTCACGGAAACTTGTTATGCAACCTGGCAACACCATCGACACCTGGGGTATGACTCTGGCCGACTTTTTCAACGTCATGCCTAATTCGCTGTGGCTCGAAGACTACAGCGCCTTGTTCGATCTGTTCAACCAATGGCGTGCCGACGGCGTAACTGATCTGCGCCAATGGCTCACCGAAGACAACCGACGGGTGGCCGCGTGCTCAGCGTGCATCAAGGTCTTGCGTGTCAACCAGAAAACCCTTGAGCTGCTCAAGGCAACGTCTTACGAAGAGTTGGCCGCCCGTCTGGGCGATGTGCTTCGCGACGACATGCTCGAGGCGCACATCGAAGAGCTGGAGCAGCTTTGGCAGGGCAGCGAGCACTTTGAAAGCAAAAGTGTGAATTACACCCTGGAAGGTGACCGTCTTGACGTCCTGATCAAAGCCGTGGTGCTGCCCGACCACGAAAAGCGTTGGGACCGCGTACTGGTCTCTCTGGATGACATTACCGAACTTGAACAAGCGCACAAGCAAGTGGCCCGCCAGGAACGCTACGCCACAGGCATTTTTGAACACGCGCCAGTCTCGCTCTGGGTCGAGGATTTTTCAAAAATAAAGTCATTGCTCGACGAGGTGCGAGACCGGGGCATTACCGACTTTCGCACATTTACCGATGTTCACCCCGAGTTCGTTGAACGCTGCATGGCAGAGATACAAGTCCTCGACGTTAATCGCTACACGCTTCAAATGTTCAAGGCCGAAAGCAAAGAGGCGCTTCTGGCTAGCCTGCCCGAGGTCTTCCGCGAAGAAATGCTGCCCCATTTTCGCGAACAGCTTATCGACCTGTGGGAAGGCCACCGGTTCGTGCAGCGTGAAGTTCTGAACCACGCGCTTGACGGCAGCCCGCTGAACATCCACCTGCAGTTTTCCGTATTTTCGGGCTACGAACACACCTGGGGCAAAGTGTTACTGGCCCTGACCGACATTACCGCCCGCAAGAAAGCAGAAGCCTACCTTGAATATCTGGGCAAGCACGATGTGCTGACCAAACTGAAGAACCGTGCTTTCTACGTTGACGAACTGACCCGCCTGGAACGAAAAGGGCCGTTCCCGGTCACAGTCATCATGATTGACCTGAACAACCTGAAAGAAATAAACGATGTCCAGGGCCATGGCGCCGGAGACGACCTGCTGCGCCGCACCGGCGAAGTTCTGCAGCAGGCCACCGGCAAGAACTGCACCGCCATGCGTATCGGTGGCGACGAATTTGCCATCCTGATGCCAGGCGCCAGCGCCGAAGCCCGCGATTTGCTGCTGGCAAACCTGGCCAAGGTCACCGAGCTGAACAACCAGTTTTACACCGGCCCTGCACTGCAGATGGCAATTGGCTGGGCCGTCTGCCGCCAGGGTGAACGCATAGAAGATGCTGTACGCCAGGCAGACCACCTGATGTACGAAAACAAGCGCAAATTCTATGAAGAAAACGCCTGAGCCAAGCCATTACAGAGGGTGGGTGGCGCACCGAAAAACTGCCAACCCGCCCGTTTTACCCCCTCTTTCGGAGTCTTTGCATGACCATAATTTCCATGTTGATCAACGGCAAGAAAGTTCCTGCCAGCAATGGCGCCACATTCGAGCGCAAAAACCCGCTGGATGGCAGCGTGGCCACAACCGCACCGGCAGCAACTGTTGAAGACGCCATTGCCGCTGTTGAGGCGGCATCAAAAGCCTTCCCCGTCTGGTCGGCCATGGGCCCTGGCGAGCGTCGCGGTTTGCTGCTGAAGGCCGCACAGGCCCTTGAGGCACGCACCGACGACTTCATCAAGGCAGTTGCCGAAGAAACCGGTGCGTCAGCCATGTGGGCCGGATTCAACGTGCATCTGGCCGCAAACATGCTGATCGAGGCCGCGGCACTGACCACCCAGATCAATGGCGAAATCATTCCCTCCGACGTACCAGGCAATCTGGCTATGGCCGTGCGCCAGCCCGCCGGCGTCGTACTGGGCATGGCCCCCTGGAACGCGCCCGTCATTCTGGGTACCCGCGCCATTGCCGTACCCCTGGCCTGCGGCAACACCGTGGTCATGAAAGGTTCTGAGCTGTGCCCGGCAACCCACGGCCTGATTATCGAAGCCCTTCAGGAAGCTGGCCTGCCCGAAGGCGTTGTCAATTTCGTGACCAATGCGCCGGCCGATGCCGGCCCTGTTGTTGAAGCCATGATTGCCCACCCTGCCGTGCGCCGCGTCAATTTCACTGGTTCAACCCGTGTTGGCAAAATTATTGCCATGGCCTGCGCCAAGTACCTCAAGCCGGTTGTCCTGGAGCTGGGCGGCAAGGCCCCCCTGGTGGTCCTTGATGACGCCGACATCGACGATGCCGTGAATGGGGCCGCTTTTGGTGCCTTCGCCAATTCCGGTCAGATTTGCATGTCAACCGAACGCATCATCGTCGATAACAAGATCGCCGACGAATTCGTTGCAAAACTGACAGAAAAAGCCCGCAACCTGCCCCTGGGCGACCCACGCAAAGGGCCCGTCGTGCTGGGTTCCGTGGTTGACATGTCTACCGTTGCACGCTGCAACGACATGATCGACGACGCACTGGCCAAGGGCGGCAAGCTGCTGTGTGGCGGCAAGGCCACCGACACCCTGATTCCGGCCACCCTGATCGACAACGTCACGCCCGACATGAAGATCTACAGCGAAGAATCGTTCGGGCCAGTCAAGGGCATTGTGCGTGTTGATGGCGTTGATGACGCCATTCGCGTGGCCAACGACAGCGAATATGGCTTGTCTTCGGCGGTATTCGGCAAAGATGTGGCCCGTGCCTGGCAAGTAGCATCACGCATCCAGTCGGGTATTTGCCACATTAACGGCCCCACCGTTCACGACGAAGCCCAGATGCCCTTTGGCGGCGTCAAAGACAGCGGTATCGGGCGCTTTGGCGGCAAGGCCGGCATTGAAGCGTTTACAGAACTGCGTTGGGTAACCATGCAAACACTGCCACGCCACTACCCGTTCTAACTTGCGCAAACCTGCCCCGCCAACCCGGCGGGGCGTTGTGCAGACCCGCCATTTCCCCCTGACAGCATCAAGGCCTAACGAACTGCATACAAGAACAGCTCAACGCGACGATTCAGGGCACGCCCCTGGGTAGTGTTGTTGTCACCAATCGGGTTGCTTGGGCCAAGGCCTTCTGACATCAGGCGATTGCCGGCAATGCCACGACCCGCAATGTAATTGCTGACGGCCAGGGCACGGTTAAGCGACAGGCGCTGGTTAACCTGCGCGGTGCCCGTGCTGTCGGTATACCCGATTGCCTTGGCACGCAACTCGGGGTGTTGTGCCAGCGCCCGCGCTACGCTATCAAGTACCGGCAAAAGCTCGGGCTTGAGCGCGTACTTGCCTGTATCGAACGATACATGGCTGGGAATCAGCACCTTCAAAGAACCGTCTGGCATTTCAATGACGTCAAGCCCGAGGCGGCTTGCACCCGATTGCTGCATGTCGCTTTTCACGCCCGACCAGTTGAACCCGGCAATACCGCCTGCAATGGCCCCGATACCGGCACCAATAAGTGCCCCCTTGCTGCTGTCGGCAATAATGGCGCCCAGCCCCGCACCGATAGCCGCACCTGCACCTGCACCGACTGCGGTTCGTCCACCCTGGCTCATACCCCCCATGGTGTCATTGACGGCAGCACACCCTGTCAGCAACGCTGCAATACCCACACCTGCGATAGCGCGGTTAAAACGCATTGATACTTTCATATTTTTCTCCGGGTAAGGACAAAAGGTCCTGATCTTTTCAATGCTAACAAGCATTGCGGCACCTGACTGTTACATTTTTATTCATCAATGCGACCAGCCGCGCTCGAGCGCATGGCTGTAACGCGACATCGCAAAGCAGAATACAAAATAGATAACGGCGATGAACAGGTAAACCTCGGTGCTGAAACCCTGCCACTGCGCGTCGGCAAGGGCCGTCTTGGCTGCCTGGGTCAGGTCGAAGATACCGACAACAACCACCAGGGACGTATCTTTGAATAACGAGATAAAAATGCCCGTCAAGGGCCCCACCACCGTGCGCAGCGCCTGGGGCAAGATGATGGCCGTCATTTTCTGCCCGTAACCCAGCCCCAGGGCATCGGCACTTTGATACTGCCCGACCGGAACAGCCTGAAGACCACCCCTGACGGTTTCAGCAATGTAGGCCGCCACAAAACACACAATGGCCACCTGGACGCGCAGCAGCTTGTCTATGGTGATTCCTTCGGGCATGAACAACGGCAGCATGACCGAGGCCAGAAACAGCACACTGATCAGGGGTACACCCCGGATCAGTTCGATATACACCACGCAAAGCGCACGCACTGCCGGCAGATTGCTGCGTCGGCCCAACGCCAGCAGCACGCCCAGGGGAAACGCCAGACCAATGCCGAATGTCGCCAGCATCAGGGTCAGGGGCAGCCCCCCCCAAAGGCGGTTTTCAATATAGGCAAGGCCCGCAAAACCACCCCACATCAGGGCGGCCACGCTGGCCAGCACCACCAGCCATACCAGTGCCAGCCAGGCGCGCCAGAACGCACGCACACAACTGAGCGCCACCAGAACCACCAGCAAGATACTGGCAAGCAACGGCCGCCATTGCTCATCGTAGGGATAAATACCAAATAAAACCAGACGGTATTTGTGAGCAATGACCGCCCAGCAGGCCCCTGCAGCTTCACGACACTCGTTTGCCGAACGGGCCGTAAAACGTGCATCGAACCACAACCAGTCGAGCACTGGCGGAACAGCCAATGCCAGCGCCCCGACGCAAAATACCGTAATAATGGCATTCAGGGGGGTCGCCACCAGCCCCCACAGCCACCGTTTGCCTTGACGCGCGCCCCCGGACAGCACCGCCATCACCGTGTCACCAACGCCATGCGACGGTTATACCAGTTCATAAGCCCGGCGATGGCAAGGCTGACTGTCAGGTAGGCTGCCATGATGATCAGCACCCCCTCAATGGCCTGGCCGGTCTGGTTAATGGCTGTATTTACAATTGAAACGATGTCGGGATAGCCCACCGCAACAGCCAATGAACTGTTTTTGGTAAGGTTCAGATACTGGCTGGTCATGGGTGGCACCATCACCCGCAGCGCTTGCGGCGTGACCACAGCCCGCAAAACCTGACGCTCGGACAGCCCCAGGGCACGACCGGCCAACCATTGCCCTGAGCTTACCGACTGAATACCCGAGCGCACAATTTCAGCGATAAATGCCGAGGTATACAAGACCAGCCCCAAGAGCAAGGCCAGAAACTCCGGGCTTATGGCAAGCCCCCCGGAAAAATTGAAACCCTGCAGCACAGGCACCGACCAGGCCATCGTGTGCAAATCAAACCAGGGCAACATCAAGCCTCGGTTCGACATGAACACAGAGGGCAAGAACTCAATGGCCTGACGTGCCGGTGGCGCCGCCTCGGTAATCAGCGCGTACCAGAAGAACAGCTGCAGCAGTAACGGCACATTGCGCATGGCCTCGATGTAGGTTCGGGCCAGCGCGGCCAGCAAACCATTGCGGGCCAGTCGCGCCAGCCCCACCAGACCGCCAAGCAAGGTGGCCAGCACCACGCCGGCCAGCGCCACTTTCAGTGTATTGAGCAACCCGACACCAATTGCCCGCGCGTAGGTATCGGATGGGCTGTAGCCCAACACCGACTCGCTGATGGCAAACCCCGCTTCATTACCCAAAAACCCGAAACCGGTCGCAACGTTGCGGGCAGCCAGATTCCCCAGTGCATTGCTGACCAGAAACGCAACACCCATAACAACGGCAGCCAGCAACACTACCTGGTACACAACGCCGCGAAAACGGGGGTTGTGCCAGGAAAAAAATGTCTTTGCAAAGCGCCTGACAGGGGACATCGGTACCATAAATTATCCGGATGAAGCTGAGTTTGCCGCGAAGGACCATATCATAATCACATAGAATAGCCAGATTACTCATCCGGGTGATTTAACCCGGTTTCCTTTTGCTGGTTGCCATGATCGAGTTTCAGCACGTCTTCAAGTCTTACGGCCGCAGTAGAAACATTCTGGCCGACATCAACTTTCGCATCGACGCGGGCGAATTTGTTTTTGTCTCGGGCCCGTCCGGGGCCGGCAAGTCAACCCTGCTCAAACTGATCGGTGGGCTCGAGCCCCCCAGCCGCGGCAGCATCACCGTCAAAAACCAGCGCATTGACAAAATGCCGGCACGTGCACGCCCTTACCTGCGCCGCGCGGTTGGCGTTATTTTGCAAGACGCCCACTTGCTGTTCGACCGCTCGGCCATCGATAACGTCCTGCTACCCCTGACCGTTGTCGGCCTTGAGCACGGGCAAGCCGTTTCACGGGCCCGTGCAGCCCTTGAAAAAGTCGGGCTCTCGGGCAAGGAAGACCTGAACCCTGTCGAAATGTCGGGCGGTGAGCAACAACGCCTGGCCATTGCCCGCGCCATTGTGAACCGTCCTGCCATTCTTATCGCCGATGAACCCACGGCCAACCTCGACCGTGAAAGCGCCCGGCGCATTCTTGATGTCTTTCGCGATTTCAACCGGGTGGGTGTCACAACACTCATCGCTTCCCATGACACATCACTGATGGCCGAATACGCCAACCGTACACTACAGATCACAGCCGGTGGCTTCAACGACTTCGCAGGGGTTGCCGCATGAAACGCTGGTTCAGACAACACCGCTACGCCATTTTGGTAGCACTGCGCCGGCTTTGGCTGCACCCGTTTTCATCGGTAGCCAACCTGCTGGTCATCGCCCTGACCCTGGCATTGCCCATTCTTGGCGCAAGCTTTCTGAAGGCCGCCCAGCCCGTTGTCAAGGAAGTGTCCATTTCGCCTGAAATAACGGTGTTCATGAAACCCGGCGCAGCACCTCAGGCCAGCCAGAACGTGCTCAACAGCGTAAACAGCAACTATGCCGACGTGGTTGAGTCGGCCCGCATAGTAACCCGCGAAGAGGCGCTGGCCAGCCTCAAGCGCAACCCCAACTGGGCCGATGCCCTGTCGGTATTGCCCGACAACCCGTTGCCCGATGCCGTTCTGGTCACTCTGGGCCCGGTTGAAAACCTGCCTGCCGTCACGGCCACCCTGGTCAAAGACCTGGGGTCATCACCCGATGTGCACACGGTGCAGCACGACGCGGCCTGGGTGCAGCGGCTGGCCGCCATTCTTGATTTCATTACGATCGGGCTTGGTATGCTGGCTATCGGCGTTGCCCTGATCGTCCTGGCCACGGTGTTCAACACGGTGCGCATGCAGGCACTTAGCCAGCGTGAAGAAATCGCCGTCGCCCGTCTGGTCGGGGCAACCGAATCGTTCGTGCATCGCCCGTTTTTGTACCTGGGGGCCTTTACTGGCGTGCTGGCCAGCCTTTTGGCCATTGCCTTCGCGCAAGCGGCCCTGCAACCACTGAACACAGCCCTGGCCAATCTGGCGGCCAGCTACGGCACTCGCATCGAACTGGTGCTGCCCGACAGCATATGGCTGCTTTTCTCGATTGTGGCGGTTGCCCTTCTGGCCGCTCTCTCGGCGCGCTGGTCAGTTACACGTAACACAAGATTCTAGGCACCATGCCCGAACACACCCCGACACCTGCGCAGCCAGGTGCATTCAACGCCGCCGACCCGGTAACGCCGACCACCTTCGCGGCGGCCGTCGTTAACTGGCAAAAACAGCACGGCCGCCACCACCTGCCCTGGCAGCAAAGTTACGATGCCTACACCATCTGGCTGTCGGAAATCATGCTGCAGCAAACCCAGGTCAGTACCGTTCTGGGATATTACGAACGCTTTCTTGAACGCTTCCCGACCTTGGGCGACCTGGCACGGGCACGCCAGGATGAGGTCATGCCTTACTGGGCGGGCCTGGGCTACTATGCACGCGCACGCAACCTGCACCGCTGCGCACAGACCGTTCAAGAACACTACAACGGCAAGTTTCCTGAAGACCCTGCCCTGATTGCAGGGCTGCCCGGTATCGGGCGGTCCACAGCAGGAGCCATCGCCGCTTTTGCCTGGCAGGTTCGCACCCCGATAATGGACGGCAACGTCAAGCGCGTTTTCACGCGGTGGTTTGGCATTGCAGGTTACCCCGGCAGTACGGCCATTGACAAAAAACTGTGGGAACTGGCTCACAGCGTACTGGACGCAGCACCTGACACACTGGATATTCGTGCCTATACGCAAGGCTTGATGGACCTTGGGTCTGGCCCATGTGCACGCCGCAACCCGTCTTGCGGCCAATGCCCGCTGCAAAACGGCTGCCACGCCAGGATGCACAACTTGCAAAACACCTTACCCACACCGAAACCCCGGGCAGCCATACCGCTGCGCACGTGCCACATGCTGGTACTGACTCATAACGGCAAGGTATTGCTCGAACAACGTGCCGACAGCGGCATCTGGGGTGGTTTACTCAGCTTGCCGCAATTTGACGACGAGGACGCATTGCAACGCTGGTGCACCCATCGGGGCATTACAGTGCAGGCCTCTGGAAAAATGGCCGGGCTGCAACATGTGTTTTCACACTTCAAGCTTGATATCACGCCATGGCGGGTTGAGGTCGAGGCCCCGGCATTGGCCGAACCATCACCCGTACAGCACTGGCTGGCGCTGGCTGGCACCGACAAGCTGGCGGTTCCGGCCCCGGTCAAGAAAATACTTGATGGCCTGGCCACCTTGCCGCTGTTCGCCAGCTAACGCCGCAGCGGCTAACGCACCGCGTTGCGATGCCTGCTGATGCTCATTAACAGGCCGCACGCCACGCCCAGCGTCAGCAAGGCCGTACCGCCATAACTGAGAAACGGCAATGGCACACCGACAACCGGCAAGATGCCGGTTACCATGCCAATGTTCACGAAAACGTACACAAAGAACATCATGGCCAGCGCCCCGGCAAGCAGGCGTCCGTACTGGGTCGTTGCACCCGCAGTAATCACAAGCCCCCGGCCGATCAGCAAAAAGTACAGCACCAGCAACAGAATCCCACCATACAGACCGAATTCTTCTGCATACACGGCAAACACAAAATCGGTCGTGCGTTCAGGGATGAAATCAAGGTGGGTCTGGGTACCTTCCATGTAACCCTTGCCATACACACCGCCCGAACCAATGGCGATCATGGACTGTATGGTGTGAAAGCCCTTGCCTAAAGGGTCAGAACCAGGATCAAGCAAGGTGCACACCCGATTCTTTTGGTATTCATGCAAGACCACCCATTCAACACCAGGCTGGCAAATGTCAGACTCGAGATACACCAGGGCCCCCAGACCAACCACCCCGGCCAGTGCCAGCGGTATCAGCAGCTTGAACGACAACCCGGCAAAGTAAATGACGAAAAAGCCGGACATGAACACCAGCAAGGCTGTACCCAGATCAGGCTGCCTGACAATAAGCAAGAACGGGATCAACAGCAGGACAAGCGCAACGACAAAATCAACAAAACGAAACTTGCCTTCTTTGCGATGAAAATACCAGGCCAGCATCATGGGCACTGTAATTTTCAGCATCTCCGAGGGCTGTATACGGGCCACCCCCAGATCGAGCCAGCGGGTCGCACCCTTGCTTGTTTCACCAAAAAACTCAACCCCCAGCAGCAGCACAACACCGAAGACATAAAGCAAGGGGGTAAGCTTCATCAGCCACT
>Ga0265293_10004463_pt1 | contig 24619 bp, 27 predicted proteins | sample Munlanlewell138R_FD_192505 | JGI IMG/M metagenome (GOLD analysis project Ga0265293, IMG submission 192505) | Leachate microbial communities from a municipal landfill in Southern Ontario, Canada - Leachate well 138R | ecosystem: Engineered > Solid waste > Landfill > Unclassified | place: Canada...
AGGCCGAATTAACAGGCTATTTTACTTGTGACGATAACGAGCCGAATAATACTGTTGTAAACGCAAATTATTCATCTGTCGGGCTTACAGGGGCAAGCATTACCACTGATAACTCAGACCCAAACAGAAATTATACCATTACCATAACCGACCCGAACTGGATTGGAACGGCAGGCAACGGCTGGACATATCAGGCGTCTCTTAACACCGACGCCAACCCGCCGTATTTCGTTTTTGAGGGCAATGATATAACACTTTATTTTAGGCTTCCATTTGTGAAGACGGGGCAACTAAAAAATGCGTGGGATTCTAACGACACAGCAACAAGTTTCGGAACTTTTGAAAGGGTTGCTGACGATGTTAATGCGTCGGCTGTGATTTTTTCTCAAACCAATTTTTCAGGCGGTACTGATTTAGTGTCCGTGCCTCACGGCACATTGTACGGGCAGGAAACTGTTTATGATTATAATTCGTTAGTCTACGATAGTAATAGCGGGGAAGATATAGGCTGTCATCAAGGCATCGCTTGGGACGGTACTTATTATTACGGGATTCATACGAACGCAGTTAAAAAGTACGATACAGATTGGAATTTAATCGCCTCAAATTCAGATGTTTTTGCCCAAGCAAGAGCGATATTGCCCGAAAGCGGGTCGAACACATATAATCATCTCGGAGACGGGGCGGTTTACGACGACATCCTTTATATACCCTTGCAGTATTGGGAGGGCTTGCCAAGTGATTTTAACGAACAGAGAATTGTTCGATTGCGTACTTCCGATTTAGCCGTAATCGGGTGCAATGATATTTCGATGAATAATCACGAGGCCGCCAGTGCTTATGTCGATGAAGATTATATCTATGTCGTAAGCTATGGAGCCGCAAAGAATAAGATACATCTTTACGACAGGCAAACATTATTATATGACAGCAATATCACACTAACCACCCCGCTGAGTCTTATGCAGGGCATCACATCTAACGGTTCAGATTTTTATATAACATACAACTGGCAAGGACTTGTGGCGAGAGTTGGCTATGACGGCACGGTTAAAAGCGAAATTGCCTATGATTTTCCCTTGACGGGAGCGATTGAGGGACTGGTTTGGCAGGAAGATTCTGACAGATTTGCTGTTCTCTTCGACGGGACTGCCGACACAGGTATAATTCATTATTTAATATACGATATTGACACGCCCGCAATTACCACCGCTCAAAGAAGCGTCGAGGGCAAAATCAACGGCGCATTGAACTTTAACGGCACAAGCGATTATATAGATACGGGGCAGACTTTTAATGACGTTTTAGATAGTAATTTTACCGTCATCTTATGGTGTAAAGTACCTGAGCGAAGCAGTCAGCAGTTTCTGTTATATATAAGTTCCGGCGACGGGGCAGAAAACAGCCGCTTTTTTATACGGATTACCGAAGAAGCCGAAGGCCAGATGTGGGACATCAATTATAAGACACTTACTTGTGAAACGGTCGACCCGTATTATCCCGGCAATTTTTACACACTGACAAACGAAAACTGGGCAATGATAACCGTTGTGATGCAGCATCACAGCGATACGAACAAAGTAGAGGCTAAACTCTATTTAAACGCGATAGAAAATACCGCAGGCACACAGGAAGCGGGAACAATGAGCGGATTTTCATCGTTAAATAACTTATTAATCGGCAGCAGCGGCGGCACTTACTTAAGAGGCTCTATCGACGATGTTCGGATTTATAACAGAGTTTTAACCGATTACGAAATTGCGCAGCTTTATTTCAGCGGCAAAGGGGTAACCGACTACGCAGAGCCGAACGATGTGCGGGCGGGAGTGGTCTATAAAGTGGCCGATGTCAATCTGACCGGAACGCTCATCGTGCCGGCGGCAAACGATGTAAGGTACGGCACAATCTTTGACAGCAATTCGACGACAGGACTGCTCGATTTGCCGCTCGAAAAAGATGTCAGGTATAAAACCACATTCGATAGCGGAACAAAAACCGGAACGCTTGTAATAAAAAAACCGATAGGACGATAAATGAAAATAACATCCAGATACTACAAACTGTTTAATACCTATAATCCATCGACAGGCGAACTGCAGGACGCCGACAGCCTGCCGACGGCAACGATTTATAAAAACGCCGCCGCAGACGATATGACGCTGACAGTGGCGAATATATCGACGGGGCTTTACTCGGTAATTTCGGCGACAACTTTCGAGGCAAACGAATTCGCTGTCGGCGACAGGTGCGAAATTATTGTCAGCGCAACGGTAGAAGAACTGGCGACGATGGAAAGCATAGAGACGTTCTCGCTGGAAAACGATATCACGGCGGCGGATGTGAAGACGGCGATCGAGGCGGAAGGGAGCTATCTTGACTGGCTGAAAAATGTGCAGGAAGGAGATTCGTATATCGATACGACGACAACGCCGTGGCAAATCGTAGTTCATAAAAAAGGCGACCCGACAACGGAATACTCGCGTAAAGACTGGAAAGATGCCGACGGCGAGGCGATAACGGGTGAAACAAAGGCGGTTTATTCGGAGACGGAGCCGGAATAAATATGAAATATTCACCACAGAGAACACGAAGAAAATAAAATGAAAACTTTCGGATTAGGATTCGGGTTCGGAGCGACGACGGAGGCAAAGCCCTCAGCGCCGACGATTACAACCACCGTCAGCGGAACTTCCGTAACAGTCGCAATAGCAGGCGATGCGGGAGCAACGCATTTTCTCAAATATAAATCGTCGAGCAATTCCGAATGGCTCGACGGCGGCTCGAGAAGCGGAGACGGCACAATTACCGTAACAGGACTTAGTTACGATGTGCCTTATATCTTCACGGTGTACAGTCAAATCGATAATGGACCCCTGTCGGAGCCGGCGACGGCGGCGACCGTGACAATAGCTGAAACTTACGAAAACGAGTTCGACGAACAGCTTTCCGCAGATTCGCAGTTTTTCCTCGATGAGTGGGGCGTGACAATTGCATACAAACCTGCCGGCGGAGGCAGCAGAACGATTGTCGCAATTTTAGATTACGGTCAGATTACACAGCTGCCGGGAATGCCTGCGGCAAACAGCGGGACAGTTACGATGACGGTTGCGAATTCCTCGACGATAGGGATAAGCAGCTCTGAAATCGACCGGGGCGGCGATAAAGTTTCAATACCGTGGCCGAACGAAAAGTCGGCCCTGCAGGACAGAAGAGTTACAAAAATAATCAGTCAGGATGCGGGAATGATGACACTGGAGGTCAGGTAAGAAATATGAACGTACAACATCGAACATCGAACACTGAACTTTGAAATACGACGAGAAACTATGGGAAACGATAATTTAGTTGAAATAAAAATCGATGAACCGCAGCTGCGGCAGGTGCGGCAGATGTTGGCGGGGATTCCCAAGGCTATGCCGCGGGTAATCAGCCGCGCAATTAACAGGACAATTTCACCGGCAAAGACAGCCGTGAGCAAAGGGATAAGACAGGAGGTAAATATAAAGGCGGGCGACCTTAATAAGAAAATCAAGGTTGAAAAAGCGACATTTGGCAAATGGGAAGGCAGGATAAAACTTTCGACAAAAAGAATACCGCTCGAAGATTTCGGGGCCAAACAGACCGCGAAAGGAGTCAGCTATAAAATCAAAAAGGCCGGCGGCAGAAAGGTTATCTCGAGCGGATTCATAGCGACGATGGCCAGCGGACATACAGGGGTATTTAAAAGAAAAGGCAAAACGAGACTGCCTATACAGGAAAAATTCGGGCCGTCTATCGGCATCGTATTCAAGCGGGCGAATCGGCTCGTTCAGAAAGTTACGGCAGATGCGTATAAAAACCTCGAAAAAAATATCGATTCGCAGATAAGGTTCATATTAAGCAGAAAGGGACAAGCGGCTTAAAAAATGGCGACAGAACCGATTATAGAACAAATTATGCAAAACATCGAAAGCTCGATTAACGCCATAACGGAGGCGAACGACTACAACCAGGACCTTAAGGCCGTCCGTCCCAAAAGGATAAACTTTTTATCGGAGAGCTGGAACGATAAGGATGTTCTGCTCGTTCAGGGCATCGTCGAAAAGCTGACAACGGCGTGCGGATACACAACGTGGAGACAGCATATTTCGCTTATGGCAATCGTTACCGATCCGGATTCGGCGAGCGATTCGATAGATACGAGACAAAACAGGATTCGCAGCGACATCGAAAAAAAGGTTATGGCCGATATCCGGCAAAACAGCCTCGCTATGGATACGGAATGCCTCGGCGCCGAGCCGTTCGTCACCGATGACGGGGCCAATAGCGGAATCAGTATAGAGATAACCGTCGATTACAGGACAAAGGAAGATGACCCGTACAGCACCGCGTGATTACGGTTGCGGTTACGAAACTCGTGGCGGTTACGTCGAACGTAAAACGGCAGACGAAACGAGCAGCGTAACCGATGAACGATAAACGATTTTTATAAGGAGATATAAAATGGCAGTAGCAGGAAATTTATTAACGAAGACAAGGGTTGTAAAGGTCAAGCTCGAGACGGAAGCGGGAACGAAAGTCGCCGGCGATACGGCGATTTATTTCGAGGATGCAAAACTCGTCGAGACAAGCCCTGTGATAGAAAGAAACGGCGACGGCGCTTATCGCGGCCATTCATTGCCCAGCGTCATCGGCGAGCGGAGCGGCAAGTTCACGGGAACGGCGGAGATAAGAGGCAGCGGCTCGGCAGGCTGCGATGCGGGACTGGCGATACTGCTGCAGTGCTGCGGCCTGAAAAAGACACTCGAAGTTTTTAATATGTACTCGACACTGGCCGACGACAAGACGGTGAGTATCGATATGTGGCAGTCGGGCCGCAAGCTCGGACTGGCCGGCGGAAGCGGAACGTTCGTTATTCGCGGCGAGAGCGGCGGGAGAGTGCTTGTCGATTTCGAGATAGACGGCGTCTGGCAGACGCCGGCGGATGAGGCGATACCGGCCTGGGCACCGGGTTCGCAAAAGCCTTTTATGAACAAAGGCGCTACGTTCACACTCGATTCCAACGCGATAAAGATTTCGCAATGGACCCTTACCGGAGGCCAGATTGTCGTGCCGAGAAGAAGCGTCGCGGCGGCCAGCGGAATAGCGCATTATTCGGTTGCGGATATGAAGCCTATGTTCGGATGCGATCCGGAGGCCGACCTTGTGGCCAATTACGATTATCACGGCATATTCGCGGCAGGCACGGAAAAAGCCATATCGCTGATTGTAACCAACGGCACGGACAAATGCACGATAGCGATACCGAAATTCCAGACCACCGAAAAGAACGAAGGCGACAGGGACGGTCTTTTGACACACGAACTGAACGGACAGTGCAATCATTCGAGCGGCAACGATGCGATAACGCTTACGTTCGCGGCGGCGTAGAAACAGTTTTGAGTTTTTAGTTTTGAATTTTTAATTAAGGGAAAAGTTATGGCGGATATAAAAAAAATCAGAGAGGCGGTCGTAAAGAACCGCGGCGGATTCGAGAACGCTCCCGATGCGGATATTATGACGATATGGCGGCTTCTTGACGATGAGACGCAACGGGCGTACCTCGAATCGATAAAGACGGAAAGGAAAGGAAAAGCCAATGCCGATAATCAATGACCCGAGAATCAAAAGAGAATACATCCTTAAAAGCGACAGGGACAGGCCGCAGCAAGAGCAGACGGTTTTTCTTTTAGCCACGCTTGCAGTCGATAAATGGAAGGAATTAGCCTCTGCATATGACAGGTTCAGTAATTCCGAAGTGGCCTGCGATGGACCGCAGATGATAGATGAGGCCGTAAACGGCGTAAAACTGATTCTGACCGGATGGCGGAATTTTGTCGTCGACAGCAAGGAAATCACCTATCAGCCGGAGGCGATTGAACGGTATCTGGCAATGACCGAAATTGTGGAGCTTTTGACGGCAGGTGTCGCTCAGCAAACGCTGACCATCGAGGATAAAAAAAAATTAGACTCGCAGTCGCCATCAGATTCGGACAAGGATGTAAATGCTGCCCCGGAATAGACAAGTGCGAAGATAAACCGTCGGAGGCGATGCCGTGGCATATTGTATGCGTCGTATGCGAAGGGCAGGATGAAGAATGCCCTATATGCAAAGGGAGCGGCAAGCTGGCGGTAACGGAATGCCCTCTTGTGTTTATAGGCAGGGAAATATGGGAAACGATAAGACTGGCGGAACTTTGGGAAAAAGGGCTGTCACCTGTGGATGGCGGAGTAATGAGGCAGAGCAAATCGTTCGTCGAAGCGGCGGAGTATGTTTTCTGCGAAAAGAATTACTGGAAAAGTAAACTCGGGATTTGGTGGTAAAAATTATGGCGAAACACAGCGTAGATATGGTAATAAAGGCACGCGACGAGGCGAGCAGGAAGCTGCTGAAAGTGGGCGGCGCGGCAATGTCGATGGGCGGCATGCTTCGCAAGGCGGCGGCAATAGCGGCGACGTATTTTTCGGCCAGAGCGATAATGAATTTTTCGAGAAGTTCACTGGCGGCTTTCGGCGTGCAGGAAGAGGCGACGATTAGTCTCGGCCAGGCGCTGGAAAATCTGAATAAGCGGTATATGATGCCGGAATTAAAGTCTTTCGCTCAGGAGATGCAGAAAGTTACCAAATACGGCGATGAGCAGATATTGAGTATGATGCAGCTTTTTACAAGCCTCGGCGTTCTGCCGGAAAAACTGCAAGAGGCGACAAAAATGGCGATAGGCCTGGCAGCGGCGACCGGGCGCGACGTGAAATCCATGTCACAATATGTCGCCCTGGCTATGCAGGGAGAGTTCACTATGCTGAGAAGATATATCCCTGCACTGCGAGCGACAACGGATGAAACGGAACAATTGCGGATAGTTCAGGATTTCGCGGCGAAGGGATTTCAGGTTGCCGCATCGCAGGCAAAAACCTACGCGGGCACAGTAATTCAGATGAAAAACGCTTATGGTGATTTGAAAGAAGAGATAGGCAAATCGCTTATGCCCGTATTCAAGGAGATGGCAATAAAAATAAAACAGTGGATAGAGGAGAATAAGCAGAGGGTCGCCGGATGGGCGAACAGAACGGTTAATATGGTGATATTAATCAATGATGTGTTCGCGGATTTTGTCAATTTTATGAAGAGCAACTTCACAGGCGGGATGAAATGGGTGTTCGATTCGTTTTTGACGCTGATGAAGGCGGCTTTTCGGGAAGCGATAAGGATGGCTGTTATCGCGGGCGAGGCCATCTGGGCAGGACTGACAGGTAAGATGGCAACGAGAATCGACATCAATACCGAAGCAATGAAAAGGTATAACGCCGCAGGGTACGGTACGAAAGTTGCGCAAAGACCGGGTGGGGGGATAATGAATATATCAGGGCCGATAATCGAAAGAGTCGGGCCGGATAATCCCGCCCTGCTGGAACAGATAACCGAAGAAGTCGAAAGGGAGTTTAGGCAAAAAAGAATAAAAGATTTAGTAGAAAATATCGTAGTAGGCGTCGGGGACGAGATGGAGAATGCGTTCAGAAATGTCGTCGAATCGATGCCGCCGGAGCTGAAAGAGTCCGTAAAAAAATCTTACAAGGAATATCTGGACAGACTCGCGAAGATAGCGAGTGATGAATTCGATTATATACCGGGGCTGCCCGCCTTCGCGGCAATAGGGAAAGGTTCGTCCGGTACAAAAAAGGCCGGGCAATGGTCGCCGATGATATCACAAACAATGTCGCATATACCAGGGACTTTCGCGGACCCGGCAATCCGAGTAGCTATCGAGCAGAAAAAAATAGCGGAGGCCTCGCTGAAGGAACAGCAGGATTTCAATAAAAATATCAAAGACGTCAACAGGACACTGAACGAAACCTCATCCGAAGGCGTGGATTTGGAGGGAATATAATATGCCCTGTGTAAGCTGCACGGAAGATTACACCCAAAGATTCGCCCAGCGAACGAAGGGCAAATTAACATTAAAAAAAACTTACGATGTGGCTTTTGACGGCGCCGACGACGCAAACGCGGAATTCATAATGGCGCTGTCGGTTGCAGGACTGCCGGCATACGGGCAATCTTACGGCCCACCCTACGAAAACGAATACGTCATAAATAAACACATAGAAAAAATAGAAGGGCCTCACTTATATAAGGTTGCAGTCGAATACGAAAACGCCGTGTGGATTAGTAACGAATCCGAGACGCCGGAAGATCCTCTTTTGGCCAAGCCTGTGATTGCGTGGGGGACGCGAAAGCACGCGGAAGTGATAAGCAAATCAATTGATAACAAGCCGATAACAAATTCAGTCGGGAAAACGCCCTCGACTCCGATAACAGCCGATGTTTACGATACGACACTATCATTTACGCGAAACGAGGCATCGTTTAACCCATTGTCGGCGGCACTTATGAAGGGGACGGTTAACTCGACGACTTTTTTAGGGTTCGCGGCAGAATCGGTGCTCATAGACGACATTACCGCCGAAAAGTTCTGGATAGGCCAAACGGCTTATTACAAGGTCAGATACGAATTTGTTATTAATTATCTGGGTTGGAGCCTGCGGTTTCTCGACGAGGGATACGAAGAAAAAATTGAAGGGGAAATAGTTCGAATCAAGGACGATTCGGAACCCCCGCAGGATATAACCGAGCCTGTGCCGCTCAACGGTAACGGACTGCGGCTCGGGGAGGGGGAGGATGCGGTGTTTATGATTTATACAGTAAAAGATTCGGCGAGTTTCGGGTCGCTCAGAATAAGTGATAACGATGTTTATGGCGATTAAGGGAGATTCTTATGGCAGATATTATATGGCTCGGCGGAACGACTGATCACGAAACCGACGCCAATACAGCGGCAAACTGGGACCTTGCCAGAATACCGGCAGACGGCGACAGGCTGATTTTTAACGGAGCGGCAGTAACCAATTCGGCGACAGGGCTGAAATACAACTGCGATTTTACATTACTAAGCGGGACACTGAGCCTTACAGGCATAATTAAAGACAGCGGATTTACCGGCAATATAGGTTCGGCGGCTAATCCCCTTATCTGTAATATCGAATATGACGGGACAAAAGGGGAATTCAACTTCAAAGGCGCCGGTTATGCTTATGTTGAGCTTACTACCGAAAGCACATACAAGGCCTGCGAAAGAGTCAATATCATCGGCGGCGGCGTTGTATATTTATACAGCGACAGCGCATCGGATAACGACTGGGGCAATGTATATATCAGCGGTGGGACATTATATCTGGCCGATTCCACAATACTGAACAGCCTGACAGTTGACGGGTCAAGCACTCAGGTTATCGGAGGCAAGGGATGCCAAAAAATAGGCGCCACGGCGGTTGATATTGATATCAGCGGCGGGACGGTAAAATGGGATAGTAACATAAGCGATTCGTTCAGGCAGACAGGAGGTGTATTCTATTGGGGGACAGCCGATTATCAGAGCGGTTATGGTGCGGTTGATATAACAGCGGATTTTGTTGACATCAGGAATACCGGAACGGTGTTTTACTGGAATATGGTAGCCGACAGCGGGCAAGTAAGCGGCATTAAAAGATTCCGTGTTATAAACGGCGGCAAGCTCGATGCTTCACAGCCGGAAGGACTTGCAGGCGCAAAACAAATAGGTACCGCCGGCGGCGGGCAGGTCAGCGAGGTGTGGACAAACTCAACGGCGAATCTTAACAGCAGCGCAATGAGTATGGCCGGCGGGTCGCCGGCTCCGAGCATAAAATGCTATGGAGGCAACCTTGTACTGCCCGACAATAATGAGGTTACGTTTTGAGAGTATCGCTGAATAACGAAGGGTTTAAGCAATTAAAAGAGATGTATCGATGGTATCGTCTCGTTAAAGACAGGGCTTATCCTTTATCCCGTCGTCAACCTAAAGGCTTACAATCCGCAGCCACATATATCAGGCGGGCGAAGGTAACAGCGGCGGCGGGAGAGGGAAACACAATTACGGCGAACCTGTACGATTCGGCGGGCATCGAACAAACAGAAGGCGAAGAGGCGGGCATTACCGTTTACTGCAATATCATAGGAGAGACTGATCTTAATCTCGCATCGCCCGCACTTATCGAGGGTTCTGAAATCGAAGTCCGCAGAATAACATTCGATAACGAAGGAACTCCCGAAACCCGGTGGCAGTGCACAGCCCTGTTTATGGCACGCGTAGACTGGGAATGGCTGTAAAAAATGCAAATCATACGCGACAAACTCGCTCACAATATCACGGGCGATAAACAGCTCGGCTCATTTTGGGGATATGCCGACAGCAGTCGACGACTGCCTCTTGCCGGATACAATCCCGCACTTCGCAACTCAACGTGGGCGGAGGCGTTCCTGCCTGCGGCCGTTTATCCGGCCAGCGACAAAATAATAATCAAGCATAATCTCGAAACAGGAACACCTTTGACCCTGTCATCGACGGGCACTCTTCCTGCCCCTTTGGAGGCGGGGACGAATTATTACGTTATAAAAATTTCCGATGTCTGTATAAAACTTGCGGCAAGCTCGGCCGACGCGACTGCGGGCACTGCAATCGACCTGACAGATACGGGAAGCGGGATTCACACTTTGCAGCTCGAAATTCCCGCAGGGTTCGGGACCGGCACGCAATCCGACCCGTATCGAATCAGAACAGCTTCCGACCTGCTGGCGATGCAGCCAATCGGCTACGGTGAGACTTATGACGGCTGCGATGCGGATACATATTGGGAGCTATTGGCAGATATCGATATGGATGACCCGATGTTCGCAGGTGAGGACGATACCGGCTGGGCACCGATAGGCAGAATTGCTTATTGGTGGCAATGGACGCCGGATTATGAATATGAATATGAATGGTTTATCAAACCATTCGCAGGACACTTCGACGGAAACGGACACGCGATTAAAAATATGCGAATCTACCGCGATAATAACTGGTGGGATGGTTACGACCCTTCAACAGCGGATGACCCGTTGCTTATTTCAAAGTATATGGGATTTTTCGGAGCGGTCGGCGGAAACGCCGTTATCCAGAATCTCGTAATTGAAGACCCTGATGTTTACGTCAGATTTGGGGAATTCGGCGGCATCGGCGAGAGTGAGCGAGAGGCCGAGGGCTATCCGATGTATACCGCCGGATGCTTCGCAGGCACGATAACGGGGAATGCAACAATTACTAACTGCGGCGTTAAAAAAACTATAGCAAGTGTATTTTCCTCTGCGCAGGCTCGTCGGCAGGGTGGGTTTGCAGGCAGAGTTCTAATGAGCGCTCATATCAATCACTGCGAGGCCGAGGCAGACAGTACGGGCAATGGAAACGGCGACGGCGGATTTGTCGGTACTATCGGATACGAAAATTTCGGCAGCGCGGCGAGAATAACAAACTGCATTGCGAGAGGCAACATTACCAACACGGCGAGCAGCGGCGGATTTGCCTCAAGAAATTACAACAGCAAAATAGCGAATTGTATTGCAATGGGAAACGTGACAAAGCCTGCGGGAATTAACTGGGGCGGAAACGGAGGGTTTATATCCGATAATTATTACAGCGGAAGAATCGTCAACTGCTACTCTACCGGCAGTGTTACCGGTTATAATTTCGTCGGCGGATTTGCCGCAAATAATATATTGGGCGGAAAAATTTATAACAGCTATTCGACGGGCAGTGTTACCGGCACAAATATGTTTGCAGGCGGGTTTGTCGGCGCGGCGGATAATACTAATTCTGTAATATCAAACTGCTATTCGCTCGGCACAGTAAACGGCTATGCTTACGTTGGCGGATTTGTTGGCATTAATGATAATCAATCCACAATTAAACGATGCTTGGCGGCGGGCAATGTATCCTCATCATACGCAGGACTGGCCGGTTGCGGAGGATTCTTCGGGCTTAACGAGAGAGCGTATATACACGATTGTTATGCAGCCGGCAATGCTACGGGGCCGGGTGCACTCGGCGGATTCGGCGGAATGGTGAACGCCGGATTTTTAGGCGCAGAGACTGACTGGGCGAGACTGTATAACTGCTATTGCACGGGCGCGATTAATACAACCATAGCAGATTGGCAGCCGAGCACGGCAATCGCAAATACAGAACTGCGAAAGCCGACGACGACAAACCATAACGGCATAGTATATCGAGCGTATCGCGGTGGAACTACAGGCGCAACCGAACCCGACTGGGTTACTGACGATTATGTTTACGACAACGACATCACGTGGGAGCCGTTTAAAATGGTCGGCGGGTTTGTCGGCGGGTACTCTAACGGCCAGCGGCCCGGACTTAATTTCTGCGTTGCCAGCGGCAACTGCTTTTTCGACCCAGATGGGGCGGGTGTTTGGGGATATGACGATTTCAGAGGCAACCCAAAAACAATTGCCGAGATGTTAGATCCGAGGACTTATATAGCTCAGTTCGAATCGGCGGCGGTTAATACAGCCACGGACGCGATAGAAGTTTCTCATTTCTATAGGGGCTATGGTGCGATTGCGGTAACGTTTGAACCGGAAAATGTCAATTCAGTTCTGCCGGAGCCGATGCTCGAAGATACGATATATTACGTCAAGGTAATTGACGAGACGCATATTCAGATCGCTCCATCCGCTTATGACGTAATTTTCGGCGATGTGATAGATCTGACATCGCAGGGGGCAGGACTAATCACGATAAGGGCGTGGGACGCGGAAAATACGTGGCAGCAGCCGATTCGGGCAAGGGGATTTCTGCCCGACGATGTCGCCGATAGTGTAATATCAATCGACTCAGAGGCACGGACAGGTTCGCTGATTAGATTCGAGACGACAGGTACGCTGCCGACCGGACTGGCGGAAGATACGGACTATTACGCGATCGAAGAAGAACCATTTAAAATTAAAGTTGCCGCCTCGCTCGAAAACGCGATTGCGGGGACTGCGATAACATTGGAAGATAGTGGCAGCGGAATCCATTATTTAATTGCGCACAAAACTTTTATGCCTTATGATGTATCGGCGAGCGACGATACGATAAAGACCAAGTGCAATATCGAGACGGGGACACGGATAAGATTCTATGAGGTTGCATCGAGCACTTTGCCGGGCGGATTGAGTGAGGACACCGACTATTACGCGATTCGCGTTAATGATTATACAATTAAGGCGGCAACGTCTTTCGCGAACGCAATAGCAGGAACGGCGATAAATCTAACTACAGCGGGCGATGGATTGAATTACTTTAATACTTATCCGATGATTCGGGCGGGCTATCGAAACATAACAAACCCGCCGCGAGATATAACGCTGTCACTTTACGAGAACGATTTTGGAGTTACAAATCCAGCAGGCGGCAGTCCGGAAGAATACAACTACGTCAAGGCCGAGTACGTCAAAATCGAGGCTCTGCCAAATCAGAATTGCGAATTCGTTAACTGGACAGGCTCGGCGGTTAACGAGGGCAAAGTCGATGACCCCGAAGAAGAGACAATAAGAGTATTAATGGACGCCGATTACGGGCTGACGCCGAACTTTTTAGGGCCTTGTCCACCCACTCCCGACCCAGCGAGATGGCTCGTTCCGCCGACGCGAGACGATGACGAGGTTACGATGTCGGCGCAAATCGCAGAGTTCCGCGCATCGTGCGGCGGGCCTGTGGAATATCGATTTACCTGCACAGGCGGCAGCGGCGAAAGCAGCGACTGGCAGGAGAGCAACACACACACGAGCGAAGTATCGGCACACGGCACGTGGATAGTCGAGGTCAGGGACGGTGCGGGACATACAGGCACAGCATCGGAAGAATGGAATACCGAATGGTCAGATACGATGAAAAAGCTGACAATCACCGCAGCCGAGGGCGGCAGAATTATAACGCCCGAAGGCGGCGGGGAAGTATGGGCAGGGTACGGCGAAAAGGTCGATATAGAGGCACAGTCGAATACAGGATGGCGATTCGTCAATTGGACTGGAACCGGGCAGGGAGAAGTTTGGGACCCGAACAGCAGCGTGACAAAAATTAATATGAATGACCATTATACAATCACGGCGAATTTCGAGCCGTACGGCTAATCAGCGGCTCAATCAGGACGGGGATTAAAGGAACTATCGATTGCATCACCGACAGTATTTATAATATCCTTATAAGGATTATGCTCCGATGGCCGAAATTTTGAAATGCAATCGGGACAGAGGAACTGGCCGGAATCTATCTTTTTCAGCCGAACAGATGGCCATACAGCAGAACAGCCATCGCATTTAACCTTTGGGGCGGATAAGACAGACAGGTGGGATTCAATCCTTTCGAGCAGATCGATGGCATCGTCAACCCTGAAAACTGCACGGATTATGGCGACAATGACCATAACGACAGCGATAACAACCAATATGCCAAGCAGCAAAAACGCTAAAAATTCGCCCATAAAATCTTCCTCTTTAACAGACTAATGATGAGACGTTGAAATCGCGTTTTGTAAATTGTCATTACAATCAATGAGTTTTTTTGCGAGGTAAAAATTAGCCGCGAGAGATTCAGCCAGGCCATTCTTAAGGTTTAAATTTTTAACTTCTAAATCATTCACAGTAGATTGACATTGTTCGAGTTTAGCCTCCGAGCCGACGCAACGCTCGGTTAACCTTATTTCGTTTTTCAGATAACCATCGATTGTTCGGGCAAGTTTTGCCCTGTCAGGTCGAGTCAGGAGCGAACCTGCAAAAAAACCGCACGGGCCGAACACGGCAGCGGTTATAATTACAGCGAGAATGGCATACTCTTTTTTCATAAATCCTTTGGAATGTCGATTTTTATATTCATCTTTTTAGCGATTTTCTGCACCTCTTTCCAGAGTTTTTTTTCGTCGGTCTCTTTTTTATACAGTTCGAGTTTTGCACCCTCGACGCCATTGGCCTCTGCGATGGCTTTTAATCTGTCCTCAAAAGATAATTTATCCAGCGCGATAATGCCAGCGGAAAGAACCGTTTGGATTTTGCCGATTTGCTTAATCAGTCGCTCCGCCACAGGCTTCGCCTGTGCAGTCAGATTCCTGTTAATAACCGATGTATTTTTGTCGCCCATAGTCAAATCAGCTTATACACTTTGCAAAAAAATACAAGTCTTTATGTTCGCTAAACTTATAGCGAATTTTTGTGTAATAAAACGCAAAATAACAAAAAAAAACGCAAAAATACATAAAATCTCCTTGACAAAATATCCCGCCTATTGTAGAAAAGCGGTTATGGCAAGGCAAAGAAAAAAAGGCGAAGACAAAAAGGCATCCTATCCTCGAATTATACAACAATTTTAACTTTGCCTATTTTAACATTTGAAAGTTAAAAAGTCAAGAAAAATCCTGCGGCGCCAAGGCTATGCAGGATGGGCTAAATTGAAGGAGCGTCAGATGGGCAGGGACGCAGGGAAAAACACGGTAAACGGTTGCGGTTGCGAGGCTCGCAACGAAGTGAATATACCAAGGTGTCCGGAAGGGCACGCGGTAATCGCAAAAATCACCCGAAAAAAAATCCTCAAATTAATTACACTCATAAAGATGGAATTTTACTGCCATTTCTGCGGGCAGGACTATAAGCAAAGAAAGCTGAAATTGACAATTTAAAAACAGGGCCACACAGCAGGCATGGTTTTGGCAACAGGTTTTGGGCGCTGCCGTGAAAAACGGCCGGATTTTTAAAAAGGCTCTTTAAAAAAATTATAAAATCAAAATACTCAAATGGAAAATGGATTGCGAGTAACAGGAAAGAGTGTGCCGGTCGTTCTATATCGGGGATTGGGAACGACTAAGCCGAGCCGGCGGAAAGCAAACGACCCGACGAGAAAGCAATCCCGATAAGCGTAATTCGTTTGCGCAAATCGAAACTAAGGGCTGCCGACCGGCTTCGATGCAGCCCATTTTAAAAAATTAAAATTTATCAGGAACGGCGGATAAAAATTTAAAAACAACCAATGAAAACACTAATTTTTAATGTTGCCTGAAACTTTTCAAGCGGCGGGGCGTTCCCGCCGCTTATCCGCCGGACGGTTTTACCACGAAGGACACGAAGAACACGAAGAAAAATAATGGCTGAAAAACCAATCATATTTAGTTCTGAAAACGTCAGGGCAATTCTCGATGGTGTAAAAACGCAGACGAGAAGGGTAGCTAAATTGCCGGAAAAATGGCACAGAGGCAAAGCAGCCTTTGATAAGAATCCCCACGGCGACGAAGAATTCATAATTCACGGGGATTGCGGAACGAAGCAAACGTATTGCCCTTATGGCAGAGTCGGCGACAGACTTTGGGTTCAGGAGGCACATCGCATCGTAAAAATAAAAGACAGGGACACTTTTTGCGTGCAAGTGCAATATTCTGTTGATAACGAAATTTCGGATATATGCCTTGAAAATTTGGAATACTGGAAATTTGGCGAAAGAAAATATCCTTACAGAAAAACATCTGGCAGATTTATGTATAAATCCCTTTCTCGAATCACGCTTGAAATAACCAATATCAGGGTAGAGAGATTGCGGGACATAAGTTTGGAAGATATAGCCGCCGAGGGCATAGCTGATTTGGGCGGCGGGGCGCAAGCTGTGATAGACTGTTTCATAAATGAAGTATGGGATCCAATCAACGAAAAACGCGGCTACGGCTGGAACGAAAACCCATTTGTATGGGTAATAGAATTTAAAAGAATCAGCGATAAAGGCAGGTGAAAAAACCCCGATGAAGCAGCTAAAGCACTTCACAGGGTAAAAAGGTGAAATATGAGCGAAGTGGACCGAAAAAAGCGTATGGTTGAAATCATACATAATTACGATGAGAACCAAGCCGCAGACGCTATATACGAAAAATTTATAAAACTGTTAGAGTGGGTTATTTTCGACATTACGCGATGCTTGTTGAAAACAGTCGAACCGAAACAGGGACATTGGATAAGCAGTAATGAAAAAGACTATGATGAATCGCTTGACTATTGTTTTAACTGTGCCTCTAAAAAAGTGGCAGAGTTTAATAAGAAATCAAAAACAAAAAAATATATGGTGGACGGTGGCTGGGAAAACCACGATTCGGATTATGAGGCTTACTGCGAAGAGTGCAAATGTTTGCTGAATTATTGGCCGACAGAAGAGTGCGCCATAAACATAGTAGAAGATTTTGAAGCCGTTGAAGAGATTACTAATGAAATGTCTGACGATTATTTATATTCTTTGAATGTAGTTTGTGGGGCTGCGGAAGATTTTGAGAACCAAGGATTAAGAAATCGAATTGCTAAAATCTGCATTAAGTTTCTGCAATGGTATAGTTTGTATGGCAAGAAAAAATCTGCGTCCCAGTGAGAAAAACAACATCTCACAGGACAGGTAATCAGCGATAAAATATCGCTCTTTAAAAAGTTAATAGGGATTATGGCGGGGCTTGAAAAGGTTCGACTTTTAGGGTATAATACCGCCGGTCTGCAGTTCGACCGGCGACCCACACGGGAAGGAAGGAGGTGGAGAATGATTAAAGTCGGACTGTGGCAGAGAAACGGCATCTACTACCTGCGATGGCGACAAAACGGCAAACAGCACAAAATATCGCTCGGACACAACAATAAAGAGCTGGCCCAAAGTCAGGCAAGGCAGAAAGAGGCTCAATTAGCGCAGATTTGCAAAAAAGGTAAATTCCAGCGGTCCTTAAAAATAGCGACGCTGTGCGAAAATTACCTTATGGCGAACAGGCGAATCGAGCCGGCAACTTGCGACCTGACGAAAAGGGTTTTCAGCTACTTAATAAGTGTGCTGGGTGATATCGAGATTTGCAAAGTCGGATACGCCGAGGCCGAGAAATTCCAGAACTGGATAATCGAAACGGGCAGGGCAAAGACAACGGCAAACATCTGGATAAAGACGGCAAGGCCGGCGTTTCGATGGGCAATGCGGCAGAAACTTGTCAGCTGCGATCCGTTCGATAACCTGAGCCTTTTCCGCATCGGCAAAAAACGGGTGCGGATTTACAGCAGCGATGAGTTTGCGAAAATTCTGGCCGCCTGTCCGAACGAACTGGCGAAGGCTCGGGTCGTTATGGCAAAGACAACAGGGATGAGACGAAGCGAAATCCTGAATCTGACAACTGATGATATTGACTTCGAGAAAAAGACCATCACGGTACAAGCGAAATCGGAAACGAAAGACACCTGGGCGTGGAGGCCGAAAGACAAGGATTTCAGGACATTGCCGATGACAGCAGGTATGGCAGTTATGCTTAACAGGCTGATTCTGGTTTTGCCGGATAAGCAGATTTATCCGATGCTGTCGGCCGAGCGGTTTGCGGTAATTATGGAACGAAAACGGCAGGGACGATTAACTGACAGATTGAGGGTTTGCCCTGACGAGCAATGGAGCAAGCAGTTCAGGAAGATTCTCGACAAGGTCGGGATAACGGCGGCGAAGTTTCATAATATGCGAAGCACCTGCATTACCGAATGGCTCGAGAGCGGTTTGGCGCCGCATGAGGCCAAGGACTTGGCAGGACACGCGGATATCAAGACGACGATGGAGCATTATACAGCGGTTCGTGATTCGGTAGTAGATAAGGCAAGGACGGCAAGCGAAAAGAATTTAGCGATTGCAAAATGAGTATCTGGGCGCACTGGGCACACTTTTTTAAAAGTAAAAATGACGTAAGTAATCGGGGCGACAGGACTTGAACCTGCGACCTTTGGACCCCCAGTCCAACGCGCCCGAAATAAACAAAAAATGTAAGTAAATAAAACACAAGCACTTGCCGGTCAATAAACTGCAGACCAACCCCCACTGGGCGCACTTCAATGCGCCCAGTGCATATCCATAATCCCCACAAATCAATAGGCCGGAATCCGCCAGGGACAGGCGCATAGAACCACGGACCGGGCAGGTTCGGCCAAATTGAGAACCGGCATAAAGACAAAAACAATAAACGATACTAATTGTTAAGTGCTGACGTCCGGCGGCGGGACGGTCCCGCCGCTTCGCCGGTTCTAATCAAGGTTTTTGCTTTGCCGCGGGCATCGGAAACACATCCGTGTAGGTCCCGCTGCATCTTTGCCAGGCAAGGGTCGGTGCACCGGCCCCTGCCATATTTAAAAAATCAAAAACGACGAAACGGAGTTCGAATTCGAAATGGAAAAGTTAATAATATTTATAATCGTACTGGCACTGGCATCGGCGGCATTCGCGCCGATGATAAAAAATAGTAAGGCCAACAAACCGGAATACATAATCAAACACTTCACCGTAACGGCATACTGCCCATGCGTAAAATGCTGCGGCAGATTCGCTGACGGCATAACCGCCAGCGGTCATAAAATAAAAGCCGGCGATAAATTCGCGGCAGCGCCGCCCGAGATACCATTCGGGACAATCCTCGATGTTCCCGGATACGGCAAGGTTCCTGTCCACGACAGGGGCGGCGCCATCCGCGGCAACCGTATCGATGTATTTTTCAGCTCGCATCAAGAAGCCCTGAGATGGGGAGTACAGTTTCTGGCGGTAAAAATCTATGAATCCCGATAAACGAAAAGAAAATTCGCAAAGGCGATTGCCGCCGCTGAGGCCTCCGCAGACAGAGTTCGGACTGTGCAGACTCGGCAACACAGATTTTCAGGATGCCGCCGAGCGGGACAGCTTTGCGAAAATCGGGCCATTGCCGCAGGACTTGTGCCGGCAGGATGGCGAGTTCATTCTCGACAGGAAATTATTCGCGGAAGAACTAATCCTTTTGGATATCAAACCTGTGAGTATCGATTTTGCGCAAATGATGATCAGAATGGTAAAGGATTTGCCGTCAGCACAAGCATGGAAGGATAAATATGAGCATCCGTGATACATCGCTGGCAGCGCTGGAACAAAGCGGCGATAGACTCGGACGCGACCAGCAGATTATATTCGATGCGTTCTGCGCACTGGGGCCGATGCACGATAACCGAATACTCGAATACCTGCGGCAAGGTGAAATCAAAAAGAACCGCGATCAGCGGCGCAAGAACCCGTGGGAAACCCGCGATGTAACAGGCCGCCGTAATCAGCTTATGAAAAAGTGTCAAATCGGCAACGAAGGAATGATTGTCGACCGCGGGTCGTTTCACGGTTGGTGCAACGGGATGATTAAAAAATACCACTTCTGGGCGGTGCGAAACGATACGAGGCCGGTGCCGGCAGGATGGTATTCGAATATAGAAGATGTGCCGGGATATAAAAAATCGTCGAACGGCGGCGGTTGCGAGGCTCGAAAAAAAATTATGGCGGAAACACTATTTTGAACCGCCCCGTTAGATAGCAGGCGAACTGTCGTTCGCATCTAACAGGGTAAACTCAGGAAAGGAAAATTTATGGCAAAGGGATTTACAGTAGAAGGCAAAATTAAAAAAATTGATATATCAAAAGCGGCAAGCGGGCCCGGCTCGGAATCCTGCTTCGCCGATACCTCGGCGGCGAGCGGACAGAGAAACTATTCGAGGCAATGAAAATAGAGACGGGTGAGTAATTTAAAATTTAAGGATAAGAGAATGGATGCGATGAAAAAGAGTTTCATAATCACGACTGCCATACTGGTAATCGTTTTGTCGCTGGCGACATTTTTTCTGGCCGGCTGCCAGACGACCTCTTATGTGTTCGAAGATTATGAATACGGGGCGCTCATAAAGCGAATCGTGGTAAAAAATAACAAGTGCTGCGTCAATACCGAGACGGCGAATCTCGACATCGCAATCGACCCCAACGGCAGGGCAACGCTGTCGGCGGGCAAGATAATCGTTATCGCAGACCCGAACAGCGCAAAGGCGATCGGCGAGGCTATCGGGGTCGGACTGCGGGCCGCGGCAGGATTAAAATAAAAAGGAGCTGTTATGGCAAAACTGGTAAACGGCAAACTCGAATATGACCTGATAACAACCTCGCTCGTAGTGCAGGCTTCTTATCTGGCGTCTAATCAAGATGAGCATATTGTCGATGATGTTATTTCCGGTTATACGGGGCTATTGCCCTGCAACTGGGGCTCGCCGCCTCTATCGCACACCGAGATAGGTTTCTTCGTCGATACCGAGTTGTGGTTCTTTTCATCTACATCCCGAAAAGAACTAAACGGCGGGACAGGGACGCGGTGGAGCAAGGCGAACTTTGTGCTGCGAAATCCGGACAGATGGAAACTGCAGGCTAAATGGTTCGCCGCGGCCGACATTCACAGACAAATCAAACGCGCAAACTCCATCATCGGCCAGCCGTATGATTTTGCGGGTGTGTTCGCCGATTTTCTGCTGCCGCTCGATTTGATTAAGAAAAAGAAATCGATTTACTGCAGCAAGGCGGTGCGTTTCGTCCTGACGAGCGAGCATATAAGGGTATCGCCGCGGCGGCAGTATAAATGGGCGCAAAAGAACGGTTGGAAAGAAGTCGTCTGCACAAAATCGTTTCTTGCGAAAGTATTAACAGAATAATTCTTCATCTTCGCCTCCTTCAGGCGGAAGCCCTGCCCGGTTCGGCGCCCCACCCCGGCAAAGGCGGGCAGGGCAGCATTTGAGGCAAGAACATATTTTTTTAGAGAAAGGATGTTATGGAAAAGGGAATTTTGACAGGCGTTTATGAAAATTTGGAGCTCGATAAAATTATACTGCCGGACTGCAATAATCCGCGCGACGCTGAGATTCAGGGACATTTGTTCGGGCTCAAAGATTCGTTCAAATCAATCGGACAGCTTCAGGCGATTATAGTGTCAAAGGTCGAGGGTAAATATTACGCCGTTGCCGGCAGGCGGCGCATCGAAGCGGCCAGACAGGCGGGCCAGACGACCATAGAGGCGAAAGTGTATGAGAACCTCGACCGGCGAACGCTGCTTCTTATGGTAGCGGCGGAAAATATTCACCGCAAGGAATTCAGCGCCATCGAAGAGGCGCGAATGATTCAGATGCTCGAAGATGAGAAATTCCACATCAAAGTTATAGCGACAAAACTAAATATGAGCGTCGATACCGTTCGGCGAAAGCGCAACCTGCTCAGTCTGCCGGACGATATTCAGAAGATGATTACCAGAAAAGATAACCCCCTGCCGGTACATCAGGCGCAAATGCTTTGCGGCTTATCGGGCGACCAGCAGCGACAGGCCGCCCGGCAGATCGCACCGACGACAGGACCGGTGGCAGGTGAAAAACAGGCAAAGCAAATCATCGACGACGTTGTCGGCGGCAAACTGGATATGCCCGACCCGGACGATAAGCATCCATCTATGGGAATCGCAAAAAAAGCTGCAACCACGAAGGGCACGAAGAAAACGAAGAAGGAGAAACCGACCCGTTCGACAGGCTCAGAACTAACGAAGGAACAGCAGAGGGCTTGTCCGAAAGGGGAGGATGAAAACGACATCTACAAACTCGGCGAAATCAATTTCGATATCACAGGAGCTGCGACGCTGTCAAAGGATGGGCGGAGCATAACGCTGAAAGAAACTACATCGCTGCTGAAAATTTGCGGCGTTGAAGTAGTGGTTAATGAGCCGCTCGTAATCTTTTTGACGAACGAATGCCCGAAAATTATCAAGAAAATTCAGGCGGCGATAAAAGGAAAACTGGCGAAATAATAAAAAAATCAGGGAGCTTAAAAAATGGAATCACAAAATCTAAAGTTTGCAGTATTGAATATTAAAGACATTCTGCCCAGCGGGAACAATCCCCGTCATGTCAATAAAACCAGCCAGCCCTTTCTGGACCTGGTGGAAAGTATCAAGGGCGGCGGGGTTCGCGTGCCGGTAATGGTCAGATCTCATCCGAAGCAAAAAGACAAATATGAGCTGCTGGCGGGCAATCGCCGCCTGGCTGCCGCAGAGATAGTCAAGCTGGAAACAATACCAAGCCTGGTCAATGGAAATATCAGCGATGAGGATGCGTTCGATATAACTTTCTTTGAAAATTTCGGCAGAGAGGATTTGTCGCCACTTGAAGAATTTGAAGCTGCCGAGATTATGCTTAAAAAATATAAGGGCGACATCAAAGCAGCTGCCAGCAGGATGGGCAAAAATTCGCAATGGGTAGCGCAAAGAGCGGCGATGGGGGATAAGCTGTGCAAGGAGGTAAAAAGAAGAATCGCAGATGACCGCGATTTCCAAAATTGGACGACATCGCATTTTCAGCAGATAGCCGGACTGCCAGAACATCTGCAAGTAGAAGTACTCGATGAATTTGCCAATCAGTACGAGACCCCGGAGATACAAAAAATAGCAAAATATGTAACCGAATTACTAAGACCGCTGAGCAAGGCAAAATGGCAATTTGAAGAGATAACGGAGATTGAAATTGATGGTAAAAAGAAAAAGGTACAATGTAGCAGCTGCAGGGAACGCAGCAGCTTTCAACCCGGGCTGTTCGATGGTACTACTGATCCGGAAGAGTTGAAGAAAAACGACAAATGTCTCAATTCGAAATGCTGGATGCTGCGAACCTATAAATCCATGCAGATCAAAGCCGAGGAATTGAAAAAAGTACATCCCAAGCTTGTTTGTCTTGCGGAAGATATCAGCGTCCATGACGGTGTAGCCGAGGATCTGAGAGAATTGTTCAAGCCGATGATTTTTAGAAGTCAATACAGAATAGTTAAAAAAACAAATCCGCAGGCTAAGCCGGCACTGGTTGTTTATGGCCCGAACTGCGGGAAGATTAAATATATTGTGCTGAACACGGTCAATGGTTCAGTAAACGGAACACCAATGGGCGGCGCGGACAAATCGAAGGATATGAAAACCCGTAAAAAAGAGCTCGAGGGCAAGCGATGGTTTTCTGTGCTGCGGCAGATGATGAAAGCAATCGGAAAAACCTCAATCAAAAATGTCAAGATTCCAAAAGACAAAGACGAAATCTTTATGGCCCTTAAGCTGGCGGTGTTCATCGGCACGGATGAATTTGCCGTAAAACATAACAACGGATCCAGAGGTTGTTATGGCAAGCGAAATGTCATGACAAAATTTACCAAGAGTCTGACCGGGCAAAATGTTGACAAACTGGCCGCGATGTTGTTTGAGACCGTTAAGCCAAATCTGATTTCGGAGGTGACTTATGGCGGGCCGATAACACAGACCCGGGACGATGATATTGCATCGGCAAAGGCAATCGCGAAGATGCTCGGACTTAACATCGCCGAAATGTATAAACAGGCCTGTATTGAATATCCAGTTCCTAAATCATGGAAAGCTGAAAAAAATGCCAGAGCAAAAAAAACTATCAAAGTCAAAGAACCTATCTGTAAAAAATAAAGCCCCTTACGGCGGTTTTTGCGGGAGCACGGATGAGAAGGGCGGCCCGGCTCGAATCGGAAAAATAAGAACGTGTCGAATTTGCGGATGCACAGATGAAAAGGCTTGTCCGGGCGGATGCTGCTGGGCAAGACCGGATTTGTGCAGTAAATGTCACAAGGCAATCAATAATATCTGTCCCTGCGATGAGTGCGATTTGGCAATTGATTGTCCAGGGGATTGTATTCCATACATAGAATATAAGAAAAATCAACCTGCAAAAGTTCATCGAAAAGGGGTGGTTAGACAATGAAATCTAAAACAGGCACACGGGAATGGAGCGGGACGCAGGTATCGATTCAGCGGGGCTGCGAGAATAACTGCCGATATTGCTACGCCAAGTGGAACGCGGTGTATCGGCATA
>Ga0265293_10004465_pt1 | contig 24594 bp, 19 predicted proteins | sample Munlanlewell138R_FD_192505 | JGI IMG/M metagenome (GOLD analysis project Ga0265293, IMG submission 192505) | Leachate microbial communities from a municipal landfill in Southern Ontario, Canada - Leachate well 138R | ecosystem: Engineered > Solid waste > Landfill > Unclassified | place: Canada...
TATACAACAATGCAATACAACACACAAAAAGAAAAACTCCTTCTGCCGGAATATGGCCGCAACATCCAGAACATGGTGGATCACTGCGTGGCCATCGATGATCCTAATGAGAGAAAACGATGTGCCTACGCTGTGATTGACATCATGGGCAGCATGTTTCCTCATCTGCGCGATGTGAATAACTTCAAGCATATCCTATGGGATCACCTGGCCATTATGTCAGACTTCAAACTGGACATTGAGTACCCCTATGAGGTGATCAAGAAGGAGGACCTCTACTCAGCCCCGGGACATCTCGATTATAGCCGTCCCACCATGCGTTATCGCCACTATGGCAAGTTACTGGAACGGATGGTCCGGATCGCAGCCGACATGGAGGAAGGGGAAGCACGTGAACACCTGATACGGATGTTGCTCGGGCAGATGAAGCGTTCTTATTCCCAATGGAATAAAGAGGCGGACGATGAGAAGATCTTCTATGATCTGAGGGAACTGTCAGATGGCAAGATCAATATGAACAGCAGCCACTACGTGATCCCCGAAGTGAAGATGAATGCCAATAATCGGGACAAACTTAAGAATATCAAATATCAACGCAGGAAATAAAGCCATGATCGCTGCAAATGATCTTCTTCCCGTTGCCCATACCCAGAAACCATATGGTATCAGGGGTGAGCTGATGCTGCTTTTTAGCAGGAGAGAATATGCGAAGCTGGATGCAGATGATTATTTCCTTGAGATCGACGGCATCCCGGTACCCTTCCGCGTTGAAGAGATCACCTTCGTGACCGACACCACCGCACGAGTCAAGTTCGAGGATGTGGATGATGAGCAGACAGCCGCTCGTTATGCCCGTCTTGAGGTGCTGTTGCCACGTGGGTCTGTGCTCGCTGTCGGTGAGCAGGATGATGCCGACTGGCGCCTCTTCATAGGCTATACCATCACCAACCAGTACGGCACCATACTGGGGGTGATAGAGGATGTGGATGATGGCACCATCAACGTGCTGTTCATTGTCAGAGACGGTGACAATGAGCATCTGATCCCTGCCACTGACGATTTCATCGCTGCCGTCGATGAGAAGAACAGAATCCTCGAAATGTATATCCCTGAGGGTTTGATCGAGGAGTGAGCCTGCCCCGCACTCCAGCGTAACTGAAACAAAAGAGACATGCCCCTTCTCCAGCTCAACCAGGTCAGCATCGGTTATCACACACATGGAAAACCTCATATCGTACAATCGGACCTCACCCTCACTGCCCGTGAAGGTGAGCTGATCGCCCTGATAGGAAAGAACGGCTGCGGTAAGTCCACCTTGTTGCGCTCCATCGCGTCACTGCAACCCATCTGGGAGGGTGTCATCCTGCTCAACGGGGTGGATATCCATAGCCTTTCACCCAGGAAGAGGGCCCGATACCTGTCGGTGGTGCTCACCGGACAACAATCGGTTGCCTCCTTCACTGTACGGGAACTGATCTCCATTGGCAGGGACCCCTACACCGGATGGCTGGGAAGCCTCACCGACGAAGACCGGGAGGTGATCAGTCGTGCCATCGCGATGACCTACCTCGAAGGATTCGGTGAACGTAACATTCATGAGCTCTCCGACGGTGAACGACAGCGTGTCTTCATCGCCAGGGCCCTGGCGCAGGACACCCCGCTGATCCTGCTCGATGAGCCCACCTCGCACCTGGACCTGCCCAATCGGATCAATATCATGCTGCTGTTGCAAAAGCTGGCTCGCGAAACCGGCAAGACCATCTTCATCTCCACCCACGATCTGGAAACCGCCATGCAGGTGGCCGACAAGCTCTGGCTCATGGAGCAGGGTAAAGGAATCACGGTGGGTGCACCCGAGGACCTGGTGCTCAGCGGTAGCTTCGACACGGTTTTTCGCCACCCCTCCTACGAGTTCGACAAGGAGTATGGCAGCTTTGTGGTGCAGAAGCAACTCGATAAGAGTGTCACCACACAGGTGCAACACCCTGACGGGCTGATGGCCCGCTGGACCACCAAGGCGCTATCGCGTAAGGGGTGGCGTATCACTGATGATGCACCCCTTCATCTCTTTGTAGATGAAGAGCAGACTCAGTGGGTTGTCACCTGTGGTGATGAGCGGATCATTGCCCACAGCATCGATGAGATGCTCAGAGAAATGGCCACTTTGTATCCCGGCGCATAAATCCCCTTTTGGCAAAACGAAAAGCATCCCGTTTTTTATTATCTTTGCATCTTGTTACGGCCTAAACTCACCTCAATGGAAGTGAAAAAAAGAAACATAGCGATCCTGGGATCTACCGGCTCCATCGGCCGGCAGGCTCTCGATGTGATCGCTGCTTATCCCGAACGGTTTGAAGCATACGCACTTGTGGCCAACAACCGGGTGGATCAGCTTATCGAACAGGCACGTCGTTATCTGCCGGAGGTGGTGGTGATCGCAAACGAGTCGAAATACACCCTGTTGAAGGAGGCACTGAGCGACCTGCCCATCAAGGTGTGGTGCGGCAACCGTGCCATTGAAGAGATGGTGCAGGATGAAGCGATCGACATGGTGCTCACTGCCATGGTGGGTTTCTCCGGACTGAAACCGACCATCAGCGCGATCGGTGCCGGTAAGGCCATCGCTCTTGCCAACAAGGAGACACTGGTGGTGGCAGGTGAGCTGATCACCTCGCTGGCACTTGAGCACAGGTGTGCGGTGCTCCCTGTCGACTCTGAACATTCGGCTATCTTTCAGTGCCTCAACGGTGAAGGTGGCAATCGCATCGAGAAGATCCTGCTCACCGCCTCCGGAGGCCCTTTTCGTACTTTTACCCGTGAGCAGCTCAAGAGAGTGACCCGCGCCCAGGCGCTGGCCCATCCCAACTGGCATATGGGGGAGAAGGTGACCATCGACTCCTCCACACTGATGAACAAGGGGTTCGAGATGATCGAAGCAAAATGGCTCTTTGGTGTGGAGCCCTCGCAGATCGAGGTGCTGGTACACCCACAGTCGATCATCCACTCAATGGTACAGTTTGAAGACCGTTCGGTGATCGCACAGCTGGGTCAGCCCGACATGCGGATGCCGATTCAGTACGCCTTCTCCTACCCGGAGCGGCTTCGGTCGGATGTTGCGCCGGTCGACTTCTTCGCCCTGTCGCAACTCACCTTCGAGCGTCCCGACAGGGATAAGTTCCCTAACCTCACCTTCGCATATGAGGCTATCGGTGAGGGAGGCAACATGCCCTGTATCCTCAATGCCGCCAACGAGGTGGCCGTGGCACTCTTCCTGCAGGAGCGAATCGGTTACACCGAGATGAGCCGCCTGATAGCAGAGACGATGCAGAAAGCAACATTCCTGCAAACACCCACATTGGATGATTACATCCAGTCAGATGCCGAAACACGTGAAATCATCCACGCACTGACACATTAGCCAATCACCCAATCACCACATCAGCAAATCATCACATCATCACATCATCACATCAACAATCATCACATCAGCTAATCAACACATCATCCAATGGAAATATTTCTTATCAAGGCACTGCAACTCATTCTGAGTCTCTCCATACTGGTGGTCATCCACGAGTTCGGCCACTTCCTCTTTGCCAGGATCTTCAAGATCAGGGTGGAGAAATTTTACCTCTTCTTCGATCCCTGGTTCGCACTCTTCCGCTTCAAGCCTAAGGGTAGCGACACTGAGTACGGTGTGGGCTGGCTGCCCCTGGGTGGTTATGTCAAGATCTCCGGCATGATCGACGAGTCGATGGACAAGGAGCAGATGACGCAGCCAGCCCAGCCGTGGGAGTTCCGCGCCAAACCTGCCTGGCAGCGCCTGCTGGTGATGGTTGGCGGCGTGCTCTTCAATCTGTTGCTCGCTTTCTTCATCTACTCGATGGTGCTCTTCGCCTGGAGCGATAGCTACCTGCCGCTGCGCAACGTGACGCAGGGCATGGAGTACAGTCAGGCAGCCCGCAATGCCGGTTTTCAGGATGGCGACATACTGCTTCGTGCCGATGAGAAGGAGCTGGAACGCTTCGGCGTGCGCACTCTGCTCGACATCGCCGATGCCGACCGGGTGACCGTGTTGCGCGACGGTCAGGAGGAGGTGCTCTCCATCCCGGAGGGATTGATGCAGACGTTGCTGACCGACAAGGAGGGGTTCGCCGCCTACCGTGTGCCGGCAGTGGTATACCAGACCATGGAGGGGAGCGCTGCAGATGGTGCCGGATTGCAACAGGGCGATAGCATCACCGCAGTTAACGGCATCGCCACCCCCGCTTTCAGCGACCTGCGTGCCGCACTCGACAGTCACCGCAACAGTGAGGTGACTCTCCACTACTACCGGGACGGAGTCATGCAGAGTGCCGCCATCGCGGTGGACAGTGCCGGCACCCTCGGCTTCTACGCCATGACGGCACCCCAGATCTACCGCACGGAGACCCTGCACTACGGCTTCTTCGAGTCCTTCCCAGCCGGTATCCGGATGGGCGTACAGACACTGAAGGATTATGTGGCGCAGTTCAAGTATGTCTTCACCAAGGAGGGAGCCTCCTCGCTGGGCGGCTTCGGCGCCATCGGCAACCTTTTCCCGGCACAGTGGAACTGGCAGGCCTTCTGGATGATGACCGCCTTCCTCTCGGTGATCCTCGCGTTCATGAACATCCTGCCTATCCCGGCACTCGATGGTGGCCATGTGATGTTCCTCATCTACGAGGTGGTCACGCGCCGCCAGCCCAACGAGAAGTTCATGGAGTATGCCCAGATAGCGGGTATGATCCTGCTCTTTGCTCTGGTGCTCTATGCCAACGGCATGGACCTGATTCGGGCAATCTTTTAATGTATCAGGATTGGATAAAAATCAAAAGAGAATCATCATGAAGATTTCGGAACTGATTGACAATACACAGCAGACCGCCTTCTCGTTCGAGTTGCTCCCTCCACTGAAAGGGAACAGCATCGCTCAGGTGTTTCGCACAATCGACCGGCTGAAAGAGTTCGACCCGAAATTCATCAACATCACCACACACCATAGCGAGAACATATACCGGGAAGATGAGAATGGCGTCTACCGCAAGACCAACGTGCGCAAGCGCCCCGGCTCAGTGGCTATCGCCGCTGCCATCCAGCACCGCTACGGCATCCGTGCTGTACCCCACATCATCTCAAAAGGCTTCTCGAAGGAGGAGACCGAATATGCGCTCATCGACCTCTCCTTCCTGGGGGTTACCGACCTGCTATTGCTGAGAGGCGACTCCAAGAAGCTAGACGCACAACAACGCAGCATGGACAGTCATGACCACGCCACGGGACTACAGGAACAGGTGAACAACTTTAACAGGGGCATCGCTTTCGACGGCACCTCCTTCACACCACCCGAGACACCCTTCTCCTACGGCATGGCCTGCTACCCGGAGAAACATGAGGAGTCACCCAACATGGAGTCGGAGATATACTATACCAGGATGAAAGCCGATAACGGTGCCGACTACTTGGTCACACAGATGTTCTTCGACAACAGCAAGTACTTCGCCTTTGTGGAGCGCTGCCGCGCTGCGGGCATCACCATCCCCATCATCCCGGGCATCAAGCCTGTACACCTGTTGAGCCAGCTCACCGTGCTGCCGCAGATCTTCCGTTCCGAGATTCCGGAGTCGCTGGAGAAGGAGTTGCGCAAATGCAAAAACGATGAGGAGGCCAAAGAGGTGGGGGTAGAGTGGTGCATCGCCCAGTGTCGTGAGCTGGTGGCACACCGGGTACCTTCAATTCATTTCTACTCGCTGATGGCCACCGAGAGTGTCCGGCGGGTAGCCAAAGAGATATATTGATGTATTTTCGCGATGTCATAGGATTACAGGATGTGAAGCGGCACCTCATCGAGTCGGTGCAAAGTGGTTTCATGCCGCATGCCCGCATCTTCTACGGCCCTGAGGGGGTGGGGAAGCTGCCGCTGGCCATCGCCTATGCCCGCTATCTCAACTGTTCCAACCGCGGTAGCGATGATGCCTGTGGCAAGTGTCCCTCCTGTCACAAGTTCGACAAGCTGGCACACCCTGACCTGCACTTCGTCTTCCCCGTGGTCAAGTCGAAGGTGAGCGACGAGTACCTTGCGGAGTGGCGTCAGTTTCTTTCAGAGAACCGTTACTTCAACCTGAGCCGCTGGCTCTCCTTCATCGATGCCCAGAATGCACAGGGAATCATCTATTCTAAAGAGAGTGAGGAGATCATTCATAAGCTTAACCTGAAGGTCTACGAAGCACCCTATAAGGTGATGATTGTCTGGCTGCCGGAGAAGATGCACGAGACTTGTGCCAACAAACTGCTCAAGATGGTGGAGGAGCCACCGGCCAACACCATCTTCCTGCTGGTCTCCGAAGATCGGGAGAATGTGTTGCAAACCATCTGGTCGCGTTGTCAGCCCCTGCAGATACGTGCCATCGAGATGGAAGAGATGACAGCGGCTATCGAACAGACCTACCATTTGGATCATGCTCAGGCTCTGAGCTATGCCCGCATTGCTAATGGCAGCTTCACCCGTGCGGTTGAACTGATCACCTCATCAGAGGAGAGAGATTTCTATTTCGACCTGTTCAAGGAGATGATGCGTGCTTCGGTGTCACGCAATATCAAAGCGATCAGGGAGGTGGCTGCCACAATCGCCGGCATCGGACGTGAGCGGCAGAAGAGTCTCCTGCTCTATGCCCTGCAGCTCTTTCGCGAGTATTTCGTGAGCAACCTCAACATGCCGGAGATCGTCTACCTGAATAATGGCGAGCAACAGTTCGGTGAGCGGTTCGCCCCCTTCATCAACGAGAGCAACATCGAGTCGTTCAACGATGAGTTCACGCTGGCACACCGTCAGATCGAGCAGAACGGGAACGCGAGAATCATCTTCCTCGATCTTTGTTTGAAAGTTACGGTGTTATTAAAAAAATAATTTTGTACCTTGCAATCTGTTTAGGATCAGATATCATCAAAAAGTCTAGCTTCCTCCCAATGGGAGAGCGATCAATTATATATTTTCACTATGGATAAAGAACAACTTGCTGATAAACTATCGGAAATCGTCCCCATAAAGACGGCCACCGAACGAAATATCAATGGGTGCAAGGGATGTACCCGCCACACAAATAAGCTTCACGTCTACGACTGGCTGCACGACTTCCCTGAATTCCAGCAGGCAACCAAGATGGTAGAGGTCCAGTTCAAGAACACACGAAAGGGTTATTTTATCAACAGTAACGATCTGGAGATCAAACTGGGTGACCTGGTGGCAGTGGAAGCCCTTCCGGGTCATGATATCGGTACAGTCACCCTGACCGGTAAGCTGGTGGAGCTGCAGATGAAGAAAAATAACTTCCGTGAAGAGGCCAATGGAGGACTGCGGCGTATCTACCGCATTGCACGTCCGGCCGATCTGGAGAAATTTGAACAGGCCAAGGCGCGTGAACAGTCCACCATGATCCGTTCGCGCCAGATCGCCGAGGAGCTGGGGTTGCAGATGAAGATCGGCGATGTGGAGTATCAGGGTGATGGCAACAAGGCCATCTTCTACTATATTGCCGATGAGCGTGTCGATTTCCGCCAGCTGATCAAGGTGCTTGCCGCCGAGTTCAGGGTGAAGATTGAGATGAAACAGATCGGCGCCCGCCAGGAAGCCGGCCGCATCGGCGGCATCGGACCTTGTGGTCACGAGCTATGTTGTAGCCGCTGGATATCCAGTTTTGTCTCGGTATCCACCTCTTCCGCCCGCATACAGGATATCTCCATCAATCCGCAGAAGCTGGCAGGACAATGCGGAAAGCTTAAGTGCTGTCTCAATTACGAGGTGGATGCCTATGTGGAGGCACAGCGTTCCTTGCCATCACGTGAGATTGTGCTGGAGACAAAAGATTCAAACTACTACCACTTCAAAACGGATGTCTTTTCGGGCATGATGACCTATTCCACCGATAAGTTTAACGGTTCCAATCTGGAAACCATCCATAAGGATCGTGTCTTCGAGATCATCTCCATGAACAGGAAAGGGAAGAAACCGCTTAAGCTTGCCAGTGAGAAAGCAGCAGATATCGAAAAAGAAAACCATTATCAGAACGATTTGCTCGACCAGAGCATTACCCGTTTCGACAGCGACAGAAAACAGCAACCCCGCAAAAAGAGGAAGCCACGGAAGAGGCGCCCGGAAAATGGCGGTGAGAACAACAGGCCGGGAAACCGCAAATCGAGCGATGAGAGTGCTTCGGGTGAACAGGATAGTTAGGGTGCCGATTATAGCTCTCGTAACAATAGTGCTGTTGCCGGTGCTCTCCTGTACCGGTGATGAGCTTTACTTCCGTTATCAGCAGATCGACAAGGGCAACTGGTATCGTGATTCGACCCTGCTGTTTCCTGTCGATTCCCTCTCTCTTGCTTCTAGTCAACCCGTTTATCTATCGCTCGAGATCACCACGAGCAATGGGTATCCCTACCGTGACCTCTGGCTCCTGGTGGAACAGAATCTCACCGATACCCTTTTCCTTGCGGATACCCTGCGGGTGGTGGTGGCCGATGAGTCGGGACGTCGCAAGGGAAGCAGTGCCGGGGGACTATACCAGCTCACTCACCCCTGGCAGCAACTCCTGCCTGTTGACCTCAACCAGGGGTATGTGATTCGAATCCGTCACATGATGCTGGATGATCCACTGCCGGGAATTGAAAGGGCAGGAGTGAAGATTGTTGCGGGTGACCCATCGTGAAAAGAACCAAGTCCGGAGTATGAAGATCACCATCATCGGCGCGGGTAACGTTGCCACACATATGACAAAAGCACTCTTTGATGCAGGAGACTCCATCCTGCAGGTATGGAGTCGTACCCCCGAACATGCCATTGACCTTGCCCATAAGGTGGGGGCAGAACCCCTGACAGACTTGGGGAAAATCTCCCCGGATGCCGATCTCTATCTCTTCTGCGTGAAGGATGACGCGTTGCCGGATGTGATCGCACGTATGCCGGAGACCGGCGGCATCTGGGTGCATACGGCCGGCAGCCTTTCCATGGAGCTGTTCGCAGCGCGAAAGAGCGATTACGGGGTGATCTATCCGTTGCAGACCTTCAGCAGGCATCGGGAGCTCTCGTTTGATGAGATACCGCTTTTCGTTGAGGGAAGCACCCCGGCGAACAGCGCGATGCTGGAGCAGCTGGCCCACACCCTTTCCCGCAACGTCTATCGCCTGCCGGGAGCAAAGCGGAAGAAGCTGCACCTGGCTGCCGTCTTTGCCTGTAACTTCGTCAACCATTTATATCTCCTCTCAAGCGATATTATTGCAGAAGAAGATATCCCGTTCGAAGTGCTGCTGCCGCTGATCGCCGAGACAGCGGCCAAAGTAAAAGAGATGGCGCCGGCAGCGGCACAAACCGGTCCCGCCGTGCGCGGTGACGAAAAGGTGATGCAGCAGCATCTGGATCAGATCGCTGACTCCCGCCTGCGCGATATCTACCGACAGTTGAGTGAGAGCATCACTGAAATGTCAAAAAGAAACCAGTTGCTTACCTAATGTCAGAAAAAAGTGCATCCTAAAATTGAAATCTTGCGAAACAAACACTATATTTGTATTCATACATTTTTATTAAAACCACTCCGATAATGGCGAAAGTAAAGGGTTATGTAGAGGTAAACACGGAACGTTGCAAGGGTTGCAACCTCTGTGTGGTTTCCTGTCCCACCGGCGTGCTGGAATTGCAGCCGCGTGAGGTAAACAACCGGGGCTATCATTTTGTCTATATGAAGCATCCCGATGAGTGTATCGGCTGCGCCAACTGCGGCTATGTCTGCCCCGACGGCTGTCTCACGATATACAGGAAAAAAGTGGAAGAGACTGTCACCCCTCTTGTTAACCTATAAAAAGAGACAATTATGTCAGAAGAAATTCAATTGATGAAAGGCAATGAAGCCATCGCCCATGCGGCAATCCGCTATGGCGTGGATGGCTATTTCGGCTATCCCATCACCCCCCAGTCGGAAGTCATCGAGACATTGATGGAGCAGGCTCCCTGGAAGAGTACCGGCATGGTGGTGCTACAAGCGGAAAGTGAAGTAGCAGCTATCAACATGGTCTACGGCGGAGCCGCCTGCGGCAAGTATGTGATGACCTCCTCCTCCAGTCCCGGCGTCAGCCTCAAGCAGGAGGGCATCTCCTATATGGCCGGTGCGGAGTTACCGGGTCTGATTGTGAACGTGCAGCGCGGCGGACCCGGTCTGGGAACCATCCAGCCGTCGCAGGCCGATTACTTCCAGACCGTGAAGGGTGGGGGACATGGCGACTACCGTCTCATCACGCTGGCACCCGCCTCGGTACAGGAGATGGCCGACTTTGTGGCGCTCGGCTTCGAGCTCTCCTTCAAATACCGCAATCCGGCCATGATCCTCACCGACGGTGTCATCGGTCAGATGATGGAGAAGGTGCGTCTGCCGGAACAACGCAGACGCCGCACCGACCAGGAGGTACGCGAGCAGTGTCCCTGGGCCACGCTGGGCAAGACAGCCGACCGGGCACCCAACGTGATCACTTCCCTCGAGCTCGATTCAGCCATGATGGAAAAGAACAACGAACGATTCCAGGCTAAGTACCGTGTCATCGAAGAGCAGGAGGTGCTTTATGAGGAGATGCAGTGCGACGATGCCGACTACCTGCTGGTGGCCTTTGGATCTGCTGCCCGCATCTGCATGAAGAGCATCGAGCTGGCACGTGCCGAAGGACTCAAGGTAGGCTTGCTGCGTCCCATCACCCTCTGGCCTTTCCCCACGAAAGAGCTGCGTCGCTATGCCGACCAGGTGAAGGGGATGCTCTCCGTGGAGTTGAATGCCGGTCAGATGGTGGAGGATGTGCGCCTGGCGGTGAACGGTGTTGTGCCGGTGGAACATTATGGACGCATGGGTGGCATCATTCCCACCCCCGACGGCGTACTGGATGCCTTGAAAGAAAAACTGATCAGATAAAACCCCATACATCATGGATCTCAAATACAGAAATATCTTCCTGCTCCTGTTCATGCTGGCTTTCATCGCCACCATCGTGGTCTACTTCTCTACCGACAGGAACATGCAGCTCACCTGGTACTTCGGGGGCGCTGCCATCCTCTTCTATCTCATCTACCGTTTTTCGAAAAAATAATCATCATGGACATTGAAACAATAAAAAGTCCGGAGAACCTGGTCTATGCCAAGCCGGAACTGATGAACGACAATCATATGCACTACTGCCCCGGCTGTTCGCACGGCGTGGTGCACAAGGTGATCGCCGAGGTGATCGCCGAGCTGGGACTGCAGGAGAAAACCATCGGTATCGCACCGGTAGGTTGTGCCGTCTTTGCCTATAAGTACATCGATATTGACTGGCAGGAGGCGGCCCATGGTCGTGCGCCCGCGCTGGCCACCGCCACCAAGCGGCTGCTGCCCGACCGGATGGTGTTCACCTATCAGGGCGACGGCGACCTGGCCGCCATCGGCACCGCCGAGACCATCCATGCCGCCAACAGGGGTGAGAACATCGCCATCATCTTCATCAACAACGGCATCTACGGGATGACCGGCGGACAGATGGCACCCACCACGCTGAGCGACATGAAGACATCGACCAGTCCCGAGGGTCGTAACGTGGAGACCATGGGCAACCCCCTGAAAATCCTCGACATGCTGGCGCTGCTCAACGGCGTCTGCCTGGCCACACGTACCAGCGTGCACACCGCCGCCGCGGTGAGGAAGACCAAGAAGCTGATCAAGCTGGCTTTCGAGAACGCCATGGCCGGCAAGGGCACCTCCATCGTGGAGGTGGTCTCCACCTGCAATGCGGGCTGGAAGATGACCCCCGCAGCGGCCAACGACTGGATGGTGGAGCATATGTTCCCCTACTATCCCATTGGCGATTTGAAGAATATTTAACCCCAGGAAAAGAAAATCATGTTACAGGAAATTGTTATATCAGGATTTGGCGGACAGGGCGTCTTGTCGATGGGTAAGATACTGGCCTACTCCGGTATCATGGAGAACAAGGAGGTCTCCTGGTTTCCCGCCTACGGACCCGAGCAGCGCGGCGGCACCGCCAATGTCACCGTCATCATCTCCGACCGCCCCATCAGCTCCCCGGTGGTCAACCAGTACGACATCGCCATCGTGCTCAACCAGCCTTCGCTCGACAAGTTCGAGGAGCGGGTGAAGCCCGGGGGGGTACTGATCTACGACGGCTACGGCATCAACAAAAGTGTACAGCGCAAGGATATCAACGTCTACCGCATCAATGCCATGGATGAGTCGATGAAGATGGACAACACCAAGGTGTTCAACATGATCATCCTGGGCGGTCTGCTGCGCATCTCCCCCATGGTGCAGCTGGAGAACGTGATGAGGGGATTGAAGAAGTCCCTGCCCGAGCGGCATCATAAGCTCCTTCCCATGAACGAGCAGGCCATCCTGCGCGGCATGGAGATCGTGGAGCATGAGCAGGTGGCCGCAGTGCCCGCCGCACAGACCCATTAACGCTGCCTGAGGGCAGAGCGCAAATGAAACGGGGCTGACCACTGGTCAGCCCCGTTTGCTTGTTTACTTCTTCCTGCCGAAGAGCCAGGAGAGGATGCCCGGTTTCTTCGTCTTCTGTTCCTGTTCCGCCGGCTTCTTCTTCACAGGGCGTTCAGGCCTGCCGCTGCTCCTGTCGGCAGGGGAGCCCTCCTTCCTGCGTGGTGGGCGGTTGCTGCGGGGGCGGTCAGATCCCTCGGTCCTGCGGCCATCACGGCTGCCCCCTTCGCGTCTCTCGCCCCGTTCACGGCGTGGAGCAGCTTCGCCCCCTTCGCGCGGAGCCCGGTTGCTTCTTCTGCGGTTGCTGCCCTCACCCTCCTTGCGGGGAGCACGTTCGCCGCCTTCCTGCGACTGATCGCCGCCTTCGCTCTTTGGGCGTTGAGGTTTTCTTCTGCGGGGAGCATCCCCTTCGCGACGAGGCTTTCTTTCCCTGTCGCCTTCCTGACGGGGAGCATCACCTCTTTCAGTAGCTTCACCCCCGTTCGCCGCGGCTTCGCCCTGCGGCTTCCGCTTCTTACGACGGTTGTTGTTCTTCCTGCGCGGAGTCTGTTCCGTTGCAGCGGCATCCCCCGCAGCGGTTGCATCCTCCGTAGTGGTTACACCCGTTGGTGCGGCGGCCTCAGCCTGCAGTGTGGCAGCGTCGCCCTGAGCGGCGTCGCTCGGCGTGGCACCCTCAGCCCGCTTTGGTTTCCTGCCGCGGCCGCTTCTTTCAGGTCTCTCTGCCCTGTCGCTTTTATCACTCCTTTCAGATCTTTCCGCTCTTTTGCCGGAACCATCCTCACGACGTTTGCCCCCTTCTCTCTTACCGCCCTTACCGGAACGGCCTGAGGCACCTCTGCCACGACCTCTCGATTCGCGGGTGGGGTTGTACTCGGGAGCCTCTCCCATGCCCTCGGGCAGGGGTATACGATAAAGCTCCTTCTCCAGGAAGCGCTCTATCTGCTGTAGGCGGTATTGCTCATCGGGAGCCACGAAGGTGATGGCCATACCGGTGTCACCGGCTCGTGCGGTACGTCCGATGCGGTGCACATAATCCTCCACGTCGTAGGGCACCTCGAAGTTGATCACCAGCGTGATGTCATCGATGTCGATCCCCCTCGCCACGATGTCGGTCGCCACGAGGATGTCCACCCGTTCGTTGCGGAACTCATGCATGATGCTGTCGCGCTGTGCCTGATCCAGGTCGGAGTGCATCTCGCCGGCCGAGAGGCCCATGCCGCGCAGCAGCTTGGCGATCTCCTTCACCTTCATCTTCGATCCGGAGAAGAGGATCACCTTCCTGGGCTTCTTCTCCTCGAAGAGCTGGCGCAGGATATGCATCTTCTGTGGTTCGTAGCAGAGGTAGACCGACTGCATGATGGTGTCTGGCGGGCGGGTGATCGAGATGCTGATCTCCTCCGGTTCGTGCAGGATGGTCTTCGCCAGCTGTTGTATCTTGGGGGGCATGGTTGCCGAGAACATGATGGTCTGCCGCTCTTTGGGGAGCAGCTTCTCAATCTTCATGATGTCGTCGAAGAAGCCCATGTCAAGCATGCGGTCTGCCTCGTCGAGGATGAAGTATTTCACGCCCGAGAAATCAATGTTGTATAGGTTGATGTGCGAGAGGAGCCTTCCGGGGGTGGCTACCACCACGTCGGCGCCATTGGTCAGTCCCCTTTTCTGCACGTCCCACGCCTCACCGTCGTTACCGCCGTATACGGCCACCGATGAGAAGGGAGTGAAGTAGGAGAAGCCCTCCATCTGCTGGTCGATCTGTTGTGCCAGCTCACGGGTGGGTGCCATGATGATGGCATTCACTTTGTGCTCTTCGTGCGGCTCAGTCTGCAGGTTGTTCAGCAGCGGCAGCAGGAAGGCTGCAGTCTTGCCGGTGCCGGTCTGGGCACAGGCTATCACGTCCCTCTTCTGCAGGAGCACAGGGATCGCCTGTTCCTGTACGGGGGTGGTTTCCTTAAAGTTCATTGCCTGCAATCCATCCAACAGGGAATCGCAGAGAGGTAGGTCGTTAAATAACATCTATAGTCGCTTATTTTTGACAAAGATACGATGAATAATTGGTTTTGGAAAAAGTGAAATAAAATGACGTGAATATTTTTTTGATCGGGAAATTATTTTACCTTTGCACTCGCATTTGAGCAAATGCAAGGAGAGATGGCAGAGTGGTCGATCGCGGCGGTCTTGAAAACCGTTGAACTGAGAGGTTCCGGGGGTTCGAATCCCTCTCTCTCCGCCAAGCCGAAAGGTAAATCAGGTAAAAGCACCGTTAATCTTACGATTACGGTGTTTTTTCTTTTAGATTTAAATGACAAGTGAGTCCAAATCGTTATCACGCACAGGAATAATAATTTAACTTTCTGAATAGGTGTTGAGTTATATTTTTCGTTACCTTTGTGTGGATTAATACGTGGTAATATGACAACGATCATTATAGAAGAAGATAGCCCACAGGCAAAGACACTTCTTGAATATATCAAGACGTTGCCTTTCGCTACGGTTGTTGAAGAGAAGAAGAAGAGTTTTCGGGAGGCTGCCCAAGAGTGTAATGCCATTCCGGTAAAAGAATTTACAGACGAGTTGCGCAGTCGAATAGAACAATGGCCTGAAGAAAATGCGTGAAGTTGTGATCTCGCAAACGGTTCTGGATAAGATCGATGATCTTGAATACTTTTTAAAGACTGAACTCAAGTTATCGAAAGAGGCGGCAAAATGTCGATGTGATAGGATGGAAACTTTATTCCAATCATTAGCAGGCATAGCAGATTATCCCTTATGCCGTTTTAAAAAGTGGCGTGTATTGGGATATAGATGTGTTCCTTTTGAGAAAAACTGGATATTTGCGTACGAATTATTCGATGATGGTATCATTGTCAGAGATATGTCGCATGCCAAGTTATTAAAAGACTAAAGTAAGAAATTAACATACTGTGAATTTCGGTGAGTAACCCAGAAAAGCCGAAATCGAAAAATTTACACACAGTTTTACGCAAATATTTGCGTTGACTGTGTGTTTTGTTTGAAAATAGAAAAGGGTAGTTTTCAATATCTGGTTGCCCTACTGCCCAATCGATTGGATATTGATGGTGGAACCTTTCAGGTCGGGCGATGTCACCTTCAGGGAGATCACCCCCGCATCCCTGGTACTTCTCACAATGACCAATGCTTTCCCTTTCCAGGTATCTCTGCTGTTCGAACCATATGAGCTGCTGTCCTTCAGGTTTGCATTGTCCACAGCCACAATACGCCCGGGCCCCTCAATTTCGAACGCCAGTTTGTTGGAAGCATTGGGATCAATCAACCCATTCTCATCCGTGATGTGAACCGTGACGAAAGAAAGATCCTGCCCATCGGCAGCAATCTCATCCCTGTCCGCCGAGACAGCGATCATTTCACCTCTACCGGCCGTCTGCAGCACCGTCGATTCTTTCTCCTCACCCTTCTCAATGCCAACAGCCCTGATCTCGCCGGGAGCATAAGGAAGCGTAAACAGTGCCTTGAACTCCTCCGCCACCCCGGTTTGTTTCTCACCAACAAGTACATCATTCACATAAAGCCGCACAGCCGGATACTTCGAATAAACCTCCACCTCAATATCCTTTCCTTCATGCCCCGGCCATGTCCAGCTCTCCCATGTAGGCCAGACAGCCCATTCCGTCAGCCTGATAGCCCCCTCATCCGGATAGGGTTCCCTTACCGCCATGTAAAGCTTCTCGTTGTCGTTGTACAACATACTCCTGTAGTGCGAGACAGGTTTTCTCCATCCCAGCAGATCAATGTCACCGCAGTAAGCCCCGTGCCACGGGAAGCGACTGCTCACCCAATGCTCAGAAAAATCCTCATCAGGATAATAATAAGCCCCGATACCCGATTCACCCAGGTAATCGATGGCCGTCCACACAAAATCACCAATCACATAATTGTGCTCGCTCACCAGTTTCCACATCGAAAAAGCATCCCGTGGATAAGATTCAGTACCCACGATAACCCTCTCAGGCACCCTTTCATGATCCTCCGGCGCACGCCACTGCTGGTAATTGTATCCGGCGATGTCATGCAGTGCCATCAGCGAATCAAAAACCTCCCAGCCCTGGCCCCAGGTAGTCATTCCGGAAGTTACGGGGCGGGTAGCATCAATCTCCTTCACGCTCGATGCCAGCATCTCCGCAATCTCCACAGCCGCCGGTTCGGTACGTTCAATCACCTCGTTCCCGATGCTCCACATGATCACAGAAGGATGGTTCCTGTCGCGCAGCACCAGATCCTGCATGTCGCGCTTCGCCCACGCATCGAAATGTTGTGAATAATCGTGTCTGTTCTTAGACGCTTTCCAGCCATCAAAAGCCTCATCAATCACCAGGAGCCCCAGCCTGTCGCACGCATCCAGAAAAGCCTCCGAGGGCGGATTGTGCGCAGTGCGCACAGCGTTGAAGCCGCCAGCCTTCAGCAACTCCACCTTCCGTTCTTCAGCCCTGTCGTATGCCGCAGCGCCCAGGCTGCCATTGTCATGGTGCACGCAACCCCCGTTCAAGATCACCGGTTCCCCATTCAGCAAAAACCCATCGTTGCTGTTGAAAGCGATTGTTCTGATGCCAAAAGAATGCGTTGTTCTGTCGATGACCTTGTTGTCGTGTATGATCTCCACGTCCGCCTGGTACAAGGTGGGAGACTCCGGCGACCAGAGCGAAGGATTCTTTACTTCGATGCGCTGCACCACCTGTTGCTCATCCCCCGGTTCAATTGCTATCTGCGTTTCAGCTCCGCTCTCTTCGCCCTTGATCTTTGTAGAGAGGGTAATATTTTGAGGCGTCTCCGCATCATTCTTCACAAGCGTCGTAATTTCCACAATCGCCTCATCCCGATTCACCTGCGGAGTGGTGATCCCCACGCCCCAGTGTTTGATGTGAACGTTATCTGTTGCGATGAGCCATACATGCCTGTAGATGCCCGACCCGGAGTACCAGCGACAGTTCTTCTGATTCGCATTGTCCACGCGGACCGAGATCACATTCTCCTCGCCCACCTTGAGGTGAGGCGTCAAATCATAGAGAAAAGAGTCATACCCATAGGGGCGCACACCCAGCGAGGCACCGTTGATGAAGACCTCCGAGTTCTCGTACACCCCTTCAAAGTAAACAGATATCTTTTTGTCCCTCCACCCGGAAGGCGCTTTAAAACTCTTCCGATACCAACCAATCCCCGTAGGCAAATAGCCCCCATCGTTCCCTGCCGGATGAAGCGCATCAAAATCACCCTCAATGCTCCAATCGTGGGGCAAATCAAGGAGCCTCCAGTCGTCGTCATTGAAGCTTGCCGCTGAAGCCTCCTGCAGATCACCCAGATAAAACTTCCAGTCAAAATCGAACAACTGTTTCCGTTCAAACTCTTCACTTTGCTGATTCGTGCCCGAACAGCCTGCCAATAAAACAGCTATGGCAACGATGATGATTTGTAATTGTGTTTTCATATGAAATCATTAACTTGATATATCAAAGAACCGTTGAAAAAACTCCTTGATCTTGGAGAGCACAGTCTCCCGTTTCTGCGATCTTTCACCTGAAGGAGTGAAGCGTGATACCGGGGGAAGTACCCTGGTGATGGCTGTTCCCGTTTCCTGTACATACCCATCGCGGAATGCGCTCTCAATATATCGGAAAGTCTCTTCCTTGTTGAGGTTCTCTTCAGCGATGATGCGTTCCAGCTCTTCCCGCTTCTTCTTTTCCACGAACGACTGCCAGCTCTCATCCACGTCGTTTGACGGGGCAAGTGAAGATATGAACTGATCTATCAGGTCTTTCTTGCTCCTCAGCTCCAGGCTGGAGCCTACCGCCTTGTTGATCTTGACGATGATCTCGGTGTCCTTTGAATTGCCTTCATGGTACTGCCTAATAAGTTCAAGGATGTAATCAATGTTGATCTCCACCTGCTTGATCAGCTCCATCTCAAACACGATGTCGTCGTTTATGTTTTCGCTGTCGCCACGCTCCTTGTTGCGGAACTCGTGATAAAGGTTGATGTACATGCTGTGATAATCCTGCACATCCCTCTCCGTCAGGATCTGCCTCTCTTCAAACTCATCGAAGGTGGTCAGAATGTTTCGGAACTTCAGGATCGCACTGTAGAGACGGATGAACTCTTTCTGATTCTTCTCTCCTACGATCATCTCCCCCACGGGGAAGTGATCCAGCAACCCGTCCACCAGCTCAGCATAACCCTTCACAACCTTCTCACCGTCGTTGTAGCCGTTGTAATACTCCTCGAATGTTCTCAGCAGCACGATGCCGCCCGCCTCCTTGTCCCCGAAGAGAGCGATGCTCTCGTTGGTGGCCTCTTCCAGGTTGCGGAAGCAGACGATGTTGCCGAAGGTCTTCACGGAGTTCAGGATGCGGTTGGTGCGTGAGTAAGCCTGCAACAACCCGTGCAGGCGCAGGTTCTTGTCCACCCACAGCGTGTTGAGCGTGGTGGCATCAAATCCCGTCAGGAACATGTTTACCACTATCAGCAAATCAATCTCCCTGTTTTTTACCCTTTCCGATACATCTTTGTAATAACCCTGGAACTTGTCACTCGAAGTGTCAAAATTCATCTTGAACATGGCATTGTAATCCTGCATCGCAGCCTCCAGGAAGTCACGGGAGCTTTGGTCGAGCAAGGTCGTATCCTCCGGATTCTCATCCCCCAGGATCCCATCCACATCCTCGTTGGCAGCATAGCTGAAGATCGTGGCCACTTTCAGTTGCTGGTCGCCCGGCAAGCCCTCCAGTTGTCTCTTGAATTCGGTGTAATATTTCTTAGCTACATCGATCGATGTGACGGCAAATATGGAGTTAAAACCTGCCAGGCGTCGGTCTTTCAACTTGTAGAAACTATTTCTCTTGGTCTTCTGATCGAAATGCTCACGGATGTAGGCAACCACATTTTTGATCCTCTCAGGCGATGCCAATGCCCTTTCGCGGTCGATGTCCCACACCTTCACATCCTTGATGTTCTCCTCTTCGCGCATGGTACGGATGTACTCAATCCGGAAGGGCAGCACGTTCTTATCGTTGATGGCGTCCACGATGGTATAGGTGTGGAGCTTGTCGCCAAAAGCCTGCTCCGTGGTGCTCAGGTCAATCCTGCCGCCTCTGCTCGCGTTCACGGCAAAGATGGGCGTACCGGTAAATCCGAAGAGGTAATACTTCTTGAACGATTTCTTGATGGCAAGGTGCATTTCGCCGAACTGAGAACGGTGGCACTCATCGAAGATGATCACCACAGGCTTTCCGTATACCGGGTGGTTCTTGTGTTTGCCCACAAGAATGGAGAGCTTCTGGATGGTGGTGATGATGATGCGTGCAGTTGGGTCCTCCAGCTGTTTCTTCAGCTTGGCAGTGCTGCTGTTGCTGTTGGCCGCCCCCTTCTCAAACTTGTCGTACTCCCGCATCGTTTGATAGTCTAGATCCTTGCGATCCACCACAAACAACACCTTGTCGATGAAGGGAAGTCTGCTCGCCAGCTGAGCCGTTTTAAAAGATGTGAGCGTTTTCCCGCTTCCGGTAGTGTGCCAGATATACCCGCCCGCCTTGATTGTTCCGAAGCTCTTGTAATTGTGCGAAACGTTAATCCTGCCCAGGATCCTTTCTGTTGCTACAATCTGATAGGGGCGCATCACCAGCAACAGTTTCTCCGAAGTGAACACGCAGTACTTCGTGAGGATGTTGAGAATGGCATGCTTGGCAAAAAAGGTATTGGTGAAGTCCAGCAGATCGGTGATGGGGCGGTTGTTGGCATCTGCCCACCAGGAGGTAAACTCATAGCTGTGGCTGCTCTGCTTCCCCTTTTTGGGTTTGCTGCTCTCCTGCTCCTTGATGTGCGAGAAGCGCGTGGTGTTGCTGTAATACTTGGTGTAGGTGCCGTTTGAGATGACAAAGAGTTGCACGTACTCAAACAACCCGCTGCCCGCCCAGAAGCTCTCCCGGCTATAGCGGTTGATCTGATTGAAAGCCTCTTTCAGGTCAATGCCGCGCCGTTTCAGTTCGATGTGCACCAGGGGCAAACCGTTTACAAGGATGGTCACATCGTAACGATGTGCACGACCGGGATCCGATTCATTGGCTTGGTCTTTATCACTGTCCACATACTGGTTGATCACCTGCAGGCGATTGTTGTGGATATTCTCCTTGTCGATCAGGTAGATGTTCTTGATGGTGCCATCGTCACGCGTGAGCAGTTGAATGTGATCTTCCTGAATGATGGTGGTCTTATCCTCAATGTCGTAGTTCCTGTTCGCGATCCTGTTGTTGAAAAACTGCTCCCATTCCGGGTCTGTAAACTCGTAACCGTTCAGCTGTTCCAGTTGTCTCCTCAGGTTATGGATCAGTTCCTTCTCGGTGGTGAAGGGAAGGTATTCATACGCCTGCATCCGCAGCTGCCCGATGAGAGACTTCTCGAGAGCAGCCTCCGACTGGTAGGCCGATTCTTTGCGCACCATCGGCAGGTACTCCGATACAACGGTGCTTTCAGGATTCTCGACTACAAGGTTATACTGGCTCATCTTTATTTCAATAGTTTGCGTTTTTCCACTTCCTGTAAAACATTCATTTGCTGTATTGCAATTTGATTTAGTTTCACCAGTCGCTCACTTTGGGGCATCTTTTCATTGATAAAAACGGCATTCAAATTTTCCATATTCGAGAGGCAGATCAGTTCATTGATACCTGCATAGTCGCGAATGTTTCCTTTCAAATCAGGGTTGGCGTCACGCCATTGTTTGGCAGTAACTCCAAATAAGGCAACGTTCAATACATCGGCTTCGTTGGCATACACGTAGTTTATTTGCTGAGGAGTTAGTTCTGCCGGAACAAGATTTTGTTTAATGGCATCGGTGTGAATGTGGTAGTTTATTTTCGCAAGTTCTCTTTTTGCCGACCAACCGAGTTGTTTTTGTTCTTCTTCCTTGAGGCGTTGGAATTCTTTGATAAAGTACAGTTCAAACTCAATTGAAATCCAGGCAGCAAACTTAAAGGCGATATCCTTGTGTGCAAAAGTACCACCATATCTGCCCGATTTGGAGATCATTCCACTGGCATTGGTCGCATCAATCCATTTTTGAGGCGAGAGTGTAAAGGCATTTAATCCTGCTTGCGTTTTAAACCCCTCGAATTCGAGGGGTTTAAAATCCGGATTGTATAAGGTTTCCCAAATGCCTAAATATTCAATGGTATTGCGATTACGCATCCAATTGGCTATGACGGCAGTCGGGTCATCGCTTTTAAATTTGGCAATATCGGTCAACGAAATATAATCGTCCTCGTTAATTTTCAGAATGGTGACATCCGTTTGTTGAACATTTATTTTTGCCATAGCTCTTCAGTGATTTATGATAACTGATTATTTTTGGCACATTCGCCCTAATTAAACTAACTGACCGGTGGTTCAAACGTCAATAACTTCTCCCTGTAATACTCGTATTGCTTACAACGGGCTGCTATCTCGGCAGGTAGATCTTTGTTCAACAGCGCTTCAAATTTGTCCAATATTGTTACTATTCGTTCTTGTTCGGAAAGTGGGGGGATGGGGATTTTGATTTTCTTAAAGTTGTCGTTATATAATCTTTTTATTGTTCCACCCTCAACAGGCCATTCAATTGTCTCATAAATATAATACAGATATTTGTTTAACAACATATTGTTCGTTAGTGATAGCCAGATGATGTTTGAATCTTGGAAGTATGCAGGTTTATCATCATAAATAACTCGCCGACCTATAGTTCCTGACGCTGAAATTAAGATATCTCCCTTACTTGGAAATGAAAATTTCTTTTTATACTCGTCGTATAATTCTCTTGAAATATAGGCATTTGCTTCATTACCAAACGTTCCAATTTTATAGAAAGGAATTTCACCAGATGAATTTGTTTCATGTTTCATTACACGTTTACACATGCATACCTTACCTACTTCCCCCAATGTCTTCCACTCCACCTCTTTCCCTTCAAAATTCAGCAGTTGGTTACGATAGTGTTCGTACTGTTTTTTACGGGCTTCGAGTTCGGCTTGTAGTTCAGCATCCAGATCTGTAAAGGTGTCCAGGATTCTTACAATTTCCTGCTGAATGGGGAGAGGGGGGATGGGGATTGAGATATTGTTTATTGCTTTCGCAGATAAATGCTTTACTGTTGATCCACTTGTTTCACTTTCAATTTTCTTAAAAAGAGGAATTAGCAAATGAAACAGGTAATTATTATTTGTAATATTTTCATTCTTCGATTCAATTTTGCAAACTCGTTGATTTAAAATGCTATCTCTATCATTCCACTTGTTTAAATTGAATTCACCGTCCATTCCAACAATCATATCGCCTCTTTTTATGATGAATTCTGACGAAAAACTTCCTTTAAAATATATACTTCCTTTACCCTGTTTTATATCTCTTATTCTTATTAAGGGAATATATTTTTCATCATCAGTAAACATATTGGATTGAAATGGAAATCCATACAATATTTTAGCTACGTCTACTAACATTTGACACTCCACCCCATCCGGGCAAAGCTCAGCGATCAGTTGTTCAATCCTGCTCATACTGCATCTCCTTCAAGTTCGGCAACGATTGCATCTATCTCAGCACGCAACTGATTCTGGCGCTCCACGATCTCAGCTATCTCGGCATTCAATGCGGTGATATCAATGATTTCCCGGGTGTCTTCCTGTTCTACGTAACTCGTCACCGATAGGTTGTAATCGTTGGCAGCCACATCGGTATTGTTGACCAGTGTGGCGAAATAGAGATCATCCTTGCGCTCTATAAATGCATTGAGGATGCGTTGCTGATTGGCTTCTGTCAGCTTGTTCTTGTTCCCCGATTTCACGAACTCGTTGGATGCGTTGATGAACAGTGTCTTGTTGTCCTGCTTGCTCTTCTTCAACACGATGATGCAGGTTGCGATCCCCACACCAAAGAAGAGGTTAGGGGGTAGCTGTATCACCGTATCAATGTAGTTGTTGTCGATCAGGTACTTGCGGATCTTCTGCTCTGCACCACCTCTGTACAAGACCCCGGGGAACTCTACAATGGCAGCCGTCCCGGAAGTGGAGAGCCAGCTGAGCATGTGCATGGTGAATGCCAGGTCGGCATTGTTCTTGGGTGCCAGCACGCCGGCAGGTGAGAAGCGGGGATCGTTGATAAGCAACGGGTTGTTGTCGCCATCCCACTTGGTAGAGTAGGGCGGATTGGAGACGATGGCATCGAAGGGCTCATCATCCCAGTGCTTGGGGTCTGTTAGCGTGTTGCCATGCGCGATGTTGAATTTCTCGAAATTGATGTCGTGCAGGAACATGTTGATGCGGCAGAGGTTGTAGGTGGTGATGTTGATCTCCTGACCATAAAAACCCTGTCGGACTTTGTCCTTGCCGAGCACCTTGGCGAACTTCAGCAGGAGAGACCCCGATCCGCAGGCAGGGTCATATACCTTGTTGACCGATTTCTTACCCACCACGGTGATCTCAGCCAGCAACTCAGAAACCTCCTGGGGGGTGAAGTACTCACCGCCCGATTTTCCTGCATTGCTTGCGTACATGCTCATCAGGAACTCGTAGGCATCGCCAAAGGCGTCTATGGTGTTCTTCTTGAAGTCGCCCAGGGTCAAAGAACTTATCGCTTCCAGTATCTTTACAATCAGTTCATTTCGCTTGATGACGGTGCCTCCCAGTTTGTTGCTGTTCACATCTATATCATCAAACAATCCTTTAAGACTCTCCTCACTGTCAAAGCCCTTGGCTGAGTTCTCGATGTTCTTGAATACATTGCTCAGCGTTCCGTTCAGATTGGGATTGTTGCGAGCCCCCTTGCAGACGTTCACAAACAGATCGGAAGGGAGTATGTAGAACCCTTTCTCCTTCACGGTGTCTATCCTTCCGTATTCAGCTTCAGCATCTGAAATATCGGCATAGTTGAAATCTTCGTTACCCGCCCTGTGCTCTTCCCTGTTGAGGTAGGCTGTCAGGTTCTCCGAGATAAATCTGTAAAACAAGAAACCGAGTACATATGATTTGAAATCCCAACCGTCTACGGAGCCGCGCAGGTC
>Ga0265293_10004467_pt1 | contig 24577 bp, 18 predicted proteins | sample Munlanlewell138R_FD_192505 | JGI IMG/M metagenome (GOLD analysis project Ga0265293, IMG submission 192505) | Leachate microbial communities from a municipal landfill in Southern Ontario, Canada - Leachate well 138R | ecosystem: Engineered > Solid waste > Landfill > Unclassified | place: Canada...
ACGCCCGAGGCTCCGTGCGCCAGCGACTGCGCCCTGAGCAGCAGCATGCCGCGCACCACCTCGCGCGGGAACGGGTCGCCTACCCCCACCGCGTGGGAGAGGATCAGGTTGCGCTGCAACTGCCGCGTCTGACTCTCCTCGATGCGGGTGTTAGCGAAGCGGCCGAAGCCGGTGGTTACGCCGTACACCGTCTCGCCGTCCGCCACCAGGCGGTCCACGAACGAGCGGTTCTCGGCCACACGCGAGAGCGCGGCGGCACTCAGGCTTACCCGCCGGTGCCGCCGCGCCACGTCCTCGAACTCAGTAAGGCTCAGATGAACGTCTAGTTCTAGCATCGCCCACTAGCCTACTCGGGCGTGCGCTACTTCTTCAGTTGCTCCAGCAGGCCCCTTACACGCGCGAGCACGTCGGCGGCCTCCTCCAGGCGGCGCTTCTCCTCCTCCACCACCTCGGCGGGAGCGTTAGCCACGAACTTCTCGTTGCTCAGCTTGCGGGCCGACTTCTCGTGCTCGGCCTCCAGCTTGGCCAGGCGGCGCTGCTGGCGCGCCACGTACTCCTCCACGTCTACCTGGCCGCTGAGGGGCAGCGTGACCTCCAGCTCGGGCACCGCCTGCGACAGGGCCGGACCCTGGGCCATACCAGCCACGATACGGGCGCGCGCCAGCGACTCGAACAACTCGGGCGCGGCCTCTATGCGCGCGGCGCCCGGACCCTGCAGGTGCACCTCGAGCCGGGCCGACGGCGCCGCCTCCGCGTCCGAGCGCAGCGTGCGCACGGCGCCCACCGCGGCCTGCAGGTGCGCGAAGTCACGCTCTGCGCCCGCGTCCAGGTGCTCCTTACGCGCCTCAGGCCACTCGGCCAGCGCCACCTGCTCCTGGTGACCCAGCGCCCGGAACAGTTCGCTGGTAACGTACGGCATGAGCGGGTGCTGCAGCTTGAGAATGGCCTCCAACACGTACTTGAGGGTGGCCCTAGTAGCGGCGTCGCCGGCCTGAAGAGCTGGCTTGGCGGCCTCTAAGTACCAGTCGCAGAACTCCGACCAGGCGAAGTCGTACAGCTTACGGGTAGCCGCGCCCAGGTCGTAAGCCTCCAGGTCCTCGGTGACCTCGGTGACGGTGCGCGAGAGCCGGCTGAGGATCCAGCGGTCGGCCAGGCGCTCGGGCTGAGGCTCCGCCGCCACGTCTTCGCCCTGCAGGTTCAGCATGGCGAAGCGCGCCGCGTTCCAGAGCTTGTTGGCGTAGTTGCGGCCCATCTCCACGCGGCGCTCGTCCCAACGGATGTCCTGCCCGCCGGTGGCCACGTAACCCATCACGAACCGCAGCGCGTCGGCGCCGTACTTGTCGATCATCTCCAGCGGGTCCACGCCGTTACCGCGCGACTTGCTCATCTTCTGACCCTGCGCGTCGAGCACCAGGCCGTGCAGCAGCACATGCTTGAAGGGACGCTGGTCGGTGAACTGGTACGCCGCCAGCTGCATGCGCGCCACCCAGAAGAAGATGATGTCGTAGCCCGTCACCAGCACGTCGGTCGGGTAGAACTTCTGGTAGAACGGGTCCTCGGTGTCTGGCCAACCCAGCGTACTGAACGGCCACAGGTTCGAGCTGAACCACGTGTCGAACACGTCCTCGTCCTGCGTCATCTCGATGCCCGCGTACTGAGGATCGTTCGGCGGGTCCAGGTCGGGGTTCTCGGGCGAGGGCACGTACACGTTGCCCTCGGCGTCGTACCAGGCCGGAATGCGGTGACCCCACCACAGCTGGCGCGAGATGCACCAGTGGCGCAGGTTGGCCAGCCAGTCGCGGTTCACCTTCATGTAACGTTCCGGGTGAACCTCGATCTCGCCGTCGTCCAGCGCCTTCAGCGCGCGCTTTGAAACGTCGTCGGTGTTGTAGAACCACTGCAGCGAGAGAATGGGCTCCACCGGCTCCTTGGTGCGTTGGCTCAGGCCCAGCGGCACCGTGTGGTCCTCCACCTTCTTCAGCGCGCCAGCGGCGTCCAGCATGGGCACCACGCGCTTGCGGGCCTCGAACCTGTCCAGGCCCACTAGCTCCTGCGGCACCAGGTCGCCCGTCATGCGCGCGTGCAGATCTATGACGCTGGGGCGCGGCAAGCCGTGCCGCTCACCGATCTCGAAGTCGGTGGGGTCGTGGGCCGGGGTGACCTTGAGGGCGTCGGTGCCGAAGCCCATCTCCACCGCCTCGTCCACGATGATGGGCACCCAAGTCTGGGTGAGCGGAATGCGCGCCTTCTTGCCGGCCAGCTGCTGCACCCGCGGGTCCTCGGGGTTCAGAGCTATTGCCACGTCCGCGAAGATGGTCTCCGGGCGCTGCGTGGCTATGACGATTGCGCCGCCGCCCTCCAGCTCGTAGGCCAGGTGGTAGAGGTGACCGGGCCGCTCCTCACGGTCCACTTCCAGGTCGGATAGAACGGTCTGGCTTACCGGGTCCCAGTTCACGATGCGCTCGCCGCGGTAGGCGAGGCCCTTGTGGTACAGCTCCACGAACTGCTTGCGCACGGCCCTCGAGAGCCCCTCGTCCATGGTGAAGCGCGTGCGGCTCCAGTCGGCGCTCACGCCCAGCCGGTGCAGCTGGCCCAGGATGATGTCGCCGTACTTCTCTTTCCACTCCCACACGTGCCCTAAGAACTTCTCGCGCCCCAACTCGTGGCGGTCCTTGCCCTGCTGGCGCAGCTCGCGCTCCACCACCACCTGCGTGCTGATGCCCGCATGGTCCGTGCCGGGCTGGAACAGCGCCTCGTAACCCTGCATGCGCTTGAAGCGGATGAGTGTATCGATGAGCGTGTTGTCGAACGCGTGGCCCAGGTGCAGGTTGCCCGTCACGTTGGGTGGCGGAATGACTATCGTGAACGGCTCCTTGGACGAGTGCGGGTCGGCCGTAAACGGCTGTTCGACCCAGCGGCGCGACCAGTCGGCCTCCACGGTCATGGGGTCGTAACGGCTGGCCAGCTCGGCCCCCGCGCCGGTTCCCGCTTCAGTTGCTTCTCTACCTGCCTCGTTCATCCGTTCCTCCTGCTGCCGTGCGGCCGTGCCATACGCCACTCCGATACTTAGACCCAGGCGGACGAAACGAAAACTCGCCCGCGACTACGAAGAGTGCGGACGAGGTGAACTACCCCGCGGTACCACCGCAGTTCCCGCCGGTTATTTGTGGCTACGGGCGGGCGCTCGTTGACCGCGCTGTCGGGGCGGCGCCGGAGGCTCTACTGACCGGCCCGGAAGGCGGGCGCGGCGTTCTTCCTCAATAGGCGAGGCTTGGGCCTCAGCTGGCGGGCGACTTTCGGCGGGGCCCCTCCGTCCGGGATCTCAGCCGCCTCGGGCGCTACTGAACCTGCGCCTTGGGTCGACCCGGACTCTCTGGTGAGGAGACACCTTGGCTTACTCCTCCCGCTGCGCGGAGGATAGCACGTCAAGCCATGGGCAGGCTGGCCATGGACTGGATGCTTATCTGCCCCGCGGTCACGCGGGCGGTACGCCTAAGCTCCTGGGCGCTCGGGTTGTCGGGGTCCAGGATCACCAGCGGCGTGCCGCCGTCCCCGCTCTCGCGCAGGGCCCGCGTTATGGGTATCTGACCCAGCAGCGGCAGCTTCTCCTCCTCGGCCCAGCGCAGCGCGCCGCCCTCGCCGAAGATGTGGTCCTTGCTGCCGTCGGGCAGCTGGTAGTAGCTCATGTTCTCCACCACGCCCAAAACCGGCACGTGCGTCTTGCGCGCCATGGTGTACGCGCGCCTAACGTCGACCAGCGCCATGTCCTGCGGGGTGGTAACGAGCACCATGCCGGTGACCCCCACCAGCTGCACCAGCGAGAGCTGCACGTCGCCCGTGCCAGGCGGCAGGTCAACGATCAGGTAATCGAGCTCGCCCCACGTGGTCTGGTTGAGGAGCTGAGTGAGCGTGCCGTGCAGAATGGGTCCGCGCCAGGTGAGCGCCTGGCCGTCCTCCACCAGGTTGGCGATGCTAATTACCTTCACGCCGTGGTTGCGCAGCGGCAGGATCTTCTTGTCGTCGTCGGCCATGAGGCGCTTGCCCTCGACGCCGAACATCTTGCTCTGCGAGGGGCCGTAGATATCGGCGTCCAGCATGCCGACCTTGGCGCCCTCCAGCGCCAGCGAGGCCGCGATGTTAGCCGCCACCGTCGACTTACCCACGCCGCCCTTGCCTGAACCGACAGCGATGACCGTGCGCACGCCCGGCATTGGCTCCTTGCTGGGACCGCGCACGTTAGCGCCGAACTCCACCGCGAGGTTCACCTGACCCACCTCACGTGCCACCGCTTCGCGGATGTCCTTCTCGATCTTGCCCTTGAGGGGGCAGGCGGGCGTGGTGAGGTTGATCTTGAGGCTGACAGTGGCGCCGTCTACCTGCACGTCGTCGACCATTCCGAGCGTTACCAGGTCCTGGTGCAGCTCGGGGTCGTTGACGGTGCGGAGCGCGTTGAATATCCGTTCGCGAGTGACTTCCATGCTGCCTGGCAGAGTACCAGTCCAGCTGCCCGAACTCCCTCCGGCGGGTGACCGAGTACGAACAGACGGCGGGCCGCAACCGCGCGCGCGGGGTTACCGCCTGCACCGTTTCGCCTTGTGAGTGCGCCCGGCTGGTAGCTATACTCCGTGGCGTGCAGAGCAGCAGCGGTACCGGGCCGGTGACGTCGTGAGCGAGCCCGCTCGATACCAGAGGTCCGAGCAGGTCTCCCGCTCCGGGCAAATAGCCACCAGTCGCGGCGTAGACGCCGTGACGGGCCTGCCTGTGCTCATTTACGACTTCCCCGGGGCGCCGCGCCTGAAGCCCGGTCAGTTCGACAGCGAGGCGGTTCCCGCCGTGCTGGCGGCCGGTTTCGACGGGGCGAAAGGCGTTCTCGTAACCGCCTATCCCCCCAGCTCGACCAAGCTGATCGACACCGGCGTCACCGTGGACGACGACCTGGTGCTGCAGACCTTGACCGCACTGCGCGACGCCGGGCGGGTGGGCCTGGTCCACGGCGACATCACCGCCGACCGCCTGCTACTGGCTCACGGCAGGGTTTACGTGGAGGGCTACGGCGTTCCGTGGAACCCAACCGCCCTCGAGGCGCCCACCAAGGAGAGCATCCGTGCCCTGCTGACCCGCGACCTGGTAGCGACCACCAAGGCGCTGCTCGGCTTCGGCAGCGACGGCCTCAGCCAGGAGGTGGCGGCAGCCCTCAAGGGCGCGCTCGGCAGCGCCTCCCGAGCTGGCGACGCGGGCCAACTGTACGCGGTAGTGCGCCGCCTCGCTGGCGGCGCTGTCACGGTTCCGCCCGCAGGGTTCGGCAACCTCGTCATCCCCACCAGCGCCGAGCAGCGCACCCGTTCCTCGGCCACCGCTCTCGACGACCTCAACCTCGACGACATAGACCTGCGGCCCAGGCCCACTGCACCGAGTTCGCCCGGTTCTCCCGCTGCGCCCGAGGCGCACGAAGAGAGCCTCGGAGAAGCCTTCGAGCCGCCCTACCAGCCGCCCACCGAGACGCCGCTCGCCGAGCCGGAGTGGCCGCCCACACCGACACCCATCGAGCTGTTCGAGGAGGCCCCGCTGGGTCACGAGGAGCAGGACCCGGGCGACGTGCCGCAGCTGACCACCCCGCCCTTCCCCGACGAACCAGACCCCATTACCCTGCACAGCGACCCCGGCCCCACGCTGCGGGTCGACCCCGCGCTGCGAGACAGCGGCGGCGGGTTCGTGAAGGACCTACCGCCGGGCGCCACCTACAAGGCGGGCAACCCCGAGGAGCCCGTGCGCGTGCCGCCGCTCGACCTCAACGTCAGCGCCGTTCCGCGCAAGAAGCCGCGCAGCTGGCGCCTGCCCATCTTGGTTCTGACGCTCATTCTCGTGGCCGGCGCCTCCGCCTACCTGGCCCTCGTATCGCGCCGGGACGCCCCGACCGCACTGCCGGGTAACACGGCGCTGAGTCACTTCGTGGACGTTCGGGTAGACCCGCCGAACCTGCCGCCCGTGAGCCTGGTGGTGGAGCAGCGCCCAGCCGCCTCGGCGTTCAGGTCCGGCACCATCATCGCCTCGGTCCCGCGGCGCGTGCGCTTCGACGCGGCCGGCACCTGGGTCGTGCACGCTAGCTTCCAGGGTCGGGTCAGCGAGAGCGTGACCATCCGCGTGCCGGAAGACACCAGCATCACCATCGTCTTCCCGCCCCAGGAAGAGCCCCTTACCCCCTGACCGCAAGCGCGCCAGCCCAGAGCGGGCTGGCGGCATGGCCGCTGGTAGACTCGCCCCATGGCACGCTCCTGGCTCGTTAAGAGCGAACCCGACTGCTACCCCTACGAGAAGCTCGAAGAAGACGGTCGCACCATGTGGGACGGCGTCCGCAACTACCAGGCCCGTAACTTCATGCGCGACGACATGCGCGTCGGCGACCAGGTGCTCTTCTATCACTCCAGCACGGCCGTCCCCGGCGTGGTCGGCATAGCCCGCGTGGCCAGCGAACCGTACCCCGACCCCACGCAGTTCGACGCCAACAGCGAGTACTTCGACCCCAAAGCGACCGAAGCCGAGCCGCGTTGGTTCCTGGTCGACATCGAACCCGTTGAGAAGCTGCGGCGGCTCGTGAGCCTAGAAGAGATGAAGAACGACCCGCAGCTCGAGGGCATGACCCTGCTGCGCAGGGGTAACCGGCTGAGCGTGATGCCGGTCGAGCCAGAGCAGGTAGAGCGTGTGCGCGTCCTCGCCTCCGGCTGACCGCGTCTGCCTGCAAGCCCCGAGCAACGAACCGCTCGCGCCGCAGGTGCTAGCATTCCAGCCATGAACCAGCGGCGGGCCCGCGTTCTGCAACTCGTTGCCGAGGCCTACATCAACACGGCTCACCCGGTCGCGTCGGGTCAGGTGGCCGAGCGGCTCGAGGTCAGCAGCGCCACGGTGCGAAACGATTTCGGCTCACTCGAGAGCGAGGGGCTACTGCAGCAGCCGCACACCTCGGCGGGCCGCATCCCGACCGCCCTCGGGTTCCGCTCGTACGCCTCCCACTTCCTGCCCCCCACGCCGTTATCGGCGGGCGACCGCCGCCGCCTCAGCCTGCAACTGGCGGGCGCCACGGGCGACCAGTTCTACGCCCTCGCCTCGCGTCTGGCCTCCGAGCTATCCGGCTACGCGGTTTCGGTCAGGCTCCCACCCGACGACGCCCTCCGTATCCTCGAGATCCACCTCTCCATGCTCTCCAGCCGCCGACTGCTGGCGGTGGTGGTGTTAGAGAACGGCGTGGTGCGCCAGTTGGGGGTTGACCTAGAGCCCGTGCCAGCCGACGCCGTCATCGACGACGCCGAGCGCAACCTGCGCCAGCTGACCCTGCCCGTGGGCGAGGTGCCACGCGCCCTCGCCGCCATCGCCGCCCGCGCCGAGCACGAGCTGGCCCGCACCCTGAACGCGGTCGCTGCCGCCTGGAACTCGCTGCAGCCGCCCCGCGCCTACTCAGACGGGCTCTCACGCCTACTCAACGAACCCGAAGGCGCAGACCCCACGTTCGTGCGGCTGGTGGTGGCGCAGGTCGAAGGCGCCGGACAGTCGCCCGCCGTAGCGACCGACGACCCGGAGCTCGACTCCGGCCTCATGCTGGACCTCGACGACACCGTAGCGCGCGTGGTGACCACGTTCCCCTTCGGCCACTCCCTCGGCACGTTCACCCTCGTGGGCCCCGCGCGCATGCGTTACCCCGCCGCGCTGACCGTAGCTCACGAGTTCCGCACCGCCCTGGCGCGCAGCGTAGAGGCGCCGGAACCTTCCTGAACGCAGGGCCTCGCCTGGTCGCTTCCCGCGCCCTGCCGGACTGCTTTCCAACGGAATATCTCACAACGTAACGGGCACCCTGGACCATATGCTCCAGACCGGGACGAAGCACACGAATCCCACGCCGGCCGCACCTTCAATGCGGCCCGTGACAGCGTGACGCTTCGTCCGCCCGGCCGTGTGCCCGGTACGAGGGCATCCGGGGGAGGGATGGAGATGCCAAACGAGGTTTACGAGATGACGCACACGGCGCTCTCCGCCCTCGTCTCTCACCGAGCCGCCACGCGCGTTCTAGACGTTGCACTGGACGCCGGCGGCACCGACGCCGATACCGTGACCGTAAGAACCATGCGTCGCTTGCTGGCAGGCCGGGTACGCCGCGAACTGAGCGGAACCCTGCCTAGCACGGGCCTGACCCGCAGCCTCAAGCAGATCGCCGATGACCTCTACCGGTTGCAACCCAGTCACACCACGCGGGTCGAGATGATCCCGCCCGAGGAACAGGCCGAAACGGAGCGCCTACTGGCCCTGGCCGCCTCCGTGCCAGCGCCCGTGCACGGCCGCGCCGGTTCGACCCGCCCACCAGGCGGCACGGCGGTGGCCGGACCGAGCACGAACGCTCGCACCAAGCCCCTGCCGATAAGCAGCCCGAACGCGTTCGTGCAAACCGCGGCCCCCAAACCAGCCGCCTCCAGCGCACCCGCCAGTCTACACACGCCGCTCACGCTAAACGAGACGGTTATGATGGAAGCCATTCGGCTCTTCGGTGAACTCGAACCCGTCGAGCAGGTGGTGGTTGTGCGCGGCAAGGACGTGCTGCTTGAACGCGGCTCCGGCGCCGCCACCGAAAGCCTGCCGAACCTCGTCAGGTCTACTCAACACCTGCTGGCAAGGGGCGGCAGGTTGAAGCTGTACGCGCTGGAGCGCGAAGAAGGAATGTTATTCGTCTTCCCCGTGGGCGACGGCGCCATCGTCGTCCTCACCAAACCGAACGTGAACATCGGTGCCGTCCTGGCGGCGCGCGCCGCACTGGAGGAGGCAGCATGAACCGGCGTCTACTCGTCATCGCCATCACCCTGGCAGCCCTGTTCCTCGGGAGCGCTCTGGCGCAGGAGGACAACCTCCTCCAACGCTTCGATCTCGCCATCGAGAACCTCGATATCGCGGTGGCCAGCGTTCCCAACGACGGCGTCCAGGCACGCGATGAGCTGGAACGCGCGCTCAACGCGCTGCTGACCCTCTCGACCAACGCCACCAGCCCCACGCTGGTGCAGGCCATGGAGCGCACGTTCGACCGCACGCGCGTAGCGATAGAGAACCAGAGCCAGACCGATATGGCGGTGCAGACCTCCGTGCTGGCTGGCGGTTTCGCGCGGCTGATCATGGACTCCGCCTACACCGCGGCCGCCAACGGCGACACCGACCTGGCCCGCGCGCGCCTGCTGCACCTGGCGCAGCACCTGGACTTCGGCGCAGAAGCCACGCAGGCGCTGCAGGAAGCTACCGACGCCAGCGCCATGCGCTTCGCGTTCGAAGCTGGCGCCGCCGACACCATCGCCGCGCAAGTCCGTGCAGCGGAGGCGCTGGCCGCCACCGATCAGTCTGCCGCTTACGAGCAACTGGCCGCCGCGTACGGCCGCTCGCTGCTCGTACAGGACTCCCCGCGGGTAGGGCCCGACATGAACCGCGCCCTGGTCGACGCCGCCAACGCCCTCGTGTCTGGCGACGCGGCTGGCGCTACGGCCGCCCTACAGGGCGCCGACGCTCACCTCGTCAACCTGGGCGCCGCAGCGCGCGGTCAGGTTACCGCCACGCCGATCGACACCACGGCAACGCCCACGCTTGAGCAGCTGCCGGACACAGCACCGTCAGCTGACCAGCCGACCGTACCCGCGCCGCAGCAAGAAGGCGTACCGGCCGACCCGGCCGACGCCAGCGGAGAGGCCGCCACGGCGCCAACGCCCGACACCCAGACCGAACCCACCGAAGAGACCGCCATCCTGCCGCTATTGGCCGGACCGGACCTTGAGACCGCCGTGCAGCAGCGCCTGGAAGAACTAGAGGCCGAACGCGAAGCCGCCACCCTGGCCGTGCTGAGCCGTGAGCTCACGCTGGCAGGCGTGCCCGCGGCGCTGGCGAACACCGAAGCCGAGCAGTTGCTGGCCTCCGGTTACGACTCCCTCAACGCCGCGCTGGCGGAGGTAGAAGCCGCCACCACCCGCGTGGTCGCCGCACAGCGCAGCGGTGACGTGGCGGGCGCACGGGCCGAGATCGCCGACATCCGCCGCGTCTACAACTCCGCACTGGCGCCGCTGGTGCGCGCCGCGGACGCCAGCACCGGCGCCGCCACCGAAGAGCTTCTGGCGTCCTTGACCACCAGGACTAACCTCACCAGCCACGACGTAACGCTGCTGGCAGCACAGACCAGCGCCCTTCGCAGCACCCTGCTCGGTGGACCCGCGCCCGCCGGCCAGGAGCTCGAGATGACCGTCGACTCGTTCTGGTCCACCCTCACGCGCCCCGTCGTGCTCGTGATCCTCGCCCTGTTGGCTATCGTGCCGCTGGTGCTGCTCAACCTGGCGTTCGGCGGTAGCAACCGCAACTGGCGTCTGGTGGGCTGGGCGCTCTTCCTGCTCCTGTTGCCCGTGTTCTTCGAAGGCCTCGCCGCGCTGGCCGGCCTCGTGGCGGGCTTCGTGGCGCTGCCCTGGCTGGCCGCCGTGTCCAGCTGGTCCAGCTCGTCGAGCACGGTGGCGTTCGTGGTGTGGGCCGCCCTGGTGGCACTCGCGCTTATCCTGGCGATCGTGGGCCTTTACGGCATTTGCGTGCAGTTCGGCCTCCTCGGCTCGAGCAAACAGCGCGCCGTTGCAGCGTCCTCACCCTCACCTGAACGACGCCCCACCGGTAACACCACCATCGACTGGGACGAGGAGTTCTAGCCGTGACCCCGCGCTTTCGCACGTGCGCCTGCGATGGCGCGGACTGACCTCATGACGGTGATGACCAACCCCGTCTACCAGGCCACCATCAAGGAGCTCGAGGCCGTGCTCTCGCCGCGCGTCGTGTCGCGCTCGGTGAAGGAGGGCCTCAACCAGGTCGGGCGCACTCCCGACACCGCCGACATCGACGACATAGAGAAGATCCTCAAGTCGCAGGTCTACCGCCAGCTGCAACTGACCATGCCGGTCACTCGCGCCAAGGAAGCCGTGGCCGAGATGATCGAACGCATCCGCAACGTGTCGAGCGGCGAGGGCGGCGCCAGCTACACCCCGGAAGGCGGTCTGGAGGCCCAGGGGCAGGAACTGGAGCGGCTGCAGGAGGCGCTGAAGCCGTTCAACCTCTACTTCGAGTGGCCCGAGGTTCAGAAGCTGCGGGCGCAGATCCAACTGCTGGAGGCCGATCACGGCGCGCACCGCGAGTCGCCCGCCCTGCTGAGGGGCGCAACGGAGCAGCTGCAGATCGTCATGCAGAAGCGCGAGGACCAGCTGGTCCTGCAAGCGCGCGACCTGGGCGAGCTGCAGGAAGCGCTCGACGAGGTAAGGAGCGTTGGCGGTCCCAAGGTGCGGCGCCTGGAGACCTTGGTCAACCAGGTCAAGGCCGCTCAGGAGAACCGCCAGCTGGCGTCCGCCGAGAGCGACCGGGCCCAGCGCCTGGCGCGCGACCTGCGCGTGGCGCTGGAGGCCGAGAACAGCGAGGCAGAGAGCCCCGCCGCTGCCAGTGCGCCCCCCGTTGTCGAAGCGGCGCCGAGCGTGCCAACACCCGCTGAGCCCCAGGAGCCCGCGGTAGCGGAGATGATCCTCGAAGAGGCGCTCGACGTGGACTCCGAAGAGGCCGACCTGCTGGCCTCCGAGCCGGCGCCGCTCGACGAGGCCACCACCGAACGCATCCGCAAGATCGACCTGACCGCCGAGAAGCGCGAGCTCAGGCAGCTAGAGACCGACTTCTCCGAGGTGCTGGTGTACCTGCCCGCGCTGGCGGAGCGCTTCGCAGAGCTGCGCTCTGAGCTGGACGACGGGCGCTCGGTGGCCGCCGTGCTGTCCACGCTGGGCGCCGACATGGAAGCCACCAAGCTGGCGCTGCGCGAGGACCTCACGGAGGAACTGGAAGAGGTCATGGCGTCGCTGCCGAACCTGCGCGACGACGTAGACACCACCGAACTGGCGCAGGCCGTGCGCGTGACGCTGGGGATCCTCTCCACCGCGCTGCCGAGCCTGGCGGACGTGGAGCACGGCAGGCGCCTGGCGCAGGTGGCCAGAGAGCAGGACGAAGAGATCCGCGAGGGCGAACTGGCCAACGCTCAACAGCTTGAGGAGCAGGACCACCTCATCAACCGGCTCGAGGCGACCCTGCTGCAGAGCGGGGCCGAAGACGAAGGCATCCGCAGCGAGGTCGAGCGGCTGCGGGCCGGCTTCGATCAGCTGCGCCTGGCGCAGGAGCAGCAGTCTGTGGTGCCAGAAGTCGTGGCCGCCGTGCGTCAGGCCGAAGAGCAACTGGCGCGCAGCCTGGCTGACAGGGCCACCGAACGCTCCGACCGGCGCCGCGCGCGCCTCACGGCGCTGCGCGCCCGCATAGAGGGCCTGCCCGTCACGCAGACGCTGCACGACCGGATGGAAGCGGTGCGTCTCGAGATCGAGGGCCTACTGCAGGCTCAGGAGAACACCGACGCCGTGGCCGCGCTCCTAATCGACGAGGGACCCGTCGTGGCTGCCGGCAGCGACGACGGCGACATCGACGCGCTAGCCGACGTGGTCGACGGCATCCGCACGCAACTCACCGGCTCGCTGCGCAACAGGCTCATGAACATGGCCGAGCGCGCCGCGGAGCTAGGCAACGGTCAGCTCATCGAGCGGCTGCAGCGCGCCGTTCTAGGCCTCGAACGCGACGAGTACCCCGACATCAAGCAGCTCCAGGCGTCCATCAGGCAGGAGCACGAGGCGCAGCGCCTGGAGCAGGTCGACGAACTGCACCGCCTCTCGCTGGCGGCCGCGCAGTTCGGCAGTCAGGAATCGCAGCGCGCCGGCCAGCTCCGGCAGCTGCTGGCCGAAGCGCACGAACAGCTCGAGCGCGGCGCCCTGGCCTCGCACCTGGCGCGCGCGTCGGAACTGCTCGACGCTCTCAAGACCGAAGCCGACGAGCGCCTGCAGAGCGTGCCCAAGAGGCTCGACGCGGCGCTGCTCGCGCTCGACAAGGTCGCCGCCCTCAACAGCGACGACGTGGGCACCGCCCGCCGCATCCTCTCGCACCTCGACTCGCAGCGCGACGCGCTGCCGCGCCTCTCCCCCGGCCTGCAGCTGCAGCTGGAGGCCTCGCTGACCAGCGCCGAGCAGCTCCTCGAGAAGCTGCAGGGCGAGTTCGAAGCCACCCGCCTGGTGGCCGACGAACTCGTGAGCGGCGGACTGCTGGACGGCGTTCTGGGCCTGTTCCGCACCGGCGCCGACGAAGCGGCCGGCGCAGCCGTGGTCGAGCCAGCCGGCGCCGTGACCGGCTCTCCCGAGGCGCAACTGGACCAGTTCCTGGCCGAGGAGGGCGTTACGGCGGCCGCGCTGCTCGACGCCCAAGGTGAACTCGTAGCCGGACGGTTAGCCAACGTGCAGGACGGCGTTCCCGCGCTGCGTGCCGCGGCGGCCGCGCTGGTCGGCACCGTCTACGACTCCACGCGTCTGGTGACCGTGGAACTCAAGTACGGTGTGGTCATGATCGGCTGGCTGAGTAACGGCGACTGCATCGTTCTAGAGATCAAGGACACCTCCGAGTTGGCGATCCTCACCAACAGGCTGAGGCGCCGGCTGCAGGACCTAGACAACCAGGCATGAGCGCCGGGCAGGCACGGCTCCTCTCCACCATGGAGGAGAGCGCAGCGCTGGCGCGCGAGGCGCTGGCCCGCGCGCCTTCCGGCTCACTGCTGCTGCTGAGCGGTCCACTGGGCGCCGGCAAGACCACCTTCACGCGCCTACTGGGCCACGAGCTGGGCAGCAGCGCCGCCATCACCAGCCCCACCTACACCCTGGTTCACGAGTACCCCACACCCGAAGGGGCCCTCATCCACATCGACGCTTACCGACTACCGCACGCGGCCGCCCTCACCGGTCTCGGACTAGACGACTACCTGGACCGAGCGCGCCTGGTGGTGGTGGAGTGGGGCCTGCCCCTCAAAGAGCTCTACCCCCAGGCGCTGGTGCTGGAGTTCGAACTTGAAGCCGTGGGCGAGAACGAGGTGCGCCGCAGCGCGCGCTGGCTGGACGGCGGCGACCAGTGACCACTGACGCCACGAAGCTGCTGCTCGGGATAGACAGCGCCACCGAGTACCTGGCCCTGTCGCTCGTGAGGGCACCCGCCAGCGGCTCTAACAGCCAAGTCCATGGCGGCGAAGAGGTGGCACGTTTGGTGACCCACCTCGAAAGGGACCACGCCGCCCGCATCATGGCCCAGCTCGAAGAACTGCTGCAGCTAGCCGGCGCGCAGCGCACCGACGTGGCAGCCATAGGCGTGGGGGTTGGCCCCGGCTCCTACACCGGCGTCCGCATCGGCGTGGCTACGGCGGTCGCCCTGGGCCGCGCCTGGAGCGTAGCGGTCGGCGGTTCGAGCAGCCTGCTGGCGCTGCTGGGCGCCGAGCTGCAACCCGGCCAGCAGGGGGTGGCCCTGCTGGACGCCCGCAAGGGCAACGTGTACGCGCTCGCGGGCCAGCGGCTACCGGGCCAGCACCTCGCGTTCGAACCCGTGGGACTACCCGTGAAGCTGCCGCGCACCGAGGTGCCCTCCCGGTTCCCCGGCCTGCCCGCCTTCGAGGGGCCACCCGACGCATCTATCCTCGCCAGGCGCGCGCTGGCAGGCGGGCCACTGGAGCCCTGGTACCTGTGAACCAGACCGCGGCGCAGGCCCGGGCGCAGCGGCCCGCTTCGCTGGTCGCCGCCCCTCGTAAAGAGTTGCCGAAGTCCGGTTATACTGCCTCACCGCGAGAGTTTCATGGACGCGTCCTCGCGGTCCGCCAGAGCGCTCCAGAGCCGTAACAAGGGGGCCAGGTCGCTCGGTCCGGCTCGGTTACAGGCTGTACACACCGACCGGCGGCGCGGCTAGACGGACGCTCTGGGAGCGTTGAGCCCCAACGGGCGGGAGTTGAGCATGTTCTTCAGACTCGGACAAGAGATGGGCGTCGACCTCGGCACGGCGACCGTACTCATCTACGTTAAAGGCAAAGGCATACTGCTAAGAGAACCCTCGGTGATCGCCATGGTGCGCGACACCGGCGAAGTCAAGGCGGTGGGCGAAGAAGCGTACCGCATGCTGGGCCGCACGCCCGGCAACATCGTGGCCGTGAGGCCCATGCGCGACGGCGTCATCGCCGACTACGACCTGACCGAGAAGATGCTGCAGGCGTTCGTGAAGAAGGTGCTCACGGGCCCCTCGCGCCTGTTCAAGCCGCAGATCATGGTGTGCGTGCCATCAGGCGTGACCGAGGTCGAGCGGCGCGCCGTGCTGCAAGCCACCCGCGAGGTCGGTGCCCGCAAGGCGTTCCTCATCGAGGAGCCACTGGCGGCCGCCATCGGCTCGGGGGTCAACATCGCCGAGCCCACCGGCTCGATGATCGTGGACGTGGGCGGCGGCACCACCGACGTGGCCATCATCTCGCTCGGCGGCATCGTCGTGTCCGAGAGTATGCGCATCGCCGGCAACGAGTTCGACGAGTCCATCATCCGGCACATTCGCCACAAGGAGAACCTCCTGATCGGCGACCGCACCGCGGAGGACATCAAGGTCAAGGTTGGCGCCGCCATGCTGCGCGGACCAGAAGACAACCTGACCATGGAGGTCCGCGGCCGTGACCTCATCAACGGCCTGCCCAAGACCATCACGGTCTCCACGCAAGACGTGGTCGACGCGCTCAAGGAGCCCATCCAGAAGATCGCCGACGGCGTCAGGCGGGTGCTCGAACAGGCCCCGCCCGAACTGGTGTCCGACGTCATCGACCGCGGCATAATCATGACCGGCTCGGGTTCCCTGCTCCGCAACTTCGACGAGCTGCTGCGTCAGACCACGGGCATCCCCGTCATGGTGGCAGAAGCGGCCACTGAAGCCGTTGCGCTCGGTACGGGTCAGGCGCTCGACATGATTCACGTGCTGCAGGACGCACTGATCTCCGACAACTTCCTAAGGCGCTGAGCATGACGACCGTCCGGGTCGTCCTCACCCTCACACTCGCGGCTGCACTGGCACTGATGGCCCCCGCCCCCGCGGCGGCGCAGGGCGCACCAGGGCAGGCCGGGTCCACGGTACAGCTACCCGTGGACCAGCTCAGCGTCGGCGACCGCGGCTACGGCGTCACCGCCACGGCAGGCAACGCCATGGGCCGCTTCGGGGTGGAGGTGCTGGGCGTTCAGCACGGCGCCGGTAACGGCTTCCCGCTCGTGCTGGTGCGCACCAGCGGAGCGCTCATCGAGGCCGCAGGCGGCGTGGCGGCCGGCATGAGCGGCAGCCCCGTCTACATAAGCACCGAACACGGCGACGCCCTGATAGGCGCCATCGGTTACGTGTTCCCCAACTCGGATCACACCGTGGCGCTCGTAACACCAATTGACGCCATGCGCAGCGCCGACTGGGCCGCCACGTTCGCCCTGCACGTGCCGGGCTACGGCGAGGCGGTGCCGGTCGCCACACCCGTCCTCCTCACAGGTACCACCAGGCGCGCCGCAGAACTGCTGGCGCCGCTGTTCCTCGACCCGCGCGTAACGCCGCTACCGCTGCAGGCGGGCGCCAGCGCCGCTCCTATAGACGACGAGCTGTTCGAGCTGCACCCCGGCAGCCCCATCGCGGTGGCCCTGGTGACCGGCGACGTGCAGCTCTCCGCCGTGGGCACCGTGACCACCGTAGAGGACGGCCGCGTGTTGGCGTTCGGCCACCCGCTGCTAGGCCTCGGGGAGGCCGACCTGCCGTTCGTGCCCGCCTACGTCACCAGCATCGTGGCCAGCCAGCAGGTGCCCTTCAAGCTGGCCAACGTGGGCACCAGGGTGCTCGGCGTCATCGATCAGGACCGCCCCGCGGCCGTGGCCGGCGGCGTTGGAGCGCAGCCCAGCACGGTGGCGGTGTCACTCAGCATCATCGGAGCCGCCGGTGACCCGGTTCACGAGTTCGAGGTGGCTGCCGACGAGCGGCTCTACCCCGTGCTGGTGGCCACGGCCACCCTTCAGCTGCTCGACCGCGCCCTCGGCGCGACCACGCCCGGCTTCGCGGACCTGGCGTGGGAGATCACGCTGGAGTCCGGCGAGCGCGTGAACGTCATCGAACAGGTGAACGACGCCGCCGACATCGCCTTCGGAGCTGCGCTCATGTCCGGCGGCCCGCTGGCGCTCCTCGCCACGAACGAGTTCCGCGCGGCCGCCGTGCAGCGCGTGAGCATCAGCGTTCGGCTGCGTGCCGACCAGCAGGCCGCCACCCTGGCTGAAGCCATCCTCGAGGCCGAAGAGGTCGCGCCCGGCGACGCCGCGCACGTGCACCTCAGGCTGCAGCCGTTCCGGCAACAGGCCGAGGTGCGCACCCTAACGGTGCCGATTCCCGAGCATCTCAGCGGCTCGGTGACGCTGCTCGTTCGCGGCGGCAGCGTGCCGCGCGACACGGGCGACGCCGTGCTCGACGAGGAGGTCATCGATCCGCCCCGCACGTTCGGCGAGCTGCTCGACGCCCTCAGGCAGCGCGTGCAGTCCAGCGAGATCGTGGTCGAGGCGCTCACAGAGGACGGCGAGCTGCTGCAGCTGCTGCGCGCACCCACGCCGTTCGTAGTGCTGGGCCACGAGAGCGTGACCTTGCAGCTAACGGCGCCCGCCACACCGGAAGGCGATGCCGAGGGAGCGCAGCCGTGAGCCAGTCCGTCGAGCGGCTCGTTGCCGCCACCGGTGGGGAGTACTCGGGTCCTGAAGCCAACCCCGTCCGGCTCGTGGATCCTAAGCACCCTCGCTACGCTGACCTGGCTGCCACCTCTGCCGTGGTGCTGGCAGCGGGCGCTGCGCCGCCCGAGCCGCTGCCCGCCCTCCTCGTCGTGGCCGAGAACCACGAGCCCGCGCTGCCGGCCGGTGTGGCCACGCTGCGCGTGAGCGACACGCGCCTTGCCCTGGCGCGCCTCTCGCGGTTGCTCGGGCACCAGCCCGGCCCCGAAGCTCACGAGGGCGCGCCCGCCACCGTTCACCCCAGCGCGAGCGTGGGCCCGGACGCCGTGCTGGCGCCCGGCGTCGTCATCGGCGCCGACGCGGTGCTGGAGTCAGGCTGCGTGGTGGGCGCCAACAGCGTGGTGGGTGCAGGCGTGCGCCTGGGCCGAGACTGCGTGCTGCACCCCAACGTGACCCTCTACCCCGGCACCAGGCTGGGCGAGCGCGTAACCGTGCATGCCGGAGCCGTTATCGGAGCCGATGGCTTCGGTTACGCCGCTGGCCCACGCGGGCCAGAGAAGATCGTCCACACCGGCGGCGTGGAGCTGGACGACGACGTGGAGGTAGGCGCCAACACCGCCATAGACCGCGGCACGCTGCTCCCCACCCGCGTGGGCGCCCGCACCAAGATCGACAACCACTGCCAGGTGGGCCACAACGTGGTCATCGGGCCAGACACCCTCATAGCTGGCATGGCGGCCATCGCGGGCAGCGTGGTCATAGGGCGCGGCGTAATCATCGGCGGCAACGTCGGGATAAGCGACCACGTAACCATCGGCGACGGCGCGCGCCTGGCGGGCCGTTCGGGAGTCACTAAAGACGTGCCGCCCGGCGCTACCTGGGCGGGCTTCCCCGCCCGGCCGCACCGCGCTTTCGTGCGCGAGCTCTACCTGCTCGGCAAGCTCGAGCAGATGTGGCAAACGGTGAAGCCCAGCCGCGGCGGCGAGGGTAAGGGGTGAAGGTCAGCGGCACCGCCATCCACTCCGGCCTGACCAGCTCGGTCACGCTGCACCGCGAAGACGGCCCCATCCGCTTCCGGCGCGGCGCAGGCAGTGTGACCGCTCACGTGAGCAACGTCACCGCCGCCGCGCGCGCCACCAGCCTCGGAGCGAACGGCGTGCAGGTTCACATGGTGGAGCACCTGCTGGCAGCGCTGGCCGTGCGCGGCTTCTACAGCGGCGTGCTAGTAGAACTCGACAACGACGAGCTTCCTATCCTCGACGGTTCTGCGGCGCCATGGCTGCCCGCCATCGACGGGCTGGGCCCGCCGCCCGCCCCGCCGCCGCCGCTGCGCGTGACCGACCCGGTCCAGGTGCGCCTCGGCGCTGGGTTCGCCTCCCTGACGCCGGGGCCCACTCGCCTGGACTGCAGCATCCAGTTCGACCATCCGGCGATCGGGCACCAGCAGGTTGTGCTGGAGCGCGCCAGGTGGCACGAGCTCCTGGACGCCAGGACGTTCGGGATGCTGTCTGAATGGGTGAGCCTCAAGAGCCGCGGATTAGCGTTAGGGGCGAGCGAAGAGCATGCTATCGTCTTCGGTGATGTTGGGCCATTGCGTCCACTACGTCATCCCGACGAGCCCGTGCGACACAAGGCACTGGACGCCCTGGGCGACCTGCACCTCCTCGCACGGCCGCTCGAGGCTCAGGTCACCATCACGCGTGGCTCCCACGCGCTTCATCACGAAACGGCGCGCCGACTGATGCAGTTTTTCCCGCAGGAAGCCGGCCAGGCATGACGCTCGCCCCGCTCAGGGTCGCAGTTGTGGGAGCTGGCGTCATGGGGCGCTATCACGCCGTGAACTACGCCACCATGCCGCGCGTAGACCTGGTGGCGGTGGTCGACACCGACCCAGTGAGGCGCGAGGAGATGCGCTCCTCGTACGGCTGTCACACCTACGAAACGGTCGAGGAGCTGCTGGCTAACGAGCAGATCGACGCCGCCAGCGTGGCGGTGCCCACCTACCTGCACTACTCGGTGGCGCGCACCCTGCTGACAGCCGACGTGCACGTGCTGGTAGAGAAGCCCGTTGCCACCGACGTGAACCAGGCGCGCACCCTTACCGAGCTCTCGCGCGAGCGGGACCGCGTGCTCCAGGTAGGGCACATCACGCGCTTCTACGAGGCCGTGCAGATGCTCTCGCGCCACGTCGACGAGCCGTACCTCATCGAGGCGCGCCGCCTGGTGCCCTCCGAGCGCGTGCGCGACGTAGGCGTCGTGCTCGACCTCATGATCCACGACATCGACATCGTGCTCGGCCTGGTGGGCGGCAAACCCGTCGACATAACGGCGGCCGGGCACGCCCTTAACGGCAGCCCCCACGAGGACGTGGCCGCAGCCCAGATCGTGTTCGACAACGGCTGCATCGCGCGCTTCCTCGCCAGCCGCGTGTCGCCCGACCCCGAGCGCAGCCTGCTGGTGGCAGAAATCAACCAGACCATCAGGGTCGACTTCGCCAAGGAGCCATACACCGAGGTGTTCATCTACCGCGCCCCCAAGGCCGGCGCCAACATCGGTCACGTGAAGCTGGACCGGCACGTGGTGCACGAGGAGAACCCTCTGAGGCGCGAGTTGGAGCACTTCGTGGCGCGCATCAGGCGCGACGCGGCGCCCATCGGTACGCTCGACGACGACGTGCGCTCGCTGGCGCTCGCAACTAGGCTCCTGAACAAGATCCACGGCGCCACCCCCGCCCTGGCCCGCTAGCGTCACCCACGCGGTAACACTGCCGCTGCTTGCGTTACACTTGGCGCATGGCCGTCGATATCCGAGCCATCCTTCCTCACCGTTACCCGTTCCTGCTGGTCGACCGCTTCGTGTCGCAAACGGGCGACTCGTTCGAGTGCATCAAGAACGTCACCCATAACGAGCCGTTCTTCGTCGGTCACTTCCCCGACGAACCCGTCATGCCCGGCGTGCTCATCGTAGAGGCGCTGGCGCAGGCTTCCGCTGTGGGCCTCGCGGTGCGCGAGGGTCAAGCCAGCGGCAACGGCGCGGTCGGTTACCTCACCACCGTCGACGGCGCCAAGTTCCGCCGGCGCGTGGTACCAGGTGATCAGCTGCGGCTCACCGGCACCATCACGCTCTTCCGGCGCGGCATCTGCCGCGTCGAGGCGCGCGCTCTGGTAGGCGAAGACGTCGCGGCCGAGGCCACCCTCTCGTTCATCTACGCGCGCTGAGGCGCCGAGCCTTGAACTCGACAGATCAGATCAGGGTCGCTCCAGGCGCCACCGTCGCCAGGAGCGCCCGACTTCATCCGGGGGTGGTCGTAGGGCCCGGGGTCGTGATCGAGGACGACGTAGAAGTTGGCTCCAACACAGTGCTGCTGCCCGGCACTGTCCTGCTGTCTGGCAGCGTGGTCGGGGCCCGGTGCCGGCTCGGGCCGTACGCGGTGGTGGGCGGCGAACCGATGGACTCCGGTTTCAAGGGCGAGCCGAGCAGCGCCGTCATCGAAGACGACGTGCAGCTGCGCGAGTTCGCCACCGTGCACCGCGCCACGGGCGAGGGCCTGGTCACGCGCATAGGCGCTGGCACGCTCGTGATGAGCTACGTACACGTCTCGCATAACGGCGACGTCGGTGCGGGCTGCACCCTGACCACCAGCGTGCAGCTCGGAGGCCACACGCAGGTCGGTGACCACGCTTTCGTGGGCGCCGGCTCCATGCTGCACCAGTTCGGGCGCGTGGGGCGCTACGCCATGTTCGGGGCCATGAGCGGCGCCAACCGCGACGTGCTGCCGTTCTCCATGGCGCGCGGCAACCCCGCCGTGCACTTCCGCCTGAACCGGGTCGGTCTGCAGAGGCACGGAATCAGCGGCCAGCGTTACGCGCAGATCGAGCGCGCGCTGCGCTACCTGCGCCAGCGCGACACGGCGGCGCTCGAGCTGCTGGCGGCCGACAGCGCCGACGCGGCCGAGCTGCTCACCTTCGTGCGCGAGAGCCGCCGCGGCGTCCTGCGCTTCGTAACGGGCGGCTGACGTGGCCCAGGTGGTTCTGGTGAGCAACGGCCCTGGCGAGCTGTACACGTGGGTGCAGCCGGTGCTCGAGGAGCTGCGCGCGGGTTACCCCGAACTGGACGTCTCCATCAGCCTCATACCGTGCCAGTTCGCTGGCGGCAACGAAGCCGCTATCGCCGCGACGTTCAGACCAGACGCGCTGAGCACCCCCTCCCAGTACATGCGGGCCGCCGCGGTCGGCGCGGCGCCGGAGCCGTTGGTGCAACTGGCCCGCAACAACGAGACCAGCGGGGACGCGGGCGTGGTCATCGGCCTTGGCGGCAACGGCGCCATGGCGGTGGCGCTCGGCAAGCGGCTCGGCTACCCCGCCTACCGCTACTCGTTCGAGCCTTACTGGCACGCCGGCCTGAGCGGCCTGCTGGTGCCCGACAACAGCGTGCGCCGGCGCGCGCTGCGAAGCGGCGCACCAGCCGATAGAACCACCATAGTGGGCAACCTGGTGGCTGACGCCGTGAAGGCCAGCGCGCCCGCAGCCGACGCTGGCCGCCCACACGTGCTGCTGTTCGGCGGCAGCCGTGACGGCTTCGCTGTGCACCTGATACCCCTCATGATCGCGGTCACCGAGCGCCTGGCAGCCGCCCTGCCCGGAGCGCGCTTCGTGTGGCCCGTGAGCCGCCTGCTGAAGGAGCAGACTCTTCAGCACGGAGTCGCGGGCGTGCACGCCGCGACCCTGGGAGGCGTGGCCGGCACGCGCCAGGCCGACGCCGTGGTCACACCCAGCGGGGCGCGGCTGGAGCTGGTCGACGAGGAGGAGCGCTACGCTCACATGCGCGCCGCCGACCTGGCCATCACCATCCCCGGCACCAACACCCTCGAGCTCGGCGTGGCCGGCGTGCCCGCCCTGGTGCTGCTGCCCATGAACCAACCCGAGCTCATCCCCCTCGAGGGCGCCGGCCACTGGCTGGGCCTCGTGCCGCTGGTGGGCCGCTACCTCAAGCGCTACGCCGTGAAGCTGTTCGTTGAGGGCCTCAAGGTGCCCGTCTCGTTACCCAACCGCATCAGCGGTGAGGAGTTGATGGTCGAACTGAGGGGCCGCGTGAACCCGCAGCTGGTGGCCGAACGCGCACTGGCCATGCTTCGAGACCCCGCTGACCTGCAACGCAGGCGCGAGAGGCTGCGCGCGACCATGCCCGCCCCGGGCGCCGCACAGCAGCTGGTGCGGCTGGTGTTAGAGCAAGCCGGGCTCGCGGGCGCGCGCGCACTGTCCGAGGAGCCGCTAGCGGCGCCCGGCGCCAGCACGGCGGCAGCGACAGAGCCGTGAGCGGCGTGCTATTACCCCGCGGCCGCTCCGCGCTGCTGGGCAGCCTGGCCGCGTTACTGAACGGCGCGCTGCGCGTGGCCATAGTGCCGCTATTCGTCACTCCCCTGTTCGACCAGGTGCTGCAGGCGCAGGACACCCAGGCGTTGCCGAGGGTCCTGCTGGTGGCCGCGGTCGTTGCCGTGGGCGGCAGCCTGGCCCTGTGGGCACAGGACGCCCTGCTCGGCCGCGCCGCCGCCCAGCTGTCGGCCATGTGGCGCACGCGCCTCTACACCACCCTCATGGACGGTCCGCCCGGGCGCCTGCCGGGCACCTCGGGCGGGCTGGCCAGCCGCATCATCAACGACCTCAGGGAGGTCGAGACCTTCTACCGCTTCGGCCTCGGCACGCTCATCGCCGAGAGCGTCACGCTGCTTCTGATACTCGTTCTGCTGGTGCGCACCGACCCGCGCGCCGCCCTGGCGCTGGTGGCGCTGGCTCTGCCCACCGTCCTCATCCTGCGCTGGGTGGGCGGCTACCTGCAGCGCGTGGCGGACCGCTCCATGGCCGAGAGCGAGGAGGTCGGCCGCCACCTGCAGGAGGGCCTCAGGCACCAGGAGCTGGTGCGCGCGTTCGGCGCCCGCCGCTTCATGCTGCGCCGCTTCGAACCCGCCAACCGCGCCGTGGAGCAGGCCATGTGGCAGCGCAGCCTCATCGCCGGTCTGCAGGTGCCCCTCACCCAGGTGCTGGTGTTCACCGCCATCGGCGTGCTGGTCGTGTTCCTGGTGGCCGGGGTGAACCGCGGCGACATGTCGGTCGGCGAGGTCATCTCGTTCCTGACCCTGGTGGCGCTGGCCGCCACCCCCACGCAGTTGCTACCGCACGCCTACGCGCTCATGCGCCAGGCAGCCGCGGCCGAGCAGCGCCTGGCCCGCCTGGCGGAGCCGGTGACACCGACCGGCGCCCGGCCCGCTGCCACGGCCGGGCAGCCGCGCACCGAACCCGGCGACCACGCCGCGCCCGCTGGCCCCATCACGTTCGTCCCCGCACCGGGCAGCAGCGCGGTGCCGGCGGAGCTCCACGGCGCCCAGGCGCCCCTGCTTGAGCTGCGCGACGTGGGCTACTCGTACCAGGCCGACGCCCCCCTGCTGGCGGGCGTGAACCTGGCCCTGCCCGCCCGCGGCCTGGTGGTGCTGAGCGGCGCCAGCGGCAGCGGCAAGACAACGCTCCTGCGGCTGCTGCTCCGTTTCGAGCGGCCAGACAGCGGCGCCGTGCTGCTAAGCGGCGTTCCGCTTGACCAAGTGCCGGAGGAGGAGCTGCGCGCGCGCCTGGCGTACGTACCGCAGGATCACGGCATCATCTCGGGCAGCCTGTCTGAGGTTCTCAGCATGGGGCGGGACCTGACTGACCAGCAGCACTGGTCGGCCCTGGAGGCTGTGGGCCTGGGCGCCACCGTGCGCGCCTACCCGGCCGGTCTGAAAACCCAGCTGGGAGAGGATGGCGGCGGCCTCTCGGGCGGCCAGCGCCAACGCCTGGCTATAGCCCGTGCGCTGCTAGGCAGCCCCCAGGCGCTACTACTCGACGAGCCCACCTCCAACTTAGACGACGCCGCCGAACATGAGATAGTTACCTTGTTGGCGCACCTCGCAG
>Ga0265293_10004468_pt1 | contig 24572 bp, 25 predicted proteins | sample Munlanlewell138R_FD_192505 | JGI IMG/M metagenome (GOLD analysis project Ga0265293, IMG submission 192505) | Leachate microbial communities from a municipal landfill in Southern Ontario, Canada - Leachate well 138R | ecosystem: Engineered > Solid waste > Landfill > Unclassified | place: Canada...
CGACAGGCGGGTTTAGAACGAAGCGAGGGTGAGGATCATTACGCCGAGAGGATGAGCAGTGTCACCGCGGCTCATCCTCGATCACCCCGATCAGGCTCTCGGCAGGGATACCGGGATTCCGTGCAGCCCGCCCGCCTGGATCTCGATGACGATGCCGCTGTAGCGCGCCATCATTGCGTCATGAGTCAGGAGTGCATCGGTTCGGTCAGTGCCTGTGCAATCAGGATGCGATCGAACGAGTCGTCGTGATGCGCCGGCAGGTCTTCGACTGCTGTTGCATGCCCGGTTCCACTGGCAGGAAGCGATATCCGGATTTCCGGAAGTAACGTAGCGTATCCTGGCCGGACACCGGCATGTCGCCCCGTCCGAGGGCGAGATGATCGAAGTTGGCTACGAGCATGACAAGGTCCGGTTCGGGCTTTGCTCGATACGCTACGCACGGTTGCAGTGGAGCGAAGAGCCGGGGGTCGTCGAAGTCAACCGGCAAGAAGATGCCGGGCGAGCCGTGCCTGCATGTCGCGCCGGCCATTCCATTCGACGCCGCAACTCCGCAGCAACAGCATCGAGAGCCAGACACATATGGCCGCGAGCGCGATTCCTCCCGCGCCGTCGGCAATGTAATGCCAGCCCAGCACTACCGTCGAAACCCAGACCAGTGCGACCCAGGGCACGGTAATCCACAGGGTCCACCCGGCGAGATACGCGAATACGTCCGGCTGGTGGGATGCCGGTCCCATGACCGGAGTCAGTACCGCGAGCAGTCGTCCGACGTAGAACAGCACGATCATTGTGACGCAGTAATGCAGCACGATGCGCGAACCGCGGCCAATCACGATCAGCGCAAAGGTCGGCAATGATCGATAGCGCCCGCAACGGGGAAACATCGACCGATGCCGTCATTGGAAACCTGCTCATGCCAGGAGCCCTGCAGGCTCATGAAATGGTTCAGATCGTCAGCCGCAGGATCTCGCTGGCGATCGATGAAAAGCAGCGATCCAGATCGCTCGCCGTGGCGGCGTGGCAATAAAGCCCTTGCGGCTGATTCGCTTTATGGGTATCCGAATCGACCGTGTTGGCCAGCCGCTTGAGGATCACCGAACCCCATTCCTTGCTGCTGTAGCCGCAGAAGCTGATTTCAAGACTGTTCAGCGGGGAGCCCAGTCCGATTGCGTAGATGCGGATGTCCTGTCCGCGGGCGTCATTGGCGATGCGCTCGAGCATGTTTCGCGCCGCCTTGTTCACATTGCATCGTGTGTTCTCGTACGGATAGCCTGGTTGGCCGGTGGCGGTTGTCAGTGTCCGCTGATTGTCATAACTGGCCAGTGGAACGGTTTTTCCGCCGAGCGGCGAGCCGTTTTGCGGCAGATGGGTAATCAGGCTGGTGGTGTTGCTGTAGTAGACCCCGGTGCCGGCGCGCTGGTCGCGCGGATAGATCCGGCACGCTCCGTAGCTCCCCTGGCACGAGCCGACGGTTCCGCTCGATGTTTCCGAATAGAGATTGCCGGTGGCCGTGGTGTTGTTCTTGCGCCAGAAAGTACCATTGATCAGGTTGGGTGCCCCGTCGCTGAAGAACAGGATCACGCGCAGGCTGGATCGGACATCGACCGGAATTGCCTCCAGTTCGTTGACACCGTTCAGCAGACCCTCTGCCGAGGCAGTTGCCCCTTCGGCGCTCAGTCCATTGATCTCGCTGAGCATCGTCGTCCGTGTGAAGCCACGGATCTTGTCCTTGTTGATCGGCACGTCGATGATCGAACCCGAGGCGAATGACACCAGGCCGACGCGGTCGCCGCCGGGCCCGTCGACGAAGCGCGCGATGAAGTTGTTCTTCGCGGCATTCTTCAGCGTCGGGAACACGCTGCTCGGCGAGGCGAGCGAGCCCGAGGTGTCCATCACCAGCATCACGTCAAGGTCGCGCCGGATCGCCTGCCCCTGCGCCGCCACGTCGTACTGCGTGCGTCCGAGCACGCGCATGAAGGTGGTCGGCATGTCGGCCGTGGCCGAGACGTCGACCACCCAGCGCCCGTTGTCCAGGCGCTCGGCATTGATCACGGGTGTGCTTGCCGTCGACGACAGAAAGTCGTTCGGATAGTTCATCCAGAAGAATTTCTCACCGACGTTCTGCGCACGTGCGATCCGGTCTGCGTCGGTAGCGCCTTCGGACAACGCGCGCGCGGCAGCAATCGAGGCGGCATCGATGGCCGCATTCAGGCGCGCCTTGACGCCGTAGGCACGGCCCGAATCGACCGCCAGCCCGACGGCGCCGATGAGCACGGTCAGCGTCAGTGCCGTGAGGATGAGTACCGAGCCGCGCTGGTGAGGCCGGGGCGTCAGGGAAGCGATGGATCGCATGGCAGACCTCCGGAAGGCTGTCACAGGATGGTGATCGAATACAGCTTCGGGTCGTCGCTGATCACGTAGCGCGTCAGCAGCGTGTAGTCGTAAAGCGCTTCGACGGCATAGACGGTCTCGCCTTCGGTGAGCTGAATGTCGTTCGGTAGCGTAAATACCGGGCGGGTGTTCGGCACGTTGCATTTTCCGCCCGCCCAACTGCTGCATTTCCAGACGCGGCTCGACAGGCTTTGCTTGCCGCCCGTGGCCGGCCGATGCTGCTCCTCGACGTTGGCACGCCCGTCCTTGCGGCCGACGAGCTTGGTGATGTACATCATGCCGTCGGCGTTCATGTCGAAGGGCGTTGCAGTGTCGATCAGCGCGCGGAAGATGTTCTCCGGCTGCTCGGTGGTACGCGCCGACAGGTTCGCGCCCTCGCGGCTCAGGTTGATGAGGATGTTGTTGAACTGGATCGCACGCGAGAAATCGATGACGCCGAGCACGAGCAGCAACAGCAGCGGCAGGATCAGCGCCAGTTCGACCAGTGCGAGTCCGTGTTCGAGGGGGCGCCGGCAGTTCATTCCCAGGCCTCGTTTTTCATCGTGGTCGCGACCGAGAACCGGTATTCGCCGTTCGTCGCGGCAAAGAAGGGAACGAGAAGCGGCGAAATCGGCCGCAACGCAGCGTCGACCTGGACGATGATCAACTGCTCGGCACCGTAGCAACTGTTGGCGCCCAGTTCAATGATCTGGCCATTTGCGCCGATCGTCTTGAAGATCGTTCGCTTGCCGGCGCGATCGTACATGCCCATCGATGAAGTGCGGATCCTTTCGCGCACCGTTGCACATCGATCACCCGACTGATTGCTCTGGCCCGTGATCGCGTAGCGCGCGCCCTCGCGCACCGCGTGCTGCATCGACAGATTGGCGAAGAACAGCCACGACCAGTCGAGAATCGTGAATACCACAGTGAAAAACAGCAGCGCGACGAAGCCGAATTCGACGGCCGCCACGCCGCGCTGTCGGTGTCGCATCCGTCTGCGCCTGTGCCAATGATTCATGCCGTTCTCCCCCGGTGGTCGGTCCGGCCCTGACTGGGAGGCCGTCCGAACTCTTGCCTCAAACCGACGAATGGCGGTATTGTGCGACGAACGGTGCCGTTTTTCACCTTATAAATTTGACAAGAGTGCGAAAAAGTGCCGCTTCCCCTTCCTGAGAGCGTGACTTTGGTCATGCGCGGCGTGTATTGCGCTCCCCACAATGCGTTCACTGTCCGGCCGGTCGACGGCGGGCAATACCAGACACCTGATTGCGCTTCTCATCGGGCGTAGCAGGGAGGGCGCCGTCCCCATCGACGGCTTTTGAAAGCCGCCGTCCGGCGGTCGTTTTGAGGAGCTTCATCATGGGTCGATTCATTCAGGCTGCGAAACGGTTCGCACGGGACGAAGAAGGGGTGACGGCGATCGAGTATGGCTTGATCGCCTCTCTGATCGCTGTGGTCATTATCGGTTCCGTTACGCTGGTCGGTGAAAAGTTGGACGACATGTTCGATTTTATTTCGACAAAAATTAAAACGGAATAAGAAGTCTTCTTCAGGGGGAGTCGATCCTGACTGACGAAGTAGGCCATCGAGCTTCACGTTCGAGCCACGAATCTCGATGGCCATTTTCTATCGATTTCGATATAGCTGCAATGACTTGGGCAGCCGCGAGATCGAGTGTTTTATCTTGCGCTCTGGTTGATTTTAGGTAGGTAGATCCGGACAGGAAAACCTGTCCACCGCTGGAATTCTCGATTCTTTGGGCCTGAGCGATGCTGACTGATTCCCTGTCATGGTTGCCTGTTACTGATGCGCTATTGTGGTCGTTGCGCAGTTTCCTGTTTTTGTTGCTGCTATTGATTGTGGTGTCTGATCTGCAAGCCAGGCGCATTCCGAATCAACTGATTATCATTGGCTTCGTTGTGGCTCTGCTGTGGCAATCCATGGCTCCGATGGGCGCCGGGTTATTTGTATTCCATCAGCCAGGCGCGCTCGGTTTGGCCGTAGCGCTGACTGGCGCCAGTGCGGCGTTCATCGGTTTTCTTGTTCTGCATCTGCTGCGCATCATGGGCGCCGGCGATGTCAAGTTGATGGCGATGCTCGGCGCATTCTTTGGTCCGAGCGTGTTGCCGGCCCTGGTCGTACTGATTTTCCTCACGGGCGGCGTGCTTGTTGCTATCCGGATGTTTGACGCTGAGCGCCGACGTGCCATCGCCGCCAATCTGCGGCTTATCCTGTTTGGCCGCCTGATGGCGCTCTCCGGCGGTCACGGCCCCCAGTTCGATCCGCGCACCGACACCGCTGATCGCCTGCCGTTCGCCCTGGCCATCGCCGGCGGTGCGCTCGTCACCGCCGTGCTGCAGGGCACGGGCGTGCTTGCCTGACGTCCGTCACGGCTCGCTCCGGACCACCGCCAGATGCCGAGTCCGCACTTCGTCGAGCCGCCCGCGGCCCACCGGTTGCCGGTCGAGTCGATCGCGCCACCAGCGTCGCTCGAAGCCACTGGCCTGCCGACCTCGGTCGTTGCCGATCTCGTTTTCAAGCAACTGCTGCGCAGCGGCGATACGTCGATCGCCGAACTGGCCGCGGCGATTGCCCTGCCACTGCCGTTGCTTGAAAAATTGCTCGCCTTCCTGCGCGACGAGCGCTGCGTTGGCGTGCCGCGACGCGGCAGCTTCGACGGCGACGTGCGCTATGAGCTGACCGAACTTGGGCGCGCGCGTGCCGACGACGCGATGCGCCGCAACCAGTACATCGGCCCCGCTCCCGTGTCGCTGGCCGACTATGTGGCGCAGTGCAATCGTCAGCGCGTGGCCGGCGCGCGCATCGCGCCGGCGCGGGTGGAGCAGGTGCTGAGCGCTCTGGTGCTGCCGGCCGAACTCATCGGCACGCTCGGCGCCGCCGTCAACTCGCAGCGCCCGCTCTTCCTCTACGGCCCGAGTGGCACCGGCAAGACCTGGCTTGCCGAGCATCTGGTCGAGGTGCTCGAAGGCGCGATCTGGGTGCCGCACGCCATCGAGGTCGACGGCGAGATCATCCAGGTTTTCGACCCGCTCGTGCACCGGCGCATCGACGCCGCCGCCGCCGGCGGCTCGCTCGATCGCGCCCGCCAGCCCGATGCGCGCTGGGTGCTGTGCGCGCGCCCGGCGGTCAAGCTCGGCGGCGAAATGACACTGGCGATGATGGATCTCGAGCTCGATCCGCTGACGCGTTTCTACAAGGCGCCGGCGCAGCTCAAGGCGAACAACGGCGTGCTGGTCTTCGACGATCTCGGCCGCCAGCGCAGCTCGGCGCACCAGATCCTCAACCGCTGGATCGTGCCGCTCGACCGGCACATCGATCATCTGTCGCTGCGCACCGGGTTGAGTTTCCAGGTGCCGTTCGACATGCTGGTGATCTTCTCGTCGAACCTGTCGCCGGCCAGCCTCGACGACCCGGCCTTCGTGCGCCGGCTCGGCTACAAGGTGCGGCTCGATGCGCTCGACGAGGCGTCGTACCGGCGCGTCTTTCGCCAGGCCTGCGAACGCGCCGGCGTCGAACACGACGAGGCCGTGGCCGACTGCCTGATCCACGAACTGCACGGGCGCAGCGGCATGCCGCTGTTTCCGGCCTATCCGCTCGATCTCGTGCTGATGGTGCGCGATCGCGCCGCCTACGAAGGACACGACGCGGCGCTGACGCCGGCGGCGCTGCGCTGGGCTTGGGCATTGTATTTCGCCGCCGAGAGCGTCGAGGAAGGCTACCAGCCGACGGTGGCGCACACGATGGACACCAAGGACCTGATGGGGAACTGAGATGAAGGGCACGCGAGCGGTACTCATGTTGTTGCTATCGCTGGTCGCGGGCATTGCCGCGATGGTGCTGGCGGCGCGCTGGCTGAGCGAGCAGGGCGCACCGAAGGCCGACGCACAGGTCGTCGTCGCCGTGCGCGACATCGAACTCGGCCAGCCGCTGAATGCGTCGATGGTGACGCTGGTGTCGTGGCCGGCCGGTTCGGTGCCCGATGGCTCGTTCGCCCTCGCCGATGCGATCGACGGGCGCGTGCTGCGTACGCAACTGCTGCGCGGCGAGCCGGTGCTCGAGGCGAAGCTGGCGCCGGTCGGCACCAAGGGCGGGCTGTCGGCGGTGATCGGCGAGGGCCGGCGCGCGATTACCGTCAAGGTCAACGAAGTGGTCGGCGTCGCCGGCTTCGCGCTGCCCGGCAACTACGTCGACGTGTTGGTGAACACGCAGGACGACCGCGACCGGCCGGTATCGAAGATCGTGCTCGAACGCATTCTCGTGCTGGCGGTGGCGCAGGAAGCCGGCCGCGACGAGACCAAGCCGCGTGTGGTCAGTGCGGTGACACTCGAAGTGACGCCCGAACAGGCCGAGCGCCTCGACCTCGCGCGCAGCGTCGGCAATCTGTCGCTCGTGCTGCGCAACCAGGTCGACCAGAACCCGGCCGATACCGGCGGCATCCGCAAGGCCGATCTGCTTGGCACGGTGCCGCCGATTGCCGCCGAAACCCCGGCAGCGGCCCCGGCACCGCAACCTGCGGCGCGCCCGGCGGTACGTCGTGCCGCGCCGGTGGCCCGGACGCCGAAGGAAGACACGCGCGTCGAAGTGATCCGCGGCCTGCAGCGTTCGAACGCCCAGATGTGAGCCGGAAGACCAGTGAAACGGTGAGCGGAGACTCGGACATGTCAACAACGAGAACGACGAAGATGACGAACGGGACCGTGGGAAGGAAGGGGACGAAAAGCAGGGGGACAAAAGACGGGGCGAGGGCGGACATGGCTCGACCCGGCCGGGTGGCGCTGGCCGCGGCACTGCTGGGGGCCGGCGTCATTGCTTTCGGGGCGACCGGCGTCGCCGCGCAGACCGCTGCATCGGGCGTCACCGACGTCATCAAGGGCACGACGAAGACGAAACCGGTCTTCGCGCCGCGCACGCCGGCCGTGCCCGCACCGCTGCCGGATGGTCTCGTGCCGAGCGAGATCGGCCCGTCGATGGAGCTGGTGGTCGGCAAGTCGACGCTGCTGCGGCTGCCGCAGCCGATCCAGCGGATCTCGGTCGGCAACCCGGCGGTGGCCGACGTGACGCTGATCAGCGCGCGCGAGCTCTATCTGCTCGGCAAGACCTTCGGGTCGACCAATGTGATCATGTGGCACCGCAACGGGCCGACGACGATCGTCGACGTGTCGGTGAGCGCCGACGTCAGTGCGCTCGAGCGGCGCCTGGCCGAACTGCTGCCCGGCGAACAGATCCGGGTTCACGCCGCCACTGATTCGCTGGTGCTCACCGGGTTCGTCTCGAGTGCGGTGAAGGCGACGCAGGCGGTCGAGATCGCCGAATCGTTCGTGCGCACCTACGCGCGCGGGCTGCAACTGGAGGTGATGGCCGGCGATCCGATGGCGCAGGCCGGGCAGACGATCTCCGTCGGCCAGGCGGCCGCCAGCGGCGGCGCGAGCGGCGCACGCAGCGCGCAGATGGCGCCGCGCGTGATCAACATGCTGCGCGTCGCGCAGCCGCAGCAGGTGATGCTCGAAGTCAAGGTCGCCGAGGTGTCGAAGACGTTGCTCGACAAGCTCGGCGTCGGCATGAACGCGTCGACGTCGCGCGGCAGCTGGACCTATTCGATCCTGAGCAATCTGCTGTCCGATTCGGCAACGGTGCTCGGTGGGGTGTCGACCAAAGGGAGGCATCTCGAACTGGATGCCGAGCGCAAGGACGGCCTGATCAAGATGCTGGCCGAGCCGAACATCGTCGCGATCAGCGGCCAGGAAGCGAGTTTTCTCGCCGGCGGCACGATCTTCATTCCGGTGCTCACGCCGAGCGGTACCGGCCTGCCGACGATCCAGCTGGAAGAGAAGGACTTCGGCGTCGGACTCAAGTTCACGCCGGTGGTGCTCGACGGCGGACGCATCCACCTGAAGGTGGCGCCCGAGGTCTCCGAGCTGTCGACGACCGGTTCGCCGTTCACCACCGTCGGTGGCGTGACGACGATCCTGCCGACGCTGACGACACGGCGCGCACAGACCTCGGTGCAACTGATGGACGGGCAGAGCCTGGCCATCGCCGGCCTGATCAAGAACAACGCCACCGAGTCGGTGCGGCGCATGCCGATCCTCGGCGAATTGCCGGTGCTCGGCGCGCTGTTTCGCAGCAGCGAGTTCCAGACCGATCGCAGCGAACTGATGTTCCTGATCACGCCGCGGCTGGTCAAGCCGCTTGCCGGTGAAGTCGCGCTGCCGACCGATGCGTTCACGCCGCCGAGCCGGGCCGAGTTCTTCCTCGGCGGCCAGCTCGAGGGCACCGGCAGCCGCGATGTTCCGCCTGATCGCCCGCAGGCGGTGCAGGTGCAGCCGGTCGCGCCGCCGTCGTACGGCGTCGACGTTCCCGTCGGCGGCGGCGGTTTTTCGATGGATTGAGCCAGGAGACGTGAAGATGACCGACCGATTTCCGCCCCGCGGCGCAACGCTCGTCGCGCTTGGCGTCGCCGTCCTGGCCAGCGTGGTACTGACCGGCTGTGAAGGCCTGCCGACGCCGTACACGCCACGGCTCGATGCGCAGTTCGGCGACGCCGTGCGCCAGGCGCGCGCGCAGCAGACGATCGATCCGGAGGCCGGACGCAACGACGACCCGGTCGCCGGCATCGACGGCACTGCGGCACAGCACACGATCGAGCGCTACGAGAAGAGTTTCCAGGAGCCGCCGCCGACGTTCAACGTCCTCGGCATCGGCGGGATGGCGGCGCCGTAGGAAAAGGGGATGCGGGCTGGGGATACGGGCTCGCCCGCTGGAGCGCACGGTCCCTGACGCAGGGCGTCGAGCGCATTTTGTCACTGCGTCTTTCGGGTACTTCTGCGATGCTCGTTCCACCCTCCCGATCAGGCCCTGCCTGACCACCCGCGCGAATCACTGCTCGATGTTTTTCACTGCCGCATCCACATGACGTACAAGCTCACCCTGTTCGCACCGACGGCCGATCATCTGGCGCAGCTCGCGCAGCAGTTGCCGTCGGTCGATGACTCGGTCGGTGTCTCGTCGGCGCACGGCCGCGTCGACGACCTCGCCGCCGAGATCGAGCGTGCCCGTCCGGATCTGGTGGTGGCCGATCTGCCGCAACTGGCGGAGAGCGAACTGCGGCGCATCGAGGCGGCGCTCAATGCGTCGCCGTCTACCTCGGTGATCATGCTCTCGCCCGAGCGTTCCCCTGAATACCTGCTGCAGGTGATGCGCAGCGGCGTGCGCGAAGTGGTGCCGCTGCCGCTGGCCAATGGCGAGCTCACGCGCGCCTGGCAGCGCCAGGTCGAGCGCCTGACGGCGCGCCGCGGCAGCACACGCCAGGGACGGGTGCTGGCTTTCCTGCCGGCCAAGGGCGGCAGCGGCTCGACCTTCCTGTCGACCAATATCGCGTACGCGCTGTCGCTGCGCGGGCAGCGCGTCGCACTGATCGACCTGAACCTGCATTTCGGCGATGCCGCACTCTTTCTGACCGAGGCGCGCAGCGAGACGACGATTGCCGATCTCGCGCGCGACGTCACGCGCATCGACCCGACCTTTCTCGAGTCGAGCATGATGGAGGTGGCGCCGAACCTGCGCGTGCTGGCCGCGCCGGATACGCCCGAAGGGGCGATGGACGTCACGCCGGCGGCGGTCGAGCAGATCCTGAACGCGGCGCGCGAACGCTTCGACTTCGTGCTGCTCGACATGGGGCGCCTGCTCGACGGCGCTGCGGTGCGCGCGCTCGACCAGGCCGAAGCGGTATACCTGACGCTGCAGCTCACGCTGCCGTTCATCCATGACGCGCGCCGCCTGCTGACGCTGCTCACCTCGCTTGGCTATGCGCGCGAAAAGCTGCACGTCATCGTCAACCGCTGGGAGAAGGGCGGCGAGATCACCTCGGCCGACGTGCAGTCGGCGCTTGGTGCGCCGGTCGACCTCGAGGTGCCGAACAGCTTCGCCGCGGTTGCACACTCGATCAATCACGGCATCCCGATCCTGAAGAGTGCACCGCGCGACCCGGTGTCGAAGGCGCTGCTGGTGCTCGCCGATCGCCTCGCGCCGCAGGAAGCCGCGCGCAAGCGCGGCTGGTTCGGCCTGTCGTTGTGAGGAGCGCATCGTGTCGCTGCGGGAAAGACTGAGCACCATCCAGATCACGCAGCCGGCGGTGCCGGTGTTCGGCGCCACCGGCACCGACAATGCCGCCTACCGCGCGCTGCGCGCCGACCTGCACGCACAACTGCTCGATCGCGTCGACGTCGAGGTGATGGGGCGGATGACGCCCGAGCGGCTGCGCGAGGAACTGCGCATCCTCGTCGAGCGGCTGATCGGCGAGGCCGGTGCGGCGCTGAACGCCGGCGAACGCAAGCAGATCGTCGTCGACATCCAGAACGAGATCATGGGGCTCGGCCCGATCGAGCCGCTGCTGGCCGATCCGACCGTCTCCGACATTCTCGTCAACACCTACAAGTCGGTGTACGTCGAGCGCGCCGGACGGCTCGAGCAGACGCCGATCCGCTTCGACAGCGACGAGCACCTGATGAAGGTGATCGACAAGATCGTCTCGCGCGTCGGCCGGCGCGTCGACGAGTCGAGCCCGATGGTCGATGCGCGCCTGCCCGATGGCTCGCGCGTGAACGCGATCATCCCGCCGCTGGCGATCGACGGTCCACTGCTGTCGATCCGGCGTTTCGCAGTCGTGCCGCTGAAGATGGACGATCTGGTGCGCCACAAGTCGCTGCCGCCGGTGCTCGCCGACCTGCTCGGCGGCATGGTGCGCGCCAGGCTCAATCTGCTGATCTCGGGCGGCACCGGCAGCGGCAAGACGACGCTGCTGAACGTGCTCTCGGGCTACATCCCGGACACTGAGCGGATCGTCACCATCGAGGACGCGGCCGAGCTGCAACTGCAGCAGCCGCACGTCGTGCGCCTCGAGACGCGTCCGCCCAACATCGAGGGCAAGGGCGAGATCACGCAGCGCGCGCTGGTGCGCAACAGCCTGCGCATGCGCCCCGACCGCATCATCATCGGCGAGGTGCGCGGCGCCGAAACGCTCGACATGCTGCAGGCGATGAACACCGGCCACGAAGGGTCGATGGCGACCGTGCACGCCAACACGCCGCGCGATGCGCTGACGCGGGTCGAGAACATGCTCGGCATGGCCGGCATGACGCTGTCGCAGAAATCGATGCGCCACCAGATCGCCTCGGCGCTGAGTGCCGTCGTGCAGGTCGGCCGCCTGAGCGACGGCAAGCGCAAGCTGCTGAGCGTCTCGGAGATCACCGGCATGGAAGGCGACGTGATCACGATGCAGGAGGTGTTCGTGTTTCGCCAGACCGGCGTGCAGGCCGATGGCCAGGTGACCGGGCGCTTTCATGCCACCGGCGTGCGGCCGAAGTTCCTCGAACGCATCACGGTGCGTGGGGTCAGGCTGCCCGACGACATGTTCGACCCGGGTCGGGTGTACGAGTAGGCCTCCGGCGCGGCAACGGGAGCGACGATGGACTGGGGCTTCACCATTTTCCTGCTGGCCGCCTTCCTGGCGGTGGTCCTGCTGCTCGAGGGCGGCTTCCTGCTCTGGCGCGACACCAGCAGCTCCGAGGTGCGCCAGCTCGAACGCCGCCTGCGCGCATTGCATGCCGGCGGGCACGGTGCCGAGGCGTCGTCGCTGGTCAAGGCGCGCGAGGCCGACAGCGCCGGCGTGTTCGGCCGGCTGCTGCTCGCGCTGCCGCGCGTCGCGTCGCTGGAGCGGGCGCTGCAGCAGGCCGGCATCGTGATGAAAACGTCGCGTTTTCTGATGACCACCGCGCTGCTGATGGTCGCGGTGTTCCTCGTCATGCTCGTGCTGCGCCAGCCGCTGTGGCTGGCCCTGATGCTCGGCGCCGGCTCGGCGCTGCTGCCCCTGCTGTGGCTGAGCCGGGCGCGCAACCGGCGGCTGAAGCGCCTCGAAGCGCAGTTGCCCGACGCAGTCGAGCTGATCGCGCGCGCGCTGCGTGCCGGTCACGCGTTTCCGACGGCCCTGATGATGGTGTCCGAGGAACTGCCCGATCCGATCGCCGACGAGTTCGCCGCCGCCTTCGAGGAGATCAATTATGGTCTGCCGATCAGTGACGCGATGAGCAATCTGGCCGTGCGCGTGCCGATCGACGATCTGCGCTTCTTTGCGGTGGCAGTGGTGCTGCAGCGCGAGACCGGCGGCAACCTGGCCGAGATTCTCGACAACATCAGCAAGCTGATCCGCGAGCGCTTCAAGCTGTTCGGCACCATCCGCGTGCTCAGCGCCGAAGGCAAGATGTCGGCCTGGGTGCTGACGCTGCTGCCGTTTGCGACGGCGCTGGTGATCAATCTCGTCAATCCCGGCTTCATGACCGTGTTGTGGGAGGATCCGGCCGGCCTGAAAATGATCATGCTGGCGCTGGCGGCGATGGTGCTCGGCATCTTCTGGATGTGGCGCATCGTGCAGATCCGGGTCTAGACGATGAACGTGAATCCCACCTGGCTGATCCTCGGCGCGCTGTTCGTCGCCGTCTTCGGTTTCGTCTACGGACTGGGCGGTCTGCTGTCGCGCGGACGCGATGTGCGCGCGCGCCTGCACGAAGTGGTCGGCCAGACGGCGCTCGAAGGGGCGGGGGAGCCGTCCGAATGGCGCGTGCGCATGGCCCGGCTGGCCGGCCCGGTAGCGCGACTCGCGACACCGAAGAAGGACGAGGAGATCGGCCGCGTCCGCGCCAAGTTCCTCAATGCCGGTCTGCGCGCGGAATCGGCGCCGGTGCTCTACTTCGCCGCCAAGACGCTGCTGGCGATCGGCTTGCCGCTGGCGCTGCTGCTGTTTACCAATGTGCGCGAGTGGGAGGGCAATCTGCCGATTCTGGCGCTGCTTTCGGCCGCGGCCGTCGGTTATTACCTGCCCAACCTCGTGCTGGCACGCATGACCGAGTGGCGCCAGCGTGAGCTGTTCGAGGCGTTTCCCGATGCGCTCGACCTGATGATCGTCTGCGTCGAGTCGGGCATTTCGCTCGACGCGGCGATTGCGCGCACCGCCACTGAAATCGATCTGCACAGCCCGGCCCTGGCCGAGGAACTGACGCTGGTCGGCCTCGAGCTGCGTCTGGGCGCAACGCGCGAGCGCGCGCTGCGCAACTTCGCGCTGCGTACCGGCCTCGACGAGATCTCGAGTTTCGTTGCGATGATGCTGCAGGCCGACCGCTTCGGCACCAGCATCGGCGACTCGATGCGCGTGCAGGCCGATGCGCTGCGCGTGCGCCGGCGCCAGCGCGCCGAGGAACAGGCGGCGAAGATCCCGCTGAAAATGCTGTTCCCGCTGATCTTCTTCATTTTCCCGTCACTCTTGCTTGTGCTGATGGGACCGGCGATGATCCAGATCTACCGCATCCTGCTGCCGACGATGGGCGGAGGCTGAGGAAAGGGAATCAGGCGAAGAGAACCTGGCGAAGGCAAACGAGCGAAGGTAGTCGACAGAAACGCGGCGAACGACAAGTCCATGAGCAGAGCGGCGCCCGACGAGAAGAACGTCCGTCGCCACGAAGAACAGGGGGCCACGATGAGCAAGCGCACCATTCGGAAGCCCGGCAAGGGCAGGCGCAACGATCGACGCCATGCCATGCTGGCCGGCGCCTGCGCCGTGGGTCTGATCAGCGGTTGTGCGACCACGACCAACGAGGCGGCGCTCGACACACCCAAAAACGAGATCCGCCCTCTCTACCGGGTGCAGCAACCGGCAGGCACGGCGGCGGGTCAGTATGCGGTCGGGCGGCTGGATCTCGCCGAGGGTCGCGTCGACGCGGCGATCGAACGCTTCCGCAATGCACTCACGCTGGACCCGAACTACGTGCCGGCGCACAACGGCCTCGGCGTCGCCTACGGACAGCAGGGACGTTTCGATGAAGCCGCGGCGGCGTTCCGCGTGGCACTCGCCGCCGGGCCGGCGTCGGCGCACGTGCTGAACAATCTCGGCTACGCGCAGATGCAGACGGGCCAACTGGCCGAAGCGTGGAAATCGCTCGAGCGCTCGTTCCGGATCGAACCGGCAAACGCGCGCACGCGCGCGAACCTGCGCCAGTTGGCGCAGCTGCAACTGGCTGCGGCTCCGGCGACCGCGTCGGCTACGCCGGCCGGGAACGGTCCGATGGATGCGCAGGGTGCGCAACCGGCAGCCGCTGCGGCCATCGCGGTCGAACCTGTGCCGGTGCGCGAAGCAATGCCGGTGCTGGACGAGTTGATCATTGCCCGGGCGACGACTGGTGGCGCTGCCGTGACGGAGCCGGTTGCGGAGGAGGCGGCGGGACCCGTTGCGGAGACGACGGCAGGGCCAGTTGCGGTAGCGGTAGCGGCAACCGAACCGGTTGCAGCGCCGGCATCCGGGTCGGCACGCCTGTCGCCCACGGCCTCGGCGCCTGCTCGGACAACCGGACCGGCGACAGCGGAAGTACCCGCGTCATCCGTTGCAGCAGAGAGTGAAGTCGTCCTGTCCCGCACCGGACGCATGGCACTGGTGCGCGTCGCGCCGAATGTCTATGCGATGCGGATCGTGACGGAGGAGCCGTTACTGCCCCAGATGACGCCGCCAGTGGCGATCGTCCGGCCGTCGCCGCAGTTGGCGTCCGGGACACCACCGCAAATGGCATCTCCGACACTGCCGCAAATGGCGACCCGGACGGCTGTCGGAACGGTGCCTTCGATGAGCGCCCGCACGTTGTCCCGGGATGGCAGCGGAGTCGTACCGCACGGGACGCGTACGGCTTCGAAAAAGCGGGTTCTCGCTCCGTCCGCAGCCACTGCGGCCCCGGGCCTGACGGCGCGGCAGGACACGCTTCCGGCGGCTGCAGTACCGGAGAAGCCGGCACGGATCGAAGTCAGCAACGGCGCCGGCGTGAACCGGCTTGCCACCCGTACCGCGCAGCAGTTGCGACGCCTCGGCGCCGTCATCCAGCGCATCACCAACCACCGGCCGTTCGATCGCCAATACACGGTGATCGAGTATCGCGACGGCCACCTCGCCAGCGCCGAGAACCTGCAGCATCGCCTGCCGGTCAGCGCGAAGCTGGTGCCGTCGGCACAGATGCACCCCGGCGTGAACGTCCGGCTGGTGCTCGGCCGCGACATGGTTGCCGGGCCGATGGCCCGCTGGCTCGGGACCGAAGTCGTTGTCCAGGCGTCGCAGCCGGAGGGAGCGGAGAGCCTGTAAGCGGATCAGCCTCCAGAATCCACTGCACTGAGGTGGATGCGCTCAAAATACGCTGCGAATTGCTGCGTTTCTGGCTGGAGAACGGTTTCTCCAAGGGTAAAACGCAGTAATTTGCAGCGTTTGTAGACGGGATAGCCGCTCCGCCCAGGAGCCGACTCCAGGCAAGCCCGATGCGCCATGCGGGCTGAGGCATGGCAGAATCCCCGCCTTCCACCCGCCGCGAAAGAGTCGCAATGCAGTCCCTTCCCCCAGACGCCGCCGCGCGCATCCTTGCCCGTCTCGCCGAAGAACTCTCCGTTCGCCCGGTGCAGGTCACGGCAACCATCGAACTGCTCGATGCCGGCGCAACCGTCCCCTTCATTGCCCGCTACCGCAAGGAGGCGACCGGCGGTCTGGACGACACGCAGCTGCGCACGCTCGACGAGCGCCTGGCTTATCTGCGCGAACTCGAGGATCGTCGCGCCGTGATCCGCGCGAGCATTGCCGAGCAGGGCAAGCTCGACGACGCGCTTGCTGCGCAGATCGATGCCGCCGACACCAAGCAGCGCCTCGAAGACCTCTATCTGCCGTACAAGCCGAAGCGGCGCACGCGCGCGCAGATTGCACGCGAGGCCGGGCTCGAGCCGCTGGCCGACGCGTTGCTGGCCGACCCGATGCTCGATCCGCAGGTGGAAGCACAGAACTATCTGCGCGCGCCCGACGAACAGGGCGAGCACGGCGTGGCCGATGTGAAGGCGGCGCTGGACGGCGCGCGCGACATCCTCGTCGAGCGTTTCGCCGAGCGCGCCGACGTGCTCGAGGCGCTGCGCGAACGCCTGTGGACCGAGGGACGCGTGGTCAGCAAGGTGGTCGACGGCAAGGAGAGCGAAGGGGCCAAGTTTCGCGACTGGTTCGATCATGTCGAGCCGATCGCGGCGATGCCTTCGCACCGGGCGCTGGCACTGTTTCGCGGCCGCCAGCAAGGGGTGCTGGCCCTGCGCCTGGCACTCGACGAGGCGCTGGAGGCGCAGGTGCCGCATCCGAACGTCGTTCGCCTGGCGGGGCTCGTCGGCCTGGGGAAATCGGTGGCGGCGATCGGCGCTGCCACCGCCCGCCCGGCTGACGCCTGGCTGGCCGAAGTATGCCGCTGGTGCTGGCGCGTGAAGCTGCTGCCGCAGCTTGAGACCGAACTTTTCGGCCGGCTGCGCGAAGCGGCCGAGACCGAGGCGATCCGCGTCTTCGGCGCGAACCTGAAGGATCTGCTGCTGGCCGCACCGGCCGGTGCGCACACGGTGATCGGCCTCGATCCGGGGCTGCGCACCGGTGTCAAGGTTGCCGTCGTCGACGCGACCGGAAAACTGCTCGACACCGCCACGATCTATCCGCACGAGCCGCGCCGCGACTACGACGGCTCGATCGCCGTGCTCGCCGCGCTGGCGGCAAAGCATTCGGCCGCGCTGGTCGCGATCGGCAACGGCACCGCGTCGCGCGAGACCGACCGGCTCGTCGCCGACCTGATCCGCCGGCATCCGGAGTGCCGGCTGCGCAAGCTCGTCGTCTCCGAAGCCGGGGCATCGGTGTATTCGGCCAGCGAACTGGCGGCCAGGGAATTTCCCGAACTCGACGTCAGCCTGCGCGGCGCGGTGTCGATCGCGCGCCGCCTGCAGGATCCACTGGCCGAACTGGTCAAGATCGATCCGAAAGCGATCGGCGTCGGCCAGTACCAGCATGACGTCAACCAGCGCGCGCTGGCGCAGCAGCTCGATGCGGTGGTCGAAGACTGCGTGAACGCCGTCGGCGTCGACGTCAACATCGCGTCGGCGCCGCTGCTGGCGCGCGTCTCCGGCCTGTCGGCGACGGTCGCCCAGCGCATTGTCGAGCACCGCGACGCCAATGGCCCCTTCGCCTCGCGCGCGGCGCTGAAGGCAGTGCGCTCGTTCGGCGACAAGACCTTCGAGCAGGCAGCCGGCTTCCTGCGCATCCGCGACGGCGAGAACCCACTCGACGCCTCGGCCGTGCACCCGGAAGCCTATCCGGTCGTGCAGCGCATACTCGATCGCGTGCAGAAAGGGGCGCGCGAACTGATCGGCAACCGCGACGCGCTGCGCCGGCTGGAGCCGCGCCAGTTCGTCGACGAGCGCTTCGGCGAGCCGACCGTGCGCGACATCCTGGCCGAACTGGAAAAGCCCGGCCGCGACCCGCGCGGCGAATTCACCACGGCGTCCTTCGCCGACGGCATCGAAAAGGTCGCCGACCTGAAACCCGGCATGAAACTGCAGGGCGTCGTCACCAACGTCGCCAACTTCGGCGCCTTCGTCGACGTCGGCGTGCACCAGGACGGACTCGTGCACATCTCCGAACTGGCCGACCGCTTCGTCAAGGATCCGCGCGACGTCGTCAAGGCCGGACAGGTGGTGTCGGTGACCGTGCTCGACGTGGATGTCGAGCGCAAGCGGATTGCGCTGTCGATGAAGAGCGGGGCGAAGGCGGAACGCGGGGCGGGCGCGGGTGCCGGTGCAGGCAAGTCCGAGCGTCGCTCGTCCGCAGGGCACCAGGGGCGGGCCGGTGACCGACAGCGTTCGTCCGGTTTGAACCCGCACGATGCCGGATCACGCGACAGGCAGCCGCAGACGGCGCTGGGCGATGCGTTATCGCGGGCGTTGAAGCGGTAGGAATAACGGAGGGGGAACCGGTAAGCCGTCTTCGCGCAGACCTTCGACATGAAAGGCGATAGCTGCGCGAATTTCGGCTTCCGCCTCAACGACCGTGGCGCCCGTAGCAATGCAACCGGGAAGATCGGGCACGTAAGCCGAGTAATTGCCCTGGGCCTTCTCAATCACGACTGCGTAGCGCATGGCTTTCCTCGAACGGATTCCTGATCTCGAGCCTGTGTTCGACGACGAGACCGTCGCTCATGTCTTCAGACCAAAGACGCGTGCAGCCGCTGACCAGCGCCGCTGCGACGATCATGCTGTCGTAGACGGACAGCTGGTATTTCTCGCTGAGCGCAGCACCGACATCATGCATTTCAGCGGTCAGATCGACGACTTTGCACAGCCGCCGGATGCCATGCAGGAAGGCGCCGGCTTCCTGCCACGACATGCCCGCCTTGCGGATACAGTTGACCAGCGTCTCGTTCAGTACCTGGACGCTGATGACCCCGCCCCGGAGCAACAGTTCTTCGGCACGTTCGGCTTTGGCGCCGTCGTCGAGCAGATAAAGAATGACATTGGTGTCGAGGAAGTCAGCGGGCATGCGCGTCGTCGCGGCCCAGATGATCCGTCGCCGGCAGGCGCCCCCGGAATGTGCGCAGCGCTTTCAGTGTTTCCTCGGGAGTTGGAGTGCGCAGCACACCGAAACCTCCTTCGAGCGGGTGCAGTTCGATTCGGTCTCCGGCTTCGAGGCCCAACTCCTCGACCAGCTTTTTCGGCAAGCGGATCGCCAGCGAATTTCCCCATCGGGCTACCTGCATGATCAGCCTCTGAAGATATACGAATAAATAAAAGTATATCTTGTATTTTCACACGGCGGGTATCCGCCAGGCGCGTCTACTCCGTCACGAGCGGGTGGATCTCCTCGATCTCCTGCTTCAGTTCCCGGCTTGCGTCCCAGAGATCCACATTTCGCTGCAGGTTGAGCCAGAACTCCGGAGAGTTTCCGAACAGCCTGGCAAGGCGCAGAGCCATCTCCGGGCTTACCGCGCGACGCTCGCGCAGCAGTTCGTTCATCGATTGCCGGGACACGCCTGCCGCCTGTGCCAGTGCTGTTACCGTAAGTCCGTACTCCGGCAGGAAGTCCTCACGAAGAATCTCGCCCGGGTGGATCGGCCGGCGCATCAGCATTTTCGTGTTGGGGATGCTCATGTTCGATGGTTCCATTGTTTCCCCGAAGAAATTCCAGGTTTTCGCCCGCCCCCCTTCCTGGACAGCCTGTAGTTGTCTGACGAATATATTCTCAGCGCTCCGAATCCAGGATCTTCTGCAGCAGCGTGCCCAGCCGCGCGCGCTCGGCATCGGTCAGCGCCGCAAAAACTTCCGCTACCGGGCTGGCCGCGCGTACGTCGGCCAGCAGACCCTGCCCGGCCGCGGTGAGGACCAGCGAGGTGGCTCGTCGGTCCGTGGCCGATGGTTCGCGCCGCACCAGTCCGCGCTCGCACAGGGCATCGACGACCTCGGTGGTCGAGCGGGGCGCGATGTGCAACCGGTGCGCCAGGCGGGAGAGGTGCAGTTCCTCGTCCGGGTGAAGGTGCTGGTGACGGGCGATGGCGACGAAGGCGCCCGCCTGGTGCGGGCTGAGCCCGTAGGGGGCCAGTGCCTCGGTGCGCGCGTGGCGTATCCGGCGGGCGAGCTGCATGACCTGTCGGGCCATGTCGTCTGGCGTGTCCATGAATGCAATATACCTGAATTGACGCTAACCTCATAATGAGGTAACCTCACTATATATTCAATAAAGTAAAGGGAGGGCCTGCTTGTGTCAGTCCCAACATTCATGCGCCCGCCATTTGCGGGCAGCGCCGGGCGGGCCGGCCGGTCGGCGGGCGCGCCCGGCCGTGGCCGCGATCCCCAGCGCGCCGATCCTGCGGACCTTGAACAACTGCGGGAATATCCGGTGCCCGCAGCGCGCATCCTGGGGCTGTTTCGCCCGTACCGGTGGCGCGTGCTCGTGGTCAGTATTCTCATCTTCATCTCGTCGCTGGTGGGTCTGGCGCAGCCGTTTCTCGTGCGCCACGCCATCGACGACGCGATCCCGATGCAGAACGTCTCGCTGCTGGTGTGGATCGTCATCGGCATGATTGCCATCACCGTCATCAGCTCGGTGTTCGGCGTCCTGCAAACCTGGATCGCCACCGATCTGGGCCAGTCCATCATGCACCGGCTGCGCACCGACGTGTTCAGCCACCTGCAGCGCATGCCGCTGGACTTCTTCACCCGCACGCGCGGCGGCGAGGTGCAGTCGCGCCTCACCAACGACATCAACGGCATGCAGTCGGTGGTCACCAACTCGGCCACGTCCATTGCCTCGCACGTGACCACCGCCGTCGGCACCGCCATCGCCATGCTGGTGCTCTCCTGGCGCCTGAGCCTGCTCAGCCTCATCGTGCTGCCGCCGGCCATCATCCTGACGCGCAAGGTCGCGCGGTTGCGCCGCCGCATCACGGCGCGCACGCAGCGCTCGCTGGCGGATCTGCAGACGCAGATCGAGGAATCGCTGTCGGTCTCCGGCGTGCATCTGTCCAAGACGCTGGCCGCCAACCAGAGGCTGTCCGATCGCTTTGCGGGCACCTCGGCGCGTCTGCGCGAGCTGGAGGTGCAGTCCCAGGTGGCCGGGCGCTGGAGCATGGCCACGCTGGCCGTCATCTTTTCGGTCATCCCGGCGCTCATCTATCTCGTCGCCGGGTTGCCGGCCACTTCCGGCGGCATGACCATCGGCACGCTGGTGGCCTTTGCCGGCCTGCAGTCGCAACTGTTTCGCCCGCTCATGGGCGTGCTCAACGTCGGTGTGCAGATCACCACGTCCAGGGCCCTGTTCTCGCGCATCTTCGAATACCTGGACATGCCCGTCACCCTGGTCGAGCCGGCACATCCGCTGCCGATGCCCGAGGGGTCGGGGCATCTGCGGATCGAGAATGTTTCCTTCACCTACCCGGGGGCGGATCGTCCGACCCTGCGGGGCCTGGACATCGACGTGCCGGCGGGCTCCACGCTGGCCATCGTCGGCGCGACCGGCTCGGGCAAGTCCACGCTCGCCAACCTGGTTTCCCGCCTTGCGGACCCGGATACCGGGGCCCTGCGCGTGGACGGCGTGGATCTGCGCGACCTGCGCTTTGCCGACGTGGCCGAACTCGTCGGCGTGGTCAGCCAGGATACTTACCTGCTGCACGCTTCCATTGCCGACAACCTGCGCTACGCCCGGCCGGATGCGACCGACGCGCAGATCGTGCAGGCGGCCCGCGCGGCCCAGATCCACAACCACATCGTCTCCCTGCCCGAAGGCTACGAGACGCTGGTGGGCGCCCGCGGACACCGCTTCTCCGGCGGCGAAAAGCAGCGCATCGCGCTGGCGCGCGCCATCCTGCGCAACCCGCGCATCCTCGTGCTCGACGAGGCCACCAGCGCCCTGGACAACACCACCGAGCAGGCCGTGCAGGTCGCGCTGGACCAGCTCGCCCAGGGGCGCACCACCGTCACCATTGCGCACCGGCTTTCCACTGTGCGCAACGCGGATCAGATCATCGTGCTGGATCGCGGTCGCATTCTTGAGCGCGGCACCCATGAGGAGCTCCTGGCTCGGGACGGTGCCTACGCCCGACTCGTTCATGCGTCGGATGATGAGCGGTTGCTGGCGCTGGGGTGAAGGTGTCCAGTTCCTTCTCGACCTCCGGCGCCAGCTCAATCCTCCATGCCATGGCGTTTCATGACGTCTTCCAGCGGAACGGGTTGGCTGCGGCCGGCGCGGATCTCGATCAGCCTCTGCTCGGCCAGATAGATGTCTTCCAGATCGTCGATGCCGCGCTCGATCAGTTCGCGCAGGTAGTACGCCTTGCTGCGCCCGGTCCGGGCTGCCAGATTGTTCAGGCGCTCCTCGTGTTCAGGAGCGAGACGGACAGAAGTGGCCATACCCAATCCTCACAATGAATATTTGTATTCATTGTATCGAAACATTCGGTCTGAATGGCCCGTTATCCGGGTGTCTGCCCGACTCTCTTCTCCGCCAACCGCACCAGCGTCGTCAGCATCTGATTGGCCGGGGTGGGAATGTCATGCGCATCGCCGCGTGCGGCAATGTAGCCATTCATCGCATCGATTTCGGTGGGTCGCCCGGCGGACAGGTCCTGGTCCATCGAGGAACTGGCGCCGCGCATCGCTTCGCCCAGGCGGATGGCAGCCTCGTACTGCGCATCAGTGTCGCTGATCGGCACCCCTTCGGCGTGTGCGACGGCGACGCATTCGCCGATGATCCGGCGCATCAGCGTGCGGACGTCCGGGGCGTCGATCATCGGGCCGTAGCGTGAGCCGGTGAGGGCCGAGATCGCGTTGTAGGCGCAGTTCAGGACGAATTTGTCCCACATCGCCACACGCACGTCGGCTTCGGCGCGACCGGGTACGGTTGCACGCTCGAAGAGTTGCGCAACCGCAAGCGCGCGGGAAGAGGGCGTGGTCGGGGCCGGTGCGCCACCTGACTCCCCGACCACGAGATCGCCGCGTCCGGAATGGCGCAGATGCCCCGGGCCGACCATCGCCGCAGCAACGTAGACCACGGCGCCGAGCGCGTCGACGCCCGCCGCGCGCAGCCGTTCCACATTGTCGACGCCGTTCTGCATGCTGACGACCAGCGCACCGGCGCGCAGCAGTGGTGCGATCTCCCGCGCCGCCGATTCCGTGTCGCGTGTCTTCACGCACAGAAGCACGATGTCGGCTTCGCCCAGCGCATCGTGCCCCGTTGTCGCATCCAGACGGACCCGCCGCTCGCTGCCGCCGCTCTCGAAGAGCAGCCCGACGCGCCGGATGGCATCCATGTGAGCGGCACGACCGATCAGCGTGACCGGCGCACCTGCTTCAGCCAGTTTCGCGCCGAAATAGCAGCCGACGGCGCCGGCGCCGACGACGGCAATACGCGGCCAGGGGGGAGTTTGCATTGGGAATCCGTTCGGCCCATGATGTCGGCCTTCCATGGTACTGCGGTCGTTGCAGACACTGCCGCCGGAGCCGGTACCGCCGGGAGGTTTTCCATCTGATCCAACCACCCGACTTCGGGGGTCTTCCGCCATGCAATTCCGTTTTCCCATCGTCATCATCGACGAGGACTGGCGCGCCGATTCGGCCAGTGGTCTGGGTATCCGTGCGCTGGCCAAGGCCATCGAGGACCAGCACTGGGAAGTGGTCGGCGGCTTCACCTATACCGACGTGACGATGGTGGCCAACCAGGCGGCGCGCGCTTCGGCCTTCATCGTCTCGATCGACGACGAGGAAGTCAGCGTCGACGGCAACGGCGAGCCTGCGGCCGTCACCGAGCTGCGCAAGTTCATTGCCGAGACGCGCCGGCGCAACGCCGACATCCCGATCTTTCTCTTCGGCGAGACGCGCACGTCGCAGCACATTCCGAACGAGGTGCTGAAGGAGCTGCACGGCTTCATCCACATGTTCGAGGACACGCCGGAGTTCGTCGCGCGCTACATCATCCGCGAGGCGACGCATTACCTGAATTCGCTCGCGCCGCCGTTCTTCAAGGCGCTGGTCCACTACGCGCACGACGGTTCGTACTCCTGGCACTGTCCGGGGCACTCGGGCGGCGTCGCCTTCCTGAAGAGTCCGGTGGGGCAGATGTTCCACCAGTTCTTCGGCGAGAACATGCTGCGCGCCGACGTGTGCAACGCGGTCGACGAGCTGGGCCAGCTGCTCGATCACACCGGGCCGGTGGCGGCCTCCGAGCGCAACGCGGCGCGCATTTTCGGCTCGGACCACCTGTTCTTCGTCACCAACGGGACGTCGACCTCGAACAAGGTCGTCTGGCACGCGACGGTGGGCAACGGCGACGTGGTGCTGGTCGACCGCAACTGCCACAAGTCGATCCTGCACGCGATCACGATGACCGGGACGATCCCGATCTTCCTGCAGCCGACGCGCAATCATCTGGGCATCATCGGGCCGATTCCGCTGGAGGAGTTCGACCCGGTCAACATCCAGAAGAAGATCGACGCCAATCCGCTGATCACCGACAAGAGCGTGCGTCCGCGCCTGATGACGGTCACGCAGTCGACCTACGATGGCGTCATCTACAACGTCGAGACGATCAAGCGCACGCTCGGCGAGCACATCGAGAACCTGCATTTCGACGAGGCGTGGCTGCCGCATGCGGCTTTCCACTCGTTCTATCACGAGTTCCACGCGATCGGCAGCGGCCGGCCGCGCGCGCGCGAATCGATGATCTTCTCGACGCAGTCGACGCACAAGCTGCTGGCCGGCCTGTCGCAGGCGTCGCAGATCCTCGTGCAGGATCCGCTCGGGCGCAAGCTCGACCGGCACCGCTTCAA